>Ga0247608_10000029_pt1 | contig 327185 bp, 311 predicted proteins | sample 176DNAGHGlowgp2_FD_193490 | JGI IMG/M metagenome (GOLD analysis project Ga0247608, IMG submission 193490) | Sheep rumen microbial communities from Palmerston North, Manawatu-Wanganui, New Zealand - 1766 DNA GHGlow gp2 | ecosystem: Host-associated > Mammals > Digestive system > Stomach > Rumen...
TGTATTTGCTAAGATATTGTCCGTATTCTTCGGGACAACAGGTATATGGCTTGCCTGGCCGCTTGGCTGGACAGTCGCTATGGGAATGTCTGTAATGTTCTATCATTCCGGAGCGTGGAACAAAAAAAGTCGAGATCCCATTTTGGTCACCCTATGAAGGGTAATGTATGAGATGTGCAAAAATAACATTTTCGCTAAGTATATACTCAAACTCCTCATAACTGCATTCGTCAATGCCTTTCATCAGCGGCAAAGCGTTGTTTATCAGGCAGTCGATGTGACCGTGCTTATCAATAACACTTTTTGCAAACGCCTCAAGCACAGCCTTGTCTGAAATGTCTCCTACATAGTGCTCGCCCTGCGCCTTGTCGATAACGCACACAGCAGCGCCCTGCTTTTTAAACTCACCGGCGATGCATTTTCCTATGCCGCTTGCCCCGCCTGTTATAACCGCTACTTTGTTTTCAAAATCAGACATTATTCCACCTCTCTGCCATTCTCAAATTTTAATCATCATTCTTGCTTTCTAAAAATGTGTGTAATACTATCCGGTGCGATTGATCTCCCGCTGTTTTTACCTATCATACATTATTTCTTATTATAAGTCAATACGAATCAGTATCATGTCACCTGTTATTTCCGGTCTAATGTAAAACTAAAAACAATCTACTCCTGATCCTCTGCCACATTAACTACCTTTTTGCCAAGTTTTATTGCGTATTTCACGGCTGAGTATGCGCCGCCGGAGTTATGCTCGATACAGCAGATGACCATATCCGAACGCTCCACCATTGCTTTATTCCTTATTTGGATCGCCGCTTTGAAATGCGCATTTGCCGCCTCGCTGCACACCTCTACCCTATCGTAGTATTGTTCAAGCTCTGCAATATTTTTCGGCTGCTTCTCTGCGACATAGACAAGTTCGCTGTTGCCGTAGTCAAGCTCCCGCTTTGCGCTGCGAACAGCTGACGCAGCCATTTGGTCAAAATCTCCGTTGCGTCCAACGAGAAATTCCACATACTCTTTTGTTTTTATCAAGTCCGATATCTGCCTGAACAGGCGGTTTTCCGCTGTTTGCCAATCATTTATCCTTCTGTGTCCGAAAAAGCTCACGGTATAGATCTGCACAGTCACACCTCCAAAATATTACTATCTACATAGTAACCTTGAATATGAGAATTGTCAAGAAGTAACACTGAATATAGAATATCTATAAGAGGTGATACTATGGCAGCAAAATCTGTTGTGACCGTCAACGAGTACGGTAAGATCCAGCTTCGGCTCAAGGAGATAATGGACAAAAAGAAGATGACTCGCAACTATCTTGCCAGGGCAACGAACACTCGCTTTGAGGTCATCAACAAGTGGTACAACAACGAGGTCGAGAAGATGGACCTTGACATTCTTGCGAGGATATGCTATGTGCTTGACTGCAAGCCAAGCAGCCTGATAAAATACGAGGATAACAAATAAGGAGTTGCTGCTGCGTGCAACAACTCCGTTTATTTTGCCCTCACGTGCGCGAGAATGCCCTGTATGACATTTTATCAGCAGAAAAGAGAAATTACCCGCTGCAGATACAAAGTCTCACACAGGCGATTTCTCGGCGCACAGCCTGTCGTCATACAAATGATCTTGGAAGTGTAAGTTTTCATCAGCGGATAAATTCCACAACCCACTCTTTGCTTGTTATTCTGCCATTAGGTGTTATCACGGACCGCAGCATGCCCTTTTGCATCCAGCGGTTAACAGCGTTGACCGAGTAACCGGTCAACTTACTTACTGCTTTAGAATCAAGTACCTCTGGAATAGCATCATACTTTTTAAGTATGCGTTTGCGGAGTTTATCATCAAAGGTGTTTTCCTCTTTTATCATCTTCTTTCTGACATACTTATTATATGTACTGAACTCTCCCGGCACCGCCGAGAATAGTTCGGGCGACTCTTCAAAGTCTATCAGGAAGCTGATCGCTGTTTCAAGGTCAATCGTATATCTTCGGGTCTTCTTTCCTGTATCGCTATGCGGTATATGATGCTTTAGCAGCCAGACACATCTGCGTCTGCTTACATGGAGCAGTTTACGGAGCTGCTCGCTTGAAATCGTCGGCGGATAGTTTTCTCTTATCGATCCAATATCAATCATTGTTATCACGCCTCCGTATTTTTCTGCCAGGTTCATCTTCGGCGTGCTCTACAAGGTAATCTATCAGATCATCCTTGCTTACTACATATCCGCCCTGATATCTGAATGACCGCAGCTCGCCTGTCCGCAGCAGTTCGTATACTTTGTTCTTTCCGAACGGCGTCCATCTATATACCTTTATAGGTGTAAGTATATCAGGGCATCTCTTTAACGATTGTTCGATCTGTTTTCTTAATCCTTCTTTATTCATAGTCCGATTTCCTTTCTGTTTTAAGGTTGTCGGGCTTCGGTTTTCTCGCAGTTGTCTCGCAAATTTCTCGCAAATTTCCCGAAAAATCATCATTCAGGCTCGTTTTTTGCTCAAATTACCGCTGATTAGAATAGCAACAGTGACGAAATGGGACGAACTCCAAAAGGCTCGAAATGCGGTAGGACGGCAATACCGTCGCGAGAGTTCAAATCTCTCCATCTGCGCCAACAAGCGGTTTAAGCCGCATATTCCCGCCTTTTGCACGTTTGCTCAAGGCGGTTTTATTATGTCTTTTTTTGTGGTCAAGGGCAAAAAACAGACCGCCTATTAAGGCGGTCTGCGGGGTTTGGTCAGATATTATTATTTATCTTCTTTTTTCTTTTTTGCAGCTATTACACTCACCGCTGCCAGGGCAGCAGCTCCCATAAGCGTTGCAGCTGCTCCGGTGACAGATCCGTTAAATCCGGTATCCGGAGTTGTGGAGGAGTCGTTTGCTCCATCGTTGGAACCGCCGGAGTTGCTGTCAGACTTTGAGCTGTCGGTCTTTGAGCTGTCGTCGGACTTTTTCTCGCTTATAGTTACTGTGATGCACTTTGCCTGTGAGTCGGTATGGTTGGTGTCGCCGATAACTCTGTACCATACATAATATGTACCTGCCTTGGTCATTTCGGGGACTTCTGCACCGAATGTGCTGCTTTCCGGCTCTGTCTTGGCATCTGTGCCAAGAGCATACTGCAGCTGGCCGTCCTCGGTGGAGCCTTCGGTAACAAGCTTTTTAGCTGTGCCGTCCTCGACCAGACCCTCAACGGCTTTGGGGTCGGTAAGAGTAGGTGCACCCTTGCCGATCATTGTACCTTCGATCTTAACGGGCTTTGTATTGTTGTGGTTGTCGTCGCCTTTAACTCTGTAATAAACGTCGTACTCCCCTGCGTCGGTTTCCTTGGGGATAACCTCTACCCAAGCCTGTTCGTCTATCTGAGGTTCAACAACAGGATTTGCGGTGTTTACAAATTCTGCGTAGACTTTGCCGCTTTCGATATCGGTAATAAGCAGACCGTCAATGCCTTCGGAGAGAGCTAAAGGACCTTTATTAGACATCAAATAGTACTTGCTAAGATCGGTGCTATAGCACAGACGTATATCAGTATATGATATATCATCAATTATATAATTACCACTGCTGAACTTTATTCCCTTCAGACCTTTATATTCACCTTCAAGGTCAGGTGTGCAAACTGTGTTTACCTTTACATCAGCTAATTCCAATGCATCAGGGCTGTCACGCTTAACAAGGGTATATTCCGGGGTGTCGTCATCGGTTTCAACGACTGCATACTGCACTGTGCCGTCATCGGAGGTGCCTGCGGTGATAAGATCCTGGGGCTCGCCGTTGTAGGTCAGACCTTCGATCGCCGCAGGGGCGGTCTTAAGGTTGGGGTCGATCTTTGAAACGGTCACGGTGCAGGTGGCTGTTTTATCGTCGGTGGTGTCGTCAGCTGTGCCGTTTGTTGCGGTTGCGGTAATGGTAGCTGTGCCTGCCTTAACAGCGGTAACTTTACCGTTAGCATCAACTGTGGCAACGGTAGTATCGCTTGATGCCCAGGTAACAGTCTTATCGGCAGCGTCGTCGGGGTCAACGGTTGCGGTCAGGGTCAGGGGCTCGGTGCCGCCGTAGGGAATGGTGACAGCTGTTTTGTCGAGTTTAACGCCGGTGACATCAACTTTTGACGGATAAACAAGCTCAAAGGTGTACGGATCAGCCTGGGTGCCGGAACCGCTCTTGATCTTAAAACCGGAAGGCTTGTCAGCCGATGATTTGTCGCTTGGCTTTTTGATATTTAAGGAAATTTTAACTTTATAAGGATTTAGATCACCTGACGGCTCACGACTATACTGATCTATGGAGATACAGCTTCCAAATCGCCACTGATCTTTATTTCCATCATAAATTGGATTAGGAACAGCAACAGAAGAATTTTTACCGTGAACTCGGGTAATATCCATATCGTCGGTGATGAACCATTTGCCGTCAAGGTTAATATTTTCGCCTACAGCCCATTCGGTTTTTTCATAGTATACCGTTACTTGTTTGATCTGTACATTGTTTGTTCCACTAACAGTCAGGCTTTGTGCATTTACATCACTTACTGTGGCAACATCGCCGGAAATGGTTACATTGCCTGCTTCCGAACTAAACCTTTCGATAGACCACGGAGCGAATCCATTTGTAAATTCTGCTTTAGTTATTATGTACCCATCTGCGACACTAATAGTTGCATCGGCCCAGGTAGACAAAATCATACCAGCACTATCGCCACCACTTTTGGCGGTGATAGTAACTTTTGTACCGGTGAATGTTGTTTTTTGTCCCATTTCGCCGGTAATTGTAGCAATGGTTTCGGATTGGTCTGATGTTTCAGCGCTTGCTACAATGTCCGAGCCGCCGAAAAAGCCGCCGAGATCGGCGTTTGCCGGTATGGAACAAGCCATTACAAGCACCGCAAGAGCGCCGGCAATGACACGTTTCAAGGGGTTTTTAATTGTCATAATAATACCTCCTAAATTCTTTTACAAAACCAAAAGCACACCCAAAGGAAAGGCTTGTCCCAAGGGATAAGTTCAACTTGCCACGCCTTAGAAAGGTGCGCTGCCGGGTCTGTCAAATTATACAAGATAAGCAAGGTCCTTTCAGACCTTTATGTATAAAATTTACACTTATTGTAGCTATATATTAGCATAATTCATTGAAAATGTCAACTGTTTTTGTTATTATTTCATACAGTTAACTAATTATTTTGCTATGTGACAAAACCCGCTTTTGATAATTATGTATATTGCAAAAAGGTGCCGAAAGCAGGTATTTGGTTTTTGATCTGCCCTTGGGGCAGCAAAAAAAATTGACACCGCTGCAATATCATGGTATACTTATAAAAGGATATTGTCCGCATAAGACATAAAGAACAAAAGGTCACAAAGGAGACAAACACCATGAAAAAATCTATTCTTACAAGGTCGATAAGTATAATTCTTGCAACCTCTCTTATGCTTGGTATGACCGCCTGCGGTGACAGCAGCAATACAGACAGCAGCTCAGAGGTCTCCTCCTCCGGCAGCGAGGGGATCAAAGGGGAAACAAAGACCTGGGGACCGTATACGGTCCTTGTTCCCGAAGGCTGGTACCTGAAGGGCGGAGATGTCTTTGACGAAAAAGACGAAAATATATGCTCGGTGAGAAAGTCGGATTTTGTATATTTTGACTTTAAAAGCGAAACAGAAGAGGTTATGAAAAAACAGTATGAATATAACCATAACACCTACACCCTCAACCAGAAAGACCTTGAACAGACCGAGATCGCCGGGATAAGCTGGAACGGTTTTGAATACGGTACTGATATAAATCCCTGCTTTGAGCTTTATGCCGCTTACAAGGGCAAGTATCTAAGGGTATCCTGCGTAGGATTTACTTTTAACAGCCGGCAAGCTCAGGAAATACTAAGCTCGCTTAAAATAGACGTGTGATAAATATTTCAGAACAGTTCTCCTATGAGGGCTGTTTTTTTTACGCCTGAAAGCTGTGTATTTTTCAAATATGCAAATGGGTTTTTGTTTATAAGCGGGTGATATATGAATATAATTAAAAAAGAAAAATTTTTCAGCGAGAAAAAATTGAAAAAAGTGAAACAATATGATATAATGTTTACTGGTTCTACTTTTTTCGACTTAAAAATACAATTACAGATCAAAAGGATAGTATCTTATATGGAAAATAACACAGTATCAAAAGACACATCGGCAAAGTCAAAAGCACCTGCCATGCTGCATATTTTTACAGCGCTGGCAGCAGCTTTACTGTTTTGCGCTTTAGCTGTAATGAATATGCCCTTATACCCAAAAATGCTTTCACCTGTAAAATGGGTATTTGTGATCCTTATCCCGTTTATCTCTTTGTTCTTGTTCTATCTTCTTATCAAAAAGCCCCGGCGATCTGTATTCAGATCAGCAAAGTACATTTACCTTATTGCTTCGCCGGCAGCTATGTTACTTATGATAAATGTGGTTTTTGATCCTGCAAAGGCTGAGTATTACTCTCAGAATTTTTCAAGCGCATTCCTGCCCGGGTGGGCTGCCCTATGGTGTCTGGGTATGACGGCTGCCTATCTTATAATGGTGCTGATCCGCCACGCCGTTCACAAGGGCTATCCAAAAGGCAGCTTCTGGGCAAGGGCTGTCTATGCGCTTGCTGTGATGTATACACCCCAAAAGACTTTAAACAAGAAAAAGCGCCAAGGCAGATCCGGCTGGGCTGCTGCATCTGTGTGCATGGTTTTTATCGCTCTGGGAGTTTTTATCGGCACAGTTACCATGTTTCTGCACAGCGTATACTCAAATATGGAGTTTGAGGCTATTCTTTTCACCGTGAGGTTCGCCGCAGGAGGACTTGCCCTTGAGGATCTTCTTTCCGGCTTTGCACTTACCGTATTTTTCGCGCTGGTAACAGGGTATCTGTGCTATCATGCGGGCAAATGCTTTGGAAACGATGAGATCACGGTGGCTGATGCTTCCGGCGAAGGAAAATACACCCTCAGACTGAACAAAAGAAAAAGGTCTGTGCATGTGATAACCTCCTCGGTGCTGCTGGTGGTATGTATTACACTGTTTTCCGCTCAGACTCACTTTGTAAACTATCTGAATATGAAATTCAGCAAGTCGGATCTTTACGAAAACTATTACGTCAAGCCCGACGAAAGCATACTTACATTCCCCGAAAAAAAGCGCAATCTGATCTATATATATCTTGAATCCATTGAAAACACATACGCTTCAAAGCAGGAAGGCGGCTCTCAGGAAAAAAACTATATCTCAGAGCTGACCGAGCTTACAAAGGACAAGGACAGTGTCAGCTTTTCAAACACCGGCTCGCTTGGGGGCGCATCGGTTTACGTGCCGTCGATAACCTTCACCCAAGGCTCAACAGTTGCACAGACCTCCGGGATATCACTTAACACAAAGATATTCCCGCCCTATACCGCCAAGGAGTTCCCGTCTACTGTCAGACTTGAAGATATTTTGCACGACAACGGCTACGAACAGCTTTATATCGAAGGCTCAAAAGGAGAATTTTCCATGTATGACAAATACGTTGGAAGATATGAAAACAGCAAGGTTTTTGACAGGAAAACAGCATCGGATCAGGGCTACACCGACGAAAACGCAGATTATATCTGGAAATGGGGCATAGAGGACAGAAAGCTTATCGACGTAACAAAAGACCTTATTACCCAGATGTCAAAAAAAGATAAACCCTTTTTCGTTACCATGTACACAATGGACACCCACACCTTTGAGTGCGGTCACAGATGTCCCAATTGTGACAGCAGCATAAGCAGCGATTATTTTGCATCTGTTGACTGCTGTTCAAAAATGATATCCGGCTTTGTTGATTGGATAAAGCAGCAGCCATTTTACGAGAACACCACCATTATACTTGTGGGAGATCACCTTGGAAACAAGAAAACCACTTTGGTGGATATTGATGAGGATTACGTGAGAACGACCTACAATTGTATCATCAATCCTGCAAAAAAAGCATCAAAAACCACAGAGCGTGAATTTTCATCTCTTGATATGTTCCCCACTACCCTTTCCGCCATTGGAGTAGAGATCAAGGGTGACAGACTGGGGCTTGGCACGGATCTGTTTTCCAAAACAAAGACCCTTTGTGAAGAGCTTGGGACGAAGGAGTACATAAACGGACTTGAACGCAGCAGCGAATATTATGACAAGGAGTTTTATCCATCTTAATCAACATCATAAGCAATGAGCAAAAAAAGAGCGGGCAGCCTTAGCTGTCCGTTCTTTTTATCAGGATAACAATAATCCTCCGCTGATAACGGAGGATCCGGATAAGCTTATTTTTCAATGATTCCCTTTTCGGTGAATTTAAGCACTCTGTCACAAATTTTCAAAGCAGCCGGTCGGTGTGTAACTATGACCACAGTTTTATCCGTCATGCTTCTGAGGTTTTCAAGCAGCTTTTTCTCCGTTTGTTCGTCAAGGGCGCTTGTGGCTTCGTCAAGCAAAAGTATGGGGCTCCCTGAGAAAACAGCTCTTGCTATTGCCAGGCGCTGCATCTGTCCCTCTGAAAGACCCGTCCCCCGCTCACCAAGCATTGTGTCTGCGCCTTTTTCAAGCTCACCCACAAACTCATCAGCACAGGCTATTTCAAGGGCGCTATTGATCCTTCGGTCGTCATTTGCTGCGCTTTTGTCCGCAAAGGCAACGACCTCTCGTATTGTTCCGTTCATAAGGCGGTTTCCCTGTGGCACATAGGCAAAGAGTCTGTGATACTTCTGAGAAAGCTCTTTCCTCTCCCCGCCGGATACACAAACATATCTTTCGCCCTCATCGAGTTTATAAATGCTCATCAAAAGCTTGATGACCGTTGATTTTCCGCAGCCGCTATGGCCTGTAAACGCAACGTACTCCCCTTTTCTGATATATGTGCTAATACCGCTTATGACCTTTGGCTGGTCATCTTTTTTCAAAGCATCAAGGCTGTCAACAAAGGGATAATAGGTAAATCCTGCGTTTTCAAGTCCCATGCTTTCAAAATCGTTGTCATAAAAGCTCATTATCTCATCAAGTTCAAGAGGTGTTTCACCGTCATCTTCAAACTGTTCGATCTCCATAAGTCTTTCCGCACTGGCGGTCATTGCATAGAACTTGGGAAGATAACCGCTTATATTTGCAAAAGGCATCTGGATCTGGCTTATAAGCTGTGTTATAGCTGTCATGGTACCAAAAGAAATGGTGCCGCTGAGGATACCGTATGCACAGTAGATAGCACCAAAGGCATACATTCCGTTCATTGCCACGCCAAAACCGATGTTGCAGAAATTTGAAAATCTGATTTTTCGCATTCTTGCCGCCTTATGGTCAGCCATTTTTACCGTTGCCTCGGCAGACGTTTGTTTTTCTGCTGCAAAGGAACGTATCATCATAAGGTCACCGATATGCTCCTGAAGGAAAATACGGAGTTTTCCGTCCTTCTCCTGAGTATTTTTATGCAGTCTTTTTAAAACACGTCTGAAAGCGTGGGTGAAAAACAAAAGTACGATCCCGCCGGGGATGATAATAAACGCAAAGCGCATATCAAGCACCAGTATCATCACAAGAGCGCTGATAAGCTTTACCGCCATTCCCGCAAGCCCGGGAAGTATATCAACATAGCTTTCCGACACCACAACGGTATCGTTAGTCAGCCTGTTGAGCCATTCACCGGAATGGACTGCGTTGACCTTAGCAAAGTCCTTTTTCAGGATATTATCCATAAGCCGGGCTTTGAAGGTGTTTTCAAAAGTCGCCTTTGAAAGCTCGGTCAGCCATCTTATTACAGCACGCAAAACTATCTGCAAACACACAAGTGCAATAAGCATACCGACATAAAGCCAGAACTCCTTTTTTTCGCCCTCTGTTGCGCTGTCAACGATATTACGCAGAAAAACTGCGTATACAACACCGCTTGCACCGTTTAATGCCTGCACGAACATCAGCATAAGGATATATAGTTTTTTTCTTCCCGGTATGGCATAAAGCCATCTAAGGGTATGTTTTTTCATTTACATCTTTCCTCGATCTGAATATCAATATCCGTAAACAGCATTTCTTATAAAATAAAGTATCAGAATATGTACCGGGTAGGCTGCATAAAACAAGTATTTTGCTGCCTTTGTTCTTATAAACCCACGTTTTGAATTATACATCTCGATAGGTACAAATGAGAATATGACGATACCCGGATTTGATAAAAAGCAGCTGCCTACAATATCACGGACCGCCCTGTGATCTTTCATCATATACAAAAAGAGAATGAAGCCCACACCTTTGGAACCGTAGTCCGACCTTAATACTATTGATACGACAAATATTGCAAGCAGGGAAAAAAGCATTTTCCTCTGATCGTTTCTGTATTTTTCATAGAAATACATTGCAAGAAAGCCAAGAAACAATGTAAAAAACACATTCTGGGTCTTGAAAAACAGCCTGCCGCTATGCTCCAGATTCCAAGGAATTTCCGAGATCAGGGCAAACAGCAAAAGGTTGACCCCGTACTTCTCCCTGCTGCGGGTATATCTGAACCCTTCCGTAAGCAAAAAACAATACATTGGGAATGCGAGTCTGCCCACAGCACGGACAATCCAGTAAAGGGTGATATTGTGGGAAAAGACACTAAACAGCGTCTGGTTTGCAAAAGGTGCTTTGATAAGCAGACTTGCCCCGATATGGTCAAGGATCATTACTGCCAGGGCGATCATCTTTATTGCGCTTCCCGAAAGCACACGAAACCTGTTTGCATCAAATCTTTTTTCCATAAACAAACCTTTTAACGATCCTTTTAGCTTTACCCTTCAGCTTCTTAAAAAACACTCTTACAGGAATGGTATGCATTATATACCACGTATAAAGTCTGTAGCTTGTGTCTGTCACACTATGACTTTTACCTTTGCGGACATATGAGGTCATAACGCCCAGGATATCCTTATCCTTTATACCGTACTCATTATTTATACAGTTATCCCCAAGGATCACATAATCATCCTTGCGGACCCGTATCACCCTGTGAAGGACATATTTGTCAGGCTCACGCACATACAAAACCACGTCCCCTGCTTTGCATCTTTTCTTTCCTTTTTTCTCTACGGTGAAAAGATCACGGCCCTGACAAAGCAGTGGCATCATGCTGGTCCCTACGTTTGAATAGGTAAGGGTTTCGTTTTTTTTCAGATATTCACGGAAATTAGTTGTCTCATCCATCAATAGCACCTATTTTTTTTAGTTCTGTTACCACCCTATGCACATCAGATTCTATCTTTCCCTGGGGAGCATCGTACTGCTCACGAAGGGTCTTGACCATCTGTGCCTCGGTGGTATCATTTTTCAAAAGTTCAAGCACATTGCCAAGCATTTTATTACCCTTGACTATCCCGGAAAACTTTGCCTTTCCGGTAGCCACGAGCATTGTTTCTTTTCCTGTGTCATGCACAATAAAATCTTTTCTGAGTTTCATAGTTTTCTTCCTTTCATCTCATTGCATCGTAAGCGGTCTGAGCCGCACTTATATCCATATTGCATCTTATCAAATAAAGCCCGGTCTGTGCCAGCATTTTGTCAAGCGCACTCATAGATCTTGCAAGGGCGACAGGGTCTGAGGGTCTGTACATCTGTTGAATTATACGGGGATATATCAGCGTTGATTTTACCGGGACGGCGGAATTATCCTCTGCCCTTTCGATCACACCCAACGCCTTTAGGGGCACAGATATATTTTCACCCAGCCGATGTTTTCCGTTGTAGGGAGTACCGTAAATAGTGATCCCGCTGTCAGACACCTTGATGATGGGTTTATCGTCGTTCACCATAACAGCTTTATCGCCGAGATACTCTCTCCAGAGCCTTGAATGAGTGGATTTGCCTGTTCCGCTGGGGGCTGTAAAAAGATACCCCTTACCGTCCACGGCTATACACGAGCCGTGGAAAAGAAATCTGTCATAGTAAGGCATCATCTCGGATATTTTACGGTACACAGCCAGCTCTTCAAGATAATCATCGGTGCTGTCGTAAGGTTTTCTGCCCTCTGCCAGGGCGTTTTTTAAAGAGCGTTCACGCTCATAATCTATATCGCCCTGAGATATGACGACCTCAAAGTCAGGCTCATCTGTACTTGCATAATCCCGGCAGTATTCATGCACAGATTTATAAAGTGAACTAACGCCGATATTCACATCCGCTATCTTATATATCCCCTTCATCTGCACTCTCCTGTCTGCTCAGAATTCTGTAAGCTGCCCTTGCCGGGGCGCATTACGATAAGATTATTTTAACATGGTGCTTTTTACGGTCAGATACACCACAAGCACTACCGAGTTTCATTATATCACAATTATCATATTTTGTCTATCATTTAAATAAAAAAAACGCAAAACAGGTGTTTGTTTCCCGGATCTACGCTCAGCCTAAAAAAAGACCCCTTTAATAAGGGGTCTGACAGATCATTCTTTTCCATACATATTGACCGCCATAAGGATACCTCCAACAGTCATTTTAAGGTTAGCGATAAGCTCATCGTTATTCTCCCTCAAAAACTCCATATCCTTATTTCTTGCGGCTTCTTCGATCTCCTCAGCGAGTCTTGAAAGCCGTTCAGCTCCAACAGTCCTTGAAGCATTTTTCAAAGAGTGAACATAAACACGATACTTTGATACATCGTTTTTTTCAAGGCTTGAGGTGAGCTGTTTTTCTCTGTCCTCTGCTCCGGCTGTAAACTCACGAAGCATCTCGGCATAGAAATCAACATCGTTCATACAATATCTCAGACCCAAAGCGGTATTCAGACCGCCTGCTTCCAGCATAGAGATATATGCAAAAACAGCCTCATCCTCACTGTCTGAAAAGCCGTCATTCTTCTGTCCGTTTGCGTCTGAGGAGGCATCGTAATGTTCACGCAGGTCATAGTCCTCATCTTCGCTCATTATCTCAAGCATGATCTTGGCAAAGTTCGGGTCGAACTGCTTTGCCATTCCTTTTTCAAGCTCACTTTTTATATATTCCTGTGCAAACACGCCGTGATAGCTTCTTCTGGAGGACATAGCATCATATGCATCGGCAACGGCGATTATCCTTGCCTCTTCGGGGATCTCCTCACCTTTAAGTCCGTCCGGATAACCCATTCCGTCGTATCTTTCGTGATGATACCGAGCACCGATAGCCAGCTTTGGCATTTCGGTTATATTTTTAAGTATGCTGTATCCGACCATAGGATGGGTCTTTATAAGCGAATATTCCTCGTCCGTAAGCTTTGACGGTTTATTTATCACAGTATCCGGTACACCTATTTTTCCAACGTCGTGAAGAAGTCCCATCATATAGATCTCTTCCTGTGCATTCTGAGAATATCCCGCACGCTTGGCGATCTCACGGGTATAGTCGGCAACTCTTGAAGAATGGCCGTTGGTGTACTTATCCTTTGCATCAATAGCTCCCGCAAGGGTCCGCACCACCTGGAGAGAAAGCCTTTCGCTTTTTTCATGCTCCTTTACTGCCTCGCCGGATTTACGCTCTACCTCCGTTTTAAGCTCGTTTCTGAGCTTACCCAACTGTATCATATTCTTGACCCTCAAAAGCAGGATGCTTGTAACATAGGGCTTGGCAACAAAATCCAGCGCTCCCGATGAAAGCGCCTTACTCTCGGTATTTGAGTCGTGACCCGATGCAAGGAAAATAACAGGTATTTTAGCTGTTTTTTCATCTGCTTTCATGCGTTTGAGGGTCTCAAACCCATCTATACCCGCAGTTTTCACATCAAGCATAACAAGATCCGGAGTATTGCTCTGAAGATATTTCAGCAGATCCTCACCAGACTTAAAGCTGTCCACCTTATAACCATTAAAGGACAAGATAAGCTCCGCCGCTTTACGGCCTATATCATCATTATCTGCCATAACAACATGATGCTGCAAAAATTGTCCCTCCCCTCAAATTTGTTATATTTTATACATTATATCACAAACATCACAGTTTTTCAAGTACCGCAGCCAAGAAAAATAACATTTTTCATAAAAAACATTACAAAAAAAGATTGCCCTTTGCAGTTGTGCAAAAGGCGATGTGTGCATGGCACGGTGTATAATGGAGATGAGGAGAATCGAACTCCTGTCCGAAAACCAATCCCTGCGAACTTCTACGAGTTTAGTCTGTTATTGCGGGCAAGCCCTTTTCCCTTACTCAAAGCAAGCAGACACGCTTTTTTGCTCGGTAGGCTGTGATACACCGCAAGGCTACAGCCATTGCCCCACGGCGTTCACCACTAAGTCGACGCCTTTACCTGAGCCGTGGTACTCTCAGGCAAGACGGGCACTGCGCTTAGGCAGCAGCCAGTTCAAAATTATCGTTGTCGTCTAATTTTAAAACGTGTGCCGTTTTAAGAGTTTGCACAACTCTACTCGCTTATCGCACTTCAAAGTCCCCGTCGAAACCTTTACATCCCCATGTATGATATATATGATAAGACCGGATCGGTTTTTTCCTCCGCCTGCGGCGAAGGAAAAGTCCGAAACAAAGTCTTACATCCCCGGATCACTGATTACGTTCCTTCAGCGTTCTTTCGATCTCACGTGCGGCAGCCTTGTTTGCCATATCCTCACGCTTGTCGTGCAGCTTTTTACCCTTGCAAAGACCAAGCTCAAGCTTTACCCTGCTGTCCTTAAAATACAGCGAAAGGGGAATAAGCGTCAGCCCCTCCTGCTTGACCTTGCCAAGAAGCCTCATTATTTCACGTTTATGGAGCAGCAGCCTTCTGACCCTCAAAGGATCACGGTTGAAAATGTTACCCTGCTCATAGGGGGAGATATGCATACCCTTTACCCACATCTCACCGTTGTCGATAGAGCACCAGCTGTCTTTAAGATTTACACCGCCGCCTCTGATCGACTTGACCTCTGTACCCACCAGCTCGATGCCGCACTCGATGCTTTCCAGCACGAAATAGTCGTGGCGAGCCTTGCGGTTGTCAGCGATCTGTTTGGTGCCTTTCTTATTAACAGCCAAATTTCTCCCTCCCTTTCAAGAGTATTTTATTATATCACGCCATTATTTCTTTGTCAAGGAGTTTTTGTCACATATGGCTTTTTAAGCCCAAAAACACACTTAAATTACAGAAAATAACAATAAGATAATTATTTCATTCATAAAAATTTAATAATATGACACACATAATCATCACATAAATATAGTATAATTTGCACGTTATATTTTAAACCAAATACAGTATGGAAAGGAAAAATGAAATGTTAAAGAAAATTTCGGCTTTAATAATTGCACTTACAATGTGCGCTGCTATGCTTTCGGGCTGCAACAATTCAAGTTCGGGCGATGCTGACTCGGGTTCTTCTGATGTTTCAAGCGCTGCCGAAGCATCTTCCGGTGCAGACGGCTCCTCACCTGACAGTGCGGTTGTTCCGCCTCAGCAGCAAAACACTGTTGCAGAGCCTTCTCTGACTATCGACGGCAAGAAGATGGATATAAACAATTTCACCATGTTGACCATTAACGGAGTTGACGTTGATTTTCTCACGTTCAGATACTTCTATTTTTACACAGTAAACCAGTTCACACAGAATTACGGTGCAACACTGGATACGCTGAAGTCTGTTCAGGGTGGGTTTGAGGATCTTATCAAGCAGACTGTAAACAACATCAAAAACAGCAGAATGGTCGTTGATGTTTTTGCAAAGGACGGAAATATAACACTTAACGACGATGACAAAAAGGCTATCGAAGAAAACTACAAGCAGACAAAGTCTCAGTTCTCCAGCGATACCGAATTCCAAAACCAGCTTAAAAACGCATATCTCACCGAAGATATCCTTAGAAAAAACATTGAATACAGCCAGCTCACAAACAAAATCAGCACCACCCTCTTTACAAACGAGGGCAAATACGCTACAAAGAAGGCAGATTTCAGAAATATAGCTAAAGACTCTTCCAAGTTTGCCTGTGAGATGCATATTATGATACCTTACTTCTCCGAGGTGGAGCTTGATGCTGAAACTATGAAAAACTACGATACGATGACCCTTGAAAGCAAGCTTGCTGCTAAACAGACAGCGTACACAGCCCTTGACGATGCAGGCAGGGAGAAGGCTAAGAACGCTGCCAAAGCAAAGGCTGATGAGGCGCTGAAAAAGGCTGCTGCCGGCGAGGACTTTGCAGGTCTTATCAAGACATACGGCTGGGATACGGCGCTTGCTGCAAATCCGGAAGGGTACTATTTCAGCAAGGATAACTCCGAATTTCCTACAGAGCTTGTGTCAAAGACCTTTACTTTGAAGGAAAACGAAGTTGCTAAGGATCTTATCAACAACGACACTTACGGCTACTTTATCGTAAAGCGCTGCAATATAAACATGGATTATGTTGAAAAGAACATCGACAATATGATCGCTCAATACGATCAGCCAAGGATAGACAAGCTTATCCAGGAAAAAGCAGACGGACTTACGGTCAAATACTGTGACGGCTGGGACAAGCTGACTATCGACAGCATAACCTGACACAGCAAAAAAATATTCCCGGGGATCAATTTAAGTTCCCCGGGATCTTTTTTGTCTGAAAATATCTGTATTATTCCTGTGCTGCCACGATCGGTTTTACAGATTCAGTCCGTTGAAGGATTCTGCAAGAACAGATCTTGATCTATTGAATTTTTCCATTTCCTCCTGGGTAAGTGAAAGCTCAAGCACCTCTTTGACTCCGTTTCTGCCGATTATGCTTGGCACACCGATAAAAACATCGTTCCCACCATATTCACCGGAAAGCTTTGCCGACACGGTAAGCACGCTGTTCTCATCGCCAAGTATGGCTTTTACTATTCTTGTTATTGCCATACCGATACCGTAGTATGTGGCATTTTTCGCCTCTATTATCTTATATGCTGAGGTACGTACCTGTTCCTCTATTTTCACCATATCCTCACGGCAATAGGAATTGCGCTTATCGTCAAGCAACTGCGCTACCGACTTAGTTGCAAGCATAACCTGGGACAATGGCACAAACTCGCTGTCACCATGCTCACCGATAACGTAGCCGTGGATGTTCTTGGGATCGACGGTAAAATAATCTCCAAGCAGATAACGCAGCCTTGCGGTATCAAGAGATGTTCCCGTGCCGATCACCTTAGCTGCCCCGAAACGTGAAAGCTCAAAAGTTACCCTTGTCATAATGTCCACGGGATTTGTTGCCACAAGGAAGATACCATCAAATCCGGACTTTACAACAGGAGTGATTATAGAGCGGAACACTTCTGTATTTCTCTGGAGCAGATCAAGCCTTGTTTCCCCTTCCTTCTGGGCAACGCCGGCTGCAATAACAACGATATCTGCATCTTTACAGTCGCTATACTCACCGGCATATATCTTCATATTGGATTTTGCAAATGCAAGTCCGTGGTTAAGATCCATAGCCTCTCCGTTAGCTCTGACCTTATTTATGTCGATAAGCACCAGCTCATTGCATATACCGCCCTGATTAACAAGGGCATACGCAAAGCTCATTCCCACCATTCCCGTGCCGATAAGCACTACTTTTCTTCTGTCGGTTGTCATATAAAACATCCTTTCATTTTAATAGTCAATGATTATGAGTGTACCATTTTCCTTTGAATGTTTAACAGCTCTGTACATTATTGAATAGGCAAATTTTGCAAGAGAAAGAGTATCATACTCGGTATGTATCTGTCCCATCTGCACCTTTTGACCGGTGTAATAGGCATCGTCCGGATACCCCTCGTTATCTGTCCAGCTTAGTATTGTCTGTTCATCTGCTTTCCATTCAATGCTATTGATCTGTTCAAGCTCCCATTCAAGCATACCTACCGTACCGACCACACGCTCATGGCCTGTTGGAAGATAGCCTTTCCACATAAATTCATCTGCGATAGGCAGCCACCACTCACACTCAAAAAGGGTGATACCCTCACGTTCTTTTGAGCAATAAAGCTCATAAAGAGGGTCTTTCCAGAAATTATAATCCTTAGGTATAGTTTGTGCAAGGGGCTTATCTACGATATGTGCACATACATAAGCAAGAAGTGCATAATAGGCGCACCAATCGGGCTTATTGGTATAATAGGGCGTGATTTCGTTATCCTCGTTCCATACCACAGGCTTTGTAAGGCTTGGAGCAAAGATCCGGAGAAGCTGCTGTTTCCAGCCCAGTACGCCTGCGGTTATTTCTTCCAAAGAGGCGGGATCCCGGTCATTCTCTCTGACCATACGGACTTCAAATCCGTTTTCAATGCCCCATTGCTGTACAGATGTCAGCCAGTTACGGCTGTAATATCTGATGAGAGTTCCGCAATAAACATCAAGTCCCATATTAACCCCCAAGCGATCATAATATATATAAATGATACCACAATGTTCCTTCAAAGTCAACAAAAAAAGCGCCCTGAAAAGGACGCTTTGTGAGAATATCGTTTATTACAGGAAAATATAGTTAAGAATGAACAGTCCGGCAAGTACATACATCAGCGGATTAATCTTCTTGAACTTCCCTGTTGCCAGGTTTATAGCCACATAAGAGATGACTCCAACGGCAATACCGTCTGCTATACTGTAAAACATAGGCATTGCGACTACACAGAAATATGCCGGGATAGCGTCGGTAAGATTGTCGTCATCAAACTTTATCTTTGAGATATTGCTGAACATGAGAAATCCTACAAACATAAGGGCAGGAGCTGTTGCAAAGGAGGGGATTGATGTAAATATCGGTGCCAGCAGCGTGGACAAAAGGAACAAAATTGCCGTAACAACGGCGGTAAGACCTGTTCTTCCGCCTGCACCAACGCCTGCGGCGGATTCAACGAACGTGGTAGTTGTTGATGTTCCAAGCACAGCACCGCTTGATGTTGCAATGGCATCTGCAAGAAGTGCCGGCTTGACAGCAGGCAGCCTTCCCTTTTCATCAAGCATATTTGCCTTTGAAGAAACGCCGATAAGCGTACCGATGGTATCAAACATATCCACAAACAGGAATGAGAGCGTGACTACAATGAAATTGAAGATGCCTATGTCTCCAAAGTCAATATTAAAGCATTGTCCGAAGGTTTTTCCAAGGGAAGAAAAATCGGTCATTCTGAAGCTGGGGATAAGGGAATAAAAGCCTAAATCTGCATTTGGCTTGTAAAATCCCAGAAGCTCGCAGCCTATACCCAGCAGCCAGGTAACAAATATACCGATAAGTATGGAGCCGTGAACTTTCTTAACGTGCAGTATAGCTATAAGCAAAAGACCAAGGACTGCAAGCACAGCGCATATACCCTTGGTATAGAGAGCATCGGAAAAATCCACCATATCAACAAGGGTAGAATCACTTTTAACAACAAGGTTGGCGTTTTGCAGACCGATAAATGCAATAAACAGACCTATACCAACCGATACAGCCTGTTTCAGCGACATGGGAATACAGTTGAAGATTGCCTCACGGATATTTGTAAGTGTGAGCAGGATAAATATCACGCCCTCCACAAATACGGCAAAAAGAGCTACCTGCCACGAATAACCCATCGTTCCACAGACGGTAAAGGCAAAAAACGCATTTACACCCATTCCTGCAGAAAGCGCAAAGGGAAGATTAGCCATAAGTCCCATACACATTGATCCCACAAAGGATGCAAGACAGGTGGCAAGCATTACCGCATCCTTGTCCATACCGGAAGCCGAGAGGATATCCGGGTTCACCGCAAGGATATAAGCCATGGTCATAAAGGTCACGACACCCGCCATGATCTCGGTGCCGACGGTACTTCCCCGCTCCTTGATCTTAAAAAACTTTTCCATTCATACTTCTCCTTTTTTCACCTGAAAACCAGGTTTATAAAAACATTTTCCCATACAAAAGATGTTAAAATGTCCCTTCTGCATTAACAATTATACTCCACCGGACATAAAAAGTCAATCGCACCGCATAAAAAAACACGCCCTTTTCAGGCGTGCCGGGTGCTGTTGAATTTTTTAAGCAAAGGCTTGGAAATATGAAAATTGAAAAACTCGATCAGCGGTCCCATGAAAAGTGCGGTTATTACCGTTCCCACACCAACCGATCCACTTATCGTATCAAAGTTTCCTCCGCCTATAACAAATAAGCAGATACCTATAATTATACAAACTATATCGGTAAGTATGCGGTCATATTTGAATTTCCATATCTTCCACTTGTTATACATTACCAGAGCTACTGCATCATATGTTGAAACGCCAAGGTCTGCGGTCATATACAAGGAAAGGGAAAGACAGATAGAAACAATGCCCACAGCCAGAAAAACGACCCTTATCCAAAGAGAAGGCCGGGCAATAAGATCTGTCAGCAGATCCTGAGTAAATTTGACTATATAGCCAAGGAAAAGCAGGTTTATAACTGTGGCAATACCTATATAGTGCTTTTCGGTAAACAAAGCAAAAAGCAGCAAAACAGCGTTTACAATAACATAAAGCGTTCCAAAGCTTATGGGTACAACATAATCAAGCCCCGCCATAAGTGTCTGAAACGGATCAACACCCAAAGCAGCAAACTTGAACATACCTATACTTACAGCACAGATAAAAACTCCCGCAAAGGACATTATTATCCTAACGGGACCGATCGCTTTCAGCTTTTCCACCTTACCACCCCTTTTTCATCTCAGGGCCATTTTATCACACCACGCAAATAAAGTCAATAAAAAAGTCTTACCCGAAAAAACGGATAAGACTTTATTGGTCGGAGTGACCCGATTTGAACGGGCGACCTCTACCACCCCAAGGTAGCGCGCTACCAATCTGCGCCACACCCCGAAAAACTTATTTTCAAAGCCGTCAAAGGTCTTTCAAACGTATAATATTATACCATTACTTGATCATTTTGTCAACCCCTCAAAGTATAGATTTATCACAAGCACACACAGGCTCTCAGCCTCGGCTTTTTCTATAAATTATTATTGTTTTTTGAAAAATTATTGACAAATCCGTCAAATTGTATTATAATATGTTCGTAAACTTTAATATGAAAGCGAGGTCATTTCAATGGGAAAATTTGTTGTTAAAAAGACCAATACCGGCTACACATGGTCACTTAAAGCAGGCAACGGTGAGGTCATCTGTATCGGCGGTGAAGTTTTCACCACTCTCGGATCTGCTAAAAACGGCTGTGCAAGCGTTGCAAAGAACGCACCTGCGGCAAACATCGAGGATCAGACCACAGAAGGATTTGAAACTGCCAAGTGCCCTAAATTCGAGATCTACACCGATAAAAAGGGTGAGACAAGATTCCGCCTGAAGGCAACTAACGGTCAGGTGATCGCTGCAAGTGAAGGATACACTACCAAAGCTTCCTGCAAAAACGGCATTGAAAGCGTTAAGAAAAACGCTGCTGATGCTCCTGTTGAAGAGGCTGAATAAAATAAAGATCAAAAAAACAGCGGGCGGTAAATCCGTCCGTTTTGTTTAGGCGGAGCTGAAAATGGGATACAAAAGGGAAAAAAAGATATTTGGTAAAGGGCAGCGTGTGGTGCTTGACGCCTTTACAGGAGATGGAGAGGATTCAAATATAAGATTTGAGGTGGTTGATTACAGATACAGTCTTTCGCCTTGGAAAAACAAGCGCAGTATTGAGTTTTTCAACAGCGGCAGATATATCTATTCCACAGTTTATCTCAGCTCTCACAGACACTTTCAGCCACTATACCCCCAAGCTCAAAGGGCAGCCGATGCTTTTTTCCGTCAGCGGGAGCCAAAGACAGCTCTTGTACTTGGATGTGCAGGCTGTTCTATTCCCCGGTTTGTGGTCAACCACTACAAAGGGTGTACTGTAACAGGCGTTGAATATTCAAAGCAGTTTGTGGACATAGCCCAGCGATATTTTATAAGCAGCAAAATGCGTTCCCGTTTCAAACTTCTGCATGACGATGCCTTTAGCTATGTTGCTAATGCACAGAACAAAGAAAAATTTGATTATATCCACACCGATATATATATCGGCGATAGAATACACCCCGATGTTTTCAAAAGTGATTTTATCAGCGGGATCTATAATATCCTTTCCGACGAGGGACTTGCCCTTTTCAACGCATTTCATGTGCCCCCGGATCAGTTAAAATCTATTGCGGAGCACATAAGTGCACCGTTCAGGGCGGTTTATGTCCTTGATATGTACCGAAAATACTTTGTTGCTCTTATAAAAACCAACCACAAAAGCAGGCTCAGCGAATTTGAAAAACAAATTACAAGATCCATGACAATAGAACAAAAAATAATAAAATAATTTGATCATATGCCGCTCTCCCTGTGTTGACTTTTCAGTTAAATATGATATAATATAAGTAAATAAGTAATTCATTCAACCAAAAGCGGCGGCAAAGGAAACAGGAGTAAAAATGGTCACTATTTTTTATACTATTATGCTGGCTTTTTCGCTGGTACTATCTATTGCATATATTTTTTTGTGGCGCAAGCACTTTGATGTTCACATAACGCTGGTCTATGCTCTTATACCTGTGGCAAACCTTGGATATCTTCTGTATTCAAAGGCTGAATCCTATGAGGCTGCGCTGATGGCACAAAAGATCATATATATCGGCGGGTGCTATTTGCTGCTTATCATAATGCTTATAGTTTTCAGTTTGTGCCATATAAAGCTCCACAGTCTGGTAAAAGTGGGATTTATGACCCTTAGTACGCTGGTATATATCTCGGTGCTCTCTATCGGAAATTCGGAGATCTTCTACAAAAAGCCTATTATTTTCTATACTGTCAACGGCATACCCAACCTTGACAAGAAATACGGTTTTATGCACACCGTTTTCACAACAATGGTGATTGGGTACTTCGCACTTGGCCTTATAGCGATAATATACAGTCTTATCAAGAAAAATCAGGTATCCCGAAGGAATATTTATTTCCTGTTTATTTCCGAAGCGGTTTCGATCTTCGCTTATTTCCTTGGAAAAATAACAAACAGCAATGTTGACCTTGTACCTCTTTCCTATGTCTGCGCTCAGCTTATGTATCTGCTTATAATCAACCGCATCTCCCTTTACGATGTCACCGACGCAGCCATTGATTCAATGGTACAGGAAGGCGACAAGGGTTTTGTATCAGTTGATTTCAAATACAGATATCTGGGCAGCAACCATACTGCCAGGGAAATAATCCCCTCGCTGAAAGACCTGACAGTGGACAAATCCATAAAGAATAACGATACGGTTAAAGATACCCTTATCCGCTGGCTGGACGTATTCAGAAGCGACAATTCACGAAGCCAGTTCTATTACGAAAAAGATGATAAAATATATCTTATCAGCATCTCTTTTCTGTTTGACGGACACAAAAACAGGGGCTATCACCTTTTCATAACCGATGATACCCAAAACCAGCAGTACATAAAACTTATCGACACATTCAATGATGAGCTTATACACGAGGTCCAGGAAAAGACTGCACAGATACTTGAAATGCATGACAAGATGATACTTGCCATGGCGACATTGGTTGAAAGCCGTGACAATTCCACCGGCGGTCACATCAAAAGGACCAGTACCGCTGTGAGAATACTTACCGACGAAATGAAAAAAGACCACTTTATGGGCTTGACGGATCAGTTCTACCGCAATGTGACCAAAGCTGCTCCAATGCACGACCTTGGTAAAATAGCGGTTGACGATGCAATACTCAGAAAGCCCGGAAAGCTTACCGATGAGGAATATGCTGTGATGAAGTCCCACGCTGCCGAGGGTGCAAAGATCGTTCACGAGATCCTGAAGGACACAGAGGACAATGATTTTCATCTTATTGCCGAAAATGTTGCTCACTATCACCATGAACGTTATGACGGTTCAGGCTACCCCGACGGGCTCAAAGGAGACAACATACCTATCGAGGCTCGTATTACAGCGATAGCAGATGTCTATGATGTTCTTGTAAGCAAGCGTGTTTATAAGGAAAAAGTTTCATTCTCAGAGGCGAGCCAGATAATCCTTAACGGCATGGGAACACAGTTTGACAAAAGGCTTGAGCCATATTTTGTTAAGGCACGCCCGAAGCTTGAGGAGTATTACAGCTCCATAGAATGCTGAATCATATAACAGTTAAAAAGACCGATAACGCTTTTTATGCGCTGTCGGTCTTTTTTAAGGAGTATCTCTAAAGATATGGCTGTTATTTATACAGGAGACTTTGCGGATCTTTTATCAAAGAATAAAACATATAAGACCCGAGCACCCCTCGTTTATCATTCGCTCTATTGTTTCTCTTAGCCTGTTGCGGGCATCTGAGGGCAGCTTGCTCATTTTTGCGTGCAGTCCCTCGTTAACAAGCTCATGAAGGGACTTGCCGAAAATATTTGAACTCCATATCTTCTCGGGAGATTCTTCAAAATCGTTGAGCATATAAAGCACCAGCTCTTCAGATTGTTTCTCGCTGCCGACGATCGGAGCAACTTCTGTATTTACAGAGGTCTTTAATAAATGTATCGCCGGTGCGGAGGCTTTGAGCCGTATACCGTACTTTGTTCCCTGTTTCAGTATTTCCGGTTCGGCAAGGGTCATTTCATCCATCGCAGGCATAACTATACCGTAGCCTGTTGCTTCCATTTCATCAAGGGCATCTGAGTACTTCTCAAAGCGCTTTTTAACCTTTACAAGCTCGAAGATGTTATCCATAAGCTGGTTTTCGTCGGCGACCTCAAGCCCCGTGACCTCTCCGATTATTTTGAAAAACAAGCTTGGTTCAAGATCCGCTTTTACGCTTGCACAGCCTTTCCCAAGGTCGATCTGGGTAACTTTGGATGAGGTTATATATTCGCAGGTCTGAAGTTCATCCGAAAGAGAGCTTACATCCCTAAGATTTTTTACCCCCACCGCAGCTGACTTGATATGGCCGAAAACGGAGTCTTTAAGCCAATGTCCCTTTTTAAGAGAATTGATCCAGCCGGGCATGGTTATATTTATCTCCTTTACAGGGAAAGAATACAAGATCTGGGTAAGGATATTTCTTATGTCGTCCTCAGAAAGATCTATGCAGCTTACCGGCATCACAGGGGCATCATACCGCTGTGAAAGCTCACGGCAAAGATCCTTGACCTCACTGCTGTCCGGTTGTGTACTGTTCATAAGCACTACAAAAGGTTTATTGATCTGTTTTAGCTCGTTTATTACCCTTTGTTCGCATTCTTCATATTCCTCACGGGGCAGATCGGTAATGCTGCCGTCTGTGGTGACCACAAGTCCTATGGTGGAATGCTGAGTAATCACCTTTTCGGTCCCCACCTCAGCAGCCATATTAAACGGTACAGGGTCGTCAAACCAAGGGGTATCAACCATTCTTGGCGCATCATTCTCAATATATCCGATGGCACTGGGAATTATGTAGCCTACACAGTCTATCATGCGTACATTAAAGCTTGCCCCGCCCTCAATATTAACACGCACTGCCTCTTCGGGGATAAACTTAGGTTCGGTGGTCATAATGGTCTTGCCTGCCGAGGACTGAGGCAGCTCATCTATTGCTCGTTCTTTTCTGAAGTCGCTTTCTATATTCGGTATAACAAACTGCTCCATAAACCTGTTTATGAATGTGGATTTACCCGTTCTTACCGGTCCAACCACACCTATGTATATATCTCCGCCTGTTCTTGCGGCGATATCGGAATAAATATCATGTGCCATATATCCAACCCTCCTATTTAATCAGTGGAATGAGCAGCATCGTGCCGGCGCCCGAACTATTTTCATCAAGCTCATTTTCCTCGATTATGGCAGATATCGAGGTGGAATATCTTTTTGCTATATCCCAGATATCTTCTCCTTCGCCGCAGCAGCACAGCTTTACACAACAGCTTTCATCGCACTGTTTCGGCTTTTCGGTGTCAACTTTTATATCCGAAACGATCTGTCCTTTGCTGCCTGATGAAACCTTTACTCTCAGCACCGTTGCCGCAGTTACCTGAATGGTGTTGCCGTCGGGCATATGATATTCACAGCCCTTGACGCTCATTTTTGCATCAAGTGAAAGATCTTTTGCCCCGGTAAACTTTTCCGGAAGTTCAAGAGGCTGTTCAAAGGGAGATTCTGTTTCAAGAAATACCGGCATACCGCTTTTATTTCTCACAAGGGCACTGAACTTCACGTTTCCTCTGACCGTGCATCTGCCTGTTTGCTCATCGGTACTTATGCTGATATTATCCCCGTCTGCCCAGCTGTCATATACACGAAGTATCTCATCGTCAGGATACTCTATCTTTACGCTTATACTGCACTCCTGTTCAAGCTTTTCAGGGGTTGCCTCAAAGTTTCCCGATAAGGTGGTAAGCTCGGTCTCATATTTTGTGGAATAGGCATCTGTAACAACTTCCGCCGTTTCATATTTCACCGCCTCGCAGCTTACAAGCATAACGATCTCGCACTCCATAGGTGCGCTTTTATCAGCAGGTGTAAGGATCTCACACCCTGCAGGTGTTATCTCAACGTCTGCTTCAAAGCTTTCATCGATCCCTTCAATGTCGATTATCTGGCTGAAAGGCACCGTAAAGCGCATACTTTCAAGGGAGTTTTCTCCGGAGAGATCAACGCAGGAATAAAGCATATAGATATTTGCATCGCCTTTTGTCACAAGCTTTCCAGCGATCATTTTCTGCTCTCCCGGTTTTATGCTGCACTCTGTCCTTATCACCTGTGAAACAGGGGGCTTATCGGCGGCAAGCTGCACTTCTTCGATCATAGTTACACGTTTATTTGCCGTAAGACGTTTTGAAGGGTATGTCATGAGCTGTTTTCTGAGCTGGATATTACCTCCCGAAGCGTCGCTGACCAGGGTTTGAGCTTTGTTGCAGCACACAATTATCCTTGAGCTTACCGCTCCCCTGATATCAAGCCGTCTTGGACTTATAACACGGCAGTTTACATAGTCGCATACCGGCTGTATACTTATGCTGGGATCAAGGCAATTATCGGTCATATCCACACTTTTTGTATAGTTCATTTTCTGCACGATACAATTTATATCGCTGTTGCCTTCGGAACAGTACAGCACCCTTGCCGTTACACATATCTCAAAGGTAAGTTTTCCGCCGTTTATAGTCTGTGATACCACTGCCGGTTCAACAATACATTTAAGTATCCTGAAAATGTCCGCACAATAATCAGGCAGCACAAAATCCTTCTCCACGCTCTGCTCCACGGTGGTGTCAACTACTCTCTCCCCTTGGCAGAAGTTTTCACGGCTGATCTTAAACTCTGTTTTATCCATATCTTCTCAAGCCTCCCATGTTAAGTGTTGCGTTTGCATTCGCTAAAACAGTATATTCCATTGGAAGCTTTATTATGCAAAAAAAAGACCGGAGATATTGCATCACCGGTTATTTTAGATCAATTATTCATTATTTTCCGTATTCTTTTCCAGTCGGGACAGTATTTTTCCACCATTGCCCAGAAATCCTTACTGTGATCCATATGCTCCAGATGGCAAAGCTCATGTATACAAACGTACATAATACACTCTCTCGAAAACTGGACCACTTTGCTGTTTATTGCTATATTCCCTTTTGAGGTGCACGAGCCCCAGCGGGACGACATTGTCTTTACTGTAAGCTTCTGCGGAGCCTTGCCCACAAGGTGCAAAGCCTGCTCAAAACATTCTTTGATAGTTTTTAACGCAAGCTCAGAGATAAATTTATCTATCTGTGCCGCCCGGTATTTCTCATCGCTCAGCTCGTTTACGGCTGCGTTAAGTTTATTGCCGGACAGATAAGGGGGAAAAAACTTGTCGCTGTGAATGAAGTTTATCTCATACACCTCACCGAGCAAACGTATTTTTTCGCCGTTTTCATAGCTTTTAGGCAAGCCGATATGGTTTTGCTGCTTTTTCTCATGCTCGATTATCCAGTCGGAATTTGAAAGGATAAAGTCGTTTATATCCCTGTTGGTACAGCCATAGGGTGCACGCACCACAAGCCCCGATTCATCAAAAAGCATTTTAAGACTTTTTCGCCTTCCCACATCAAGAAGGAAGCTTCGCTTATGCCCGTCTTTAAGGCATATGGTATATATCTGCCTGCTCATCAGCCCAGACAACTGGTAAGGATATAGCCTGTGAGCTGACCTGTAACATTAAGGAAAGTGACCTTGCTCCAGCCGTTCTCCAATGTTTCAAGCACATCTACCTGTATGCCCACGGACATAGGCACGATGTTTTTTGCCTCATCATCAGGTTCCTCTTTAAGATAGGTTATTCTCAGAGTTTTCATTTTTACCACAGGCATTGTTGTGGTAGACTGGGTAGTGGTCGTCTTGGCTGTGGTAGTCGTTACAGAGGTGGCGGCTGTAGCAGTAGCAGTCTGCGCTCCCCCGCCGCTTTGAGAATCAGAGGGCTGAGTCTGCGAGCCTATGGTAGCTGTATCTATCCCCTCGGGCATCTCTTTGGAATTACTTACGAAAAGTGCCTTTGAAACCAGCACCACAAGGCACATGAAAAATATTCCCATAACAACTATTGCGGCTGCGCCGGTAGGGCTTATCCTTGCCACGATAGGTACTTTTCTTTTGCGTCTGTTATTGCTCATTTATTTACAACTCCCAAAAAAGGACTTATTTTTACTATATGATTATACTATATTTTCACGGCTTTTGTCAATACAGCAACAGCCCTAAAAAAAACGATGCCCCTTTAAAGGGACATCGCCGCACTATGATTATTTTTTATTGCTGAGGAGCGCCGCAAACCTTGCAGAATTTTGCAGTTCCTGCAAGCTCTGCATTACAGTTCGGGCAGATCTTCTTGTCGGGAGCTTTTTCTTCCGTCTTTTCCACAACTCTGTTGTCCCGTTCCACAGTATTATTCTCCTGAGGGTTTTCCTTTGCCACGGGTCTGATATCCCTGTTATGCTCATGTGCAGATCTTTTATCGTCTGTCTCAGAGATAGGCGGAGCATATGGATTATTCTGCATGGGAATAAACCCACCGTTATTTACAGCAAAGGGCTGACCGCCTGACACAGGGGGCTGTCCCATCTGCTGAGTCATGCCCTGCTGCACAGCAGGTTTCTTTTTTCTTGGGGCAATGTATGTAACCTCGGCAGGTTTCTTTTCCCCAAGGTTCTTGCAGCTGAGGATAACACCGCACAAAACGAGCATCAACGCTGCAAAAAGCGGAATAAGGTACACAAGAAGTATGCTTATCCCTTTGAATTTCAAGTTATCTGCGCCGTTCATATAATCTTTGAATACCCCGTCACTGAAATAATCTATAAGTCCGATTAAGGGGTAAACGGAAGATACCATCGGAACAAGCACCATCAGGGCGCTGAAGCCCTGTCCGATATTCTTTTTTGTTTTTGAGCTGAAAGCTGCAACGATAAGAGCAAGCGATAGCACACATAATATCATTGTGTGCTGAAATGCGTTGAAATAGGACCTGTAACCGCTCACCACAAGAAATTTAATATCGTTTTCAAAAATCGAGTTATAAATAAGCTTTCCCACCGGTTCCAAAACGAGTGTCAGCACGCACAGCACAAAACATACTATACTTAAAAGCCGGATAAAACCGCTGGCACTTGTAAGTTTTTTATAAACCTTTTTCTGTTCTGCCATTTTCAACATCCCCTATAAATAAAAAATCAGAGGTGAGAAACTCTCACCTCTAACATTTTAACCTTTTTATACACCATTGTCAATAGCGTTAAAGCAAAAACAAGCTCGAAGAAAACCGAACAAAGAAGATATCACGTACAAAAGCTTTGGTCACTTCTTTTCTATATCCTCGTCGTCCTCATATTCTCCCTCATCGTCCTCATATTCTTCCTCATCGTCATCCCAGTCCTCATCGTCCTGCTGACAGTTATCAGATCCCGCCTGCTGTTCGGGCTGTGGGCTTTGCACAGGCTCTGAGCCGCTGTCTTTGGTTCCCTCATTTTCCACAGCCAATGCATCGACCTTTTTTCTTACAGAGCCGGCAAGCTTTCTGAACGGCTTTGCCATATCATATTTTTTGACCTCATACAAAAAGACGATCACAAGGCATATTACGCCAAATCCTGTTATAATAAGCGAAAGAATATAATACTTTGGAAGGAATCTGAATGTGACCTTATTTTTACCCTTTTCAAGGGGTACGGCGATAAGGCTTTCAAGAGCTATCTCCTGTTTTACCTCTTTGCCGTTTACAGTCACCGTCCAGCCTTCTTCGTAAGGAATGGTGGTAAACAGATACTGTCCCTCGGAATCCGCATTGACCGTTCCTTCAAGGTAGGTATCCTCAAACTTTGTAACATTAAGGCTGCGCTGCTGGACTTTCTTACAGTCCTGTGCAAAGGTATCATAATCAAAGCTGCAGAAAATATAGTCCTTCCAGAATGTTTCATCGTACTTATTGTCGATGGTCATTCTTACTCTCAGAGTCTGACCTTCGCTGAAATCTCCAAGTTTAAGAATAGAATACTCATCCGACTCAAAGAACTGTCCTGCCTGACTCATGGGCTGTTCAGCCATTGCATATTCACGTTCATCCTGTACCCAGACATTGCATTTGCGCTCATAAGATGTTGGGAAATACATATACACGCCCGTATCCCTGTCTACTTTCACAAGAAAATCAATGTGCGAATCGCTGATATTCTTATCATTTACAGTATACTTGGTATGTCCGTCCACAAGGGTCTCACGGATAACGTTGTTGGTCTCATCCTCTATGACCTCAAGCCTTTTGAAGTAACTTTTATCCTCGCCGGTAAGGGCATTCATCACGGAATTCTGATTTGCAAAGGGGTCGATGTCAAGAAGCTGGACATTGAATATATCCTTATTCACCGCAACACCCAGACCAAGAGCATTTGGGTTTTTATAGAATTTATAGGTGGACTTACCCTGCTGGGACTGAGTAGTCAGCTTATACTCCTGCGGTATAACTATCCTGTTATCCACATAGCTGAGATCGCCTGTTTTTTCAATAAGATATCTGATATCAAAAATTGCATCGGTGATATACGTTGCACCGTCATATTTGGTATAGTGTCCGCCGTAGGCATAGCCGAATTTCTGAAGCATTTTAAGGGCAGGGGCGTTCATTGTGGAGCTTGAGTGGGAGATACCCATATAACCTGTTCCGATAGGGTCGTTGACCGTTCTGTGGAAATTGGCTTCCATTCGGTAAAAAGAGTCCGTATCAAACTTCTTGATGGTATCCACAGCGCCTCTTAACTCGGAAATATAGGGCTCGTACGAGGAATATTTGCTGTATGCCACGTCCTTGTCTATCTTGCGGAAGGTGTCCAGATTATTTGCATAGAGCTCAAGGCAAATGACCGCTGCAAAGATCATGGCGATAGTTTTGTTTTTGGGATACTTACGGACAAGATAAAGCAAAGCGAACACAACGCTCAGACAGATCATTCCCATCCATACACCCTGGATCACCACAGAGGTTTTCCCGTCTGCGGTCACAGACTCAAAGATCTGGAAGTGCTTATAGTTCTCTCTTTCGCACCAGAAAAGAAAGATCATCAGTCCTGCATATATACCGCCCACATTTTTCATACTTACGCCGTCAAGGTTTTCAAACGCCCTGAAGGACATATAGATAAGCAAAAACGAGAAAATAAAGGAATATCTGAATGGGAGCCACTGGGGCATCTGAAAGCCGTGCATTGCCATATCGATCGGCTTGATATACATAAACACCACAAGCAATGCCGCAAGCACACCGTTGGAAGTCTTTTCCTTGACAGAGATCTTGGAATTAAGGAAGAAAAGCGGCACCAGCAAAAGCGCAGCTGTTGAACAGTATATTACAGGCAATCCTTCCGGATAGACTGTGTCATACGACATAGGGAAAAGCTTTGTGGCGAATGTAAGAAAATCAAACTGGGTCGCCAAAGAGAAATCCGGAGTGGTAAAATCAAACTTGCCAAGTTTCAGAGAATTGTATACCGGTATCAGCACAAAAGCCGCACACATCAAAGAGATAAGTGTTCCCACGGCAAAGTACACACATTTCCTGAAAAACTTTTTGGGAAGCATCCTGCCCTCAATGGAAAGGCAGGCGTAACAAAAATACATAAAGGTGAATATCCCCACCATATATCCGATGTAGAAATGGGAGATAAACATAAGTGACAGGGGGATTATATACGGCAAAAGCTTGCCTTCGTGAACCAGCCGCTGTACTCCCCAGCAAATGAGGGGCAGATAAATCAGCGCATCGAGCCACATAGGGTTCATAAGCTGAACCACCATATATGACATAAGGGCATATATGGTCGGAAAGACAATAAGCGAGACCTTTTTAGGTTCCTTTGGCGATATCTTACGCAGGAAAAATCTGAATGTTACAGATGCGGTCCCCACCTTTGCAAGCTGCATTATCAGGATAGATGTCGGCATGATCGAACGTGGCAGCAGATAAATAATAATCATGAACGGGCTTGCAAGATAATATGCAAAGATACCGAACATTTCGCCGCTCAGGTTCCTGGACCAATCGTAGATAAAGCTTCCGTCACCCCAGAACGCATCACGGTATGCCTCATAGTAATAAACGTACTGTCCGTTAAGATCAAGCACCAATACGGAATTATCACCGAAGGGATAGACCTTGAAAAAAGCGTAGGCTGTGAACAATATTGCTGCGGGCAGGAAAAAAGCAAGGAAATACCAGCGCTTGTCATACAGCCATGAGCTGGTTTTTTCCCAAAAGCCCTTTTTCGGAACAGCAGCTTTTTTTATCCTTTCTTCCATATGTCTCCTCCGCTGTAAGGATCCTGTTTACGTACAAGATCCTTTATTATATACCTGGGTCGCTGTTTTATCTCTTCGTATATCTTTGAAATGTAAAACCCTATTATACCAAGGCTGAACATGATTATGCTGGAGGTGAAAAGCTGAAGGATGATAACCGTTGAGAATCCGGCTGATGCATCACCGAAAAATTTATTGTAAAGGGTGTTGATACCCATTATCACAGATATCAAAAAGGTGATTATGCCGCACACGGTAACTATCTGCAATGGAGCAGAGGTAAAGGAGGTGATATTATTAAGGGCAAACTTTACAAGCTTGCTCACCGTCCACTTGCTTTCTCCCACCTCTCTGTCACGCACATCAAAGTATATCTTCTCGGTCTTGTATCCTACCCAGCTTGACATGGCTCTGAAAAATGTCAGCCTTTCCGGCATGGCATTAAGTGAATCCACCACAGACCTGTCCATAAGCTTAAAATCGCTGGCAGCACGCATATCAAGTCCGCTGGATGAGTTTATCATTTTGTAGAACATAAGGGAAAACGCCTTGTAGATAAAATTTTCCTTGCCTCTTGACTTTTTGCGTCCCTCTACTACATCAACATCATTGTTCTTCCAGATGTCATACATCTGGATAATTACCTCCGGCGGAAACTGCAAGTCACAGTCAAGCAGAACGCAAGCATCGCCCTTTGCAACTTCAAGTCCCGCAAAGATAGCACTTTCCTTTCCGAAATTTCTGGAAAAGTTCACGCCCACAATATGCTCACGGGTTGTGGCGAGCTCGTTTATAAGCTCCCACGTCTTATCCTTTGAACCGTCATTTATAAATATAAGTTCGTAATCTATGCTGTTTTGCTCAAGAAGCTGTGAGACTACATCCGCAGCCTTTACAACGTTACCTTCTTCGTTATAGCTTGGTATTATAACAGAAAGCAATCCGGGTCCTCTCCTTTCAAAAGTCCATAAAAACAGACACAAAGTGTCTACATACCTTTTTATTATATAATAAATACCCCTTATTGTCAATATAAATACACATTTTCTTGTGCTTTACAATAAAATACTGTGGGAAAACGAGCATAATTATGGGAATATGCTCTTGACAACGGAGAATGATTGTGATATAATTTTTGCATATGTGAATGACTTTGACGAAGACAGTATGCCCTTGGGGAAAGTTAAAGCGAGCCGCTGAGAGTGTGAGTGCGGTACGAGTACAACGGGCAGAATATCACTTCCGAGTTGCAAGGCTGAAAAACGACAGTAAGCCAAGCCGTGTCCTTCTCGTTACGAAGGGGTCGTACTATCATGTATGATGAAAACAGGTGGTTGCGTAAGCTTTGCTTTCGTCCTTTTTTCGGGGCGGGAGCTTTTTTTATTGATATTCTTGAAAGGAAAGATAGGTCATGTACAAAAAGGTTTCCACAGACCTGAACTTTGTTCAGAGAGAAAAACAGATCGAAAAATTCTGGAACGACAACAAGATCTTTGAAAAGAGCGTTGATTCCCGTGCAAAGGGAGAGTCATACGTATTTTACGACGGTCCTCCCACGGCTAACGGCAAGCCTCACATCGGACACGTTCTCACCCGTGCTATCAAGGATATGATACCGAGATACCACACCATGAAGGGCGAAATGGTCCCACGTAAAGCCGGTTGGGATACCCACGGACTGCCTGTTGAGCTGGAGGTCGAAAAGACCCTTGGCATCGACGGAAAAGACCAGATCGAGGAATACGGTCTTGAGCCTTTTATCAAAATGTGTAAAGAATCTGTCTGGAAGTACAAAGGTATGTGGGAGGAGTTCTCCTCTGCTGTTGGCTTCTGGGCTGATATGGAAAACCCATATGTAACTTATCATAATGACTTTATCGAGTCTGAGTGGTGGGCACTTAAACAGATCTACGACAAGGGGCTGCTTTATAAGGGCTTTAAGATCGTTCCCTACTGTCCAAGATGCGGCACTCCCCTTTCTTCCCACGAGGTGGCTCAGGGATACAAGACTGTAAAAGAGCGTTCCGCTATCGTTCGCTTCAAGCTCAAGGGCAAGGACGAGTATTTCCTTGCATGGACAACAACTCCATGGACCCTGCCTTCAAACGTAGCACTTTGCGTTAACCCCACCGACACATACTGCAAGGTAAAAGCTGCGGACGGATACACCTATATCATGGCTCAGGCGCTGCTTGATACGGTGCTTGGCAGTCTTGCAAAGGAAGGCGAGACAGCTTACGAAGTGCTTGAAAGCTGCGTGGGTAAGGATCTTGAAAGGACAGAATATGAACCGCTTTTCGCCTGCGCCGGTGAAAGCGCTGAAAAACAGGGCAAGAAGGGTCATTTTGTGACCTGCGACGACTATGTATCCATGTCCGACGGTACGGGTATAGTTCATATCGCTCCTGCTTTTGGTGAGGACGACGCACGGATAGGCAGAAACTATGATCTCCCCTTTGTACAGTTTGTTGATGCAAAGGGCAATATGACAGCTGAAACACCTTATGGGGGAATGTTTGTAAAAGATGCCGACCCTCAGGTTCTCAAAGACCTTGATGCACAGGGCAAGCTGTTTGCTGCACCAAAGTTTGAGCATGAATATCCTCACTGCTGGAGATGCAACTCTCCTCTTATCTATTACGCAAGAGATTCCTGGTTCATCAAAATGACCGACGTAAGAGACAGGCTTATCGCTAATAACAACACCATCAACTGGATACCTGAAAATATAGGTTCGGGACGTTTCGGCGACTGGCTGAAAAATGTTCAGGACTGGGGTATTTCCAGAAACAGATACTGGGGCACTCCCCTTAATATATGGGAGTGTGAGTGCGGCCACAGACATTCTATTGGCTCTATCGAGGAGCTGAGGTCTATGTCTGATAACTGCCCTGAGGATATTGAGCTTCACAGACCATACATTGACGCTGTGACCATCAAGTGTCCCAAGTGCGGCAAACAGATGAAGCGAGTTCCCGAGGTTATCGACTGCTGGTTCGACTCAGGCTCCATGCCTTTCGCTCAGCACCACTACCCCTTTGAGAACAAGGAGCTTTTTGAAAGCCAGTTCCCTGCTGATTTTATCTCCGAGGCTGTCGACCAGACAAGAGGCTGGTTCTACTCACTTCTGGCTATCTCTACCCTTATATTTGACAAAGCACCTTACAAGAACGTCATCGTGCTGGGTCTTGTCCAGGACGAGAACGGACAGAAAATGTCCAAATCAAAGGGAAATGCCGTTGACCCCATGGAGGCTTTACAGACCTACGGTGCAGACGCTATCAGATGGTATTTCTATACCAACTCAGCTCCCTGGCTTCCAAACAAGTTCCACGGTAAAGTCGTTACCGAGGGACAAAGAAAGTTTATGGGCACCCTTTGGAACACCTATGCTTTCTATATCCTTTATGCCGACATTGATAACTTCGACCCGTCGCAGCATAAGATCGAATATGACAAGCTTTCTGTAATGGATAAATGGGTGCTTTCAAAAATGAACACCATGATAAAGCTTGCTGACGAAAACCTTGCAAATTACAGGATCCCTGAGGCTGCAAAGGCAATGCAGGAGTTTGTTGACGACCTTTCCAACTGGTATGTAAGACGTGGACGTGAAAGATACTGGGCTCAGGGAATGAGCCAGGATAAGATAAACGCCTATATGACCCTTTATACCGCAATCGTTACCCTTTGCAAGGTGGCTGCACCTATGGTGCCGTTCATCACCGAAGAGATCTATCAGAATATGGTCAGAAGCGTTGACAAAACAGCTGAGGAAAGTATACACCTTTGCCTGTATCCCGAAGTTGACGAGAAGATGATAGACAAAAAGCTTGAAAGCGACATGGATGAGGTGCTTGACATCGTTGTTCTGGGAAGAAGCGCAAGAAACGGATCCAACCTCAAGAACAGACAGCCGCTTAGCGTTATGTATGTTTCAGCTGACCATGTGCTTGACAGCTACTACACGGATATAATCAGAGATGAGCTCAACGTAAAGGACGTTAAGTTTGCCGATGATGTTTCTGATTTTGTTGATTATAAGTTCAAGCCCCAGCTTAAAACCCTCGGACCTAAGTTCGGAAAAAATCTGAGCGAGATAAGAAATAATCTTACCGAGCTTGACGGCCACAAGGCTATGGCTGAACTGGAAAGCACAGGCTTCCTTAAAATGACCATCTCCACGGGAGAGATAACACTTGCAAAAGAAGACCTGCTTATCGAAACACAGCAAAAAGACGGCTTCTTCACCCTTACCGAGGGCGGTGTGACTGTTGCCCTTGACACGACCCTTACAGATGAACTCATCGAAGAGGGCTTTGTAAGAGAGATAACTAGCAAGATCCAGACAATGCGTAAGGATTCCGGTTTTGAGGTAATGGATCATATCACCGTTTACCTCAGCGGAAACGATAAGCTTGCCAAGCTGGTTGAAAAGAACTCCGATCAGATAAGCAAGGATGTACTTGCACAGGAGATAAAATACGGTGAAAACGCTGATAATTCCAAAGAGTGGGATATCAACGGAGAAAAGATCACGCTAGGTGTGACAAAACTCTGATAAAAACATCAAAGCCGCCTGAAGCAATAGCTTTGGACGGCTTTTTGTTTTGAATTTCTGAAAATAAAGAGAAAAAAACTCCCACTTCAGAGCGTGGGAGCCAAAAAATAAAAAATTATAGGGGAGAAATGGCAGCTTTCGCTGCACAATATATGAAGGCCTGGGGTAAAAGCCATCATACCAAATCATTTTATGAGATCCATTCATCTCACGTGTATATATTACAACAGTCATGTTATTCTCGTATTAAAAGATATGGGATATTGTATGAAATTTGTTGAATTTTATGTAAAAACATGTTATACTAAATTTGTAGAAAACCTTTTCGTAAAGATAAATATTAACAATTTCAGATGGAGGCTCGTTATGCCGCGCTTTTTCGTACCAAGCACAAATATAGATGATAAAACCGTAAAAATAACCGCTCCCGATGCGGTGCATATCGGCAGGAGCCTGCGAATGAGACTGGGAGACGATATAACTGTCTGCTGCCAGGCTGTTGAGTATTACTGTAATATTCTTACCATATCGGACGATGAAGTAGTTTGCCGTATCGTATCAAAAAAAAGATGCGAAAGCGAACCGAATATAAACCTTAACCTTTTTCAGGCTATTCCAAAGGGAGATAAGCTGGATATGATCGTACAGAAGGCTGTGGAACTGGGTGCAGGCAGGATATGTCCTGTGCTTACTGCAAGATGCATATCCAGACCGGATAAAAAAAGCTTTGACAAAAAGCTGGAACGGCTCAACAGGATCGCTCTTGAGGCGGCAAAACAGTCCGGAAGGGGCATTATCCCCCGGGTCAGCGAACTTCTGAGCTTCGATCAGGCAGCTTCGGAGCTGGGGAAATGTGACTTTCCGCTTATCTGCTATGAAGGAGGAGGCATAAACCTCTCCCAGGCGGGACTAAAAGAAAACTCATCCATCGGCGTGTTTATAGGCAGCGAGGGCGGCTTTGACCCCCGGGAGGTTGAGATCTGCACGCAAAACGGCGCAGCAGCCGTTGGTCTTGGCAAGCGAATATTAAGGTGTGAAACTGCCCCAATTACAGCGATCAGCATTATTATGAACCTTACAGGAAACATCTGAAAACAGCATATAAGACAATAAAATTTAAAAAAAATTATACAATTTGCAAGAAATGAACAAAAAGTGCTTGATTTTCTTTGGACTATATGTTATAATAACAGTAATCTAATTTGGGTTAGAAATTTTATTTAAGGAGTTGTTTTATTATGTCAACAATTTTTAAGATTCTTGCGTTAGTTGGTGCAGTTGCAGTTGCAGTTGCTGCTTTCTTGGCTTTCAAGAAGCACAAGGAACTTGAGGACTATGATTATGAGGATCTTGATGATGATTTTGATGACTGCTGCGATTGCGAAGATTGCGCAGCTGACACAGCTGCTGAGGCTGAGGAAAAGGCTGAGGACGCTGTAGAAGAGGCTGACAAGGACTAATAATCAGATCAGATGCTAAACCTGCATGGGTGACCGTGCAGGTTTTTTATTTTGCACCAAACAATAAAACAAAAACAAAAAGAGACCTGCAAAAAAGCAGATCTCTTAAACATCTACAATATAAAAATCAGCGAGCGTCCTCAGCAAATCCGCTGTCAACGAGATCAACCAGACCCTTTACTGCATCTTCCTCGTCAGCGCCATCTGCGATTATTCTGATAGTGGTTCCGCCTACGATACCCAAAGAAAGAATGCCAAGAAGGCTCTTTGCGTTTACCCTTCTCTCTTCCTTTTCGATCCAGATAGAAGACTTGAACTCATTAGCCTTCTGGATAAAGAAAGTTGCAGGGCGAGCATGAAGACCTACCTGATTCTGAACAACAACGTCTTTAACGAACATAATAATCTCTCCATTTCACTATTATCTTTTGATAAAAACACTATATTTAAGTGCGAAGATCCCTTCCACTCTCATATATAGTATTATACTCTTGTTTAAACTTTTCGTCAACGCAAAAATTAGACAAACAGTATATTTTTGCGACATTTTTGTAGCTTTCCACTAAATCCAGTCAACAATTTACGATATTTTTGTTTCGTTTGTACACTTTTTGAGAAAGTAAAAGCCAAATTGTCCAAAAGTTCTTAACAAGTTTGTCAACTCTCAACAAAACAACAAGGATTTATGGCATTATTCCATGTCATATTTGTGTAAAATTGCTAAATCTTCAGCCGATAGTTCAAGCTTTTCAAGGAGCTCGGGACGCTTCTTTGCAGTTGCTATCAAAGCCTGTTCGTGACGCCATTTCTGTATATTTGCATGGTGTCCCGAAAGCAGGATCTCGGGCACCTTTTTATCATGCCATATTTCGGGCCGGGTATACTGAGGATATTCAAGCAAACCGTTGTAGTGGCTTTCGTCCTCATAGCAATCGGCTTTTGAAAGCGTACCTTCAAGCATTCTGACAACGCAGTCGACCAGCACCAGTGCAGGCAGTTCGCCGCCGGTGAGCACATAATCTCCGATCGACACCTCCTCGTCAACTATCTCCTCGATAATTCTCTCGTCGACTCCCTCATAGTGTCCGCAGAGGATAAATATATCGTCAAGCTGTGAAAGCTCTTTCGCTCTTTGCTGGGTAAGTGTTTTCCCCTGGGGGGACATATATATAACGTGCGGCTTTCTGCCTTCGGTAACGGCTTTGAAACAATTATATACAGGCTCACACTGCATCAGCATACCCTGGCGCTCGCTATACGGGGTATCGTCTACCCTGCGGTGCTTATCAAGGGTATAATCACGGATATTGTGGCATTTCACGCTGAAAACGCCTTTATCTCTCGCTCTGCCCACAACGCTCTGGGAAAGGTAATTCTCAAGCATTTCGGGGAAAAGCGTTGCTATATCAATTCTCATATCAATTTCCTTTTCAGACTGTCAATTCTATCCTATTGCCCTCAGCGTCTTCAATACAGCTCTCGTAATAACCGTCACCTGTTGTTCTCGGGCAGCTTATTACGGTAAAGCCGTCATTTTTAAGTCTTTCGGTCAGGCTGTCTACCGCATCGGAACTGCCAAGGCTGAAAGCTATATGTGCAAATCCCAAAGAATCGGCAGATCGCTTATTGATAATACTTTCCTTTGACATTATCTCAAGCCTTGCTCCGTCATCAAAAGCAAGAAAATACGAGCAGAAACCCGTTTTCTCATTACGGTACATCTTTGCGCTGCGTGCATGGAAATATTTTTCATAAAATGACCTTGCTGCTTCAAGGTCTGAATAATAGATCGCTGCGTGTTCGATCTTCACCGTCACCTGACCTCCTCAGCGCCATCAAAAAGCCCTTCAAGGGGTGTTATAAGCATTTCTCCGCTCTTTATATCGGTCTGCTTTACGACGTCCTTTATCGCAGGGATATAGTACATCTTACCGTCCGGCGCTTTAATATGGTATACATCATTTGCACCCGTCTGGGATACATCGGTTATGATACCGTATTCTCTGCCGTTATCGGCATCTATCACTTTCAGACCAATCAGATCCTGAATGAAAAAAGCACCCTCTTCAAGGACGATATCGTCACGGTCAAGATAAAGCACCCTGTTACGAAGTTTATTCGCATCGTTAGCTGTATCCACACCTTTTATCTTCATTACAACTATATTCTTAGCTACCCTTGCACGTTCTATCTCAACAGGCGTTCCGCTTTTATAATATAGTGTATCAAGTTCGCAAAGCAGCTGAGGATCGTCGCACCAGGGCTGCACCTTTACCTCACCTTTGATACCAAAGACGGAAACTATCTTTCCCGTTTCTATAAGCTTATCCATTTTCTCACTTCCCTTTATATTTCTCTTTTTTCCTATTGTAACACATATCCGGTTATATTTCAAGCAGCGAGTTAACGAAAAGTTTAAAAATTACAAAACGGTTACTAAAAATGGCGAATTGTTCTGTCTGTCCACCCTCGGAACTCTTTTATCCAGCTGATTTAACAGAATATTCACACATAAACAGGGCAAATATGTTACAATTTGTAATATATTTAGTCTCTTGCAGGCTGTTTGTCAAAATTGACAAACTTTTTTGCACATTTTTACTATATAGCACTTGCAAATTGATTTCTTTTTTGTTATAATAGTGTTATACTACAAAATTGTGCCGTTTTGAAATACGGACATTCAGCAATTTAACAATGCGTTTAATTTTAATGCAAGTAGAGGAGAAATAACTATGTCAAACAGATTATTTCAGAGCGTTGTTCATCAGATGCGTGATACCATTGATTGTGTGATCGGTGTTATCGACGAAAATGCCACCATAATCGCTTGCTCGGAGCTGGCACAGATAGGAACCACCAATGAGTTCGTTTCTCTGGACCTTGGGGAGTCTCACGATGTATTTGTTCGTGACGGTTATACCTATAAGCCTTTCGGCTCACATATGAAGCCGGATTACGCTGTTTTCGTTGAGGGTACCGATGAGGTAGCTGCAAAATACGCAAGCATACTGGCCATAACCCTTTCCAGCATCAAGCAGTATTATGATGAGAAATACGACAGAAACAACTTTATCAAAAATGTTGTACTTGATAACGTGCTCCCGGGCGATGTTCACGTAAAGGCTCGTGAGCTTCATTTCAGCAGCGATATCTCACGTGTCGTTCTGCTTATAAGGATCGTTTCTTCAAACGATGTACCGGCATATGACGTTATACAAAATCTGTTCCCGGACAAGAACAAAGACTTTGTTTTCAATATTACCGAATCAGATGTAGTTCTGGTCAAGGAAGTTTCAAACGGTGTTGAATCAAAGGATCTTGAAAAACTTGCACGTTCTATCTCCGACACACTTTCAAGCGAGTTCTATACTCGTGTGAACGTTGGTATCGGAACAGTTATACAGGGTGTACGTGATCTTGCAAGAAGCTTTAAAGAAGCTCAGATCGCTCTTGAAGTCGGAAAGGTATTTGATACAGATAAAAACATTGTATCTTACGACAATCTTGGTATTGCAAGGCTCATATATCACCTTCCAACCACTTTGTGTGAGACATTCCTTCGTGAGGTATTCAAAAAAGGCTCTATCGAGTCTTTGGATCACGAAACATTGTTCACGATACAGAAGTTCTTTGAAAACAACCTTAACGTTTCGGAGACTTCAAGAAAGCTGTTTGTACACAGAAACACACTTGTATACAGGCTTGAAAAAATCAAAAAGCTTACGGGACTTGACCTCAGAGAATTTGACCACGCTATCATTTTCAAGATCGCACTTATGGTCAAAAAGTATCTTGCCGCTAATCCGGTCAAGTTCTGATCTGACTGCGAGTTCCCCGGCATAAATCTAAGGCGGTGTAAATTTTGGTAGAGTTTAAGGATGTGTCCGTTACATACTCAAGTGGCGTTGACGCATTAAACAAGGTAAACCTGAAGATCAACGACGGTGATTTTGCTTTTGTTGTAGGTCCTTCGGGTGCCGGAAAATCCACTCTTATCAAGCTGATACTAAAAGAGATAGACGCTACAAGCGGATCAGTTTTGGTAAACGGATTCAATCTTAAAAAATTAAGAAGAAGAAAAGTACCTAAGTTAAGACGTACTATCGGAGTAGTTTTTCAGGACTTCAGACTTATCCCAACGATGACTGTTTATGAAAACATTGCGTTCGTGCTTCGTGTTATCGACGCACCTGCGAAATATATCAGAAGCAGAGTTCCTTATGTAATAAGTCTTGTGGGACTTTCCAAAAAAGCAAAAAGCTACCCCACAGAGCTTTCGGGCGGTGAACAGCAGCGTGTTGCTTTAGCAAGAGCGCTGGTAAACGACCCTCAGCTGATTATAGCGGACGAGCCTACCGGAAACATAGATCCGGAACTGTCTTATGAGATCGTCGAGCTTCTCAAAGGTATCAATGAATGCGGTACCACTATCCTGATGGTAACTCACGAGCACGACCTTGTGCGTTACTTCGGAGGGCGCATCATAAATATCAACAAGGGAAGCATTCAGTTCGACGAGGTTATAGGAGGTTCCAATGAAGATAAGTAGTTTTAATTACCTGATACGTCAGGGCTTTAAAGGGATCTGGAGAAATAAAATGATGACTTTCGCATCGTTTTGTATCCTCCTCGTTTCACTGATAATGGTTGGCTTTACAATACTTATTTCCATAAACCTTGATAAGGCGATTGGAAATATCGAAGAAAAAAGCGAAGTTATGGTCGTTATCAAAGACGACGTTTCAAAATCAAAAATGTCCGAGATAGAGGGAAAGATAAAAGATATCCCTAACGTGACCGAGGTCACTCTGTACAGCAGAGATGAGGCCTGGAAGGACATGATGGAAAAGATGACCGATGCACAGAAGGACTACTTCAAGTATGCTGAGGACAATCCGCTCCCGGACGTTTTCAGATTTAATGTAAAGGACATTAAAAAAATGCGTGAAACAACCACGCAGATAGAACTGCTTGACGGTGTGGAATCCGTACAGTCCCCTACCGAATTCGCAGATGTTCTTATCAACTTCAGAAGGATCTTCTTTATTGTTGCGATCGCTATCGTAGTTGCGCTGGTACTTGTTTCTCTCATAATCATTTCCAATACAACTCGTGCAAGCGTATTTTCAAGGCGTAAGGAGATCAATATCATGAAATATGTTGGCGCCACCAACAGTTTCATCAGAATACCTTTCTTTATAGAAGGTATGGTCGTAGGTCTGCTTGCCGCAGGATGCGCACTTATTATCACAAAGTTCGCCTATGAAGGCGTTTACAAGATACTCAACGATGATTACCACCTCTTCGGAATTTTCGGTCTGAACAATATATATTCATTCAATACTATGTTCTGGCCTGTTACAATATCTTATCTGGTGGCAGGTGCGTTTATCGGAGCTATCGGTACATCAATAAGTGCCGGAAAGCACCTTAAAGTTTAAAATCAGGCGGCAGTTTGGGCATTTGCCTGACCTGCCGCAAATTGTGTAAAAAATGTATTTTATGGTATATTATAGTACCATTTATACGGAGGGTTTCCAAAATGAAAAAACTTTCATTGTTGAAGAGATGCCTCGCTTGTGCCATAACAGCTGTACTTTGCATGGGCATTTTCTCCTATACATCGCAAAACAGCGAAAACAATATAACCGTAAGTGCGGAGAGTGAAGAAAAGAAACAAAACGAGGAGAATATCTCCAACACTCAAAAAACACTTGATGAGCTTTTGAAAAAACAAAAGGATCTTGACGGTCAGATCAATGCAACACAAGGCGACATCAGTAAAGAGGAAGAAAACCAGAAGGCTATCCAGTCTCAGATCGAAACGGTGCAGAAAACGATCCTTGCGCTGGAGGATTCTATAAAGGAATTAAACGGTCAGATCTCTGTTTTACAGACAGATATCAATACCAGCGAGGCTAAGATACTGGAAAAGCGAAAAGAGATCGACCAGGGTACAGAGGATTTCAAAAAAAGGCTTCGTGCCCTTTACATAGTAGGCGACAGCTCATATTCCAGCATGATCGCAGGAGCTACGGATTTTTACGATATGCTTATGAAGGTGGAGCTGGTAAAGAGAGTTGCAAGCCACGATAACAAAATGATAGACAATCTTATCTCCCTTAAAGCACAGTATGAGGAGGATAAGAAGGTCCTTGAGCAAAAGAAAAACGATCTTGAAGGCAAAAAGAGCAAGCTTGTTTCACAGCAAAAGGATCTTGTAGCACAGGTAGATAAGCTTCAAAAGCTTATGGAAAAGAGCAAAGCCATTGTTGATGAGCTTGAAAAGAGAAAAGCTGCTTACGAGGCTAATAAGAAATCTATAGATGCTGAGCAGGATAAATTTGAAGCTGAGATGCAAAAACTGCTTACACAGCGTAAAGAGATAGCTGCCAAGGAAGAGGCAGAGCGTATAAGAAAAGAGCAGGAAGAGGCCGCAAGAAGGGCTGCAGAAGCGGCAGCAGCAGAAAGAGCAAGACAGGCTGCCATAGCGGCACAGCAGCAACAGCAGCAACAGCAACAACAGCAACAGGGCGGAAGTTCAACGTCTTCCTACACCGAGCCTACATACAGACCCGGCGGTTCAGGAAAACTTGCTTGGCCGGTTCCCGGTTATTATGCTATCACCTATGGATACGGATACAGAAATGCAGGTTCTCTCACAGGTTTCCACAAGGGTATAGATATCAGCTCATGGGGAATTATGGGAAGAAATATAACTGCAGCTGCTGCCGGAACAGTTATCCGTGTTGAAAATGACTGCAAACACAATTACGCTAAGAACGGTTCCTGCGGCTGCGGCGGCGGATACGGACGTTACTGTATCATCGACCACGGAAACGGAATGTGGACGCTTTACGGTCACGCAACCAACATAAGCGTTTTACCAAACCAGCACGTTGATGCAGGTCAGGTGATTGGTCAGGTGGGTACCACAGGTTGGTCAACAGGTCCTCACCTCCACTTTGAAGTGCGTATCAACGGTTCTGCTGTCAATCCGATAGGTTATCTGTAATATAAAGATGCTTAACTGCGGGGAGTTTTCTCCGCAGTTTTTTCTTGATTTGACAGGGCAAAAGTGGTATAATAATATATGCAATAATACTTTATATCCGGAGGAAAAAAATGGGCGACGAAAAAAGATCACTAAAAAGAAGCGAAATAGACGAAAAATACAAATGGGCTATCAACGATATTTATGCCACAGATGAAAAATGGTATGAGGATCTTGAAAAGCTAAAAGGATACATCCAAAAGACAGCATCCTACAAGGGCAAGCTTTCCCAAAACGCAGATACACTATATGATTATTTACAGATGGGCGATGAAATATCAGTTTTGTGCGACAGTCTGATAAACTATGCTCAGAGGAAAAGCGATGAGGATACTACACAGGCAAAGTATCAAAATATGACCGGGCAGGTAACAAACGTGCTGATGAATATCAACTCCGCAGGGAGCTTTGAGACACCTGAAATAATTGCCATAGAACAGACAGAGCTGGAAAAAATGTTTGAGCAAAAGCCCGGGCTTGAAATGTACCGCCGCAAGCTGGATCTGATAAGAGATAAAAAGGATCATGTGCTTTCTGAGGCTGAGGAAAGGATAATAGCGCTTACCTCGGAAATGGGTGAATCCGCCGAGAACATCTATTCAATGTTCTCAAACGCAGATATGAAATTCCCGGACGCAGTTGACAAGGACGGAAAATCACATCAAGTCACCCACTCAACCTATATACCCCTTGTACAATCAAGCGACAGAGTTCTCAGAAGATCCGCTTTTGAGTCAATGTACTCCACCTTTGACAGCTTCAAAAACACCTGCGCTGCCACTCTCGACGCACAGATAAAGGCTGTTAATTTCTACTCCAAGGCAAGAAACTACAAAAGCAGCCTTGAGTCATCCCTTTCAGATAACGAGATACCTACCCGGGTATACCATAACCTGATAAGTGCGGTCCATGACAATTTGCACTATATGTATGACTATGTTGCCCTGCGAAAAAAACTACTGGGGGTAGATGAGCTTCATTTCTATGATCTTTACACCCCCGTGGTCAGTGATTTTGACATAAAAATAAACTTTGAGCAGGCAAAAGAAACTGTGCTCAAGGCTTTGGAGCCTATGGGCGAGGATTATCTCAAAATAATAAAAGAAGGCTTTGAAAACCGCTGGATAGATGTTTATGAAAACCAAGGCAAAACCAGCGGAGCCTACTCAGCAGGTGCACGTGTGCATCCCTTCGTTCTTCTTAACCACAAGGATACTCTGAACTGTACTTTTACCCTTATCCATGAAATGGGGCACGCTGTACACTCATATCTTTCAAACAAAAATCAGCCTGTTTGCTACAGCGACTACTCGATCTTTGTAGCGGAGGTAGCCTCTACCTGCAACGAGGCTCTGCTTATGAGATACCTTCTTAAAAATGCTGAGGACAAAAAAGAAAAGGCATATCTTATAAATTATTTCCTGGAAATGTTCCGCACTACCCTTTACAGACAGACGATGTTTGCAGAGTTCGAGCTTAAAATAAATGAGCTTGTGGCTCAGGGTGAAAGCCTTACTGCGGACACCCTCAACAGCATCTATCTTGAACTTAACAAGCTTTATTTCGGCGACGGTATAGTTTTAGATAAGCAGATAAGCCTTGAATGGGCAAGGATCCCCCATTTTTACTACGACTACTACGTTTATCAGTACGCAACAGGCATAGCTGCCGCAATAGCACTTTCCTCTCGTATCCTCAGTGTGGGCGAAAGGGCAGTAAAGGATTATATCGGCTTCCTTTCAGGCGGAAGCTCAAAGGATCCAATATCACTTTTGCGTGGCGCAGGTGTAGATATGGCAACGCCTGAGCCGATAAACGAGGCGCTTAAAGTATTTGGTGATCTTATAAAGGAAATGGACGAACTTTATAAATAAAAAAGACAAAAGAGCTTTACACGGCAAATTTGCGGTGTAAGCTCTTTTTTATTGCATCATTTTCCGGAGGATAAGCTACAATTTATATTTAAAGTGTAGCTTAAACTTCAGTTCAGCTGAAGACTGTTGTTTTCGCTACATTCCGGGGTAAAACTGAATATTGAATATCCGAAAAAAGCGTGCTATTATATAGACAGTTCAAAAGGCAACAACAAGACCTGATAAAAAAAGGAGAAATAAATATGAAAAACACAAACACAACAAACAGAAGAAAAAACATAAAAGCTACCATCGGTGCAGTTGCCGCAGCTTTAGCTATAATAACCACAGTAACAGTTTTCACCGTTTCGGCGGCTCCTGAATCTGCAAATACAGCTAATCAGACTACTGTTAGCGAAAAAGCTGCTCCAAGCCAGGAAAAGACAAGTGAAGCAACTCAGACGACTGTTTCAAAGACAGCTGAAACAGACCCTGCAACTCAGATGTTCGGCTTCAATTTTGAGGCTGTAAAGGCAAATGCAAACCTGGATCAGACTGCTGAAAAGCACCCCGGTGAGGCAGGATACAACTACTATGAAAATGAGAAGGTAAACGAGATCGGTAAACACCCAGGTGAGGCAAGTTATAATTACGTTAACGAGCATGGCAAGCACCCGGGCGAAGCAGGATACAACTACTATGAAAACGAGAAGGTAAACGAGATCGGCAAGCACCCCGGTGAGGCAGGATATAACTACGTTAACGAGCATGGCAAGCACCCGGGCGAAGCAGGATACAACTATTATGAAAACGAGAAAGTAAACGAGATCGGTAAACACCCAGGTGAGGCAGGATATAACTATGTTAACGAGCATGGCAAGCACCCGGGCGAAGCAGGATACTGCTACTACATTAACGAAGCTCACTAAGACAAGAGATCAGGCGGGGCGCTGCTTATAATAACAACTCAGCTTTGCATTGTAAAAGGCAATGCAAAGCTTTTTTATTTTTCCGTGTGTATAATACAAAAGTAAGGCTGCCGCATAAGAGCTGTACTTATGTAGAAGCTTTAAGAATAATTGTTAGTAATGCTCTTTTTGTGAAGGAATGTTTCTTAACCGCATTTCTTGACCATAACTATTTTTTAACCCCGATGGAATATCCATCGGGGTTAAAAAATCATTAAGAGTTTTAGGAGAAGGGCGCACCGGCGTAGCCGGCGCACGAGAATATCCATAGGATATTCTCGGTTGGGTCAGAGACTTGACCAAAAGGTCAAGTCTCCGTAGCTAACGGCAAAGCCGTTAGCGGAACCCATTTTGCAAAAGGGTTTTCCCCAACAATCACTTATGAAGCTTCTATATAAGCACCGCCCTTAAGAGCAGCCTTATTAGCTACTGTGCAAGTTCCAGAGGTTTTCTTGTTATCTCCGGTTCTGCATCGTCGGTGACACAATCGGCATTTATCTTTATTGCCACAATGCTTTCATCACTTGGAGCTTCATACATAAGCTTTGTTAGTATCTTCTCAACTATAGCACGCAGACCTCTTGCGCCTGTTTTTTGTGCAATAGTCTTTTTTGCTATCTCCCTCATAGCGTCGTCGGTAATTGTAAAATCTATACCGTCAAGCTTGAACAGCTTGGTATACTGCTTGATAAGGGAATTCTTCGGTTCGGTAAGGATCCTGCAAAGTGCATCTTCATCAAGCTCATCAAGGACCGTTATAACCGGAAGTCTTCCCACAAGCTCTGGAACAAGTCCATATTTCACAAGATCGTGGGGCAGGACCTTTTTCATAATGTTTCTTTCCTCACCTTTTTTCTTGACATTGCTGCCGAATCCCATTGAGGAAGAATCTGTCCTTTTCTCTATAAGCTTTTCAAGTCCGTCAAAAGCTCCTCCGCAGATAAACAATATATTCTTGGTATCCACCTGTATAAATTCCTGGTGGGGGTGTTTTCTTCCACCCTGTGGCGGAACGTTTGAAACGGTACCCTCTACTATTTTCAAAAGTGCCTGCTGAACGCCCTCACCGCTTACATCACGGGTAATAGAGGTATTCTCGGACTTTCTTGATATCTTATCAATCTCGTCGATATAGATTATGCCCTGCTGCGCTGCCTCTACGTTATAATCCGCAGCTTGTATAAGCCTTGTAAGCACGTTTTCAACGTCGTCGCCAACATAACCCGCCTCGGTAAGTGTTGTTGCATCCGCAATGGCAAAAGGTACATTTAAAAGTCTTGCAAGTGTCTGTGCAAGAAGCGTTTTACCTGTTCCTGTCGGGCCGAGAAGCAGGACATTACTCTTTTGTATCTCAACATCTCCATCATCCTCAGCAAGGGACATGATCCTCTTATAGTGGTTATACACAGCCACAGAAAGGGCGATCTTTGCCTCGTCCTGTCCAATAACATACTGGTCCAGAACTGCTTTGATCTGAGAAGGTTTTTTAAGGTCTATAAGACCAAACCTTTCGTTTGCGCCGCCTTTTTTATTTTTCCCCTTAGGGGAAGGCAGCCCGTTCTGCTCGGCAAGCAGATCATAGCAATAAAGCACACATTCATCACAAATATGGGTGTTGCCTGCGGAAAACATACTTGTCACTCTGTTTTCGGGCTTTCCGCAAAAACAGCATTTTTTTGGTTCATTAGCCATTTTAGATCAACCTTTCAAATAATCGGTCATTAATTATCCTCTGTTGGTTATCACTTTATCAATAAGTCCATACTCCATAGCCTGCTGTGCAGTCATATAGTTGTCACGCTCTGTATCGGTATTTATCTGTTCAATAGGCTTTCCTGTATTCTCAGCAAGTATCCTGTTGAGCTTTTCTCTCGTTGCGACCATGTGGTCGGAATGGATCTTGATATCGGTACACTGTCCTGAAAGTCCGCCGCCGGCGATAAGCGGCTGGTGAATGAGTATCTCACTGTTTGGCAGAGCAAATCTCTTGCCCTTTGCACCGCTTGACAGCAGGAACGATCCCATAGATGCTGCCATTCCTATGCAGATAGTGGAAACGTCGCACTTGATATACTGCATTGTATCATAAATAGCCATGCCTGCGGTAATTACTCCACCGGGGCTGTTTATATAAAGGTCAATATCCTTCTCCGGATCCTGACCCTCAAGATAAAGCAGCTGAGCAATAACAACGCTTGCCACCTGGTCATCTATCTGGTCGCAAAGCATTATTATACGGTCGTTCAGAAGTCTTGAATATATATCATAGCTTCTTTCTCCACGGCTGGTCTGTTCAACAACATAAGGTATCAATGCCATATTATATGCCTCCCTGCGGCGTATCTTACGCCTTTGTTTGTATATTATGTACCCCCGTCATATAAGGCGGGGGGCATTCTTATATTTATTACTTGATAACTGCGTTTTCCTTAACCAGATCCACAGCCTTGCCGACTGCGATATCCTTCTTTACATTTTCCTCGGTGATATACTGTTTTACCTGATCTACTGTCATCTTATACTGATCGGCTATCTTCTGGATCTCCTGTGCAGCCTCATCATCGCTTACCTCAACATTTTCAAGCTCAGCGATCTTTTCAAGAGCCAGTCTCAGCTTGACCTGCTTTTCAGCCTGCTCCTGATAAGCCTTCTTTACCTGGTCAACAGTCTGACCGGTGTACTGGCAATAAAGATCCAAGGTGATACCCTGAGGAGCAAGTCTCTGCTCAAGCTCCATCATCATCTCATTAACTCTGTTGTCAAACATGACCTGTGGGATCTCCGCAGTCATATTTTCAACCACTTTATCAAGGATAGCTGCCTCAACATCAGCATTTGCGTGTTCCTCAGCGTGCTCTTCAAGCTTTTTCCTTACGTCGGCTTTATACTCTTCAACTGTATCGAACTCGGTAGCGTCCTTTACCATATCGTCGTCCAGCTCAGGTACTTCTTTCTTGGAAATGCCTTTGAGCTTGATCTTGAACACTACAGGGGCGCCTTTAAGATCCTCCACCTGATAGTCCTCAGGGAATGTAACATTAATGTCAAACTCCTCACCGATATTGTGGCCGACTACCTGATCCTCAAAGCCGGGGATAAACTGTCCGCTGCCAAGGTTAAGTGTAAAGTCCTCAGCCTTTCCGCCTTCAAATGCAACATCATCCTTAAAGCCTTCAAAATCAATAACAACATCGTCACCCTTTTCAGCGGCTCTGTCGTCGATAGTAACCATTCTGGAGTTTCTGTCTCTGAGAGCGTTGACCTGTCTTTCTATATCCTCATCGCTTACAGTCTTGACCTCTTTTGTTACTTCTATACCCTTATAGTCTTTTATTTCAACCTCAGGCTTTGTGAAAACGGTAACTTTCATAGTTACGCCCTCAGCCTTAGAAACGCTTGTTACCTCTACCTCAGGTCTTGATACTACCTCAAGTCCGGATTCCTTTACAGCATCGTCAACAGCTGCCGGATATGCAATATTTACAGCGCTCTCAAAGAAAAACTCCTCACCGAACTCTCTTTCGATAAGCTTTCTGGGAGCCTTTCCTTTACGGAAACCGGGAAGCTGGATCTTTCCTTTTTCTCTCTGATAAGCCTGCTGTACGGATTTTTCAAACTCCTCGGCGTTAATTGCCACCTCAAGCTCATACTTATTGGTCTCAACATTATTTGTAGACTTTAAACTCATTTTAAATTCCTCCAATAATATAAATATATCCTATTCATTATATCATAAAGCCGCCGGTATTTCCAGCGTTTTAATAATATTTGTCGTTTTGCACAATTTTAGTTATATCCAATGGGTCAAAATGCAAAAAATCAGCGGAAACAAGCTGATATGTCACTCCGTCACGGGTACCGTTAATGGCAAAGGCATGGGTTTTACCATGAAGATGTCCGTAAAAGCAATTCTTTATCTCATACTTATGCAGCACCTCAAGCATCTCATAATTGCAGCTATTGCCGTAAAGGGGCGGATAGTGGAGAAAAGCTATGGGTTTGAGCCCCTTTTTCAAAGCTGCCTGTACAGACATTTCGAGCCTTAAAGCTTCCCTTGCGATGACCTTTGCGTCTGCCGGCTCTGTATCGTCGTTCACCCAGCCTCTTGTTCCGCAGATGGCTGTTTCGCCCAACGGGTAGCAGTCATTCTGTACAAGGTGCAGACTGTCAAAGCCGTTTTCTCTCCAGAAGCTCTCCACCTTGCTGCGTGTACTCCACCAAAGGTCATGGTTGCCTTTTATAAATACCTTTGTGCCGTTGAGCTTATGGATAAACTCAAAATCCTTATATGTTTCCTCCAGTTTTAAAGCCCATGATATATCACCGGGCACGATCACAGTATCCTCGGGTCTGACTTTTTTCTGCCAATTTTCTTCCAAGCGCACAACATAGTTATCCCAGCCGCCGAAAATATCCATAGGTTTATTTACCCCAAGGGAAAGATGCAGATCGGCTATTGCAAAAACGCTCAATAAACACATCCCCTTTTTTGAGTAATAAACAAGCAAAAACTCCACATAATAATCATACGGCTACTGCCGAAAAAGGAGCGACAACTCAATGGAAAACAAAAACAGACACGGCATAAGCTGCGACGTAGGCAGCTGTGTTTTCAACAAAAACGAATGTGAATGCACAGCCGACAGCATCAGCGTTTGCTGCACCTGTTCCGACCCTGAGTGCTGCAGCGAAACTCAGTGCAAGACTTTTAAATCAAAAGAGCACTGACGATCCACAGTTAAGCACTACCGCCTGAGCAATGTCAGGCGGTACATAATTCAAATTCAGATGCCAAGAGTCTCAAAGACAAAGTTCTTCATATCAGACTTGTCTATCACCTTATCAAAGCGGACCTTCTTTGTTTTAAGGGCTGCCAGAGAGTCCGGTACAGGGAGCTTTGAGCACTCTGCCAATTGTTCAACAAGCTCAAATTCGTCCTTTCCTGTATCCATTCCAATTGCAGAGAGCACAGATCCCGAGAACTTATACGGGCTTGCTGTGGAGGCGATAACTGTCTTTGTTTTATCTCCGGTAGCCTTTACATAATCCTCATAGACCTTGACAGCAACGGCTGTATGGGTATCGCAGGTATAGGAGAATTTCTCGTAATACTCCTTGATAGTTGCCTTTGTCTGCTCGTCATTGCAGCAGCCTGCATAGAACTCGTCAAACAGGGCTTTTTTAACGTCCTCGCTTACCTCATATCTGCCTGTTTGTGCAAGTGCGCCGAACCACTCTCTTATCTGGGCGTCATTCTCGCCGCAGAGAAGATAAAGCAGTCTTTCAAGGTTAGAGGATATGAGTATATCCATTGATGGGGAGATGGTCGCATGGAACTGTCTGTTTCTGTCATAGATACCCGTTGTGAGGAAATCTGTGAGCACGTTGTTTGCGTTAGATGCACAAATAAGCTTATTTACGGGTATTCCCATATGCTTAGCATAATAAGCGGCAAGTATATTACCAAAGTTACCTGTTGGGACTACGATATTTATTTTTTCGCCCTCGTTTATCTGACCGTCTGCAAGCAGCTGTGCATAAACCGAAACATAGTAAACGATCTGTGGAGAAAGTCTGCCCCAGTTGATAGAGTTTGCAGAGGAGAACATAAAGCCGTTATCTGCCAGCTTATTCTTTATCTCGTCATTTGTGAAGATCGCCTTTACGCCGTTTTGTGCATCATCAAAGTTGCCCTTGATAGCGCAAACGCCGACATTGCTGCCTTCCTGTGTTGTCATCTGTTTTTTCTGCATTGCGGAAACGCCGTTATCCGGATAGAACACAAGTATAGAGGTACCCTCTACATCCTTAAAGCCCTCAAGGGCAGCTTTACCTGTATCGCCGGATGTTGCAACGAGGATAACCACCTTCTTATCAAGGTTTATCTTTTTGGTCGCAGTTGTGAGAAGGTACGGCAGGATCTGAAGCGCCATATCCTTGAATGCACAGGTTGGACCATGCCACAGCTCAAGCATATATGTGCCGTCAAAGAGGTGTGCAAGCTCTGCGATATTATCGCTGTCAAAATTCTTTGTATTATAAGCTCCATCGACGCAGTAAGCGATCTCCGCCTGGGTGTAGTCGGTGAGAAATTTTGAGAAAACGAATTTTGCTCTCTCACGATAATCCATACCGCCGAGCTTTTTTATATCCTCCATAGATATTGAGGGTATCTCGCTGGGTACAAATAGTCCTCCGTCAACGGAAATACCCTGTGCGATAGCCTGTGCAGATGTCACATTCACCGAACTGTCTCTTGTGCTTTTGTAATACATAATGATACGACCTTTCCTTACTAATTGCTGCTGTCAAAGGCATTTACATAATATTTCAAATGCTTGACTGCATTATCCGAGACTGTGACCACCGCCACATCAAAGCGGTAATTCACACAGTCATCAACAACTTCATTTATATATCTTTCAGCAGCGATGATAAGATGTTTCTTCTTTGCCGCTGTAATAGCCTGTTCTCCTTCTTCAAGGGGATCCTGCTTTCGTGTTTTGACCTCAACAAAGGCGATCGTCCCTTCTTTTGAGGCGATAATATCTATCTCACCGCCACGGACAGTATAATTTCTCGCAAGTATCTTATATCCGTTGCGGACAAGAAAATCCGCCGTTGCCTGTTCCCCGATATTACCTGTTTTCCTGGTGTTTTTCTGATAGTTTTGCATAGTATTTTTTCAAAAAGCTTGGTCTGTGTATCGGACTTTCTCCGTACTTATCTATCATCTCATAATGCAGCTTTGTACCGTAACCTTTATGTTTTTCAAACTGCCACTGGGGATATTTCTCCGCCATTTCAAGCATATATCTGTCTCTTGCGACTTTGGCAAGGATAGATGCGGCTGCAATACTCTGTGACTTTGCATCTCCGCCCACCACGGCTTGCGACTTTACGTCAAGCTCGGGTGTTTTATTGCCGTCGATAAGGCATATATCGGGCTTAACGGGCAAGTCCTCTACTGCTCTTTTCATGGCAAGCATTGCACAGTTAAGGATATTGAGCTTTTCTATCTCCCGGATGCTTGCGGTCTTTATGGACCAGCAGAGCGCTTTTTCTTTTATCTCGTCAAAAAGCTTTTCACGCTTTTTCTCGCTAAGCTTTTTGCTGTCGTTTATCCCCTCGATGACGGTACCCTCATCAAACACCACAGCCGCTGCGAAAACATCGCCGGCAAGGGGACCTCTGCCTGCTTCGTCGCAGCCGCAGACAAGTCGGCTGTTTTCTCTGTACTGACTGTCAAACTCTGCAAGAGTCATTTTTTCACTTCTTTCATTCGGGAGCTTCCAGTGTCATTCTGCCGATTTTTCCGCTGCGGTATTCGTCAAGTACAGTATCTGCGGCTCTTTGGGTATTTATCTCTCCGCCGGAGACCAGAAAGCCTCTTTTTCTGCCTATTCTTTCAAGTATCTCAAAGCCCACAACGCAGCCGATAGTTTCATCATCACTTGGGGGTATATCCCCTGTTGTGATGCCGTATCGTGCTTCAAGCAGGTCGTTGTAGTTGTCTTTTAAAAACTCCAGCAATCTGCACGCAAGGAACTCGGTATCCATTATCTGATCCTTTACCGCTCCGGTAAACGCCAGTCTTTCACCCACAAGCTTATCCTCAAACTTAGGCCAGAGAACTCCCGGCATATCAAGCAGCTCAAAGCCCTCGTCCAGGCTCACCCACTGCTTGCCCTTAGTAACCCCCGGTCTGTCCTCGACCTTTGCCATTTTTGATCCTGCAAGGCGGTTTATAAACGAGGATTTGCCCACGTTGGGGATACCCACTATCATTATCCTTATAGGTCTGCCTGTCATACCCTTTGCTTCCCACTTGGCTATATCGTCTTTAAGTATAGCTTTAAGCTCGGTATAGAATTTTCCTACGTTTTTTCCGCTTCGGCAATCGGTAGCAATTGCCCGAACGCCCTGCTTTTTATAATGATCTATCCAGCGATCCGTCATAGCTGCATCGGCGGAATCTGCCTTATTGAGCAGCACGAGCCTTGGTTTTGCTCCGACTATCTTTTTTATTTCGGGATTCGTGCTTGAATAGGGTATCCTTGCATCAGTGATCTCGACCACAGCGTCCACAAGCTTCATATTTGAAGCCATTATCCGCCGTGTTTTTGCCATATGTCCGGGAAACCACTGTACATGAGTGGCATGGCTCATAAGATCACCTCTGCTCTTTACAAAATCTACTTGACTCTGCCCAGTTTATTAAAGGGGTAAAGTCTGAAAACTACGTGACCAAGCACATCGCTGTTATTTACAAAGCCGATAGTACGGCTGTCTGTGGAATTGTTCCTGTTATCACCCATTACAAAGCACTGCCCTTGAGGTACTTTGTATTCATAGACATTTCTGTCGGTCTGATATGTGCTGTCAAAAAGGCTTTTGTTTATCATAGTGGAAGCGATATGCTCATTACTTATCTCTTCACCGTTCACATAGACCTTATTAACATTGTAATCTATCTTTACGGTATCACCCTGTATTCCCACAACACGCTTGATTATGGTCTTATCAAGAACGGTACTGTTTACCACCACCACATCATCACGGGCAGGGGTATAATTCAAATGGGTGAGGATAAGTCTGTCCTTATCCTCAAGGGTATTATTCATTGACGGACCGTCTACGGTCACGATACGCAAAAAGAAGATAAATATAAGAATTATCACGAAAAGGGCGAACACAAAGGACTCGACCCAATCAAGTATCTCATCAAACAGGTTTATTTTTTCTTTTTCCTTCAGATCGTCCGGCGCTGCCTCGCTTGCCAGCTTGATATCCTCGGGATCGGGATTTAAAAGCTTTTTCTCATTTTCCATAATCTGACCTCTATAATTATTATTTTCTTCTACAAATAAACATTATATCAAAAATCGCCGAGGATTACAAGTGCTTTACATAAAAAATCATATGTAATACACGTTTTTTTAACACACATCATCTGCATCTTTTATACAAAAAAGAGCGTGGCAGTCATTCCACGCTCAAAGTTCATAAAAAAATATGCCGCTGACCGGACTTGAACCGGTACGGTATCGCTACCGAGGGATTTTAAGTCCCTTGTGTCTGCCTATTCCACCACAGCGGCTGACTCGTACATTATACAACCAAAAGCTGCAAATGTCAAGAGAGCTTCTCCTCGCTGCTGCAGTTTACAGCTTTGAACTCCGCAGGAGAAATTCCCTCATGTTTTTTGAACACGCTGCAGAAATAGCTGCAATCGTTATATCCCACAAGCTGTGAAACGTCGTTTATGCTATACCCCTCCTGGATAAGCATAAGCTTTGCCTGCTGGATACGTTTTCTTGCCAGATACTCAAAAGGACGCATCTTATAACACTCTTTAAAGAGCTTACAAAGGTACTGAGGGGAAATATTTATCATTGATGAGAGCTTATCAAGGGTCATATCGCTTGGATAGTTTTCTTCCATATACTGTATGACCGGGGCGAGCTGGTTAAACTTTTGCCCGTCAGAATTGTTCCCCTTCACGTTTATGTCGCTGTGAAGCTGCATAAGCAGATCATAAGCCAGTGCGGAGCTTTCCCAGGGGAGCACGTTCCCCTCCTGTCTGCAAAGGTTAAGGATGTCCAGAAATTTTCTTGTAAACTTATCCCCGTCTGCAAGGGTTTCACACCTGACCTTATTGAGCTTCAGCACCTCAAGCAGCGACCCTATGCCCTTGCCGTCAAGGTCCATAGTAAACAGCTGCCATCCGTCCTGAGTCGGTACAAGCTCATGGGGAGTATTTTTAGGGATGAACATTATCGTTCCGCCGCTTACATTATACTTTTTATTATCCGCAACTACTTTTCCCACGCCTTTTATACAATGCAGCAGCTGATAAAAGGCATAAGAATCGTTCCTTTTAACAGGTTCTTCCGGCTGTCTGATACCTATTCCGCATACATACACGGGAAGCTCGCTGATATCATTATGGGAAGGGTAGAAATATGAAGTCATTTCATTACCTCGATGTTCGTTTAATATTTTTGCATAGTGCAATAGATATGATAGCACATTAGCTCGGATTTGTCAACCGCTAAAAGACTTTTATATAAAGAAAAAAATAAAGCTGCGGCAGGTCTTTGAAACCGTCCGCAGCTTATATGTTCAACAGGTTAATTTACTCATACAAAGGATACTTTTTGCAGATCTCTCCAACGCCCTCACGGATCTTGTCGGCGTTGTTTTCAAAGTCGGAAGCGGTAAGATAGATAAACTCTGCTATCTTATCCATATCCTCCTCAACAAGACCTCTTGTTGTAACGGCAGGAGTACCGATCCTTACGCCGCTGGTAACAAACGGGCTCTGGGGATCGTTTGGGATAGCGTTCTTATTAACGGTGATATAAACCTCATCAAGCTTCTTTTCAAGCTCTTTACCGGTAATATTGAACGGCTGAAGATCAACGAGCATAAGGTGGTTATCTGTACCTCCGGAAACAAGGTTGAAGCCTCTTTTGAGCAGTCCCTTTGCAAGGGCATCTGCATTTGCAACTACCTGCTTGCCGTAAGCTTTGAACTCATCGGACAGAGCCTCGCCAAGGCACACAGCCTTGCCTGCGATAACGTGCATAAGCGGTCCGCCCTGTGTACCCGGGAAGATAGCCTTATTAAACTTCTTTGCAAGCTCCTCGCTGTTTGTAAGGATCATACCGCCTCTTGGTCCTCTCAGCGTCTTATGTGTGGTGGTTGTAACAACGTCTGCATAAGGCAGCGGAGACGGATGCATTCCTGTAGCTACGAGTCCGGCGATATGTGCCATATCCACCATAAAGTATGCTCCGACCTCCTTGGCAACATTGGAGATCCTTTCAAAATCAATTACTCTCGGATAAGCAGAAGCACCGGCTACGATAAGCTTAGGCTTATTTTCTCTTGCAAGTTTTTCAAGGTTATCGTAATCAATAAATCCATCGTCTGTAAGTCCGTAAGGTATGAAATGATAGTTTTTACCGCTCATATTTACCGGAGAGCCGTGGGTAAGATGTCCGCCTGCATCAAGGCTCATACCCATAATAGTATCCCCTACGTTGCAAAGTGCGAAATAAACAGCCATATTTGCCTGTGCACCGGAATGGGGCTGAACGTTTGCAAACTTGCAGTCAAAAAGTTTGCATGCTCTTTCTATTGCAATATTCTCAACAATATCGACACACTCGCATCCGCCGTAATATCTCTTTGACGGATAGCCCTCGGCATACTTATTTGTAAGTGCGCTTCCCATTGCAGCCATAACCGCCGGTGATACAATATTTTCGCTGGCGATAAGCTCAAGATTTCTTTTTTGTCTTGCAAGCTCAAGACCCATTGCCTTTCCGACTTCAGGGTCAAAACCTTCTACAAATCCGATAGTGTCAAGAATTTTCATTTTAACAATACTCCTTTACTAATTCATGTCAAAAAACGACCTTATATATTATAAACCATTTTTTTATAAATGGCAATATCTTTTTTCGATTTTTAATGATTTTTTCTTATCCTGACCTTATTATGATAAACAAATTATAAATTCACCTGTCAGGGGGTTGAAAAAAAACGAATAAAATGTTATAATGAAGTTTCAGAAATCTAATTCAAAGGTGGGATCGCCATGCCTATAAAGATACCTAACGATCTTCCTGCATTTCAGACGCTGGAGGACGAAAATATATTTGTTATCGGCAACGAGCGTGCTCTGCATCAGGATATACGTGCACTGAAGATAGCCATTGTAAATCTCATGCCTGATAAAATATCTACAGAGACCCAGCTTTTACGCCTTTTAAGCAACACTCCCCTTCACGTTGACATTGATCTTATACAGATGAATCATATTACCAAAAACACCTCACAGGAGCATATGCTTGCCTTTTACAAGGGCTTTGACGAGGTAAGGGAGAACCGTTACGACGGACTTATCATCACAGGTGCGCCGGTTGAGCTTATGGATTTTGAACAGGTGGACTACTGGGAGGAGCTTTGCGAAGTTTTTGAATGGTCAAAGACCAATGTTTTTTCTACGATACACATTTGCTGGGGTGCACAGGCAGGGCTTTACTACCATTACGGCATCCCGAAATACCAGCTTGACAAAAAGATGTTCGGAGATTTCAGACACCGCAACTTAAAGCGCAAGCACCCTATACTCAAGGGCTTCGGCGATACATTCCACTGTCCGCACTCAAGGCACACAGAGGTTCGCAGAGAAGATGTTGAAAAGGTAGATGACCTTGTTATCCTCACAGAATCCCGTGAGGCAGGGCTGCATATGCTGGCGGACAAATCAGAGCGCAACTACTATATTTTCGGGCACTGGGAGTATGACCGTGACACTCTTGCAAGGGAGTATTTCCGTGATCTGGACAGAAAGCTGAAGATCGATATGCCTCAGCATTACTTCCCGGGCGATGATGTTACAAAGACACCGAATTTTGACTGGGCGTGCTCGGCAAACCTTGCTTACGCAAACTGGCTCAACTACTGTGTATACCAGAAAACGCCATATGATCTTTCAGAGCTGGAAAAGTTCAAATAAGGCTGCAAGATCAGCCACAAAAAAAGAACTGTACAACAAATTGTACAGTTCTTTTTATTTATTCTACTGAGATATAATAGTAGTATACCGGTTGACCGCCGTTGATAAGGTTAACATCAATGTTGGAATACTTTGCGCTGACCTGCTTGTACAAAGCCTCTGCCGCCTCATCGGTAACGTCGGCGCCATAAAGAATGGTGATAAAGGAAGAATCGCCCTTCACAAGTTTCTTTGTAAGCTTATAAGCTGCCTTTGAAAGGTCTTTTTCCACAAAGGCGAGCTTACCGTTTTCCATACACAGTATTTCGCCCTTTTTGATAGCGTGGCCTTCAAAATCGCTGTCTCTTGCCGCAAAGGTAACAGAACCGGTAGACACTCTTTCAAGGGCGTCGGTCATTTCCTTGCGGTTGGTTTTGAAATCTGCATCGGGGTCAAAAGCAAGCATAGCAGACATACCCTGTGGGATAGTTCTTGTCTGGAGTACACAAACCTTTCTGTCCGCAAGCTTTACAGCCTGCTCTGCCGCCATGATAATATTCTTATTATTCGGCAGCACAAACACAGTTTCTGCCGGGCAGGACATAATAGCAGCCAGAATATCCTCGGTAGAAGGATTCATTGTTTGTCCGCCCTTAACTATACAATCTACTCCCACATCACGGAACATAGCCTCAATACCGTTTCCGGCAGCCACGGCAACAAAGCCGAATTTCTTTTCCGGCTTAGCAGGGACAAACTGCTGTTTAACCTCCTGCTGTTTAGCCTCGTGCTGGAGTTTCATATTTTCTATCTTAGGAAGGTTGATATAACCAAATTCAAGTCCTTTCTGGATAGCCTTACCGGGGTCATTTGTATGGACATGGACCTTGATTATCTCGTTATCGTCAACAACTACAACACAATCTCCGATAGTTTCAAGATATGCACGGAGTTTTGACGGGTCAGCACAATCACGTTTCTTAGTAATAAGCATTTCGGTGCAGTATGTATAGGTTATCTCGCTTTCGTACTCACCCACTGCGGTAGAGAAATTTTCAACGGTGATCTTTTTCTTCTCTGCCTTTTCGAGCTGTACGACTTCGCCGCCGTCAAAAACATCTCTGATGGCTTCAAAAATTATAAGCAGTCCCATTCCGCCTGCATCAACAACTCCTGCTTTTGCAAGTGCAGGCAGCAGATTAGGGGTATTGTCCAAAGACACCTTAGCCTGCTGGCAGATCTCATGCATCACGATACATGGGTCATTTGTAGTCCTTACAACTTCCCTTGCCTTCTCGGCAGACTCTCTTACAACAGTAAGGATAGTACCCTCGGTAGGTTTCATTACAGACTTATATGCGCCCTTTACACCATTTTCAAGGCTTACAACAAGATCCTCGGCAGACATTTCTCTCTTGCCTGCAAGGCCCTTTGAAAAGCCTCTGAAAACAAGGGAAAGGATAACTCCGGAATTTCCCCTTGCTCCTCTGAGAAGTGCGGAAGCCATTGTCTTGGCAACAGCAGAGCACTCAACATCATCCTTCATAAGCTTCAGCTCTGCAAGAGCATTGCCGATAGTCATGGACATATTCGTTCCGGTATCACCGTCCGGCACAGGGAACACGTTAAGTTCATCCACAGATTTCTTTTTATTTGTTATGCTGTGTGCGGCGCTTATAAAAGCGTCACGAAGCACACTTCCTTCAATCACGGTCATTTCCTCCAGTCCTCAGTTGATCATTTCGTCGATAAATACATTTACGGATTTTACATTCACGCCCGCTTGGTCGTTAAGGACGTAGGTGACCTTATGAATTATGCTTTCAACAATGGCACCGACATTTATTCCGTAATTCACTGTAATATGCAGATCCACTATGAGCTGTTCTCCGTCCTGACGGATAATAACGCCCTTGGTGGTATTTTCTTTTTTAAGAACCTTTCTCATGCCCTGCTTTGCGCCGTATACATTAAGCCCTGCGACGCCGAAACAGTTTTCTGCCGTATAGGAAATTAACTGTCTGAGATATGAGGTGGAAATACCTATCGTACCCAGATGATTCTTATACTTTATCATGATACCACTCCTTTACATCAAATAAAAATGATAATATGACCAGGCAGACCTTGTCTTATAGATTATACCACAATCATCACATTTTTTCAAGTACCTATACAAAGTTTTTACAATATAAAAAGCATCTGATCTTCAATTGTCATTTTCAGGCATAGTAGTTGCTATGCTTACGGCTATGACTTTTTTCGCACCCATTTGTTTAAGCTGATCGGCGCAGGCATTCATCGTCGACCCGGTGGTATAGATATCGTCGCAAAGGATAATAGTTTTGCTCTTCAGATCAATTTTATTTTTCCCCGGGCTGAAGCTTTTTTGAGCATTTTCACGCCTTTGGGCAGCGCTGAGTCTATGGTGCTCGGTAAGGGTATCCGAATGTAAAAGCAGATCTTTATAAAAGGGCTTGTCCAGTTCCTTAGCGACAAAGCGTGCAAGGATCTGTGCGTGGTTATAGCCACGCCTGCGCCTCTTTCGTCTGCTCATGGGGACACAGCACACTGCGTCTGCTTCACGGCTTATTCCCTGTTCTTTAAGTATTTCTCCAAGCTTTTTGCCGCAATAAATTGCAAAATTTATGCCACCGTTATATTTCAGCGAATAGATCGCCTCTTTGCACTTGCCCGAGTACTCATAAAGGCAAAGCGCTCTGTCAAACCTCAGGGAGGAATGATCGGTACAGGGCTTTTTTCCGCACACGGGGCAGACCTGGGCGGGGATAAGTTTGCTGCGGCAGGCATCGCACATAAGTTTGTCCCAGATCAAAAGCTTTCCGCAGCCTGGGCAGCGGTTTGGCAAAAGCAGATCCGTCAAATACATTTTGATCTTACTCGGTTCCAAAGTCATCATCCTCCGCCACGTTTTCCATGAGCATATTTTTAAGTGCGGTATAACGCAGATTTCTCCTGTCGTTAGCTATCATATAATCCACACGTTTGCTTGACCCTACGATTATCATTAGTTTTTTTGCTCTTGTGACTGCTGTATACAGAAGGTTGCGATAATAAAGCCGGTCATAGCCTCCGAAGACTGTCATTACCACCGCTTCAAACTCACTTCCCTGACTTTTATGCACCGTTATAGCATAGGCAAGCTCCAGATTATCAAGCATCGGCAGATTATACACCGCAACTCTGCCTTCAAAATCTATAACGGCAGTTTTCAGTATGCTGTTAACGCTTTGTATGATACCTATATCCCCGTTAAAGATGCCTGCTCCTTTTTCAAAATTCTCATCGTCGATTTGTTTTTTCCATGGTATTTCGTAGTCGTTTTTGGTCTGCATTACCTTATCTCCTGCACGATATGTATATACGGGAGTTTTTATTTCACTTTTTCCTGCCGTTTTCGGGTTAAGCTCACGCTGCAGTATCTTGTTGAGTTCAACAGTCCCCGAAGGACCCTGGCGGGTGGGAGAAATAACCTGTATATCAGTCATTGGCGAGAGCCCGTAGGCATCCGGCAGTCTTTTTTTACAAAGGGACACCACAAGTTCCTGCAAGGCGGGATATTCAAGCCTTTGAAAGAAGAAAAAATCTTTGTCCTTAACGGTATAGTCCACAGGCTGACCGTTGACGATCCTATGGGCATTCATTACTATATCGGAGCTGCGGGACTGGCGGAATATCTCTTTAAGCTTTACAACGGAAAGGGCTCCGCTGTCGATAATATCCTTCAGAACGTTGCCTGCACCGACGGACGGAAGCTGGTGGCTGTCGCCTACAAGAACCAGCTTGCAGGTAACACTAACAGCACGCAGCACAGCCTCAAACAACAGAGAATCTACCATAGACATTTCGTCGATTATCAAAGCATCACAGTCAAGCAAGTCATTTTCGTCGTGTTTGAAACGCAGGGTATCGCCTGAGGTATACTCAACCTCCAGCAGTCTGTGGATAGTTTTTGCCTCATACCCCGTAAGGTCAGAGATACGCTTGGCGGCTCTGCCGGTGGGTGCACAGATCATAACGTTCAATCCTTGCTGCTGATAAAGGGATATTATTGCATTAAGCGTGGTGGTCTTTCCGGTGCCGGGGCCTCCTGTAAGCACAAGAAATCCTTTTGAAAGGGCAAGGTTTATCGCTTTGCGCTGTATCGACTCGTATTTGATATTGTTATTTTCCTCCTCAAGGTCTATAACTGCGGAGAAATCAATTTTATTATCATATGTAAGCTGACGCATAACGCACAATCTTCTGGCGATGTAGTCCTCTGCTTTATAGTACTCACGGAGCATTATAAAGGGACGGTCTTTTTTATAATACTTAAAGAGATTCTCATCATCAAGCTCCTGCTCAAGCACATCACTGAACTGTTGTTCGGTCACTCCCAAAAATCCTACGGCAAGCTTAGTGAGCCTGTCAAGGGGCAGACAGGTATGCCCGGAGGCTGCGTTTTCCCCAAGGACAAACTCTATCCCTGCTTTTATCCTGTATCTGCTGTCATGGGGCATCTGCATTTCGGCTGCCATTTCATCAGCCTTGGCAAAGGGCAGATCTACCCCGTATGAGCACAGAAGGTAGGGGTTTTTCTTTATCATATCAAGCACAGGGTCTCCCCAGCGTTTCCACGCCTTCACGCCATAGGAAACCGCAACGCCCATACGGCTCAGATAGCTCATAAGAGAGCGCACCGCAAAGGTCGAGCGGAAATCATCGGATATTTTTTTAGCTTTACGCTTAGTTATGCCGTCAATGACAGTAAGCTTTTCAGGCTCATTCTCAATAACCTCTAAGGTATTTTCTCCGAACTCTTTAACAAGCTTTTTGGCTATAACGGGTCCTATCCCAGATATAGCTCCGCTGGAAAGATATTTAAGTATGGAATCGGAGCTTTTGGGCAGGGTCCGTTCAAACATTACGGTTTTGAACTGTTCGCCGTATTTTGCATGGTCGGTAAACTCACCTGTAAGAGTAAGCTCCTCCCCCTCTTCAACGTCCCCCAGCTCGCCCACCACGGTGACAAGGTCGTTGCCGCTGTTGAGCATGAAAACGCAAAAGCCCGTTTCTTCGCTTTTAAACACTATGCTGTCTACCTCGCCTGTTATGGTTTCATAATCATGCTGTTTCTCACGAGCCATAGCCTCTCACGCTCCTTTCCTTACTTTTTCAGATATTCCTCTAATTGTTCAAAATACACGCAATGTACAATGCTGTACTTTTCAGCCAGCTGCACAGCAGTTATTTCTTCCGGGCTTCCTTTGCGGGTAAGTATAATTATGTCCCTTGCTCTGTCAGAACTTGAAAAGACTTCCTCCCAATAGGCACTTTTCACCGTCATTTCCAGTCCCTCGGTCTGCTCAGTGCAGGGTACAAGGACAAAGCTTTTTGTCTTTCCTCTGCGCTTATCGACCCTTAATGCTTTCATACAAAATGAAATGATTATTGCCGATGCAATGCCGACTGTAATTATAACGCTAAAGATCATGTACCCACCCCGTTTTCGGCAAACAGACAAAGGTCTGTTTTTTTCATAATATGCTGCCGGATCACTAAGGGTGAACAAACAAGCGGACAGCATAAACTGTCCGCCTTTGGTTTTATTTAAAGATCACTCTGCGTTTTTCTTTGCCTCGATATCTGCAAGGGCGTCTTTTCTGGAAAGATTGATCCTGCCCTGGTCGTCTATCTCCATAACTTTGACCACGACCTCGTCGCCAACGGAAACTACATCTTCAACCTTGCCGACTCTCTGCTTGTCCAGTTTGGATATATGGACAAGTCCCTCTTTACCCGGTGCGATCTCAACAAAAGCACCGAAGTTCATCAGTCTGGTTACTTTACCTCTGTATATAGCTCCTATCTCGGGATCATTGCCTATTGTATTGATGATGGAGATAGCCTGTTCAGCCTTTGCAAGGTCAAGACCGGAAACAAATACATTTCCGTCCTCGCTGATATCGATCTTGACATCACACTCGGCGCTGATCTTCTGGATGACCTTTCCGCCCGAGCCGATGACCTCTCTGATCTTATCAACAGGGACCTTAGTTGTAAGCATCTTAGGAGCCCACTTGCTGACTGTAGGTCTTACCTCTGGGATAGCCTTGAGCATTATCTCATCAAGAATATAATTTCTTGCTTTATGTGTCTTTTCAAATGCGCTTGCGATTATATCATAGGTAAGTCCGTCTACCTTGATATCCACCTGGATAGCGGTAATACCGTTCTTTGTACCGCCTACCTTAAAGTCCATATCGCCATAGAAGTCCTCAAGACCCTGGATATCCACCATAGTCATCCAGCTGCCGTCCTCTTTGGTAATAAGTCCACAGGAGATACCTGCAACAGGAGCCTTGATAGGAACACCTGCGTCCATAAGTGCAAGTGTTGAACCGCAGATAGACCCCTGTGATGTTGAGCCGTTAGAAGAAAGAACTTCTGATACGCAGCGTATAGCGTAAGGGAAATCCTCAACGGATGGGATAACAGGGACAAGCGCTCTCTCAGCGAGTGCTCCGTGTCCGATCTCACGTCTTCCGGGTCCTCTTGACGGCTTTGTTTCGCCAACAGAATAAGATGGGAAGTTATACTGGTGCATATATCTCTTGCTGGTCTCCTCGTCAAGACCGTCAAGCTTCTGTGCATCTGAAACAGGACCAAGTGTAGCAATTGTCATGACCTGTGTCTGACCTCTGGTAAAGATACCGGAGCCGTGAACTCTCGGAAGTACTCCGACCTCGGCAGCAAGAGGTCTGATCTCGTCGATACCTCTGCCGTCAACACGCTTACCGTTGTACAGCCACTCTCTTACGATGGTCTTTTGTGCTTTATACATTACCTCACCGATAATATCAGGCAGGTTCTCATACTCCTCAGAGTACTTTTCAACTATCTCGTCCTGGATAGGGAGAAGTCTTGCATCTCTTACGTTTTTATCGTCTGTATCAAGTGCCTCTTTAAGCTTATCTCCGAACTGATCCATGATCTTATCCATCATATCGTGGTCAAGCTCCATAGACTCAAACTCAAACTTAGGCTTGCCGATCTGCTTCTGGATATCAGCGATAAAGGCAACCATATTCTTTATCTCGGCATGACCGAACTTGATAGCTTCAAGCATAAGGTCATCGGGGATCTCGTTAGCGCCTGCCTCGATCATAACCACCTTTTCAGCTGAGCCTGCAACGGTAAGGTTAAGGTCGTTGTGTGCTCTTTGCTCCAAAGTAGGATTGAGCACCAGCTGTCCGTCAACGTAGCCTACGTTGATAGATGCAACAGGTCCGTTCCACGGAATATCTGAAATAGAGATAGCGATGGAAGCAGCTATCATTCCTGCGATCTCGGGAGAGTTATCAGGATCAACAGAAAGGACAGTGATAACAACGGTCACGTCGTTTCTCATATCCTTTGGGAAAAGAGGTCTGATAGGTCTGTCCACACATCTCGACGCAAGTATTGCCTTATCGGAAGCCTTGCCCTCTCTTTTTGTGAAAGAGCCCGGGATCTTACCCACAGAGTACATCTTCTCTTCAAAGTCAACGGAAAGTGGGAAAAAATCAACGCCCTCCCTTGGCTTTGCAGATGCGGTAACGTTAGCCATTACAACGGTCTCGCCGTATCTTACCCAGCATGAGCCGTTTGCAAGTCCACAGGTCTTGCCTGTTTCCACCTTTACAGGTCTGCCTGCATAGGTGGTTTCAAAAGTTCTGTAATTCTCAAACATTTTTCTTCCTCCAAATTATTTTTTATCTGGTGAAAGCATTAGCAATAAACACAGCTCACGCCATGCATAAACTCTGTTTAATGCTAATACGCCTGCACCAAATTATTTTCGTTTTTGTGTATGATACACCAAAAGGCAGTGGCAATAAATTGCCTCTGCCTTAATGGATGATCACATAAATTACTTACGGATACCCAGCTTCTCAATGGTTGCTCTGTATCTGTTGATGTCCTTTTTCTTCAGGTAGTTGAGAAGATTTCTTCTCTTACCGATCATCTTGAACAGACCGCTTCTGGAGTGGTTGTCCTTCTTATGTGTTTTCAGATGCTCGGTCAAATCGGAGATCCTCCTTGTAAGGATAGCGATCTGTACCTCAGGAGATCCTGTGTCGTTATCATGAGTCTTGTTTGCCTCGATAACGGCTGTCTTTTCGTCTTTTCTCAGCATTTTTTGTACCTCTTTCAAATAATATTTCCGCTGTCGAAGGATATGGCAGGTAGCTTTCCCCATTGGGGCTTTACCCATATTCTGCGGCAGGGATATGCTGTCAACACAGCACTGTTAATTATACATTATAAGCCAGGTTTTGTAAAGGGCATTCACAAAAAGTTTACACTTAATGACCCGGTGCTTTACTTGATCCCGTGATGCTCTTTACCGGCGGTAAGGGTATTTTTCATAAGCATTGCGATGGTCATAGGTCCAACGCCGCCGGGAACGGGAGTTATATAGCTTGCCTTGTCCTTTACGTTTTCAAAGTCAACATCTCCGCAAAGTTTTCCGTTTTCGTCCCTGTTCATTCCAACGTCGATAACAACTGCGCCATCTTTAACATAGTCCGCTGTTATCATTTTGGCTCTGCCGACTGCGGCAACGAGGATATCTGCTCTGCTTGCCACAGCCTTGAGATCCTTTGTCTTTGAGTGGCAGATTGTTACTGTGCCGCTCTGATGGAGCAATAGCATAGCCTGGGGCTTGCCCACGATATTGCTTCTTCCGATCACAACGCACTCTTTACCTGCTATCTCGGTACCTGTGGATTTTATAAGCTCCATAACGCCTGCGGGGGTGCATGGCAGGAAGCTGTAATCCCCTATCATTATCTTGCCTACATTTACAGGGTGGAAAGCGTCGACATCCTTATCGGGGCGGATATTGTTGATAATTATTTTATCGTCAAGATGCTTTGGCAGGGGCAGCTGAACAAGTATACCGTCGACCTTGTCATCGTTATTGAGCTTATCCACAAGTGCGAGCAGCTCCTCCTCGGTAGTTTCCTCGGGCAGAGCATACTTGAAGGAATTAAAGCCCACGGTTTCGCAAGCCTTTTCCTTATTTCTGACATACACCTGGGAAGCGGGATCGTTTCCCACGATGACCACTGCAAGACCTATCTCAACGCCCTGTGCTTTGAGTTTTTCGGTCTCGATCCTTATTTCCTCCTTGACCTTTGCGGAAACAGCCTTTCCGTCGATTATCTGTGACATTTCAAACACTCCTTATACATAATTATTTCAGCGTTTTTTCCTGTTGCGGTTTCTTGAACGATTATTCTTGCGCTTAGCGTTCTTATTGTTGGAGTCAGAGGTTTTCTGAGAAGGTGCAGCATTTTCCGTGCTGTTGTTTTTCTCATTTACCTGGGAGATGATATCCTCAACTTTAACATCGCTGTCAGAGGGCAGCTCCTCAGACTTTTCGCTTGCCTCTGCGATTATCTCCTGGATCTGCTTATCCTTTTCAGCCTTTTCATCTTCCATCTTCTGAGTTACCTCAGCCACGATATCCTCTGCCTTTATATCTTCTTCGGCTTTGCTCCGGGGTGCTTCGGCTTCGGTTTTCTCTTCTGCTGCCGGAGCTTGCTCCTGCATTTCTTCGGGCTTATTGTCCGGTGCTTGTTCCGACTCCTGCTGCTGGGGCTGATTTTCGTCCTTGCTTACCTCGGCAGGCTCTTTCTCGGTTTCCTGCTCCTTTTCCTCTGCCTTTTCCTCAGTTTCCTGCTTTTGCGTCTGAACAGGTTTTTTCTTCTTTTTCTTTTTCTTCGGCTTAGGCTGGGTTTCTTCCTGTGCCGCAGGGACAGTTTCCTTCGGGGTCTGTTCAGTTTCCGTGTCTTTATCGCTCGGCTTATCCGCTTTTTCGTCCATGATTATGGGAACTACATCGTCCTCGGCTGTTTCGGCAGGAGCCTGCTCTTTATCATCTGTCTGAGCCTTGGTATCCTCCTGTTCCTTTTCGCCTTCGGTTTCACTTGTCTGAGAGGCAGCTTCAGCGTTTTCCTCGCTTTGCTCATCGCCGCTCTTTTCCTCTTCCTCAACAGCTTCGCTGTTTTCCTCGGTTAAAAGCTTTGCCCTGGCAGCCAGCTTTTCTTCACGAGCCTTTTTATCTGCCTTTTCGGCTTCATCGATCGCTTCACGGAGCTTATGACGTGCCTGTTGTCCGTACTTCTCCTCAAGCTCGGCTTTCATATCCTCTGTATTTTCGCCCTTATCCTCACTTTCGGATATTTTTTTCTCAAGCTCTTTCTTTTTCTTTTCAAAATCTTTTATATTGTCATAATATGCGATCTGAGCTTTTGAAAGCTGAGTATCCTTAAAGAAAACATAATCCTTGAATTTGGTGATACGCACTCTTACAATGATAAGTACAACAAGGCTCACGATCACACAGGCTGCAGCAAGAAGCTGTGAAACTCTCATTGAGCCAAGATAAAGCGAGTCGGTCCTGAGCCCCTCGATAAAGAATCTTCCAAGTCCGTACCATATTGTATAACAAAGGAAGACCTCGCCGTCAAATTTTCTATGTTTAAAATATATGTGCAAAAGCACAAATCCCAGCAGGCACCACAGCGATTCATAGAGAAAGCACGGGTGTATCGGCTGCAGGGGCTCTACGCTTCCGTCGGTAATATGGCTGCTGACATAATTTGCAGTTGTATTGCTCAACATACCCCAGGGAAGAGTTGTATTCGTTCCGAAGGCTTCCTGGTTGAAAAAGTTGCCCCAGCGTCCGATCGCCTGACCGATAAAAAAGCAGGGTGCCACAATATCAAGCATTGCCGTCAGCCGCAGTTTCCTGAGTTTTACGATGATACCGCCTACGACTATGGCGCCTATAAGTCCGCCGTAAATGGCAAGTCCGCCGTCACGGAAATCAAAGAACTTGCTTAAAGGTGTATCAGAGAAAATGATATAATAAAGTCTTGCTCCGATGATCGCACCGAAAAATCCGCCGATGACTGCATCTGTTGCTCTGTCAGGGTCGATACCTGCTTTTTTCATTTTTTTGAAACCGTAGATCATCGCAAGGATTATTCCCACAGCGATCAGAAATCCGTACCAATATATCTGAAAATTAGTTCCGGGTATTTTGAACATCACCCTGTCAATGTCGATCCCCGTTTTGAGTACATTATCTCCGCTGCCGAAATTGGGGAAATATACCCTGTTGGGGTGATCTCCGAGTTTTTCCCACATTGTTTCATACTGCTCTGCGAGCAGCTGCACTGCCTGTAACATTTTTGATCCATTCCTTTCTGTAAAAAAGCACTTTCCTTAATAATCATTTTTATCCGTCACGATGCTTATACTGCTTTTATCAATATCAAACAGTTCCGGCAAAGCCTGCTGACATTCCTGCGCTGTCAGGGAGGCTATCATATCTACATCTTCAAAAAGAGTCACATCGTCACAGTCCATATGGTAATAAAGCATAGCATCTGCACAAGCTTTAACATCGTTTATGCTGCTTATCTTTTCACCGTAGCGCACACGCTTATCTATCTCAAAGCGTTTTTTATCTATTCCCTCTTTTTCAAGGCGTTCGATCTCCCGGCAGATCCTTTGGTAAACCAGATCGGGATCTTCGGATTCTCCTTCGATAATACAGCAGAAATACCTGTCAGCACTTGTATAGACAAAAGTTGAGGTCCCCGAGCTTATGAGCCCCTCCTCCAGAAGCTGGTTATAAAGCGGTGAGGTCTGACCCAGGATCTGCTCAAGCAGCATTGCTGCGATAAATGACTTTCTCACATACTCCCTGCCCGAAAGAGGCTTTGACTTAAAGCCGATAGCAAAAACAGGCAGACCTACTGCTGCATGGGTACATATCCGCTTTTGGCACACATTATCCGGTTCATGGGGAAACGAGTTTTCAAGGTGCACATCTGGGCTTGGCTTTAACATTTTGTCGCATATCTCCAAGACCTTATCCTGGCGGATATTTCCGGCAATCGAAAGAGTCATATTATGCAGATTATAAAAAGAGTTGTAACACTTATAAAGCAGCCCGGGAGTTATCTGCCGGATAGACTCTACCGTTCCGGCAACATCTATTCTTATGGGATTGTTCACATAAAGTCCTCGCAAAAGCTCCTTAAAGCACTTTCTTGTGGGGGAATCGTCACCCATTTTTATTTCCTGGGCAATTATCCCTCTTTCCTTTTCTACATTTTCCTCGGTAAAATAAGGTGACTGTACAAAGCCCAGAAGTATCTCAAGCGCCTTTTCATAGTTATCCGTACAGCTAAAAACATATGCAGTTATATCAGTTGAGGTAAAGGCGTTTGCTGCGGCACCTGTCTTGGCATACTGTTCAAAGACATTGCTGTTGTCGTCCGACTCAAAGAGCTTATGTTCAAGATAATGGGCGATACCGTCCGGAACACGTATAAAATCCCCTGTTTCATCGGTTTTGAAGCAATTGTTGATGGAGCCGTACTTCGTGCCGAACAGAGCCTCTACTGTGGAAAAGCCTTCTTTTTCCCACAAAAGTATATCAAGTCCCGAATCGTGGTGGATTATGGTGTACTGCTCATCAAGCTCAGGGCTTGAAATGATCTGTTTATCCATCTGCGCTCACCTCTCCCTCAGATTCCATTACATAGAAGGTATCATACACAAAGCTCTTTGCACATTCGATCACCTGCTGCTTTGTTATGTCCATAAAAATATCGCACACCTGTTCGGGAGAATAAGAAGTTCCCCTTGTATTCTGGGCTATATAGTATTCTGACATCCGGTAGATAGAATCATTATTGGATTTAAAGCCTGTACACAGATATATTTTTGTATGTTCAAGCTCCTGTTGAGTAAACTCTCCGTTCTTTATTGCTTCAAGCTGCATGAGGATAGCTTCCCGGGCTTTTTCAATATCTTTTTTTGCCACTCCGCTTGACACTAAAAGAGTGCCCTTGATATCCGAATATGCAGCCGAGCAGTAATAACACAAAGACATTTTCTCTCTAACGTTTGAAAAAAGCTTTGAAAAAGGTGTTCCTCCCAGCAGAGCTGTAAAAAGCTTAGCTGTATAGATATCCTCATATCCGCTTTTGAACGCCATTATCATCTTGCTCTGGTTGACATCCTGGGTCTGGCGCTCATAGGCAGTTTCCTTTTTAACAGGCGACAGGGCTTTATAGTTTACAGGAACATAGTCTGTACGTTCAAGCTGTGAAAAGGCTTGTATCATAACAGGTTTTACCCTTTCAAAATCTCTTCCGCACATAACTATCTCTATCTGTGAGGAGCTAAGAAGCTCATGATATCTGTCTGTAAGCTGCTGTGAAGTTATGGCTCTTGCATTTTCCACAGTTCCCAGCAGTGAGATGCAGGCAGGTTCGCCCTTATATATTATTTCCTTTGCCATTCGCATAGAGTAGCCGAACTTATCGTTAAACTCTGCGTTGATGTTGTCCTCAAGTTCCTTTTTACGCATACTTACATATCGTTCGCTGAACCTTCCGTCTTCAAAAAACGGTCTGAAGATACAATCGAGCAGCAGTTGGGACGCCTTTGTGGAGATGATCTCACGGCCGATCGTATAATCATCACAAATATACTCAATGCACAAGCCGTTTTCCTGGCAGTCACCTATACGTCTTGACTTAGTGGACAAGGTGGCACCATAAAGATATGCAAGCTCCCCTGTTAGCTCTGCAAGGGTCTTATATTTATCGTTTGACGATGCAAGAAGCTCCATAACAAGGGTATTCAGCGGTGCATTCTTTACATCCGTCGGGGTAACAAAGGATACACTTATAAGATTTGATTTAAACTTTGGGTCGGTTATCTCCGTAAGGGCTATCCCCTCGCCCACAGCACTTCGTTTATATGAAATAGGCATTTCATTCCTCCTATCCGGTGATTTTCATATACCGAAATACCGGTCGTGTTAATATTTTACCACATTTGCCCGTGTATTTCCACAGTTTTGCGTATATTTTTTATTTACGCTGCATAAAGGCAACATTTTCCTCTCCCAGCAAATGGGAAAGCTTTTCAACAAGCTTCTTATCCATGCGGACTGTTGGGGTATCTTTCAGTTTGATTTTTCTGCCAATATCGGACAGATACAGTATGAGGCTGCTGTCATTTGCGCTGCCCTTAAAGTCACTTACAATATTTTTTATCTCATCCTGTTTTTCCTTATCCGCCGAGTTCAGACGAAGGCAAAGGTCACGGTGAAGGCAGCTTTTCTCAAAGTTTTCTGCGCTGATTATATTTTCGGCAAGTATTTTGGGGTCCTCGTCCTCTCTGCCGGATATTTTTCCGCTGACATAAACTATCATACCCTTTTGAAGAAGTCCTGAAGATGCGGCAAAAAGTTCGGGAAAAACCACAAGCTCAACAGATGAGAACTTGTCCTCCAGCTGTACAAAGCACATCATATCCCCTTTTCTTGTTTTGAGTTCTTTTTTTGATACGACCATTCCCACAAGCTTTACCGGCTGTGCCTCATCGGCGCCGTCGGTTTGTTTGTGGTGAGAGATCATTTCAAGGGTAGTAACGCACTTGTCCGCCCTTGCAAAGACGGCATAATCGTCACAGGGATGTCCCGAAAGGTACATTCCAAGTGCCTCGTGCTCATATTCAAGAAGCTGTGCACGGGAAAATTCCTCCAAATGGGGTATCGTCATTTCAAATCCCGGCGAACCGTTTTGATCGGCCATGCCGAAAAAGTCCAGCTGACCTTCAAGATTTGTCTCACGGCTATGTGCCGCCTCGGTCATCATATCCCCGCAGAAATCAAGCATCTCACGGCGAGTGTTCCCAAAGCAGTCAAATGCACCGCTTTTTATAAGCGCCTCAACAGTACGCGTATTTATATCTTTTGCGCTTACACGGCTGCAAAAGTCCCACAAAGACCGGAACTCGCCGTTTTTTTCACGCTCTGATACGATGCCGGCTATGGCGTTTTCACCCAGGCTTTTTACTGCAAGCAGCGCAAAACGTATGCCTTCCGGCTGTGCCACAAAACCTCTTTCGCTTTTATTTATATCAATATCAAGCACTTTGACTCCGTTTCTGCTCACACTTGTAATATAACCAAAAAGCTTTTCGGTAGAATCAAGCAGGGCGTTTGTCATCAGCGCTGCCATATATTCTTTGTAGAAATGACATTTCAGATATGCTGTCTGATATGAGATCGTGGCATATGCCGCAGCATGAGACTTATTGAAGGCATAGCTGGCAAAGGAGGTCATTTCGTCAAATATCTCGTTTGCAGTTTTTTCATCTACCCCGTTTGCCACGGCGCCGACGCACTGCCCTTTCTCGCCGTATACAAAGGCTTTTCTTTCCGCCTCAAGCACGTCGGCTTTTTTCTTTGCCATAGCTCTGCGGACAATATCTGCCCTGCCGTAGGAATATCCTGCAAGGGTGCGGAATATCTGCATTACCTGCTCCTGATATACGATACAGCCGTAGGTCACATCAAGAATATTCTTTAAAAGCGGATGTTTATATCTCACAAGCTCCGGGTCGTGGCGGTTGCGTATATATGTGGGAATAGAATCCATCGGACCCGGTCGGTAAAGAGAGATCACCGCAATAAGGTCTTCTATCCCCGTGGGACGAAGCTTAGTTATCGTGGCAGTCATTCCCGGGCTTTCAAACTGAAAGACGCCCTCGGTCCTGCCCCGGGAAAGCATTTCGTACACTTCCTTGTCATCAAGGGGAATATTGTTGATATCAAAATCAGGTATCTGCTTTCTTACCTGCTGTACACAATGGTTTATTATAGTAAGGTTGCGAAGACCCAAAAAGTCTATTTTTAAAAGCCCCAGACGCTCCAGGATAGTCATGGTGTACTGTGTGGAGACCTGGCCGTCACGGGCATAGACAGGAACATAGCAGTCCACCGGATCTTTTGTGATAACAACACCTGCCGCATGGGTAGAAACGTTCCTTGGCATACCCTCTACTCTGACTGCTGTGTCAATAAGCTCTTTTATTTTGGGATCGCTGTTGTACATTTTTGAAAGCTCCGGCACCCTTTTCACAGATTCCGAAAGAGGCATCCCTCTGGGCACGGCTTTTGAGACCATATCTCCCGTCTGGTACGAAAGTCCCATTACCCTCGCCACATCCCTGACCGCCTGCTTTGCCGCAAGGGTACCAAAGGTAGCTATCTGTGCAACATGATCCTCACCGTATTTGTTTATAACGTAATCTATTACCCTTTGTCTGCCCTCCATGCAAAAGTCCACATCAAAGTCCGGCATGGATACCCTTTCGGGGTTAAGGAACCTTTCAAACAAAAGATTATATCTCAAAGGATCAATACCTGTGATACCTATACAATAAGCGCACAGGCTGCCTGCTCCCGAGCCTCTTCCGCAGCCTACGGGTATACCGTGGGTCTTGGCATAGTTTATAAAATCCCAGACTATGAGGTAATAGTCGGTGTAGCCCATTTTTGTGATTATGTCAAGTTCATACTCCAGCCGTTCGCAGGCTTCCTGAGAGGGGTTCTCGTAACGCTTTTCAAGCCCCTTACGGCACATTTCACGCAAAAACTTCTCGTTATCTTCCACACCGTCGATATGGAAATAAGGAAGCTTGGTATTTCCAAACTCAAATTCCACGTTGCACATCTGTGCGATCTTAACGGTATTTTCTATCGCCTGAGGATAATTGGCAAAAAGCCTGGACATTTCATCTCCGCTTTTAACGTAAAACTCCTGGGTGGGGAACTCAAGCTTATTGGGATCGTCAAGGGTCGTGCCGGTGGAGATACAAAGCAGCACCCTTTGTGCTTTTGCGTCTTCTCTTTTAAGATAGTGACAGTCGTTGGTGGCTGCAAGGGGGATCCCTGTTTCCCGGGAAATCCTTGCAAGAAGGGGAATGATCCTTTTCTGGTCATCTATATCATGATCCTGAAGTTCAAGGTAATAGTTGCCCTGTCCGAAGATCTTGTTATATCTCAAAGCAGTTTGCTTTGCTCCCTCATAATCTCCGCTGAGCAGCTTTCTTGGTATTTCTCCTGCAAGGCAGGCAGAAAGGCAGATAAGTCCCCCGCTATACTTTTCAAGCAGCTGTTCATCGACCCTTGGCTTATTGTAAAAGCCCTCGGTATACGAAAGGGAAACAAGCTTTATAAGGTTTCGGTAGCCCTGCTGGTCTTTGCACAAAAGCACCAGATGATAGGGCGAGGAATCCACCCTGTTCACCTTATCAAAGCGTGTACGGGGCGCAACATACATTTCGCAGCCTATTATCGGTTTTATTCCCTTTGCCTTGCAGGCGTTGTAAAATTCCACCGCTGCAAACATATTGCCGTGGTCTGTGACCGCACAGCTGGTCTGTCCCAGTTGTTTAACTGTGTCAACGAGCTCTCCCAGACGGCAGGCACCGTCAAGGAGCGAATACTCACTGTGCAGGTGCAAATGAACGAAATCAGTCACCTTTTTGCTTTTTCCTTTCGTATATTTTCAGCTATCTCAGCTATTTTCTGCATTCGGTGGTTCGCCCCCGAACGTGATATGGGCGGCTCCATAGCAGCCCCAAGCTCTTTTAGCGTAAAATCTATATTTTCATATCTTATCCTTGCAATATCTCTCAGGGTATCGGGCAGACTGTCAAGTCCCATTGTGGAGTCGATAAGTTCAATATCGCTGATCTGTCTTTCCGCCGCACCAAGAGCCTTGTCGATATTGGCGTTGTCGCAGTTCATTGAACGGTTTATTTTATTCTTCACATCTTTCATCATTTTCACATTCATGATCTCCAGCGAAGCCATTTGTGCTCCCATCATCGTAAGGATGTCGATGATGTTTTCCGAGTCTTTGATGTAGACTATCTGATAATGCTTTCTTTCAACGTGTTTGGGAACGATCCCGTAGTTGTCTATAAGCAGCAGCCCAAGAGAGTTGCAAAGCTCCAGACTTGGCATAACAAATTCCATATGATACTTCTTTTCCGGGTTGTTCACACTTCCGCAGGCAAGGAATATCCCCCCCACAACATAAGGGTAATACTTTGCCTTCGGCAGATCATCTCTGCTCATACCCCTGCTCTGGTCAAGCTGAAAATAATCAAGGATAAAAAGCCTGTCCTGAGATCTGGGTATACAAAGGTCATACAGCACCGCTGAATGCTTGCGCTGTATCTCGTTTACCTCCACCCCGTCGTCACAGTCAAGTATACGGTTGACGTTAAGCACAAAAAAATCCCTGAGCAGCTTATTCTCCGTAAGGACCGTTATTTCTCTGTCGTTTAGGGAATTGGCGCACAAAAGCACACCCATAAGACAAGCATCCGCCTTGTCCCGTGAGTTGATGCGCTGTATTATTTCATTTTTCGCTCTGTATGAAAAGGAATGCTCTTCCAAACTATCTCAATCCTATCGTTTATCTATATCTCTGTGCTGGATCCTTATTCTCATATTCTTATCACGCAGATGCTGCGCCAGTGCCTCTGCCATGGCAACACTTCTGTGCTTGCCCCCTGTACAGCCAAATGCTATTACCAGCTGAGCCTTACCCTCTTTTTCATACAAAGGGATAAGAAAATCTATAAGGTTGCACAGCTTATCCAGAAGTCTTTTGGACTGGTCAAACTTCATAACGTAGGTATAGACCTCCGGGTTAAGGCCTGTAAGACCTTTAAGCTCCGGGATATAGAACGGGTTAGGCAGACACCTTACATCAAACACAAGATCCGCCTCGGGCATATGTCCGAACTTAAATCCGAAAGAGCGCACATCAATGTGCATATAATCGTTGTTTTCGTCGAAAAAGCCCCTCATTCTCTCACGGAATTCTCCGGCGGAGGTATTGGTGGTATCTATGTAGTAATCCGCCATTGCCTTAATTGGCACAAGCACCTCACGTTCGGTTTCGATAGCCTTGCGGATATTACCAAAGGAGACCTCGTCCAAAGGATGCTTTCTTCTTGTTTCCTTGTATCTTCTTATTATCACGTCGTCTGAGCAGTCGAGAAAAACTATCTTCAGACTAACGTCCTCTTCCTTCAGAAGTGTAAGGGTATCCTTGAGCTTTAAAAAAAGCTCGCCGCTTCTTATGTCGATAACGAAAGCGACTTTGTCGATCTTTCCGTCGGACTGGTTGCAGATATCAACAAACTTTCCGATAAGCTCCGGGGGCATATTGTCTATACAGTAATACCCCATATCCTCCAGCACATCCACACAGCTTGATTTTCCCGAACCGGACATACCTGTTATGATAACAAATTGCATTTTTTTACCTCTTTCCTTACTTGTACGGGATTATCCTTACCTCACATTCAAGGAACTGCCCCGTCTCTTTCTGTACAATATTTTGTACTTGTTTTATAAGAGAAACAACATCAGCTGAAGTTGCATTGTTTTGATTTATAACAAATCCGCAGTGTTTCTCCGAAACCATTGCCCCTCCCACTGCAAAGCCTCTCAGACCGCAGTCCTGGATAAGCTTACCGGCGAAAAACCCCTCTGGGCGCTTAAAGGTCGAGCCTGCATTAGGGTAGTCAAGAGGCTGTTTGTCCTTTCGTCTGCCCATAAGATCGTTCATTTTTGTTTCGATCCGGTCCCTGTCCCCCTTTTGGAGCTCAAAAACCGCCTCACAGACCACATCTCCGCTTTCCATCAGGGCACTGTGTCTGTAAGAAAGCTCAAGCTGAGAGGCATCAAGCTCTTTTATTTCACCTTTGCCGGTGACAACAGTACAGCTTTTCAGCACGTCATTGATCTCCCCGCCGTATGCACCTGCATTCATAAAAACACCGCCGCCTACCGTGCCCGGGATTCCATAGGCAAATTCCAGTCCGGTAAGAGAGTTTTCAAGGGCAAATCTGCACAGTTTCATCATGCTGCACCCTGCCTGCACTCTGACGGTATTGTCTCCCACAAGCCGGATCTTATCAAATCCGCTGCCTATATGCAGGATAACTCCGTCAAAGCCTTTATCGTCAAAAAGCACATTGGAACCCTTCCCAAGAACATAATACCGCAGTGAGTATTCTCTTGCAATGTCCATTAGCTTTTTTAGGCTATGTGCAGAATTTATATTTATCATAGCCTTGCAGCAGCCGCCGATCTTAAAGGTGGTGTGTGCGCTCAGCGGTTCGTTCAGAACGTAATCGCATCCACACTCTTTTGCAGCGTTCAGCAAAGCTTCCATGTTGTTGGAACTGTCCATTTTTTAGGACTCTCCTTTCTCAAAATATACCTGAGTCCGGGTGGTGGCGGCATATGTGATCTTTAAGCCGGTCGAAGTCCGCATTTATCACAAGCTCCTGTGGGAAGCCGACCTCGTTTACAATTTCCAGAGCGTTTGTCACAACGCCGATAAGCTCACAGAAATGCCCGTCAGAATCCAGTACCACAGGCACCTCATACTTTTTGCACAATCTCAGCACTTCATAAGTATTTTTCCTGGAGCCTTTTTTATAAAGAATGGAGCTTTCATTTATTTCCACAAGTTTGTCATACTCTTTGAATGCCTTTATACATTTTTCGTAATCAATCGGGAAAAAGTCGGTGGTGCAATGTCCGATAACGTCCACCTTAGGATCTTTTGCGGTGTTGATATAAGCCCTTGTATGGTTTTCGGGTGTGGTCGGCTTATACACCTGTCTGTGCATTGAAGCCACTACCCACTCCAGACTTTCAAGGGTCTTTCTCGGCATATCAAGCTCGCCCTCATCGTTTATTATATTCGCCTCAACGCCCTTCAATACCGTAACGCCGCATATTGTCCGTGGGAGTATCTTCAAATTTTCAAAGTGCCACAAATGAGGAGAGTCGGGCATATCACCATAATGGTCGGTCATAGCCACTATTCTGATTCCCTTTTCCGCTGCGCTGCGGCAGTTTTCGGTTATGGTGGAATATGCATGAGTTGAGGCAAGCGTATGGGTATGCATATCAGCGATTATGTTCAAAAGTTTCATCTCCAATTGTACAATAAAATGTACTTTATATGATTTGAGTACAATTTATCGGACTATTAAAAGTTATCCCAGCTTTTAATTTTATCCTTCTTATCCATTTGCAGACCGAGATTTTCAAGAAGCTCGGCAGCAGCGTTATAGCCCATTTTCTTTTGTCTGTTATTCATAGCTGCGACTTCAAGTATTACCGCAAGGTTACGGCCGGGTTTTATAGGTATTGTCAGGCTTGGCACCTTGACCCCAAGGATGGCTGTGTACTCGTTGTCAACACCCATCCGGTCGTAGATCTTTGTGCTGTCCCAGGGTTCAAGTTCAACTATAAGGTCGATCTTCTCGCTAACCTTTATAGCACCCATACCAAACAACCTTCTGGTATTGATTATTCCTATACCACGCAGCTCAAGAAAGTGTCTTATGTTATCCGGAGATGTTCCCACCAGCGTTTTGCTGGAGGTTTTTCTTATCTCCACCGCATCGTCAGCCACAAGTCTGTGACCACGCTTAACAAGCTCGATAGCTGTTTCGCTTTTACCTACGCCGCTTTCACCAACTATAAGCAGACCCTCGCCGTAAACCTCTATAAGCACGCCGTGACGTGTTATTCTCGGTGCAAGCTCAACGTTCAGGTATCCGATAAGAGCGGCGATAAACGCAGTTGTGCTGGCAGGGGTCCTTGCGATAGGTACCTGATATTTTTTTGCTATCTCCATCATTTCGGGATACAGCTCGTGACCTCTCGCCACAACGAAAAGAGGTATCTTTGTGGCAAAAAGAGCATCTATACGCTGGTATCTTGTAAGTTCATCAAGAGATGCAAGGTAAGCAAACTCCATATTTCCGCAGATCTGCACACGCTCAGCATTGAAATACTCGTAAAATCCCATAAGCTGCAAGCCGGGTCTGTTACAGTCGTTCTCCGTAACGGTAATATCGTCCAGATTATCCGGGGAATAAAGCATTTCACAGTTGAGCTGATCAACAATATCCTTTACCTTTACGCTGAATAATTCTGCCATAGTTTTCATTCCTTTCGGTATATTAAAGTCTTAAAAGTCCTTTTTTACACATCTCGTTTGCGGCAACAAGTATCCCCATTCTGCCGCTTGGGTAGGTTATTCCGCCCTGAAGCCACGCAGCGAACGGCTCTCTTATCGGTGCGTCTGCAGAGAGCTCGATAGATGCGCCCATTGTGAACGCTCCTGCCGCCATTATTACCTTGCTTTCGTAGCCCGGCATATCCCACGCTTCGGGGGTTACAAAGCTGTCCACAGGCGAGCCTTTCTGTATGCCCTGACAAAAGGCAGTCAGGTTGTTTTCATTTTCAAGAAGTATCGAAGCGATTATATCCGTTCTTGTTTCGCTGCTTTCGGGGAGAGTTTTAAAGCCAAGCTTTTCAAAAAGCTTGCAGGCAAAGACAGATGTCTTTACTGCACTTGCGACAGTTTGCGGCGAAAGGAAAAATCCCAGGAGCATTTCTCTGTTCTGCGAGAGGGTACAGCCCACTTCCTTTCCCATTCCCACGCAGGTAAGCCTGTCTGCACACTTTTCAACCAGGTCTGCCCTGCCGCAGATGTATCCGCCTGTGCTTGCGATGCCGCCGCCGGGGTTTTTGATAAGCGAGCCGATGATAAGGTCTGCTCCCACCGACAGCGGCTCTCGCTTTTCGACGAACTCGCCGTAGCAGTTATCGACCATTACGATTATATCGGGGTTTGCTGACTTTGCAGCCTGTGCAATCTTCCCTATTATCTCAACGCTGAGTGACGGGCGCAAAGAGTATCCTCTTGAACGCTGGATATAAGCGACCTTTGCAGTTTTTGCCTTTTGCGCTATCGCATCAAGGTCGGGTGTCTGCTCGTTAATAAGATCTACCTGATCATACTTAATGCCGAAATCTATAAGCGAGCCCGAGCCCTTTTCGCCTGTAAGTCCGATAACCCCCTCAAGGGTATCGTACGGTCTGCCCACGCAGGAAAGCAGCGTATCGCCCATTCGCAGAACGCCGAACAGCGCAGTTGAAAGTGCGTGAGTTCCGTTTACAAAGGTGTGGCGAACGATAGCGTCCTCGCCTCCGAATGCCTGCGCAAAGACCTTATCCAGGGTATCTCTGCCGCAGTCGCCGTAGCCGTAGCCCGTGGTACCTTTAAGGCAGCTTTCACTCACACGGTTGTCAATAAAGGCTTTGAGCACCTTTTCGCCGTTGAAGCGGGCTATCTCGTCCGTCTGTGCGAACATCTGCTCACACTCTTTTTCAGCCTCGTGCGCAAGTGCGAGGATACGTTCATCTATTCCAAATAAGTTTTCTGTCATTATTAATTAAGTCCTTTCAGGGTTTTGCAAAATCATTTATTTCAGCGCTTATAAAAATAAAAACGATGACTGCCGATAGATAATACAGATCTCCCGATCATGCTAAAAATCTTTATCTTTTCTCTCTAAAACTATATCAAGTCCGCACTTTTTAAAGCCGATCTCCTCATAGTAGCTGACCCGATGCGGTCTTGCAAACAGCCTTACATCAAAGCCGTCCGCAGTAAGCTTTTCCCCTATCCAGTAAAGGAGCTTACGGGCATAATGCTGTCCTCTGTATTCGGGCAGCGTACCCACATGGCCTATAAGCGCCACCCTGTCGATTATGTACTGCACGGTGGCTGTGGTGCAGCCTTCAAGGACAAAGCTCTGTGCAAGACCTCTGCGAACTCTGTGAGAGGTATCTGTGAGCCACAGCCCGTGGTTGTTCTTTATTGCTGGGAAACAGTCTGCAAGGATATTGAAAACGTCATCAAGGCGAGGCAGCTCCTGAACGTCAAGCTCCGGCAGTTCGCCCTGTGCCGAAAACGCAAACTCCGTGCGCTTATCTCCCATATATTCAATACTGCACATTCTTTCAAGGTCACGGGCGTATTTTACCGGAAACTCCACCGAAAGAGGTTTGTTTATCACCGCAAAGGATGCTATCTCTGAAAGGATCTCCCGGCTGAAGGGTGTATCTTCAAAGCTGCTGACTATCATTGATGAATTGAACATACAGATTATCCCGCAGTGTTTATCGTAATCGTCCACGGCAAAAAAGCGGCAGAACTCATACTTTGTGGAATAAGCAAGAAAATGAGATTTTATCCGTCTTGTATAATTGTTTAAAGACAGCTTTCCCAGCGTATGAAGGTCAAGCTGTGTTAGCTGGTAAATCATCTGTTGTAAGTCCTGTCCAAAATTAGTTTTGTGAGCTCGTATGCATATTGCAGGTCAGTCAGTTTTATCACGCAGCTTGGAGAATGAAGATATCTGCAGGGCAAGGATATTGCCGTTGTCCTGACTCCGTTACGTGAAAGGTGTATTGCACCTGCATCATTTCCTCCTGCGATCATTGTTTTGGTCTGGCAGGGTATATGGTTTTTCTTTGCCGTTTCAAAAGCAAGGTCAAACATCTCTTTATCGTAAATGGTATGTCTGTCCATAAAGCTCACCACCGGTCCTTCTCCGACGCAGCAGACCTTTTTATCATCATGGGCAGACGGAATATCCGCAGCTGTTGTTGCTTCAAGCACAAAGGCGTAGTCAGCGTCAACGGTATAGCTTGCGGTGGTCGCGCCTCTCAGACCCACCTCTTCCTGGACCACAAAGGTGAAGTAGGTATCGTACCGGGGTCTGTCCTGTATAAGCTTTATCATGATCGCACAGCCTGCCCTGTCGTCAATAGCCTTTGATTTTACAAAACCGTCTCCAAAGGTCAGAAACTGTGAATCAAAACAAACGCTGTCCCCGAGCTTGACCAGCTTACAGGCCTGTTCTCTGCTTTGACAGCCTATATCCACCGTAAGCTTATCAAAGCCGGGTGTTTTTCCCTTTTCTTCTTTGCTCAGATTGTGCACTGCCGTTGTGGCGATAACGCCCGGCACCTTATTTTTGCCGACCTTAACTCTCTTAGCGTACACCACAGCAGGATCTACTCCGCCTACGCACTGGACTTTAAGTGTTCCGTCGCCGTTTATATAAGTAACGATCATTCCAACTTCATCCATGTGGGCGGACACAAGCACCTTATTTTTCGCTGGTTTTTCCCCCTTACAGAAAGCTATCACGTTTCCCAGAGGATCTACCGAGATCTGTGCCTGATCCTTTATCTGTGAGATAATAAACTCTCTCACCGCACCCTCATCGCCTGATATCCCGTCAAGCAGGCAAAGGTTTTCAAGTAGTTTCTTCACAGCCCTCACCTTTCCTGTGCAAATTCGGCAATAAGCTTTGCCGTGTTCTCAATATCCCCAAGGTCCACCACCTCAACGGGAGTATGCATATACTTCAGCGGTATAGATAAAATTACCGTCCTGACTCCGCCTGCCGATATGCTTATTTTGTCAGCGTCGGTCCCGGTCGTACCGCTCATGACCTCCAGCTGATATGGCAAATTACATCTTTCTGCGGTCCTGACAAGCTCCTGTGAAAGATCACCGGACAGCACGGGAGCAATGCCGATCATAGCACCCTCTCCCATTTTTGCACAGTCCTGTTCACTTTCAAAGTGGGTCTTTGCAAAGCTTACATCCACCGCTATGGCAAGATCCGGCGCAAGTCTGTAGGTTCCTGTTTTTGCACCTCTCTCACCTGTTTCCTCCTGTGCGGCGAAAAGCACACAAATATCATAAGCCGTCTTTTTCCCCTTCAGCATATCAAGAGCCAGAAGCACCGCAGCCACGCCGCTTCTGTCGTCAAGCGCCTTTGAGGTAACAATGCCATCTCCAAGGCTTACAAGCTCGTTTTCAACAAGCACCCTGTCTCCGGGAGATACAAGCTTTTCAGCCTGCTGCCTGTTTAAGCCTATATCCACAAACACATCGTTTATACTATATGAATTGTCCTTCTCCGACAGGTGCGGCGGTATGGAGGTTATCACTCCCTTTATCTTTTCCTTCCCGTATACAGTTACCTGCTGGGCGGCAAGGGCACGTTCATCTATCCCTCCGCAGCCGGATATCTTCAAAAAGCCCTCATCGGTAATATAGGTCACTATACAGCCTATCTCGTCTATATGCGCCTCAAGCATAAGCTTCTGTCTGCCCTGCGTATGCTCGCCCACATAGCCGTATACATTGCCGAAAGGATCCGTCTCAGTCCTTGCAAATTGTGAAAGCAGCTGTTGAGCTGTCTGCTGGACACTTTTTTCTGCTCCGGACACTCCCGGTGCAGCGCAAAGCTCGCTCAAAGCCTGTTTCAAATCAAAACTCATTTTCAAAAACTCCGTTTCCCCCACCCGGATACCGGAATTACCGGCATTGCGGATCGGGCATTTATCAAAGCTGGTTTACCAGCTGTTTAAAGTGTCTTCCCCTGTCCTCGAACATTCTGTACATATCAAAGCTTGCACAAGCCGGAGAAAGGGAAACTATATCCCCTTCAACAGCATAATGGTGGGCTATATCCACAGCCTCAGCCATATCTGCAACTCTTACTATACGTATATTAGCCGGGTCATATTCAGGCGAAGCCTTTACTGCATCCTCAATCTTCTGCGCTGTCTCGCCCATAAGGATAAGGACCTTGACCTTTTTGCAAAGGGCATCTGCCATTGGCTCAAAGGAGATGCCCTTATCGCTTCCGCCCTGTATCATTATCTGCTTCTGGTCAAAGGCATCAAGACAGGCAAGAACTCTTGTGGGACTTGATGCGATAGAGTTGTTGTAATATTTTACGCCGTCAAGCTCACGGACAAACTCAATACGGTGCTCAACGCCCGGAAAAGTCTTTGCCACATTAACTACGCTCTGTACACTCACATCTCCGTAGGTCATTGCGATAGCGGTGAGGTAGTCCTCAACATTATGCATTCCGGGGATCTTGATATCGTTCATATGAACATACTCTGTGACCTTGCCGTGGTCGCTGTAGCAAAGCATACCGTCCTCACGCAGGAAGCTTCCGTTGTCCACCTGCTTATGGCGGCTGAAGTATTTGAGCTCGCCACGGACATATCCGCTGAGGTTTCGTGTTGTCTCGTCGTCAAAGCTGAGAATGGTTTTTGAGTAAGCATTCTGATGGAGGATAAGATTAAGCTTGGAATCTATATACTCCTGCATATCCTTATGGACATTTAGGTGGTTGGGTCTGATGTTTGTTATGCCTGCTATGTCCGGTGATTCCCTCATGGAAATAAGCTGAAAACTTGAAAGCTCGACCACAGCAACATCGGAATCTGATATTGTCTCAACTATCGGCAAAAGCGCCTTTCCGATATTTCCCCCAAGGTGAACACGCCTGCCCTCAGCCTTTAAGAATTCACTTACAAGGGTGGTGGTAGTGGTCTTTCCGTCAGAACCTGTTATACCGTATGTACGGCAGGGGCAAAGATCAAAGAAGGTCTCCATCTCGCTGGTAACAACAATGCCCATCTGTCTTGCCTTTTCAAGCTCGGGTCTGTTATAGTAAAAGCCCGGTGTTCTGAACACCACGTCACAGTTATAGATCTCATCTATATAGTTCTCACCAAGTGAAAAATCAACTCCTCTGGCGTTGAACTCCTCATAAATACCCTCGTCAAATTCATCTTTGCTTTTTTTGTCACATATCACAACCTTGATTCCCTTTGAGAGAAAAAGCTTTATAAGCTCAAGATGGCTGACACCTACGCCGATAAAAGCCACTCTTTTGGACTTCATTTCACCAAAATACTTCTGGGATCTTGTCATAAAAACTACTCCTAACCTATCAAATTCGCAAAAAAGGGGTGCATAAGCGCCAAAAAAGCCTCTGTTCTTAAAAATGCACACACCTAATCCATTTTATTATACACCATATGAGCATAAATTGCAAGCACTAATAATGAATAATAAACAAACGGCAAAGCCGGGGTAAAACAAAAAAACAATTGCTGAAAAACCAATGACAGCTCTGTTGTGATTTAGATATAAATGGTCCGTTAAGTATCATCTGTTTTTGTGAAAAAGGTTGAAATATCTGAAAAAATTATAAACGCTATTGTAAATTGACGAAAAATGCAGTATAATTGGTTTATTAATAATAACCGTGGCGATGGTGCGCTTTTTCTGCATAATCACCAAATAGATGGAGGATTCTTTAAATGGGTAGCAAGGCTGATAAAATACTTTTTGACAACAATTCAAGAGTTGCGCCGCTGGGACTTCTTGCAATGGAAAATGCAAAGGATCTTGGCGAAAAGGTTAACTGGTATCTTACAAACTGGGCTAATGAGAACGAGTATGCTGTGGACACATTTCTTGTAGAGGCTGACTGCCCACGTTTCTCCTCAGGCGACGGAAAGGGTCTTATCAAGCAGACCGTCAGAGGAACAGACCTTTTTATTCTTTGTGACGTGGGGAATTACAATATTAAATATAACCTTTTCGGACAGCTCAACTGTATGTCTCCCGACGATCATTTCCAGGATCTTAAAAGGCTTATACAGGCTGCAAGCGGAAAGACCCACAGAATAAATGTTATAATGCCGACACTTTACGGCGGCAGACAGCACAGAAGAAACTACCGTGAATCTCTTGACTGTGCAGTAGCTCTTCAGGAGCTTCAGTCTATGGGTGTTTCAAACATTCTGACTTTCGATGCACATGACCCAAGAGTCCAGAACGCTATCCCCCTCATGGGATTTGACAATATCATCCCTTCCTATCAGGTGCTCAAGGCTATGTTCAGAAGCATAGATAATTTCAAGCCCAACAAGGATCACTACATGATAGTTTCTCCTGACGAGGGTGCTATCAACAGAAATATGTATTATGCTTCCATTCTTGGTGTAGACCTGGGAATGTTCTATAAAAGACGTGACTACTCCACCGTTGTAAACGGAAGAAACCCCATAGTTGCACACGAATATATGGGCAACGACGTTTCAGGCAAGGATATTTTCGTCGCCGATGATATTATCTCTTCCGGCGAGAGTATGCTTGACATCGCTATCGAGCTTAAAAAGCGCAAGGCAGGAAGAATATTCTGCTATGCAACATATCCAATATTCACAAACGGTCTTGAGCAATTCAACAAGGCTTATGCAGACGGCATAATCGACGGAGTTTTCGGCACAAACCTTACTTACAGAACACCGGAGCTGCTGGCAAGCCCCTGGTTCCACGAAGTGGATTGTGCTAAGTATATCGCTTACTATATCGCATCGCTCAACCACGATCTTTCCATCTCAAATGTTATTGATCCTCATTCGAAGATCCAGGCGCTGCTCAAAAAGTACGAAATAAAGTAAGACAGTCAGGCGCTCCTCGCAATGCGGGGGGCGTTGTTTGTTCAGAAAAAGAAGCGGTGAAACACGTATGCTGCGAGAACTTGATAAACAAAAGTATATTCAGACTATGCAAAGCGGTATGAAGAACATTACCGAAACAGCCCGGCATATTACAGATATATGGGACTATGCTCGTGAGCTGGCGGAGAATGGACTTATATCGGAATACGGTTACCGCAGACATCTTATAGAAGCAGTTTATGTCAATAACGAAAACACCTATCAGCATATCCTGCTTTTCACGGATACTGAAAACTGCTATATGGTCATCGTTATCGATGTGATACGCAAAACAATAGAAGGTCATTGTCTTCTTGATCTGAACAAAGAATACGGCATTAACTGACGATGTAAAAACGAACGGTAAAAAAGGAGAAAAAAATGATTTTTGCGGGAATAGTTGCAGGCGGCAGCGGAACGAGAATGAAAAATGCCGCAATGCCCAAACAGTTTATCAGGGTTCTTGACAAACCGATAATTATTTACACAATTGAAAAATTTGCCGAACAAAGGCACATAGATGAGATCTACATCGGAATTAAACCGGACTGGCACGCTGTAATGGATCGGCTGCTGGAAGAGTACGGGATCGACCGAAACCGTGTCAAGGTCGTTGACGGCGGCAGCGACAGGAACCGCACCGTAATGAACATTGTAGATGCCATCAAAGCAGCACATAAGATAAAAAAAGGAGATATAATCATCACCCACGATGCAGTACGCCCCTTTCTTACCGATACAATGATTGAAGAAAACATTATCGGTGCGCTGAAATATTCTGCCTGCGGAACTTATCTTAAATGTGTGGACACGGTGGTAAGCTCACAAAACGGAGAGACCATCGACAGCTCACTTGACAGAAGTACATTATACAGGGCGCAAACGCCCCAGAGCTTTGACATAACACTGCTGGATAAGTACTACAGCGAGCTTGATGAAACAAAAAAAGCCCGGCTTACAGACACTTGCAGCATTTTCACCGAGTCAGGTCATAAGATACATATCGTTGAGGGTGATACAGTGAATATTAAAATTACCACCGACAGCGATCTTATTATTGCAAAGCTTCTTGCCACAAGAGTATAAAAAAAGAAACGCTCGTATACGCCATAAGCGTAAACAAGCGTTTTTTAATTATGAGCTATTGGGGATTCGAACCCCAGACCCTTTGATTAAAAGTCAAATGCTCTGCCAACTGAGCTAATAGCTCATCACACTCAGAAAGACTATAATAAAGGGGTTTTGACCCACCGCCTTTACAAGTGCTTATATATTATACCAAAAGAAACTGTAATTGTCAAGCCTTTTTTATAAATTAGTTTTGCAAGCCTTGACCAATGGAAATAATTGTGATACAATCAAATTCACAGGGGGGATAAATGGTGTTAAAACTGCTCAAAAAAATAAATCTGGGGGTTCTGATTGCTATTGTGCTTGTTATTGCAACCATGTGCTATATAGGTATCAACAGCCTTATGTTTGAAGCGAGCAAGGATGATATCCAAAAGTTCGTAAAGGACTTTATAGGCGAAAGCGTAAGCACCAACAAAGGCTCTTTCGAGGATATACTTGCAGCGCAGAACGATCTGAGCGATAAGTATTTTGCCGCCGAGCCTGCCGCAGCAGGAAGCGGTATGCGCTATACAAACAACATCAACGCTTCAAATTTTAAAAGCAACTTTGAAAAGCTGCATAACAATATGACAAACAGCAAAACAAACAGCGGCTCTGTTTACTGGGGCACCATCAGAAGCTGTCAGGCTGTGGTTTTATCAACGCAGATCAAAAAGCTCGGACTGAACAGTGCTGCGGTACTTGTAAATTACAGTATTTCCATGCAGGACAGCGGCGGCAGCGTTATATATTCAGCAGCCGGCTCCCCTCAGTACCGGGACGGCAAAACAGACAGCTTCAGCGAAAACACCACTGATATGCCATATTATTGCTATATTTTTTTAAGCAAGTACGCAGGGAGCTGGAAGATCGACCACCTTACTCCCTCATACAGAGGCTCGCAGGATCTCTTCAGATCATACGGCGAAAAAGGGTATCAGATCTCTCTTGCAGGGCTTTTGTCTGAGTTTGCCGATCCTATGTTCAAAAGAACGGAGGTGCTTGGGTAATGGAAAAGGAAGTTATTCTTGACATCAAGTACCTTGACAAATCCTATGGCAGCACAACGGTGCTTAAAAACATAAATATGCAGTGCTATGCAGGTGAGGTTTTCGGCTTTCTCGGACCAAACGGAGCAGGTAAAACCACAACAATAAAGATAGTTGCAGGGCTTATCAAAAAAGACTGCGGAGTGGTCACCGTGTGCGGAAAAGACCTGAAACAGGACTTTGAGGGAGCTTTGAGCTGCATCGGTGCGATAGTTGAGAACCCTGAAATGTACAAGTATCTTTCCGGACTTGATAATATGAAGCAGTACGCCCGCATGAGGGGGATAGATGACCCACGCAGACTGGACGAGGTCATAAGTATGGTGGGTATGAGCAACAGGATAAAAGATAAGGTCAGCCGGTATTCACTTGGTATGAGGCAAAGGCTTGGTGTGGCACAGGCGCTTTTGCATCAGCCAAAGCTGCTTATACTTGACGAACCTATGAACGGACTTGACCCTGAGGGCATATACGAGCTGAGGATGATACTAAAAAGGCTCGCTCACGAAAACGGGATATGCGTTGTGGTGTCGTCCCATATAATGAGCGAAATGGAACAGCTTTGCGACAGAGTAGGTATAATATCCGGCGGCAGGATGATAGGTACATATACCGTTGAGGAGCTTATCGACCAAGGCAAGGATACATTTTGTGTATATGAGTTCAAGGTAAGCGACGCCGGCAAGGCAGCGCAGCTTTGCGGACTCGATGAAAAACACTATGACGTCAATGCAGAAAACGACATTCTTTTATGCAGCATAAAAAGCGACACCGAGGCAGATACATTGGCTGACATAAACCGCAGGATATGTGCAGGCGGAGTAAAGCTTTACACTGTAACGCCAAAGAGCACAAAGAGCCTTGAAGATGTGTTCATATCCCTGACACACGATTCACAGGGAGGTGGACAGATTGCATAAGTTTATGGCTCTTATGAAAAACGAGTATATAAAGATACTAAAAAAGACCAGCAGTAAAGTTTTTCTGGTACTTATGTTCCTGAGCGTGATTTTTATAGCCCTGCAAACTTTGCCCTCACGGCCATATGATATCTCACCTGCCAAAAAAAATACAAATACAACAGTCGACCGCCATATTGATCTGCGCCAAAAGCTTGAAGACGAAAAGCCACCGTATTATCAGGAGAAGATAGACCTTTTAAAGGACATTACACTTTATAATCTTTATTCAGGTTCCTGGCAGGAACAGGCTATACTCAGTATCGTCAACACAGACCTGAGTTCAGAGGATGAGTTTCCTGTGGAGACGGTGAAAAAGATAAAAGAATTTATTACCACCGACGATTGGCAGGGCTATTTCGAGCTTGCACTCAAAGAGCAAAAGCTCAGCGCCGGAACAAAGTGGAAATACAAGTTCTGTATTGAAAAAAACGCAGCACCTGATGATAGCTCCTGGCGTGCGGAGCTTATAAACAACGTACAGAAGACCCTTGACTCGTCAGAAAAAAATAACGATCTGTCAAAGGTGCAGAAAGACGAACTTGCTCTGTGGACCTATCAGCTTGAAAATGATATTGCAATAAACCTGTCTGACTACCACTCGGACAACTTTATTGTCTCTTTGTTCCGTGGCAATAAGTGGTCTATGTGGATGGGATACAGTTTTCTTATCCACGCAGTCACCATACTTCTTATAATATTTGCATCAGGCAGCGTGGCAAACGAATATTCTCACGGGACCATAAAATTTCTTCTGGTAAACCCGGTAAAGCGCTGGAAGATACTTCTTTCAAAATACTGTACCATAATATCCATGGGCATTATCCTTACGGCGATAGTATTTATCATCTGTGGGATCATCGCTTCCATAAGCGACTTTGACAATTCGCTTAAAGCTGCCAGCCTTACAGTTAAAGATGCACAGGTTCACCGGTCATCAGCATTCTTTGTTGTTTTCAAGACCTGGGCATTAAACAGCCTTACAATGCTTGTGGTAGTCACTTTTACTTTCTCTGTTTCTTCATTTACCCGTAAAAGTGCCGCTGCAATTACCCTTTCGCTGGTATTCCTCCTTCTGGGAGCAACACTATCCTCATTTCTTTCGGCAACGGACTCAGATTGGGGAAGATTTCTTCTCTTTTCAAATCTGGACATTCAGAATATTGCCGACGGAAATCCGCTTTTCTACGGTCAGACCGTGGGATTTGCTGTCTTTGTGATTATAGAGCACATGGCGGTATTTCTCATCACGGCTTTTGACGCTTTCAACAAAAAGGATATCTGAACACACAAACAGCCCTTGTGCGCTATTATGCACAAAGGCTGTTTTTTTATTTGCAGATAATAAAGGACATTACCATAAACGGCTCATTTCCCGCTTCTTTAGTGATATCAAGTGAAACGCTGTGGGGCTCACATTTGTCATATTCCGCCACAAGACTCACACAGCTGAGGTCTCCCCAATCCTCCTCAAACGCCGCATCAAGCACCGCAGGCTCATCATACTTGCCGTCAATGATGACCCGTGCACAGGGGGCAGGTCTGCGTGGTGTCCTTCGCCACTGGACAAGCAGTTTTCTGAAACACGCTTCAAAGGCGATACTATCACCCGTTTTAAAACCTGTCCAGCCGTTTTTAAAAGGATCATGAAAAGGATGATCGCTGCTCAGATCAGCAGCAAAGCCTGATAACTCAGGGGTAAGACGTTTATTGTAAAGCATTTCACAGTTTTCATATCCGCACTCTGTCAGGGGCATGGGTACAGGCGGCTTTTCAAAGCTTGCCCCGGCGCTGTTTTTAAAGCGCTGTAAGGCTTGATCTAAAAGCTCTTCCAGCATTTGCGCTATCATGCTGTGTCCTATATCCGTAGGGTGAAGATAGTCGGTAGAAAGCTCAAGGGGCTGGTATCTCCCCTGTTCAATAAGAGGCAAAAATACCTTTGCACAGTCAACTATGGAAAGTGAATAATGGGCAGCTATTTTCTGATGTTCTGCCGCTGCGCCGACCCTGCGGTCAAAAAAAGTGTTGTTAAGGGTTATTACCCACATAACGTCACTATCCGACAGCAAAACCCTGATCAGACTTTCATAGGTGCTTTTAAATACCTCTTCGCTGCTGTCGTTCACCGAAAAGTCCACAACCACAAGCTGAGGCTTATGTGAAAGGACCTGTGATCTTACCCTTGCACAGCCAAATTGTGAGGTCGTTGCTCCGATTCCTGCGTTGATCATATTTATTTTTACTCCCGGAAACTTTTTCTCAAGGCAAGCGGCAAAAAGATTCACATATCTTCTGTCCTCTGCGGAAGCGTGGCACCCCTGGGTTATGGAGCCGCCAAGACAAACTGCCGTCAGCTCGCCATGTGATTTTATATACTCAAATAATCTTCCCGGATATCTTTCATCACCTAAACTAACTATGGATCTTTCTATACACATTTTCCGTCACCGCCTTTGTAACTTTATTTTATCACATAACCAATGATTTGTAAATAATAAAGTCCAAACAACCTCCGACGGTGAGAGCTCGCTCCCCGCTTTAATCAAAGAGTGTAAATTCTTTGTAACAAAGGAGAATTTGCAGCTTTACGGTTGACGAAAGAGCAAAAAAGTTATATAATAATGTTGATACTAATGGATTTTGCAGGAACAGTCATTAGCTCCTGCAAAAAGGAGAAAAAAATATGGACAACCTTGATAGACTTATTTTACGTTCAAAGACCCTTGTACTCTTTAAGGGGCTTCATAATAACAACGTGTTCAAAAGCTTTTTATGTGCAGCTGATTGCTGCATCAACGGAGAAAAACAACAGGCTGTGGAAAAATACTGCGAATTTATAAGTCTTCTTTATCAGCACACAGATGACCTTACCCAGCTTATTCTGAAGCTTGTGCTTGAGGACGAAAACCTGTTTATACTGAAAAAAGGGGAAAACCTGCCCACAGCAGGTGTGCTTGAAGAATGTCTTGCAAACGAGCTTCAGACTCTTCAGGAGCTCTCTCAGATACCCTGCACCGAGCTGACAGCAAAACTTGATACGGACATTTTTCTTCCTGAATATAAAACACACAAGGTGGATTTTTCACAGGTCTACGCAGACAGAGTTCACCACATCGGCGAAGTCGGTTATGGTATTTATTCACGCTACAATGTTTTTGTCATGGCAGACGGAAAGATCAAGCCTGTGGAATATCCGGACCCGATTAGGCTTTCACAGCTTTCAAATTACCAGTCCGAGCGGGAAGAGGTAATTAAGAACACACTTGCACTGCTCAGCGGCAAACCTGCAAACAACGTGCTTTTGTACGGCGACTGCGGCACGGGAAAATCATCTACTGTCAAGGCTATTGCAAACGAGTATGCCTGCAAAGGTCTTAGGCTTATTGAACTTAAAAAGAAACAGCTCCACGAGATACCGTCAATAGTTGAGACTGTAAGCAAAAATCCGCTGAAATTCATTATTTTTATTGATGATCTGTCATTTACCGAGGACGATAACGACTTTGCCGCTCTTAAAGCGATTCTCGAAGGCAGCGTTTCTTCAACGGCCTCAAATCTTGCGATCTATGCCACCTCAAACCGCAGACACCTTGTAAGGGAAACATTTTCCGCAAGACAGGGCGACGAAATACATTTTAAAGACACCGTTCAGGAGCTGTTATCCCTTTCGGACCGCTTTGGTCTGACGGTTATTTTCCAGCGTCCCGACAAAAAAACATTTTTGAACGTAGTAAGCGATATTGCAAAGCAGTATGAGCTTGATGTGCCACAGGAGGAGCTTTTCAGGCAGGCGGAGGCTTATGCCCTTTCAAGAGGCGGACGTTCACCAAGAGTTGCAAAGCAATTCGTTGAGTATATGAAAGGATGTGGAGATAATGCTTGAGTTTGTAAAATGCGAGACCGACCATAAGCTGCGCCGTACTGCTGAAATGGCGAACGACATATGGCATGAGTGTTTTGAAGGGATCATCTCCGACGAACAGATCGACTACATGGTGGACAATTTCCAATCATTTTCCGCAATTAAAAAGCAGATCGCAACACAGGGGTATGAATATTATAACTTTGTGCTTGACGGCACAAGGATAGGCTATTTTGCCATTGCGCCCCAGGAGGATAATACGCTATTTTTATCAAAGCTTTATATGTACAAGGAATACCGAGGCAACGGTTATGCTTCGGCGGCGTTTGAGTTTATTAAGGGCATTGCCCGTGACAGAGGGCTGAAAAGCGTCTGGCTCACTGTGAATAGGTACAACAGCAGCGCCATAAATGTTTACCGTGCGTTCGGTATGAAGGTCATAAAAGATCAGCTTACAGACATAGGCAACGGCTTTGTAATGGACGATCACGTTTTCAGCATAGATGTATAACTGTACAAGAAATATATTTTTTGCAAAAAAGCCGCAGGGGCAAATGAAACACCTCTGCGGCTCGTATATTTTATTTGATAAGATCAAGCTTTTTCTGGGTGTTTATCATATGTTTTCTCACAGCATCGATCTCACCTGTGTACTTGTTGAACCACTCAACGTCTGCTTCCGAAGGTTCCTCCTGAAGGAGGATAGCCTGTACCAATGCCGACTGTGAACGTGAACGCTTACGCTCTATCTCCTCTATGGTCTTACGGCATTTAAGAATCTCTTTTTTATATTTTCTTTTTTCACTCATCGTACTTTTCCTCCTATTCGCCTTTTTTCTCTATGGAATCCACAACTTCTCTTATCTCGTCATAGCCCTTATCAAGGTTATCGACAATATCTTTAAGTCCCTGGTTCACAGCTTCCAGCCTTGTCTTCATCTGTTTTGGATATTTAACAAAGCAGTAATGAAGCTCATTTATAGCCTTTTGCCTTTCCGAATAATCATCTATCAGAAATACGAAAGACCTTGCGGATCCCAGATCTGATATGACCATATTATAGTGCAGATTGTAATCGATTTTCCTGCTGAAATAGGTGTCAAGCTCCTCGGTAGCATCTGCCAGGCTTTGCTTGTATTTTTCTCTGTAAGTCTTCTGAGCCTCTGCGGATTTATCCACATAAAGCCCGATAAAGACCAGCAAAGCAATAAGCAGGATGATCGCCCAGATTATTGCTGAGATCATCTTACGCTTCATTATCTTTTCCTGATTCACTATCCACCACTTCACTTTCGTTAAGCTTATCGGCATCAGCCTGTCGAAGCTTTTCTTTTTCTTTTTCGATAGCCTCTCTTATAAGCCTTTCTTTTTTCTCCTGTGCTGTTTGTTTATCTGATTTTTTCTCCTCCCGGGTGATCTGAGTCTGTTCATCATCACCCTCCTCGTCGGTACCTCTGACGATCTTTATCAGCGACCTTGCTTCGTATATACATATACCCACCGTAGGAAGTATAAACAGTATCATCAGCAGTTTCCTGCTTGACGCAAAAGACCCGATAAAGCGAAACAGCCATATCTTCCCCGAATATTTGCCCACCACCCTGTCCGGCTTTACGGTATATTCGTCCGCTTTGGGGTTGGCATCGCCTTTTACGGTAAAGCTGCCGTCGGGGTTAATGGCGATAATCCTGTGAGAATTGGGCATATCTTTTATCTGCGGATCGTCAGAGTAAAATGTTATAACATCTCCGACTTTAAGTGTATCTGTATCGACCTCTTTCACCAGCACATAGTCGCCAACATGAATAGATGGTTCCATACTTCCGGTTATTACCTTCATTACGCTGTATCCGCCGATCTTTGCCACCTTGCCTCGGATATTGCAAACAAAAACATACACCACGATACAGAACATAGCTGCGATCAATGCGATAAGAAAGATCTTTACCGCAAGTTTCAGCCTACTTTTTATCATCTGTTTCATTGACCCTTTCGTTCTTTAGTTTCCTGTTTTCACGCCAATGCTTGAATAGTCGTTTTATCTTGGTGAAAATGCTCACATGATACTCCTTGAACAAAGCCTTGATCCTTGCATTCTCTTCCTTTTCCTCCTGAGGAGTCATTACAACAAGCGACTTTCTGATCTTTTCCTTCTGAGCATCGGTAAGGGGCTTTTTCTTTTTCATCTTCCACTTTAAGTTCTTGAAAGCCCTCTTCAGGTCATAGGGGAACACTGTCGCATACTTGTTGTAGTATATCTTCATCTGCATACGCTCATCCCGTTCTGCAGCGGTCTCCATAGGTCTTTCAAACCACCGTTTCTTGGGATATTCCGCACGGTAATACTTAGGATCCACATCAGGAACATAAGGTCTGCGGAATATTACGCTGAACAATGTGATGAAGAATCGTCTTATCACGCACCACGGGCTTTTTGAATACTCCAGGTAAATTGTGCGGAAATCTCTGCTGCGGTAGATCTCTCTTTCCGCACGCAGACGCTCTGCACGGGCTTTCTCTCGTTTTTCCTTGGCAGCCTTCTCTGCCTTGATACGTTCTCTCTCGGCGATCTCCTCCGGGGTGAGGTTTGCCTCCTCCTCGGCAAGCCTTCTTGCTTCTTCCTCGGCAGCAAGTCTTTCCTGCTCGATCCTTTCAGCTGTAAGCTGTGCTCTTCGGAAGTTATCATATTCACGCTGCCGTCTTTCCTCTGCCTCCTGACGTTCTCTCTCGGCACGTTCGGCAGCCTCTTTTGCGAGTCTTTCTCTCTCCTCGGCTTCGGCTTTTTGTCTTTCTTCCCATTCACGCTTGAGACGCTCTGTCTCCTCACGCTGGATCCTTTCTCTCTCGGCACGTTCTTCCTCGGCTTTTTTGATAGCCTCACGCCGCAAAGCTTCCAGCCTGCGTTCTTCCGCCTCAGCCTTTTTCCTTTCTGCCTTTTCTCTTTCAATACGAGCGACCTCGGTACGTATCTGCTCAACACGTATATATTCCTTTTCAAGGGCAAAAACCTGGTCTATCTCGTTAAGAAGGGCGATATTCAGCTCTCCTGCCTCACCCTGATGGTCATAAATGCTCTCCCCCAGAGATTGCGGCTGAGCCATAACGTCATACTTGGACATATCGTCCTTATTGAACCTTTTGAGAAACTTAGGCAGAAACGCTTTAGGCTTCGCCGTTTTAAGATCATTCTTCTTATCGGCAGGTTTATGGGTATATGTACGGAACAGCAGGAAATTAAGTGCGATAAGGTTATAAAAATCCATCATATAATCCTCATCGAGCTTTTGTGCTGTATCCACCACATTTATCTCATAACCGACCTTATCATACCCTTCGATAAACTGCCACAATGTAAGGCAGGCTTTAAGGTCAACGTTCTTCATAATTGCGTTGGTACGCATTACAGGGGGTCTTATATAGACCGTACCCATCGTCTGGCAGAAAGTTGAGCCTTTGTAGCCCTCAATAGCTTTCTTTATATGCTCTACCCTTTCCCAGACTGTAAGACCGCTTTCGTTCACGGTCTCAAGGCTGTCGGTAGTCTCCAGCTTCATGCTGACGCTCATCTGCTTACCGTTTTTATCGTCAAGGTCTGTATTATAGGAAAGGGAGAACACCTCCTCATCCTTTGCGACTTCCTGGAGTTTTTCGTAACGCTTTATTATAAACACATAAAGTCTGTCCACAAGGGTATTGATGAACTTATTTTCATAAGTCATCATACTTTCCTCTTTATGGACATTAAGCACCTTGGAAGGTGTGATGGTATTTGTCACAGGGTCATAATCCTGTATAAGGTCGGTATGCTGAGCAAGGTGCTTTACCGACTCAACAGTTATTTTTCTTGAAAGGGCGATAGGAACGACCTCACCCACGTCTTCAATGGTGACTCTCGGGTTTCTCAGCACCGTATCAAGGTGCTTCATTCCCTGTTCTATTGCATCCACCCAGGAAACGTCCACAGATTTTTCCATTATTTTGCGGTTGACTGCAAAGGTATTTCTGCTGGACATTATAAGGGAATGCATTGACTCAAAAAGGCTGTCATCTTCAAGCTCGCCCATTGTAGCGGTAAAGCTCTTATACCACTTATCGTAAAAATCGCTCACACATTCCCCTCCTTTTTATTGGATTTTAAAAATGACCTGACTTACCGTTGAAGCTAAGCAGGTCATTTTGTTGCAGCAATATCAGCACATCAATACAGCTTCTGCAAACGCTCAAGGTATGCAATAGATTCCTTCATACTATTGCTGCCAAAGGTTTTTCTCAGATATGTACAAAGGTCTCTCAGCTCGTCACGGAGCATTGAAAGGTTCAGGGATTCAAACTTTCTGAATATCTTTGTAGCCATTACATAATCTATACCGTCGAGCTCATCTCCGCCGCAGGCAACATATACCGGAACAAACAGACCCATCTGCTTGATAATACGGTTACCGAAAGCAACTCTGAGCTTTTCGATTACCCACAGATCAAGATGCTGTATCTTCTTCAGGTTCTCCTCACTTATAGGATATTTCTTGAAAGCTTCCTCGAAAAGCTCGTTAAGGTGTTCATATCCCAGTGTAAGAGGCGGTGTATCCGGTGCATCAAAAGCAATACCCTTTGCATCAAGGTTGATAGGCTGAGCACGGTCATAAACCTTATCGGAAATAGCAAATGTAGAGTCGTCGTTATTTGCCGTACCGATATACCACACATTCTGCGGTATCTTTATCATACCCTTATCCAGATTCTCCGGGTCGGTGCTCCAGACATTAGGAACAAGGTCCAGCTTCCACTCGTCTGCGTTAGGCATTTCCAGAATGGACAGCATTTCTGCGAAGTAATACTCCACACGGGCTATGTTCATCTCATCCAGCAGGATAAGGTTAACGTCATTGTTAAAGCTGGATGAATATATCCTTTTGAGCACTTCTGTCTCGTTGAAGTTCTTAGTAAATTCGTTAAAGAATCCGAAAAGCTCTGTTCTGTCACGCCATGAAGGCTGTACAGAGGCGATAGTAGTATCAACGCCCAGGAACTTACCGAATGAGTACGGCAAAGATGTTTTACCTGTACCGGAAATACCCTGGAGGATGATAAGCTTGGTTGAAGCCATACCTGCTATAAACAGCCGTATAGTCTTAATGTCGTAGAAAAGGTGCATTCTGGAGCAGGCGAAGTTTCTGTAATCCTCACAGATCTGCTCAAGGGAAACGGTGTTATCATACTCCGGCGGAGTATATGTCTTATAGAAATTATCCACCTCAAGCAATTTGGAGAAACGCTTGACAGTTGTGATGACCACGCCGTCCTGTGTCTGCTCCTCGCCCTGAGCCTCTCCCTCCTGACCATCGCCAAGAGAGAGCGTACCGCCTGCTGTGCCGCCCCCAAGTGCCAGTGAGCCGCCGCCCATCTGAGCCACTTTCATAGCCATGATCTCGTCTTTTTCCTTGGTCATTTTAAGTACCTGGCGCTGAAGCACGCCTATTTCCTCAAGCAGATCCTCATCGCTTACAAGGGAATGTCTGAATCGGATATACTTTCTGACAGCAAGGATTATCATAAATATAATAAGTGCAAAGATAGCAACAACAAGGATTATGGACAAGATAGCAAGTATCCACTCCAGAACGCCGAAGCTTTCGGAGTGAGCCTTGAATATGGTGATATAATTCTTGATATTGAATATCTGCTTTATTCCTTCCCAAAATCCTTTAAAAATACTTGCGAAACCTTTAAGAATTTCAGAAATAAAAACAAAGAACCATTCCAAAAAGTTACTCATGTTTTCCTTGTTTTCCTTTCTATAAGATTTGGACAGCCTTATTACTCAGCGCTCTTTTCCTTTTCCGCATCAGTTTCTGCTGTCTGCTGCTGTGCCTGCTCGGAGCTTTCCTCGCTGCCGGACTGTACAGTTTCAGTCCTCTGCTGTTTTTCACCGGCACTTTCCTGCTGAGCTTTTTTCCGCTCTGCAAGATACTCCTCGATGGCTCTTTTCTTGATCTCTTCCTCGTCAAGCTCAGGTGTCTTATCTCCCTGACGCATCTGTATAACTACCATTATAAGCTTAAACAGTTCAAACAGGAAGAATATCGCCATAGGTATAAGGATACATACCAAAAATCCTGTCTTGGTTTTAAGGAATTTCATAAGCCGTCCCAGCACAGGCATCCTGCTGCCTGTCCATTTTCCGATTATCTTGCTGGGGTACACGATATATGTATCGTTCTGATCGTTATTATCACCCTTAGTGATAAAGCCTTTGGTGCCGTTATCATCTTTTATCTCCACGATACGGTGGGTATTTATAACGTTTTGTCCCTCAACTATCTCATTGGTCCAAAAGGAAATAACGTCATCCACTTTAAGCTCGTTTATGTCGTCTATCTCCTTGGCGATGATAAGGTCGCCTTTTTTGAAGGTAGGCTCCATTGAGTCCGACTCAACAGTCATCGGCATACGTCCGAAAAGGCTCGGAACACCGTTGTTCTTGTCTGAAGTGAATACCATTACGGTAATGAGCAGAGCAAAGATCAGAAGTATCCATGCCAGAACGCTCAGAACGATTTTAATTGTCTTTTTCATGATAAATCTTACCCCTTACAATTTATGTATTCTCCACGATCCTGAAATCCATCTGCATTTTGATAACTCCCCCGATTATATCATCAATACAATCAGGATCGTTTCCCTCAAGCCAGATAACGACAGTATATTTATTAGTAGCACCGGGCTCAAAATCCGAGACCTTTGTGTGCATTACCTGTGCAGAGGTAAGAAATTCCTTATCGCAATCGCTCTCTTTGCCGTTTCCGGTGGATTTGGTTTTTCCGTAGACCTCTTTCTCACCGTTGGTGTAAAGTGCCACACGGATCGCCTCATCAACATTTTTCGTGACATTTTGTATTGTAAGGTCGCCCTCGTAGGTTATGGTGTCCTTACCGGAATTATGTACATAAAATGTATAAGCGATATAGTTGCGCCCGTTATGGTTGCCGTTGACCTTATCAATATTGTCCGGAAGATCGTTTCCGCTGATGTTTGTCATATCGTAGACAATATCTGCGGTAAGGACCGAAACGGTCTTGTCAAATTCAGGTGTCTCCGACAGGGAAAGTCCCTGATTGACCATGTCGTACTTGTTGACCTTTATGGTAAAGCTTCCGTACTTATTATAAAAATAAGATATTGCGTAGCCTATGGCGATAAAGCCGATAAGCGCAACGGTTATAAGTCCGGTGACCCGCATCAGAACGGTATACTTTTTGACTTCTTTTGCTGTACGTCTTATGTGCAAAGCATCACGAAGAGCGGTTTCTTTATCTTTATCCTTTGCCTTTGCGCTTTCCTTTACGGCAGCTTCCGTAGATTCGTCAAGCTCTTTGTTTTCAGCCTCTGTCTGAGCTGCCTTTTGTTTATCCTTTTTGCTCATAAGCAAGTATACCTCCTTTCAGCATTATTGGTATTTATTTTAGGATCAGATAATATATATAATGCAAGCTGACCGTGCAGACGTCAGGTGGACTCCTGAACGGACTGCTCATATGTTCTTGGTCTGATGTACTTTCGCTGCATCCAGTCTCCTGTGTAGTTCCCCACACACAGATTGCAGCCGAGAGAAGCGATCTTATCTCCCTGGTCGGCGTTTTGCACCTCGGTAGCTATTGGTATGCAGTCAATGGAAATAATATAATCAATAGACGAGCGCACCCATTTTTCGTGGTTATCGCCCCCCATTGCCTCGTTAGTATATATTCCGCTCATCATAACGAAATCCACCGGATAGTCCGAAAGGAGCATAGCCGGGCTGTCATCGCCGCCAAAGGAATTGAGCATAAACCTGTAGCCCTCTCTTTGGAGCAGGGTCATCGTTTTTATGGCAGTTCCGTCCTTTTCGCCGTACAAAGCCGAACTAAGCTCAAAGCACACATGATCCGGGTGGATATGAAATGCGCTTGAAAGCTCCTGCAATCCCTTTACGCAGTCGTCACGCTTTAAAAAGCTGACCGGGATAGGGATAGAGATAAAGCGGTAATCTATATCTCTTGTTTTAAAATTTTCAATAGTGTCGCTAAGATGATAAAACTCCAGCGGCAAAAACTCAGCGGCACGGTCGGGATAAGCTTCAAGCACCGGCAGATATTCGCCGGGGAAGATCACACCTTTTGAGGGGCTGTTCATACGGAAGGTGGACTGGTAAGCCAGGAACTCTCCCGAAAGGGCGTTGCCGATAGGGCGGAAATACTGTTCAAGCGCACGAAGACCGCCCACAGTCGCAGTATTTTTTACCTTCAAGCCACTCACCCCGCTTATTATAAATGTGCATAAGTTAAAAGAGTATAATTTATTCGTAAATATTATACTTGATTTTGTGCTATTTGTCAAGCAAATTGGCATTATTTATCATCAAAAAGCATGGTTTTTAAAAATAATAAGACAAGTTTTTTAAACAAATCAAACATATGCAACAATGACCGAAATCGTTTTATATACGTTTTGCACAAAACGAGGGAAATGCTGGGGATATATTTTACAAATTTGTTTTCTGAAAGAAACAAAATACCAAAATCCTATTGACAAAACGGCACAAAGAATGTATACTTTAAGACAAGGAAACGGAAATTATTATTTTTATTGGGGTTTCCTGAAAGAAGTTAACCGGTACCCCGCTCGGCTATGGCGGAAGGTACAAAAACAAAATTCTTTTGAAAGGGGAATTTATTATGACAAATACAAAGAAGAAAAACGGCAACAAGAGAAAACTGTTAGGCGCAGTTGGAATGCTCACAGTTTCCGCAGCAATGCTTGTTTCGTCAACATTCGCTTGGTTCTCAATGAACAAGACAGTAACTGCACAGACAATGTCGATCTCGGCTAAGTCGGACAGCACATTCCTTTTGATCAGCAAAACAAACACACAAGCAGCAGACATTCAGACCGAAAAGAAAACAACAATCAATGATCTGGCTAGTGATGTTACCAAAACCACTTTGATACCCTCTACTCCGGCAGTAGCAGAAGATTTGACAACTTATGCTGATCCGTTGACCGGTGCTTCTGCTATAACTAATAAAGCAACAGCAGCTGTACAGTCAAACTGGTGGACTGCAAACAGTGACGATCCTGCAAAAGCAACAGAAAATACTATTAACGTAACTAAGCTTACAGCTGATAATTTCAGCGACTATGTAATCAAGAAGACTGTTTACCTGACAGTTGCTAAGGGTGCAAACAATGCAACTAACCTCTCAGTTACACCTACTTTTGCAAAGACAGGAACAAATGATCAGACTGATTACACTGGTGTTAAGGTTCTTGTAGCTACAAGTGACGGCGGATTTGCAACACTCACCAAGGATAGCACAAAGACCGATATCAAGGGTTCAAATACAGCATTGACGGACACATCAGTTCTTACTGTTGACCTCTACATCTACTATGATGGTAAGGACAGCACAGTTTATTCTAACAACTATAATAAGCTTGCTGGTGCAGATGTAACCTTCACTTTCGAGGTTGAACCAATAGTTCCTACAACCTAATCTAATCAATCGCTTGAAACGCTAATTCAGCGAAACCTAATATAGCCGAAGCTCACCCGGTACTTTGTACCGGGTGAGTCATTTTTATGCCCCCTTTTTCCCACGGGGCTGTTTTTTTGTCCACACGCCTCCCCTGCGCTTGACATATAACAGAGCTATAATGTATAATTACTATATAATCTATTCACAGGAGCAGGAATATGAATTACAGCCAGACTCTCAAATACCTGTCCGATGCGGAAAAATTCGGCATTATCCCCGGCCTTGACAGCATAAAAAGGCTTTGTGCAAAGCTGGGCGATCCCCAAAAAAGGCTAAATATTATCCATATCGCCGGTACAAACGGAAAAGGCTCGGTGGGCTGCTTTTTGGAAAGTGTCCTGCGCTGTGCTGGCTATAAGACCGGGCGGTTTGTTTCTCCGGGGGTAATGGACGAACTTGAAATAATACAGCTTTGCGGAGAAAATATCTCACAAAGCGACTTTTCGCAAATTATTACCCTTGTCCGCTCCGCCGCAGATGAGATCGTTAGAAGCGGTTTTCCTCACCCGACCCTGTTTGAGCTCCAGACGGCTGCAGCTTTCTGCTTTTTTGCACAAAAAAAATGTGAGATCGCCCTTGTTGAGGTGGGTATGGGGGGCAAGGAGGATTCCACCAACGTTATTGACTCTTCCCTGCTGTCGGTGATCACGCCCATCAGCCTTGAACATACAAAATTTCTCGGCAGCACCATTGAACAGATCGCCTCCCACAAGGGCGGCATAATCAAAAAAAATGGCTGTGTTGTGAGTGCTTTGCAAACCGCCGGCGCAATGAAGGTGCTTAAAGATATCTGCCTGCGGCAGTCTGCCCGGCTTACCGTAAGCGATCCACAGCTAATCTCAAAGCGGGAATATTCCCCATTATCACAAAGTTTTTCCTATAAGGGACTTGAAAATATAAAGCTCTCCCTTCTTGGGACATTCCAAATGGAAAACGCCGCCCTGGCGATCGATGCCTGTATGATACTGCGTGATAAAGGATATAAGATCACAAACGGAGATATTTTAAAGGGGCTTGCCGGTGCAAGGTGGCAGGGGCGCTTTGAAGTCGTCAGAGACTCGTCGCCCACCTTTATTATCGACGGCGCACACAACCCAAGCGGCGCACAAAAGCTTATGGAAACTCTTGACAAAACTTTTGCTCATCGGCGTATCACCTATATATTCGGCACTTTCAAGGATAAAGACTATGAAAGCATAGCTGAGCTTACCGCAAAACGTGCGGAAATGATCTATACCATACCCACAAAGGGCAAGCGTGGGCTGAGCGCACAGGAGCTTGCAAAGACTGCGGCAAAATATAACCCCAACGTCCAAGCTATGCCCTCGCCGCAGCAGGCAGTTAAACAATGCCTGAACAGCAGCTGCGACCTTGTGCTGGCATTCGGCTCGCTGTCTTTTCTGAAAGAGATCAAAGATACAATAAACGGGGAGTATAATAATGGAACTGAGATACCACAAGATCTTAAAGCATAAGCTTTTTATAGATTCGGTAAGAGATATTGAAAAAAAAGAATCCAGCCGTATTTTCTGCCGTCACGGCATGGAACACCTTTTTGATGTGGCAAGAATAGCCTATATTATGGCGCTTGAAGAAGGGTGCAGCATTAGTAAAGATATTATCTACGCCACCTGCCTGCTTCACGACATCGGCAGAGGTGAGGAGTACGAAAAGGGTGTATCCCATAACCTGGCAGGGGCAAAAAAAGCTGCGGTGATACTTAAAGACTGTGACTACGACGAAAAAGAGATAGCTGAAATGACCAAAGCCATAAAGACCCACGGTCACGACGGATATCCCTCGGACGCAACTGATCTTCAAAGACTTTTGTGCACTGCCGATAAACTTTCAAGGCTCTGTTTCAACTGCGCTGCGTATGATGAATGCAACTGGGCGGCGGAAAAAAGAAACGAGAAGCTTGAATACTAAGGAGACTGGTAAATGATAATCGCAAACAAAGACTTTAAAGACCATACATATATTATGGGTATACTTAATGTCACACCGGATTCATTCTCCGACGGCGGGAAGTTTTCCGATCCGGACAGCGCCTTGAAACGCACCGAGGAAATGATCCGGCAAGGCGCAGATGTAATCGACATCGGCGGTGAATCTACCCGACCCGGCTACACCCACATCTCAACCGACGAGGAGATACAGCGTGTGTGCCCTGTTATCGAAAAGATAAAGGAGAATTTTGACCTGCCGGTCTCAATAGACACCTACCACCACGATACTGCACAGGCTGCCATAAAAAGCGGTGCAGACATGATAAACGACATCTGGGGGCTGCGGTACGACAGCGGCGAAATGGCTGCCACGGCGGCAAAGTACGGTGTTCCTGTCTGCCTTACCCACAACAAAAGAGATCCGGTCTATACGGATTTTCTGAAAGATGTTCCAACCGACCTCTCCGAGAGCATAGATATCGCTGTAAAAGCAGGGATAAGCAGAGATAAACTTATGATAGACCCGGGAATAGGGTTTGCAAAAAGCTATGAACAAAACCTTATCCTGACAGGTAATCTTCAGGTGCTGGATAAATTGCAGATACCTGTTGTACTTGGCACATCAAGAAAATCAATGATCGGTCTTGCTCTGGATCTGCCATCAGACCAGCGCATCGAAGGAACTATCGTGACCACGGTAATTGCCGTGCAAAGAGGCTGTTTGTTTGTAAGGGTACATGATATTTTACAAAACAAGCGTGCAATAACAATGACAGAAAAACTAATGGGGAAGGCTTAATATGGACGTTATAAAAATTAAGGATCTTGAGATTTTTTCTAATCACGGAGTGCTGAAGGAGGAAAATGTCCTTGGGCAGAAATTCCTGATCTCCGCCGATATCTATCTTGATACACGAAAGGCAGGCTCTACCGACGATATATCCGACTCGGTAGATTATTCACAGATATGCCACCTTATAAAAAAGATCATGGAAAGCAATACCTTCAAGCTTATTGAGACAGCTGCGGAAAAGCTTTCCCACGATATACTCTCCCATTACAGCCGAATAAACAGAGTTGTTCTTGAGGTCAAAAAACCATGGGCGCCTATACTGCTGCCCCTTGAATATGTCAGCGTTACCGTGGACAGAAAATGGAGCAAGGTATACCTTTCTCTCGGGTCAAACATGGGCGACAAGGAAAAATACATCAAAGACGCAATAGACCTTATCCGTGCGGATAAGAACTGCCGTGGAGTCACAAGCTCATCGCTTATTCAAACAGACCCCTACGGGAAAACGGACCAGGATAAATTTCTTAACTGCTGTGTGGAGCTTGAAACTTTGTATACCCCACACCAGCTGCATAAGCTTACCTCCCGGGCTGAGGAAATTGCCGGAAGAGAGCGCACCGTACACTGGGGACCCCGTACACTTGACGTGGATATAATCTTGTTTGATGATATAATTCTTCACGACGAAACTCTCACTATTCCCCATATAGACATGGCAAACAGAGAGTTCGTCCTTGCTCCCCTTTGCGAGCTTGATCCATATGCATTTGACCCTGCCACAGGCAAAACAGCGGCAGCCATGCTTGCCGAACTGAAAAGATGATGACTATTATAGCCTGTGTGGACAGGAACTGGGGCATAGGGTATGACGGGAAGCTGCTTTTTGATATACCACAGGACATGGAACATTTCAAAAAGGTCACCGCAGGGAAAACTGTGATCATGGGACGCAGGACCTTTGATTCACTCAGGGTGAAACCGTTGCCTGACAGACGAAATATCGTGCTGACCAAAAACCGTGATTTTTCCTTTGAAGGAGTTGAAGCTGCACACAGCATCGACGAGCTTTTAAAGCTTACAGCAGATGCAAAAAGCGGCGATGTTGCGGTGATCGGCGGATCGCAGATCTACCGGCAGCTTTTAGGATACTGCGACACAGCATATATAACAAAGGTCTATGCCCGAACCCATGCGGACAGCTTTATTGCGGACTTTGACTCGCTTGAGGACTGGAAAATCCACGAGATGTCGCAGATAATGGAATATAGCGGGCTAAGATACCGTTTTCTTACCTATAAACGCATACCTAAAAGCAATGCAGACAGCCTATAAAACAGCAAAAAAGCAAAGCCACCGGTGAAACCGGTGATTTGCACAGCCCCTAAAAGGGGCAATTACAGGCTCACCCACTAAAGTGGGTACTGAAGGTTTAGTATCGCATTACTATCACGGGCAGCCGCTCAGGCGGCTGTTCTTTTTTATCCTCATAAAAAAGATAAGTCCGAACTTGCGGACTTATCCTTTCATTTATAGTATTTATCTCAAAAGATCATTTTAGCGTTAATTATGTTGTGTAAGATCGAACTCCCGCAAACATCTCATGATACTGCTCTTGGGGGCATTGAGTCTTGCTGCAATCTGTTATGATTTATAAAGATTTTCATGCCTGTAAGTAAACAGGCAATGATCCTGAGCTTGTTATATCTTTCTCAATGCTTTAATTTCAGCTTTGGCACGACTTTGTCTGCTTGTTAATGCTAAACCAAGTCTGTAAAAGAACAGCAATGGCAACCTGACTCTGTTCGCATAAAACCATTTATACCTTGTAGAATATGCTTTATACTTGGGATCGCTTTTTCTGATTGCCACAAACAGTCTGCTTTTAATATATTTCAGTTTGGCAAAATAAAAATCACCAGATTTGTTCACCTTGTTGTTAATAACATTTTCAAATGTTCCGTAAGTCCCTGAAAAAATGATATAATCAAACATTTCACACTCCCCTGCTGTCAGCTTTACACCTCCGAGCAGATGCATTGCAAGTTCTCTGCTTTGCTTTTCATACTCTGCAATACCAAGCTTTTCGCATTCGGTTTCAATATATTGCATATTAAGCTTATTCATGAAGTGCGTTAAGATCATATATGTATCTACTATCGAACGAATACCAGTCCCGCCCGTTGAATAGTGTTTATACTCATGAGCTTTTATATAGAGATAAAAGTCTTCATCAGTAAATGCTCTGCCGTAATTACTATTTGAATCGCTGATTATACGTTTTTCTATCTCTTTGAAATAGCAATATCTCGGATCTTTTTCATTCTTATCAAAAAGAGAAACATGCATCTGAAAATTGCTAACAGGGTCTTTATAGTATACATCATGCTTACTTATGTTATATGATTCTACTCTAAACCCATTTGACAGCATGATCTCTTTAATATCCTTCTGTCTTGTATTGTCAATTAGTATATCGTTATCTCCCATCTGTCGCATACCAATCTGTGGATACAGATCTTTTATGATTATACCTTTGAGCGGCATATACCAGATGCCAGCCTTTTCAAACTCTGCAAAGACATTTTCACGCTCTGCATCAAGGATTATCGTTTTCCTAATCGCTTTGTTCTTCTCTTCTTCAAAGTCTTTGTCATAGATACCTGCTGACTCAAGAGCATACGCGGCAATAGCCGTAAGTGAATGTGCTTTTGCTACGGCAAAAACGCCCGACAAGTCCATCTTGCCAAGCTTTTCTTTTGCAGGTGTTCTGTTGTTCAGCACACATCTGATCAGATACATCAGGTAGTATGCATTTTGCTTGTAATCGTGTTTGGTCATTAGTCTCTCCTAAACAAATCTCTCGTATATACCTTTTCTTGAACATCATCAAGGCAACTATCGTATCGATTAGCAATGATTGCCTGACTCTGTTTTTTGAAATCGGCAAGGTCATTCACTACCCTGCTTCCGAAGAAAGTGCTGCCGTTTTCAAGTGTCGGCTCATAGACAATGACCGTCGCTCCCTTAGCCTTGATACGCTTCATAACGCCTTGAATCGATGACTGACGGAAGTTATCTGAATTACTTTTCATCGTCAGACGGTAAACACCGATAACACAGTTCTTTTCAATGTCGGCACTGTAGTCACCACGATTGTAATAATCGTAGTAGCCCGCCATGTGGAGCACACGATCGGCAATGAAATCCTTCCTGGTACGGTTGCTCTCAACAATTGCGGACATCATATTCTGCGGAACATCAGCATAGTTTGCAAGCAGCTGCTTTGTATCCTTCGGCAGACAGTAGCCGCCGTAACCAAATGACGGATTGTTGTAGTGGCTGCCGATTCTCGGGTCGAGGCATACACCGTTGATGATCTGCTGAGTGTCAAGACCTTTTATTTCTGCGTAGGTATCAAGTTCATTGAAGTACGAAACTCTCAGAGCGAGATATGTATTAGCAAACAGCTTGACCGCCTCGGCCTCGGTGAATCCCATAAACAGAGTGTCGATATTTTCCTTGATCGCTCCCTGCTGGAGCAGACTTGCGAAAGTGTGAGCAGCCTCAACCAGTTTTTCATCATTCAGATCGGTTCCCACTATGATTCGGCTTGGATAGAGATTATCATACAGCGCTTTGCTTTCACGCAAAAACTCAGGGCTGAAAATGATATTTTTAGTATTGAACTTGTTTCTGACATACTCGGTGTAGCCAACAGGAATGGTCGATTTGATGACCATAATAGCATCCGGATTCACTTTCAGCACAAGTTCGATAACTGCTTCGACCGCACTGCAATCAAAGAAATTTTTCTTCGGATCGTAGTTTGTCGGTGCTGCGATAACAACGAAATCAGCGTTCTTATATGCACTCTCGCCGTCAAGAGTTGCAGTCAGGTCAAGCTGCTTTTCAGCCAGATACTTTTCTATGTAATCGTCTTGAATAGGCGATTTTTTGTTATTGATAAGCTCTACTTTTTCTGGTATAATATCGACGGCTGTGACCTTGTTGTGCTGTGCAAGAAGCACGGCAAGAGAAAGTCCGACATAGCCGGTGCCTGCGACTGCAATGTTCATTTTTATTCCTCTTTTGCAAATTATTAGATTCACATTATTATGCTTTTAGCAAGGATGTTGCCCTTAAAATATCATTTTCTTCTAGTCGTGGATTTATTATTCCAGTTTCAAACTTTATCTTCGGTGTTAATAAGCTTTCTTCTGGTAATGGAATCTCTATAAGACAAGAATCACCATCTGTAAACCAATCCTTATATTGATCAAGCATCTCATATGAATTTAAAGCAGCAGCTCGTATCCCATAAGCCTCTGCTATTTTGGTAAACTCCGGAACAGTATATCCTCCACTTACAGCTGTTGCAGCAAATCTATCTCCGTGATTAAAATGCTGTGTCTCGCTTATTTTTCCAAGGACTCTGTTATTAAGGATAAAAATCTTAATTGGAAGCTTTTCTCTGTGAACGGTTTCAAGCTCCTGGATATTCATCTGAAAACCTCCGTCACCGCATATACAATATACCGGTTTATAGTCTTCAGCAATACAAGAGCCTATTGCAAAAGGCAAGCCGCAGCCCATTGTACCATATCCTCCGCTAATATGTATCCTGCCTTTATAGCCTTTTAAGGTTAATGACTGTGCACACCAACACTGATGCATTCCTACATCAATAGATATGTTTGGGTTTTCAGGAAGAAGTGATGATATCTTTTCTACAGCCATATTACCAGACTGTTTATCAAACCCCGAAAGATAGTCCTTTGCTTTAAGGCATTGATTTCTCCATTCAGAATAATCTGGGACATTCTCTTCCATAAGCATTCTCATAAAATCTCTTGCATCTGTGTGGTATTTCTTTTCCTTCGGTTTTATATTTCTGCTTAACTCATATTCATCAATATCGCAACGAACCAAATCGGCATTAGGGGCAAATTTATCCGTAAACTGTCCGACCTGTCTAATTCCAAGTCTGGCTCCTATCGATACAATAAGATCACATTCATTTAAGATCATATTAGCAACTCGATTTCCATGTGTTCCTATGAAACCGATATGCAGATCATATTGTGCGATGTCAACGGCGTTCATTGTAGTGAGCAGGGGAATATTGGTTTCTTTTGCAAATTCCTGAACCATTTCAACAGCACCGGCAGTCCTGACTCCATTACCTGCCAGCAATATCGGCTTGCTGTATGTCGAGTGGAAAATCAATAATAACGCCCCCTTTTCTACCCAATAATGCCATATTATAGGCACGATCTACAATATCTGCAAATCCATCGCTTGAATTTGCAGTCACTGAGTATTTTGTAATATTCCTTGTCATTGATACAAGATCCATTTCCTGAAACCCGTTCTGTCTTATTCCGGAAAAGCCCTTCATTTCCTTCGTCGGAACATTTCCGCAGATACCCATTATAGGAAATCCGTCAAACCAAGCATCTGCAAGTCCGCCAAGCCCGTTAACTGCTCCGGGACCAGATGTTGTAAAATAAACTCCTATTTTACCGCTTGTCCTTGCATAGCCGTCAGCGGCTAAAGCACAACCTTGCTCATGATAACAGACGTGCAGCTTTATTTCGTCTTTTCTTTTGTATAATGCATCCATAAAAGGGACTATATATCCGCCGGCATATCCAAAAATATCAGTTACACCGTGCTTGATCAAAAAATCTACGAGGTATTCTGAACAGTTCATTAAATTGGCTCACGTCCTATTTCCAAAATGATTTCAAATCAGCTGAACAGCAGGTTGTCAGGTATCTTAATTAACGCTCCCATAAGTGCAAGATCTTCCTTCGTTGTGACCTTTATGTTACAGGTGGTTCCTTGAGCAAAATATACTCTTTCGCCATAATGTATCAATAATGTGCTGGTAAAAGTAGAATCATGCTTGTTTTCTTGCTCAGCTTTATCATAACACTTTAATGCCAAAGAGAACTTATATGCCTGTGGAGATGCCGTAAGCATAACGTGTTCCCTATCTACATCCTTGATCCCGGATTTGTGATCCTCGGTATACACTATCGGTGGATGACAGGCGATCGAGGAGGAAGCATTTCCGTTTTCGTGAGCAACACGCAGAACTTCATTAATTGCTTTCTGAGGAAGTATCGGTCTGACAGCATCATGAACGATAATATAATCATCCGCTTCTATCTTGTCTCTCAGAAAGAACACACCGTTTCTGATCGAATCATGACCGGTGTTTCCACCTTCGATTATCCATTCAACTTTTGTCAAACAGTATTTCTCAACAAGCTTTTGGACTTCGTCGATCCAATCCTTTACGCAGACAACAACAATCTTTTCAATTTGATCGTTCTTCTGAAAGTTTTCAATCGAATAAACGATTATAGGTTTCCCCTCTACCTCAATAAACTGCTTGGGGATCTCTGCACCCATTCTTTTTCCGACTCCGCCGGCAAGCAGAATAACGTAATTCTTCATATTTTAATCCTCACATTTTACGAATTGAGCGACTTCAGGATTTGTATAGTTCTTTCCAAACCTGTCTTTATATCATACTTTGGTTCCCAACCAAGTTTACATAGTTTGCTGCCGTCAAGACGTGCCTTCGTTGCTTTACTGTATCCTGACGCTTCTGTTTCATCAGGCAATTCAAATACAACTTTTCTGCCGTTAATTTCAGCAATCATATGCGCAAGATCTTTAAGCATAATATCGCTTCGTTCATCAGCTATGTTATACGCTTCTCCTTTTTCGCCGGCAAGCATTGTCCAAAGCAAACCGCTGACAGCATCAGCAACATAAGTATAACTGTAGTATTGAGTTCCTGCTGACTTCAGAATGATGTCTTCCCCAGCAATACCTTTTTTTATGAACTGACTTATAGCCTTTGTATCAGACATCTGCATTGTGGGACCATATGAACGTGTAATACGTGCAATGACCACATCCAATCCCTTCTGAGCAATGTATGCCTGGCACAAAGCTTCTCCACAACGTTTACTTTCAGGATATCCCGCTCTAAGGGAATTACAGTTGATATACCCACAATATTCCTCGTTGAACAGTTCTGTATCCCCACGGTTTTCACCATAAATCTCATTTGACGATGCAAATACAAAACGTCTTGTATTATGCTTGACAGCAAATTCAAGCAGGTTTTGTAGGCCAATGATATTAGTAGTTATTGTTCCAATCGGATCGGTAGCATAAAGCATCGGATGAGTATTTGATGCAAGGTGAATGATGTAGTCAAAGGTGCGATCATCAGAATAGTTTAAAGGCTCCTTTACATCGTAAGGAATAAAAATAAAATGAGAATCATCACAATACTTTCTGAATCTCGTCCGTGCTTTTTCTTCACTGCGCCCGAGAGCAAATACGGTGCAGTTTAATCCTTCCAGCTGATTCTTTTCCAAGATAACATCTACGAGAAAGCTGCCTATTAGGCCTGTGGCACCGGAAAGCATTATGCTCTTGTCTTTCAGCTTATGCCATGCCAGATTGTTCCCGGCAGCAAGCTGAATATCTTCCATATAATTACTGTTTTCATAAAGTATCATAATCTGCCTCTGAATTAATACTATTTTGAATTTTTCGTTCTCATTTTCAAAACTCTTTGCGATCTCTTTATAAGATCCCTGTTATCACCAGGCTTAGCATCGAACACACCTGTGTTCTCCGGCACGAAGCTAAGATTATTCTCACAATCGGAAAATGGATAAAGATAATCTTTCAACTCTCGCTCGATATACTTTATATCTTCTTTCAACTCAGGATAATTCTTATATGTTCTTGTATTGTTGATTGACCACTCTGGCTTGAAAAACTCCTTGGGATTAACATGATCAAGCTTCAAAAAATCTTTCAGCCTTGCAAGTGACTCATCATACTTGTAAATCAAATCCTCAAAATTGATATACATTACGTTTGGATGATTTACATGAGAATGATGCAATCCTTTGAAATATTTAACGAAGGCCTTCACATCTCCCTTATTGGGCATAAATGAAGTCTCTTGCTGAGAGAGATAGCCGTTAGTCATGGCATATACGTCTCTCGGATCGCGGTCAACGATTATACTGCGGAAATCGTCAAAATATTCAGCACCTTCAGTGGGCTTTTCAAGACCAAATAACTGCTCAAGCAGGATTGGATTCTTAGTGTCAAAGCCACTCGCCTTAAATATTTTATCCAAATAAACTCTTGTTTTGTGAACGAACTCCTTCTCGGAAACACAGGCATAATATCGGTTATTATACTTTGGCCATACCGAGTTGGGATTGAATAACCATACTATCCTTTTCATTACACCTCTAAGATACCTATACTTGGTATCCTCAAATCTACTCAAGATATCCTGAGGATCATAAGAACTCTTTCCTTTCCAACAAACCTTGATAAGAGAATTAATATAGTCTCTGGAAAGGGAAACATACTGTCCGTTAGTTTTCTTACTCAGCCTGTCGCTCCGCTTATATTCAAACCTCTTGATGAACCTGACAATAGCAGCATTTATACTAATCCTTCTTCTGCTCTCTACCAAGTTATAATGAAGGTCAATTATACCATCTGGTTGCTGTAGAAGCTGGAATTCCACATGGGGCTTATAGTACTGCACACCGTCAAATTCCTTGATGAGGTCCATACAAGCTGACGCACCTGTAGCACCATATCCTGTTACACCTATAATCATTTCAGACCACCTACTTTTTTTTAAGTATTGACTTTAACTGTTTTATATCACTTTTTTGCAAAATAATCATTTCTCTTATCTTTATATTATTATGCGAGCTGAAATATACAATGAACACCACTCCGCACACAAGATTACCGATGCTTGTGGCAACAGCAGCACCTTCTATGCCCCAAAGCGGAATTAACAACAGATTCAAAACCACATCGACAATAATAGCTATGCTTAGCATAACAACATTCAAGATTTGTTTTCTGTTGACAATGTTATACTGTGCAATAAGTTTGAAATAGCTGACAGCAAGTACGCCTAATGATGTGATTATCACTATGCTGTAGGCACCGTTATACTCTTCACCATAAAGAACCTTAATAGCCAACTTGCCCAATAGTATAATTACGCCACAAAGGAACATTGAAGCAAATAATCCGATACGGCAAACCTTTGCAACCTCGGAACTGCCGGCACCTTTTGCCAACTTTGAAACCAGAACGCCCTTCAGCGTATCAGGTATCATAACGATCTTATCCGAAAGGGAAAGTCCCAAAGAATACACTCCGATCATTGAATCAGAGATATAGTCATACTGATGAAGCATCAGAACATCTAATCGGTAATTCAGAGTCGTCATTAAAAGTGCGAGCATCGGAAAGAATCCGAATTTACCCAACTCCACTGCCATCTTTGCAAGGCCTTTGTGAATATTTGGTATTACCTTCAGCATAGCGGTATAAACAACACATTTTAATAGATCGGCAAACAAGATAATTGAGATCGCCCAAAAAACACTTCTTTCGATCAGCAACCATAATAAAGCAACATAAACAATATCTGCAATGCTGATAACCATCCACCATGTATTTCTCAGATTTGGCCTTTCGATAAGTGCAATATATGAAACGACACGAGAGTAACCTAGAAGAGGTATCAAAACAAACACTGCTTTCATCTTGAAAGATACCGGCAGAAATATCGCAAGGCTAACACCTATGGAAATATAGATTATGTATATCAGCATTATCAGACTGACAAAATCCTGATAAATTGCATCCTTGCCATATTTTTTTCTAAAATATGGATAAGCTTGGTGCATTCCAAGTGTAATTACTATCGCGCCTATCGAGGTAATGCTGGTAATATAAGTATTAACTCCCTTCAGCTCTGCACCTAGATACCTTGCCACAACAACGGATTGAATTATCCCAACAACAAAGGTAATAAACTTAGTAATTATTGAATACACATACTCATTTTTCGCAATTTTCGATAATTTGCTGGTTGAAGCCATTATTCTTCACTATCCTCCATTACTCTATGCTGTTTTGATGAGTTAACACAACCAGAACTATAATGATTTATGTCTGATTTGTCGTTTCTCAATGGTCTCATCTATTTCATATGAAAATGAAGCAAGAGCAAGAGGAACATACATTTCAATATTAACTCTAGATGTAGTAATAAACTGAATATACAAGCACGTCAGCATTGATATCATAACTGTTGTAGCATAGGTTCTTTGTTTTGCTTTTTTGAAGATTTTCCTATAATATATCATTATAAACAGTAAAAGGATAAGAAGCGGAATGCCTCCGACAGTTAATATTTGAAAATACTCATTATGTGCGTGCCTAGGATAATAACTTGTTATTATATGATTTCCTCTGCCAAGTCCTGTAACGAGAGAGGAAGATATAACAGGCATTGCCGCATCCCAGATAATTGTTCTTCCTGAAAGTGTAAGAGTCTTTCCGAGAACTTTATCAATTAAATATGCTGTAATCCAAAAGCGATCAAGTATTCTTACAACAGAAATCAAAATATTTGCTATAAGACAACCAATAAGGATGGAATTATAATTGAGAGGCTTTTTCTTTATATACGCAATAAGTACCAGCAAAAATGCAACCGTTAGGCCAACAATGCCGGTTGCACACCATACAATGATTTCATTCGCCAAACATGCTGCAATGAGAAGTGCCCCACGTAGAAATCTATGCTCTTTTTTTATATAAATCATAGCTAAAGCAAATGCTGGAAGAACATAGAATATTATCCCGTTTTCATTTCCCAAAAAATAATGCCCTCGTCCAATTTCTGTACTAAAATACATACCATTTGGATAATACAAAAAAACGCTGAGCAAACTCGCATAAATCATCCATTCGTAATTATAGAAAATAGCAGAGGTTAACTCATCTACATGATCTGAGAAACAATACATCAGCAGTGGCATAGCTATACCAGAAGCCATCGCCACTAAATTAGTCGTATCACTCTGCGAACCATGAATTAATGTTACAAGAGTAATCCATAGTTCCATTCCAATAATCATAATCAAAACCGGCTTTAGTTTAACCTTTTTTTTGATTATTATTGAAATAACAATAATGACAATACTAAGGATTCTACCTATGTCATAAATTCTTCCGATTCCCGGCCACATCACCGAAATACTGGCCGGCTTCAAATGAGGAAACGCAAGCAGAAAGATCCACAATATTCTCCTGAACCTTTTATCGAAACTAATAATCATTTTGGAATACACCCAAATTCTGAAACTAACTAATAAAAAGCAACTTATTTCTCAAATGACGATTTCTGGGGAAGCAAGGAATGCAGAGCTTTATTTACAATATCTTTAATTCTTTCAAAATCGTTGTCATTTATGATAGTATCATTAATACACATCATCTTATACCTCTTGCTCCTGATATCTTTTGCCGCACTTTTGGCATCATCAATATAATGAATTGAATAGTATTTTCCATATTTCACACTTCTCGGAGTGAACTTTCCGGTAACATACTGCCAATATGTAAACAAAAAGTGATTCGGATCTGCAATGTCTCTGAACTTATGTGAGGATGCTGCACTTAACAGCTCAGGCTCTTTTTTCCATACTTCTTCATATGTGGATTTCAGATATCCATATGGCAAATGAAAGTTTCTGAAACAGATAAAATGTGGATATGGAAGCATAGTAATTGTTCTGAACAATTCACTTCGGTACTTTAAATTGATCCACTTTCCAAGATCACTCTTTATTACTTTCCTGATCTTGAAATGCTTATTTATCACACCGGTATCAACGTATGGTGCAAAATACATTTTCACACTATTGTTTAGATTAAATGCCTGAGCAGACAAAACAGCCGCATCGCAAGGCAAGCCGTTTTTAAAGAAGAAATCCGGTTCAACAGCTCCCGTAAGAAACATATCATCATTAAAGTATACAAACTGCTCTGCCAAGTCAGGTATCCTGTGAAGATTCATGTCAATACATCTGCTGCTGAAAGTAGGCAGCCACTCATGAGGCAGATAGTCTTTATGGTTTACAATATGGATCTTAGGGTGCTTGGTGTTCAGCCATTCAGGCAGATGCCCCCATGTAACGATATGGACTTTTCTTACCCAAGGAGCAAATTTATCTATACTTCTAAAAAAATACCGAAGATTATCCCACTCTCTATACCTGTTTTTGTTTACATCAGATGTGGATCCTGGTGTATATTTACTTTTTTCCTTTTGCCATTCTATATCATTAGAATCTAAATAAGTAAGTACGAAATCAATGTCAGCCATAGATGATTTCCTCCTATAATCAAATCAATATCGTCCGCCTGTGAATACAGAGAATGATTTAGGCAACAATCTTTTCCAAACTATATTTTAGAAGCAATTACGCAGAACTTATCATAATCTTTACGTGGCATTAGGACATCCAGGTCGTCATCCCACGGAATAAACCCTTGATGCCTCACTAATCCAAGTAATGTTCCATAACACGCGAAAAACTTAAGCCCATATTTATCGCATATTTTTTAGTTCAAAGTATAGGTCAAGCTCTATAGCCCAAATTTTTTCTCTCTTTAGTGACTAGGTAACCTGACCTCTCCTCTCCTTTTAAAAAAGATTCAAGAATAATACCTTTTTTATAATTCTTTCACACTCTGTCATCTTATTCACCTACAGTCATGTCAACCACCACTCTGTCCATAATAGGCATTTGGACCATGCTTCCTCATATAATGCTTATCTAAGATATACTGGGCGATGTTTGCCTCCGGATTAAGCAACAATGTTTTTATTCCCATCTCTGCAACTGTTTCCATCACAACAGCATGATAAACGGAACTATCTGCATCTTTCCCCCAGCTAAACGGTCCGTGATTCTTTACCACAACACCGGGCACAGCCAGCGGATCTATCTTCCGCTCTCGTATACATTCAGTAATTACTCTACCGGTGTTCAGTTCATACGCTTCTTTGACTTCTTGCTCTGTCAACTCTCTTGTGCATGGGATTGACCCAAAGAAGTAATCAGCATGCGTCGTCCCTAGAGCTGGGATGTCTCTGCCTGCCTGCGCGAATGCAACTGCATTGATCGAATGAGTGTGCGTAATTCCTCCAATCTCAGGGAATGCGCGATAGAGTTCCAGATGTGTTTGAGTATCTGACGACGGTTTCCATTTACCTTCCACTTTTTCACCGGATATGAGATCTACAACCACCATATCTTCTGGTTTCATTCCGTCATAATCGATGCCAGAAGGTTTGATGACCATCAGACCCTTTTCTCTATCTATCCCACTAACATTACCCCACGTGTATATCACAACTCCGCGTTTCACTAATTCAAGGTTTGCATCACAAACTTGTTTCTTTAAATCTTCAAGCATATCCAGGCCTCCAATTTACATTTCTCGTAATATCTCCAGCGTTTCGCTAATACCCTGTTCCAAATCATATTTTCCGGACCAGCCTAATGCTTTAATCTTTTCTGTATTCAGCACGCAGTTCTGTGGTTTGGAAAAGCCCTTGTTTTCGATCTCGTCCGGAAGTTCAAACACTACTTCAGTCCCGGCTTGATCTGCTATTGTCTTAGCCAACTCAGCAATAGATGCGATTGAGTTTTCATTTGCTACGTTATATGCTTCTCCTGATTTTCCCTTATAGAGTATGGCAAACAAAGCACTTACAGCATCCATAACATAGCAATAGGATCGTATCTGCTCGCCTTTGCTTTTCATGACTATGTTTTCTCCGGCAAGAGCATTACGAATAAATTGTGCATGAGCCTTGCTGTCATCGTTTTTCATTGTCGGTCCATATATACTTGACAGCCTTGCAATAACACAATCAACATTATACTCATCAGCATATGACCTAAAAAGCAGCTCTGCTGTCCGTTTGCTTTCCGGATAGCACGAGCGGATCAAATCTAAATCAATGATCCCGTATTTGGTCTCATCATATATATCCTGTTCCAGCTTTCCGTATACTTCAAAAGAAGACGTCAACAATACCCGAGTATTGTTTCTCCTGCAATACTCAAGGACATTTTTTGCCCCTTGGATATTAGTCATTATTGTTTCAGCAGGATAGAGGGCATAGCTCTTCGGATCGGCATTACTTGCAGCATGGATAATATGATCCAAATTATCTACTTTTAAGGGTTCAGTTACATCCTGAACAACAAAATGCAGATCATCGTTTTTTCCAAATCTTCTCAATAACTTTTCTTCGCTTCTTCCCAGAGCAAAGATCTGATATTTTTTACCAAACGACGCATTCACTGCTAATAACACATCAATGATGCAGGAACCGATCAGCCCCGTCGAACCAGTTACCAGTATTCTTCCGCCTTTGGTGCTGATCTCTGAGGCTACTGCATTTATCGCAGTTTTATATGTCATACAATCCATTAACATCAGTGCAGCCACTCATCTTTCTTGGCATTAAGCAAAGCTTTAAAGATCTCGATATCCTCAGTGGTAGTCAGTTTAAGATTCTTCTCAGAGCCTCGGGACATATACAGCTTTCTCCCAAGTTCAATGTACAACGTGCAAGATGCAACAGAATTGGTTATTCCTTTACTCAATGCCTCTTTATGTACTTCAACGATTTCTTTCAAAAAGAAAGCCTGAGGAGTCTGAGTGATCTTAAGATTATCCCGCGGCACCTGTTCCGTGGTAGAAAGTGAATCATAAGTTTTCAGCATAGCGGCAGTACAAGGAACGACTGTGATCGCATTTCCGTGTTCTCTGCAAACTTTGATATTGTCGGTGATGATCTCCTGACTGACCATTGGTCTGATAGCATCGTGGATAAGTACGATGTCATCATCACTGTGATGTCGTTCAGCAATATCATATAACCCATTTCTAATGGAATCTTGCCCGTTCTTTCCGCCACTTACAACGTTTTCAAGCTTTGCAATGCCAAACTGCTTTGCATATGCTTTTAAGGCTCCTTGCCATTCATCGACACATACTATCTCAATAGCATCAATATCAGGGTGCTTCTGAAAGGCCTCCATAGTGTACACTATAACCGGCTTATCATACACATTAAGGAACTGTTTGGGTATATCCTGCCCCATTCTGGAACCCACGCCCCCAGCTATTATCAATCCTATATTAGCCATTACTTTTTCCTTCCGTTAACAAAATACTTTTTCCCTCGATACTTCTTATAAGGAGTATTCAGATCCATAAATACGATCCTATGTTCTGGATGTCTATCCTTCTCCGGAGGTAATTCCATGTAATTGCCATACCTGGCTTTCAGATACTTCTTAGCTCCTACCGGAATTGGCAATTCAGTATCCTCAAAGCGTACCCATACAACATCGTCAAACCATTCTCTCTTAAACTTGAGTTTTGGAAACATTCCGAGTTCTTTAACATACTCAGCTGTTTCATAATGCTTGTTAGGTGCCTCGGCTATTCTTTCAAAGAACTTCCACATATAATAACGAATACTATCAGTTCTGAATACTCCCAGTATTATACTTGCAGCAAGTTTTACCCATTTGCCTTTTCTGGCCGGAACCCGTCCAGCCTTAAACAGACCCATGCCGGCGCCGCACACCATTTGAACTATTTCACCGATCTTCGTTTTTGCACATGCTTCACATACTCCCACATCAACAGCAAGACCTTGATTAACGTCATAATTGACAGTAGAATCTGTAATAAAAGTCGTATTATTGTCTCTTATGGAGGCTGACAATGTATGATCGTTGTGGTGTTTTCCCTGTTCCCAAAAAGTAAAGCGTTTCTTATCAGCGTATTTATTCCAAACTTTTCTGAATTTTTTATACTCAATGGGAGTGAATTTTATATCCATATCATCGTCCCACGGAACAAATCCATGTTCCCGTACTGCACCTATTACCGATCCTCCATAAAGAAAGAACTTAACATTATGTTCTTTGCATAATTCAGCTGTATACTTCACAATATCCAAGCTTTTTCTTTGCAGTTCTTTAAGCTCTTTGTCAGTGAGTTTAATCAGTTCCATTTTACTATCCTTTCAGACAATACACTAATTCTCATCTGTATTAGTGTTTTTTATGTGATTTGCAAAGCATCACAGCTTTGCGATCTTCACTTCATTGTATTTCAACATATAAATGCCTTCGGCATAAGCACCTATATTCTTAATATTTGTTTTACCTTTAAGATTTTCCAAGATAAGCTTCATATGATCACAACCTGATTCGTAGGCGTGTGGATATCCCCCACCGAAGCGTGGATTTACTTCGCTGATGTAATACTCACCGCCTATCTCAAAGATATCTATATCTATCTGACCTTTATATCCTGCTTCAAGAACAAATTTTTCAATAAGCTCAAAAAGCACAGGATCTTTAAAGCTGACGGCTTTATCGGTTTCACCGGCACGCATTTTGATCTTTTTCTTTGTGAAGATTGAAACGACTTCACCGCTTATCATATCTATGTAAACGTCAACTCCAATCTCCTGGCCGTTAAGAAATTCTTGGATCATCAAATCCTCTTCATGTGCAAAAAGAAGATCTACCGTTTCCTTGTCGTAAACCTTGGAGATGCTAATACTTGCGCTGCCTCTATAAGGTTTGACAAAAACAGGATAATTGACCTCGCCATTCTCTACTGCTTTGAAAAAATCTTTTTTATCCATCCAGGAACGAGCACACTTATATCCGTGAGTTTTCAGCCAATCATACATCTGCATTTTATCGAGAGCCATTTCACAAAGCTCATATGAACTGCCAATCACTGTGGTTCCTATTTTTTTGAACTTATCTTCATTTGCCGCTAAGAGTGATAATTCCGGGTCAATTAAACTCAAAACACCATTGATCTGTTCTTTCTTACAAATATCAAGTATTATGTCGATATATCCTTCGGCGTTGATCGGCGGTACAATATAATATTTGTCAGCTTCATAAATTGCTGGACCCAGCTCACTTGCATCTGTAGCAACAACAGTTCCTATTCCTTCAAATGTTCTCTTGAAATACTGCACTATTTTGTTTCGTGTACCTGCAGCAAGGATAAGAAAATTCATACTATTTTACCCCTTGTTTAAAAAATCAAAAAACAGAGGAGTACCGCCTGTATGTATGAACAGCACTCTTTTATTTTTGATATTATTCTTTTCAATATATTTATCCATTCCCATAAATGCTTTACCTGTGTACGTTGCATCTAAAGGTATTCCGTATTTTTTCAGAACTAAATCTATTGTTTCTATCACACTGGCATCATGTTTTCCGTACCCGGAAGTATAATCGTCAATAAAGACCGTTGCTTCCTGAATTCTTTCATCTGCCGCTCTATTCCCGATATAGCTTCTGATGCTGTCAATCACTATATCCCTACCTCGTGGATTTTTGCGGGCTATACTGATACCGATGATCTTTCTATCATCATTTGAAAGTAGCTGACCGCAAACAAGTCCGGCGTGAGTTGTACCAGTACCGGAAGCAAAGAAGATATAGTCGAAATGAACACTTGCAGTCCGCTCATATTCAACCATTTCACGATAGCATTGAACATAGGCTTCTGTTCCGATATCGCCGTGTCCGCCGCCTTCAATGAAATATGGTTTATATCCAAGATCTTTCAGCTCTGATATCTTGCTCTCTATAGTATCATGGACTCGGCTGACAGGGACTGTAGTTATCTCTGCTTCAAACAGTTCCATCATCTGACTGTTAAAAGTATCCTCTGATGCTTCCTCCGGGCTTATGATATAGCATTTCATATTTCTGCGACAGCATTCATTGGCTACGACCCTGCAATGATTTGAACTTCCGGAACCATAGGTCACGACACAATCATAATCGCTCTTTTCTATTTCCTGAAAAAAAAGTTTAGCTTTTCTTGCTTTATTACCTCCAAAAGAGAACGGGATCAGATCCTCACGTTTGATCCAAAGATGGTTTCCTTTATATAATCCTAAATCTTGAATAATTGTTTTATCCAATGTGCCAAACCTCTTTTATTGACAATATAAATATTTTCTCTTGGAACAGATCATCACATCGTTTTTATAGAAGAAATAATTGTCGAACACCCCATACCTCCGCCAATGCAAAGCGTGGCAAGTCCAGTATGTGCATTTTTCTGTTTCATAGCATAAATAAGCGTTACAAGTATTCTACAGCCCGAAGCGCCCACAGGATGTCCGAGTGCTATCGCTCCGCCGTTTACATTTAGCTTGTCCTCCGAGAGAGCAAGATCTCTCTTAACAGCTATCGACTGAGCTGCAAACGCTTCATTAGCTTCGATAAGGTCAATATCATCCATTGTCATATCCAGCTTTTTAAGCAGCTTCTGAGTGGAGGCAACAGGTCCTACACCCATTATTGCAGGATCAACACCGCCAAGTGCTCCGCCGAGCCATTCCGCCTGGGGCTCTAATCCAAGCTCCTTGACCTTGTCCTCTGAAACAAGGATAACCGCCGCTGCACCGTCATTTATTCCTGAGCTGTTTCCGGCAGTAACTATTCCGTCAGACTTGAATGCAGGCTTGAGTCTTGCTAATGATTCCACTGTAGTTCCGGGGCGAGGTCCTTCATCTGTATCGACGATCGTATCGCCCTTTCTGCCCTTAATAACAACAGGTACAATCTCGTCCTTGAAAAGCCCAGCTTGAATAGCGGCAGATGCTTTCTGCTGTGAGTTTGCAGCAAACTCATCAAGTTTTTCTCTTGTTATGCTAAACTTCTCGGCAACATTCTCGGCAGTAATTCCCATATGATAGTTATTTACTGCGTCCCAGAGTGCGTCATTCACCATTGTATCAACAAGAGGAGTATTCATCATAGGACTGCCCATGCGGTAGCCGTATCTGCCTTCCATCATTGCAAATGGAGCTTTTGACATACTCTCCATACCTCCGGCAATGACGATATCAGCATCTTCTGCCTGTATCATTCTTGCAGCCGAGTTTACAGAATCAAGTCCCGAACCGCAAACAATATTAACTGTTTGCGCTGTTGTAGTAACAGGCAATCCTGCCTTCAATGCAGCCTGCCTGGCAACATTCTGCCCAAGTCCCGCCTGGATAACACAGCCCATAAATACATGATTTACCTGTTCAGCAGGCACTTTTGAACGTTCAAGTGCTTCCTTTATTACGATAGAACCGAGTTCAACCGCTGAAACAGAAGCCAATGCTCCGCCCATTTTGCCGATAGGAGTGCGGCAGGCACCTAATATGTAAACCTTCTTCATACAGCCTCCCATTATAACCTCATACCGCCATTGACATTGATAACTTCTCCTGTGATATAGCTGCTGAGATCAGATGCAAGGAAAAGAACTGTATTAGCAATCTCTATTGGCTCAGCAAGTCTGCCAAGCATTGTCTGTCCACGGAATTTTTCAAGCAGATTCTCGGGAACGGTTTTCATCATATCTGTCATAGTGTATCCAGGCGCAACTGCATTTACTCTTACGTTGCCGCCTTTAAGTGCAAACTCCTTTGCCCAGCTTTTGGTCATACCGATAACACCGGCTTTTGTGGCTGCATAATTGGCCTGCCCGATGTTGCCAAAAACTCCTACAACAGAGGAGATATTGATGATAGATCCGGTCTGATTCTGCTGCATTGCAGGACCGACAAGCCTTGTCAGATTCCAGACGCCCTTTAAATTTACAGCGATGACCTGATCGAACTGCTCCTCGCTCATTTTCCTTGTCATAGCATCACGGGTGATGCCTGCGCAGTTTACAAGAATATCAATTTGGTCATAAAGAGCGGTTATCTCTCCGTATACCTTTTCGCAGTCTGCTGTGCTTGAAACATCGACTTTGAAAAGCTTGAGGTTATCATTATCCGATGTGCCGTCTATGATGTCCAGGCCGATGACCTTTGCCCCGTTCCCAAGGAAAATCTCTGTGATTGCCTTGCCTATACCGTTATTAGCTCCGGTTACGATTGCGATTTTGTCTTTAAGAAGCATATTCTTTCCTTTCCAGAATTCAAGTTGTAATTCCTATGTCCTTGACTTTATTCACTCAAGTCAGTTGTTTACAATTATAAGTTTTATTGGCCTTTCTGCCCATTTTTCAGAGCAAGCCAATCTTCTCTAATAATGGATACTATATACCTGTCTTTCAGCTTCCCATGAGAGAATAGATCATTCCTTAATAATCCCTCGCGTTTCCATCCAAGCTTTTCCACAACTCTATGTGCAGCAGCATTATGACCCAGTTGGTAACCAAAAATACGATTGAGACCTAATTCTTCAAATCCATAATCTTGAAGAATACTATATGCTTCTGTACCATATCCTCCTCTTTGATAGTCACGGTTTCCAATAACACAGTGTAATTCTGCTTTCATTGCCGGTATTTTGATATCAAAGAGACCGCAAAAACCAATGTATTCATCTCCATCTACGGTGAAAATTGAGAACTCTCTTCTTGTGTTATCTAATTGGACTTTATGAAACCACGCTTTAGTTTTTGAAACAGATGTAGGAACATCATAATTAAGAGTATCCTGAATTATCGGATCATTGATCCATTCTGCTCTCTTAACCATATCCTCTTCTTCAATCAGCTTTAGATATACCTTTTTTCCCTTCAGATTCATAATATACCTCCCGAGTAATCATTTAGATCTTGCTTTATCCAATCGACCAGCCTTAATCTCACTGCCCACCTGAATATCAGCACGTTTAACAACTTTTAGCACGGTCTTTATTAAAATATGAATATCATAAAACACTGTTATTTGCTTTATATACTTTAAGTCCCAACTAAATTTTTCAGCCCAAGTGGTAGCATTTCTACCATTAATCTGCGCCAGTCCTGTTAATCCAGGTCGCACATCATGGCGATGATGCTCTTTCTCTGTATAGTATGGTAGATATTCAGGTAAAAGCGGTCTTGGACCGACAACTGCCATATCACCTTTAACAATATTAATAAGTTCCGGAAGTTCATCAAGACTTGTCGCTCTCAGTGCTTTGCCATACTTAGTAAGCCTCAGATCATCAGGCAACAGATCCCCATTTTCATCTTTCTTGTTATTCATACTTCTGAATTTTATCAGCTTAAAGATTTTTTCATTCTTGCCCGGTCTTTCCTGTGTAAAGAACGGATTACCACCCATTTTAATTGCACCAACAACTGTAAGTACGAGCAATATCGGGCTGAATACAATAAATGCTCCTGTTGCAAGAAAGCAATCAAGTGGACGTTTGACGAATCTTTCATAAATACCGAAGGGTTTATGTACAAGCTTTTTACCTTTCGGCTTCAATTCATCAATTCGCTCCGCAAGGAAAGCTATTGCCGCAGCACACCCCGCAATTAGCGAGATACGCAGAGCAAGTCTTAAAACAAATTTCATAAATCTCTTTAACATTAATCAAAACAACTCCTGATGACTTGGATAATTATTTCCTGCTGCTGAGCAGTCATTTTGTTATCACTTGGCAGACACAATCCTCTTTCAAATATATCTGCACCCACATCAATCATACCCGATTCTTTGATGTATGCATTACTTTTTGCTCTGCCGTTTCCTTTGGCAGTTATAAACGGATTGTTTCGATAAATCGGTTGCATATGCATGGGCTTCCAAATTGGCCTGCCCTCTGCATTATATTCAGCAAGCGTTTCAAGGATCTCCGTAGGACAACTCTTGCCTTTTTCATGCTTGTATAAGGTTCTGTTATCACTTCTGACCTGTTTGCACATAGATTCTTTATTGATAAGCATACAACTAAGCCAGAAGTTTGGCTCGCTGTTTTTTTCATCATATGGATTCATAGAAACAGGCAATCCTTTAAATCCTTCTTTATATCGCTCATATATTGCCTTCTTTTGTGATATATGCTCATCAAGATATGGCATTTGTCCTCGAACAATACCAGCAATTATATTACTCATCCGATAGTTATACCCGATTTCTTCATGCTGATACCAAGGGGCATCCTCACGACTTTGAGTTGACCACTTACGGACTTTATCTGCATCTTCTTTATTATCAGTAAGAAACATACCTCCGGAAGAACCGGTTATTATTTTGTTTCCGTTAAAAGAAATTGCACCATAATCACCAAATACTCCGGTCTGTTTTCCTTTATATGTTGCACCAAAGCTTTCTGCTGCATCTTCAACGATCAAAGCTTTGTGTTTTTTACAAACAGACCTTATCTCATCGATTTTTCCGGGTGTGCCATAGAGGTGTGCCAAAACAACAATTTTAACATCCGGATATATTTCAAATGCCTTCTCAAGAGCTTGCGGACACATATTCCACGTGTCGTATTCAGTATCTATAAACACAGCCTCTCCGTCTTCATATGCAACGGGATTGACAGTTGCATCAAAGGTCATATCAGAACAAAAAACCTTGTGTCCCTGAAGCGTCCCCTGATTTGGTTTAGGCATACCATATATTTTTTCACCGGCAAGTTTTATTGCAAGGTGAAGTGAAGCTGTTCCACAAGAAAGAGCAACCGCATATTTACAACCTACCTTTTCTGCAACAAGCTTTTCGCACTCATTTACATTTTCCCCTGCGGTAGTTATCCAGTTCTTTTCAAATGCATCCTGGACCCACTTAAACTCGTCATCATGCATTGTTGGTGATGATAGCCATATTTTATTTTCAAATGGTTTGATATCCATCTTTGACCCTTCTTTAGCTGAATATGATTTGTTTTAAAAAAATAAGCTCTTCTACTCGTTTTTAATAATTATTACACTTCGTAAAGCTGTTGATTTCCCGAAATATAAACCAGAATTGCACAATTATACAAATTTTATTATATCAAATAATAATCTTAAAGTCAATCTATTTCATTATATTTCGTCAAAATGGCAACAATTTGCTATATGTAGAGGTGGAAAATGATAATATCAACGAACAATAGTATCAGGAGTCAACAGTCAATTATTTGTTCCCAAAATATACCAAAACTATAAAGTTTTTTTCACCATATGCTACACTTACAGTTCTCCCACCTATACCCTATCAATTTATGAAATACTATCTATTCTTTCATCAATAAGATTTACAAAAGTCTTGTTGACAGGGCTTTTGCTTGTATTATATACTAAGGCGTTTTTTGAAAAAAGGCAATAAAGACCAAATAAAGACCAAGTGCAGATTTTGGCATGAGAAAAAGCCCGCAAACGGCGTGTTTACGGGCTTTGGTTTTAAGCAGATAACGGGAGTCGAACCCGCATCACCAGTTTGGGAAACTGGAGTAATGACCGCTATACTATATCTGCGTTCAGTTTACAGTATAGCACATTCAAAGACTTATTGCAAGTGTTTTTTGTCAAAAAAAGACTGCCGATGCAAATCGCCCGGCAGCCGTGAGGTCATATCATATATGCCCTATCTATAAATTCGTCAAAAGGCAGCGGTTTTGCAAAGTAATATCCCTGAAGGCTTTGCACCGGATAATTACAAATTATCTTCATCATTTCTTCCGTCTCAACGCCCTCTACGCACACGCTGGTTCCGAAAAGAGATGCCAGATTTGTGAAATGCTCGATGAGGTTCCGCACAATTTCCTCTTTATCAATATTCTCTACAAAACTCCTGTCGATCTTTATAATATCAAAGTTCAACTCTTTAACAAGACTTACCGACGAAAACCCTGTACCAAAGTCATCAAGGGCGATCTTTACCCCTTTTCCACGCAGGTTTACAATAATATTTTTCAAAAGCTCAATATTAAGCAGTCTGCATCTTTCCGTCACTTCAAGGCAAAGATTCTGTGCAGGATAATCCACCTCCTGCAGTGTATGGATGACCATATCTACGAAGTCCGGTTTTTCCAGCTGTGAGTAGGAAAGATTGACATGGACAACAAAGTCAGGGTTTTTCTCACGAATTTTCTTTGCATCAATAAGTGATGTTTTAAGTATCCATTCACCCAATACGCAAAACAGCGGGTCCCTTTCAAGCACAGGTATAAAGTCATCCGGGGGAACGACTCCGTACTTTTCGTTTTTCCATCTTAACAAAGCCTCTGCGCCGATCAATTTTTTTGTGGCGGCATCCACAACCGGCTGATATGCAATATAAAAGCCGTTATAGTCCTGAGTGATCGAGGCACGGATAGTATTCAGCTGTTCTATGCGGTATCTGTTTTCGTTGGTCTGTCCCCCTGTGAACTCTACTGCGTCGCCGTGATGTAAGATCTTTGATTCGCTGTAAGCAAAGTTAAGGCAGGCATAGACAGTCTGGCTGTCAATATCAAAGCTGTCAACATTTATAATTCCCGCATTCAGCTCGATCACAAGTTTTTTACCGTCGATACGAAACTTTTCACGGAAATACTGTCTGAAATTTTCATATCTCTGCTTCATATCGCTTACGCTGTGAGTTGTGCTGAGTACAACAAATTTCGTTCCGTCAAGGCGATATGAACTTCCATTGTTTCCCACGTGTTCAAAAAGATATCTTCCGAATTTCTGGAGGACCGAATTCCCAAAATGGTAGCCGTATACCTCGTTTATTTCCGAGAACTTGCTGATACCCACAAGACATATACACATATTGCGGTTATTTGCCAAATTCGCCTGAAGGTCCTCAAAGAATCCGTACTGGTTACGCAGACCTGTAAGAGAATCCACGTGTCCGTGGAGCCCATGGTTTCTTATGGCTCCGCCAAAATATTCGGGATCACCGTTTTCATCTCTGAGGACAACACCCTTACACGTACAAACGTCATACTCCCCTGTGGTTTTTCTGGCTCGGTACTGCATATCGTGACCGGTGGAAATCCCCATGAAAATGTCATTGATGCCGCTGCTATATGTTTCACGGTCCTCAGGGTGTATATGATCTTCCCATATATCGCCTGCTCCATACATATATTGTGAAGGAAGTCCGAAGGTATCAACAGCGGTCTTTGACCATATTGAAAGATCATATTTCATATCGCACAGATACACATAAGAGCCTTCTGCCACTACGGAAAACGCCTGAAACAGTGCTTCGAGTTTTTGTTTTCTCTGTTGTGGTATAAGGGCATTGCCGCAGTTGTTTTCAGGTGCCTGCGTATCTTTCGCCTCAGTCTTTTCCGTATTCTTTATTCCAAGTATAAAACAGTTCTCATCTTCCATATATCTTATAAGACACAGAGAATGACAGACAGGCTTGCCGTATTTTATGATCCGGTAGCTGACACTTTGCATACAGCCGCTCTTTATCTTTGAAAGCATATTATCTTTTTGTACGCTTTGGATAAAGACCTGCCTGTCCTGTTCGTATACAGACTGCTGAGCATAATTTGCCATGCTGCTGAAAAAGTCATTTTCCTTTTGCTGTGTATGCAAAGGATCATTTACCCCATCAGCAGAGAACTCCCGGAATTCATCCGTCTGTGCGTCTACATAAAACACCCTTTCATAATCCCCCAGCAGAGCATTTGCTATTTTATTGAAGATATTGTCACTTTTCATAACAACATTCCTCCTGTCAACTCTGATACTTTAGATATTATAGCACATATAACAAAAAAAATCAATAATTATAAAAAATATCAGTAATTTTTATAAAACAGCAGAGGATCATGTTTGAATAATTTACAAAATAAATGCTAAGACATGATTGATTTTCACGAGTAAATGTGTTATAATGTATAAATTGAATGGTATCAGAGCTTATAGGCTTATAATAATAGAAAAAGCGATAAAGCTCTTAATAACAACAAGGAGGCAAATCAGTCAAAATGGAATATAAGGAAGAAAACATTAACAAGCAGCCGGATCAGGCTGCCGATAATGCTGCTTCGCCCGAACTACCCCAGCGCAATGTCCGGCGCAGCAGTGACAGCCAGCGTCCTGCCCGTAGGAGACCTCATCCCCATGGCGAGACAAACTCCGAGCCGAAAAGAAGGCCTCGTCCCGTAAGGGAAACAACCCAAGGGGCAGATGAGGAGGCTGTAACAGATACAGCAAGGCGCAGACCGGAGGGCGAAAACCTCGGAGAACGTCCAAGGCGCAGACCGTACGATGGACAACGAGGTAAAAATGACAGGAGGCGACCCGGCGCTGCACCGGGAGCAAAAGCGAAGAAAAAAGGCTGGTCCAAGAAGAAAAAGGGAATCGTTATCGCAGCTATCATAATCGGAGTACTTGTTCTGGTAATAGGTGTTCTTGTGGCGATAATTTACAGATACATAAATATGATGGATTTCAAGAACGATTCCGAGTTTGAGATATATGATTCTATCCCCTCCGAGATCGGTGATGGTACCATGTCGGATTCACCTGAGGAAAAGAAAAAATCTTTCGAGGATGCTCTCAGGGCAAATCTTGAAAAGAATGCCAAGGAGATCAAAAGCGACAAGGATGTTATCAACGTACTGCTCATAGGAACAGACTCACGAACTGAAAGTGACCGTGGACGTTCAGATACTATGATCCTGATGTCACTTAACAAAAAGAACAAGAAAGTTATAATGACCTCGTTCCTGCGTGACACATGGGTAAATATACCTGACATAGGACCGCAGAGGCTCAACGCCGCATATGCTTTCGGCGGACCTCCCCTTCTTATGAAGACCATACAAGCTAACTTCGGCGTAGAGGTAGACAAATATGCGATGATCAACTTCGGCGCATTCCGTGAGATCATCGACACTCTGGGCGGAGTTGAGATAAACGTTAAGGAAGCTGAGATACCATCTATCAACGCAGGCGCAAAAGAGAGCGGAACAGCAGCTATCACCAAGCCGGGAAAGTACAACCTTGACGGTGCACAGGCTCTTGCATATGCACGTATAAGAAAGATAGACAGCGACTTCCAGCGTACTCAGAGACAGCGTACTGTAATGGAGCAGGTATTCAAAAAGGCAAAGGCGCTCAGCCTTTCCGAACTTAACGATTTCCTTGAAAAGGTACTGCCAAGCATAACCACAAACCTTGAAAAGAGCGAGATATTCTGGATGGTGCTCAAGGCATCGGATTATCTGGGATATGAGCGTATGCAGCAGTCGATCCCTAACACCGGATCATTTGAAAATCTGGTCATCGACGGAATGATGGTACTTGGAATAGATTACGAAAAGTATACCAAGGAGCTCCAGGAAAGCATTTACGGATAATAAAAACAAAGACCGCTGAGGCAGATGCCCCGGCGGTCATTTTTTGTTTTAAAAAGCTATTACAGAATGGCTGTGGATATAAAATTCCTCCTGGCTTGGTGTGTGGTGCTTTTCCTTAGGTTCAAAAAGCTTATCATACTCCTCAACGGCTTTTTCATCGCTGCACCGTGAATCAGCATCGTTTTGATGATAATACCACTTTCTGCCGTCAAGGGCACCCTCTTTAAGCTCCTTAACGAGCAAAGCCGCAGGGAAAATATCCCCCTGAAGACAGACATTATACTTTTTGCAGCTCTTGTAACCCCTTGCCACATAATTATCTGGATTTCCGTAGTTGATAACGCTATCAAAGCCCATTTCCAGCGCCAGCTTGAATGTATATTCAAGCAGTCTCCTGCTGATGCCCATGCGCTGAAACCCGGGGTGTACACAGATAGGCCCCATAGTCAGCACCGTCTTTTTTTCGCCGTTCTCATCAATCAGGTACGAGCGTGAATACATAACGCACCCAATGATCTTACCGTCCTTTTCGGCAACATAGTCAAGCTTCGGGATAAAAGCCTCGTGCTTTCTCAGATCATGCATAAACAGGTGCTCGCTGCACCCGGGAACACTAAGATCCCAAAACGCTTCTCTTGCCATTGTCTCGGTATTGTGATAGTCTTTTTCTGTTTCCAAACGTAAAATATAGTCATTATTTTTCATTGATTTTTCCTCCTGAATGTGTTGACTGCTACACGGGAGGCTTGTGTGAGATAGTATTGGCAAACCTCCCGTTTACGCTGCTATCTCCATTTTTTCGTTTGTCAAAAAGACAACTCCTTTTTTTCATTTAATTAAAGCCGGCACACAAACCCCCAGCTTATATTGGATTATAATTCAAATTTATAAAAATGTCAAGCAAAAGATCATGATGCACCCGTTAGCTGTCAGATGTCCAAGGTCCAGCCGTTGTCACCGTGATAGATCATCTGCCTGGTCATACCGCCGTCGATGCAGATGTTCTCCCCCGTTATAAAGCCTGCTTTGTCAGAGCACAGATACAGCACCATATTGGCGATGTCAAGGGGGTTCCCCACACGTCCGCAAGGCTGCTGGAGAGCATCTGCGCCTTCGTAGGTCTTAAAGCCCGTATCAATCCAGCCCGGCGAGATAGAATTGACTCTCACCCTGCCTGCAAGGCTGACAGCAAGAGCGTGGGTAAGCGCAGCGATACCGCCCTTTGCAGCGGTGTAGCTTTCTGTCTGCGGCTGGCTCATTCTGTCACGAGAGGAGGAGATATTGATTATGCTGCCGCCGTTATTGAAGTGGGGCATGAACAGCTTTGAAAGATAAAACGGCGCAGTAACTCCCACAGCCAGCGCATACTCAAACTCTTCATAGCTGCATTCGTCAATGCCTTTCATCAGCGGCAGGGCGTTGTTTATCAGATAGTCGATGTGACCGTACTTGTCAATAACGCTTTTTGCAAACGCTTCAAGCACAGCCTTATCGGAAATATCCCCTACATAGTGCTTGCCCTGCACCTTGTCGATAACGCACACGGCAGCTCCCTGCTTTTTAAACTCGTCAGCGATGCACTTACCGATGCCGCCTGCACCGCCTGTTATAACCGCTACTTTGTTTTTAAAATCAGACATAGTTCACCTCTATGATTTATTTAAAATATAGTACCATATGAAAACGGCGTTGTCAATATTGGAATCTTTGTTTTAGGGGCATTAAAGTTGCTGTGATGGGTGCAATTGCGGAGCGCTGTGAAATATTGCAGGAAAATTTTTTATGTAAATCAATTGATTTATATCAAAAAATATGCTATACTTTCTGCAACTATATGATGCAAATTGTCAAACGGACTTAATGGAAACGATTTAAAGGAGGCTCGTAAAATGTGCAAGTTGTTAATACTGTCGATCGCTTTATCGGTCTTTCTCTGTGCCTGCGGCAGCACAGACAGCAGCAGCACTGACAGCTCAAAACAGGAAGGCACGACCACAACAGCATACTCAACACCGGAAAATGATGATCCATCAAGCAGTGACAGCACATCTTCGCAGCATGACAGCTCCGAGCCTGATGGCAGTTCATCTGAAAAAGGCAGTGATTCAAGCAGCAGCGAGACTAAAACGACCGCAGAAAGCAAGGACAGCTCGCACGTCACAGACACTTCGACCAGAACAGAGCTTGTGACGGGCTCCATTGGCACTACCAAAAAGACGGTCACAAATATTATTACGATACCCACAAAGCAGTCTACTATAACGACCAAAAAAACTACCGCATCCACCTCTGCCAAGCCTTATGACCCGTCAAATCCATTCAACAAACAGGATAACAAGGAAGTAAAATACGATCCTTCACCCTGGAAGCAGTCAAAGAATTGGACTGATCCAAAGGATTACAAAGGCGGCATAATGCTGTATACGGACAAGATAGGACTTCAACCCGAGTATGCAAGGGGCAAGGTGCAGCGGGTGTACATTAGTGTAGCAAATGAAGATATTCCTGTCAATATGATGAAGTTCCACATTTTTTACGATACAAGGCTGACCGTCAAGAAAAATTCCAAGGGTGAGGCAGTGGCTCCCGGCAAGGGGATCAGTGAGAATCCTTTCACATCAGGTTCTGCAATGATCAAAGAGGGAGAGCTTGCGTTTTATGCATATTCAAACCAAGATATAAGTGTAGATAAACGATGCATATTTACCATTGATTTTATCGTTCCCGAAAATGCAAAGTCGGGCGACCTTTATCCGATAGGGCTTGCCTATGTGGATGACGGCATTGCGGCAGATTGTTTTATAAATCTAAAGAAGGACGATGCAGGCAGAAAACAGATGGCTTATCTTTTCCAAAAGGGTATTTACAACGGCTATATAAAGATACTTTAGTATGGTGTCAAAATAAAAAGGCTGGTGCAGAGCAATTTGCATCAGCCTTGTATTTTTATTCAATATCTTAACTCGCAGCGCTATGATGTCCCCAAGGGATCATTGCCATAAACCGGTTATCACCCAGTCGTTTTCTTCAAGCTCGTAAGGCGTGTGACAGTACGGGCAGTCTTTGACATTGTGCGCATCAAAGCTTGCGCCGCACGACGGACAGCTCACAGCGGAAAAAGAAAACCCAAGCTCGGTAGGCTTTTTCAGCCGCTTTCTCATGCTCATACGGAACTTGTCGCACTTGAGTACTATCTTGCCCTTTTTGTTGAAATGCAGACAGTCGAGAAACAGCGTAACATCAACATCGCACACATCGCCGTTTATCTCACATCTGTTCACATTCAGGTTGTATATATCCGCCTCGATTATATCAGCCGCTTTTTCGGGGCACTCACACTTGCAGCAGGCAAGCTGTGTCGGGTCGCTGCTGTAAACAGCCATACGAAACAGCGCTATCGCTTTGTCGCGGAAATACTCGCCCGAAAATTCGGGGTCGTGCTTTTTTATCTTGTTAAGGCGGTAAAGCGTCGTTACCGTTCCGCTGCCGCCCCTTGCAGTCTTGCCTATAAGAACGAAAGTCTCAAACAGCTTTTTCATGCAAAACAGAATAAAGCCGACAATACCGCCCGCAACGACAGCGCCTAATATCTTCTCCACTATATTGCCGTTACCGATAGCAGCCGAAAGTATAACCATTGGGATAATGCACGCCGCCATAAATATCGCTGCCTCACGCTTATTCTTTGCACTTTGCTGAGACCTGTCCTCATGCCTTGTGATGAAAAAGTTGCTTACCTTGGGGTAAAGCTCGCTCATAACAAACTTTGTACCGCAGTATTCGCATCCGTCTTCAAGCTCACCCAGCGTCGACGCCGCACCGCAGTGCGGACAGCACAGTGGCATACTCTTGTCGGGCTGCGTGCCGCCCTTTAAGTCCTGTATCACCGCAGTAAGACCTATCTCATTGGTGTCCTTGTACGCCTGATACTGCTTGCTGCCTATGCTTCTTGTCATGTTCAGATTTCCGCTGACTATGCTGTTGGCAAACACCCTGTCGCTGTACGTAATGCCTGCCGAATCGTCCTTGTCCGCACCCGACCTTTTCATCGTACACTGCATATCAAGCCCCAGTGAGTTGATCTTCTGCCGCTGCAGCTCCAGAGCAAAGCGCAGGTCCTGACTTGCAAGCTGCGGCAGCTCTCCGCCGTTGTACCAGCCCGAAAGCTGCTCTACGAACCTTTTATAAGGCTCTTTCTGTGCAGATGCGTCCGTAATATTCATACCCAAGATATCCATACATTCTTCCTCTTTTCTTATCAAGGTCGGTGACCGCTCGATAAAAAAGCAACACAAAAAGCCCGATATATCAGTTTTTTATGCGTCTGCAAGCAGTACCTTTGACGGCTGAGACTTGAAACTTCATATAAAATGAATGCGAGTGTAAACCGTGCTTTTGCACGCTCAGGACTTGAACCTGCGCGGTGTTGCCAATAGAACCTAATGGCAGCATAACTACATTGGTTTAAATTTTCCCCGCAGATACGCCGTTTTCGTGGTCTTATTATAACTCACGGGAGTGAAAAAGTCAAGTGGTTTTCGCATCAGAAATAAGAATCCGGATTTGTGTTCAGATTTTTTCTGATATCTGTTTGATGGATACTATACATAGTTTCACCAACTTCATCTTGCATATTTCTCGATATCCTCATCGCTGATGCTCTGCCCGATGTCCCAGTTCTTCTTGTACGCCAGCATATCGGGTATCCTGATTTCCCTGCCGTCATCAAGTTTGAGGGTGACCAAAGGCTCTTCCCCGGGCATAAAGCCCTCGCAGCCGTTATCAGGCTCAGTAAGGTCAACTATTTTTCTAAGCATAGTGATGCCCCTCCAATTATTCAACTAATTGTTTTTCATCATTATATCATACCTTTCTGATTTTGTCATCTGTTTTTGCTGAGAAATAATCGGAAAGTGCTTACAAACGCTCTTTCGGCAGTTCACTGCTATAACAAAAAAGCGCCTGCATTATTCGCAGACGCTCTTATTCTGTTATGCTGCCCTGCTGGCTGTTACCGGTTCATATCGATGCTGCGCTGCAGGAAATCGGTATTCATAAAATACCAGTCCGAAAATTGGCCTTTTTCGTCTCTTATACGGTGGTCGCTGTTAGCGCTGACAGACTGATAGCTCGCATCGAATGATGCTGTATGATACGGCTTGATGGAATAGCCTTTCATATTCAGAATGTATTTGCAATTTACAGGTACGAACAACTCCATCTTTTCTTCTGTCGCATAAGAATAGTAGCCTACGGCGATACCGTCGGCACAGCTGTTGACAGTGCTCTTCTGAGCCTTTGCTCCGCTGACGTTGACAAGATTTTCACTGCCGCTTTCATCAAGCAGTCCGATATCGTTATAATCCTTGAGCGAGATACGTCCGAAATCTGCACAGTCTCTTAATTCAACAACCGGCATTTGAGTCTGGTGACTGAGATTATAAGAGTCCACATAATAGCTGTCCTGAGCTTCCAGATGAGCAATGTTTACCTGGTTGTCATGATTCTGGAATATCTCTGAGATATAAAGTCCTATGGAGATCAGTTCATTCGGGCGCTCCCAGTAAGCTTTGAAAATGACTCCCAGCAGCGGGCTGATCGAATCAATGATCTTGTTGATGTCGATACTTTCCGGCATTGCATCTTTGATGATTTTCTCCGGCAGGTAATCCATACCCGGTAACGAGAAGACAGTTGCACACAGCAGAAGCTTGCTCAAGATACAGTACAATTCACTTTCTCTCATTGCACCTACATCGTTCATCAGTACAAGCAGGAAATTGGATACTCCGCTCTGATACTTGCTGCAGTAATCGTCACGGCTGCCTATATTCTTTGTAATCTCCTCAAGCAGAAGATATGTTGAGATGTTTGCATCATAATTTGCTTTCGTATTGTCCTTTTCTAAGGCAGGGATCTTACCGTCATGGATCTGGCTGATGATATCCGCTGCTCCGACGGGGAATATAGTTACCAGTTCTGCAACAAGCGCAGCGACATTTTTTAACGGAGTTCCGTACATCTCAAAGTTATCCGCTTTATAGTCGTTTACAGGCTGACTGTTGGCTGCATACATGGCTTTGAAAACTTCCCTGTTAGACTCAAAATTCTTGGAATCGTAAAACTTTGTTGTGATGAATTTGTCTGTGCCGAATCTTGTGAAGCCGTACTCTCTCATAGCGACCTTGGGTACAAGATCGTTAGGATTTACGACGTTCCAGATGTTGTTGTAGATCGGATCTCCGGGCAGCTTGACTGTCTTGGAATTGTAATTTGCGCCCTGGGGAGCTTCAAAGGTATAGGCATACAAGTCGTCACGGGTAAGGGTCGTTTCGTCCGAAAGGACCTTTGCATTATTCTCTAATGCATTATCCAGCAGACCTGCTGTGAGGTTTGCTGTTGCTCCGCCTCGGGAAAATCCTGCGATCCAGACTTTGATCTTTCCGGTGATCTCTTTGGAAGAGATATACTCCTTGAGAAATTCAATTGTCTTATTTGCGGCGTTATACCAACCCTCATGCATATAGTCGGACTTTGTTCCGTCGCCAAGCCAGACGTTGTTTGCCCATTCACGGAAGTATCCGCCTGAACGGATACCCACACCGATGACTGTGCAGTCATCAACTTTCTTGCAGGCTGCTGCGACTCCGATGGTATCAAATGCGCTTCTTGACGTATAATCCTTGTTGCACTTGAAATCTTCAAAGCCGATGTTGTTAAAAAATCCTTGGAGCCTTTCGGGCTGGCTTTGATACCAATGCTCATCGTCAGTGCTTGAAGGATTATCAAGCGGTATGGAGTAATTGCTCATGATGCAGGAAAGCGTTGCAAGATGCGGATCATATTGCGTTGACGAATGTCTGAAATATTCATCGGAATAATAAATAGTATCTTCTTTGTATTTGGAAACTGATACTTCGCTCTGCTCGGCAGCAAAAGCGCTTGAAGCGGTAGCTGCTGATGTGGTGAAAATGGTAACTAAACAAAGAAATCCTGTAAAGATCCTGGTTTTGATCGTTTTTTTCATGTCCTTTTCTCCTTTTTTGGCTGCTGCGGTTATCACTCGGTTTTTTGCAAACCTTTTTATTCTCTTACAAAAGTATACTACCACGCTTCTGAACTTATTTCAATAAATAAAAACTCCCTGATCTGTAGTATAAACTACACATCAGGGGATCTTTGTCGTATAAGCTACAAATGAGCTTGAAATTGTATAGATAAAAGCACGGATTTTGAAAATCAGATCAGCTGCTTGGTTTGCATGGCAATGCCCTTATTGAAAAAGGCTGGTGCAAATCAAACTGCATCAGCCTTGAATTTTTATGCGAGTATGGCGGTTCTGCGAATGCCCTTGTGATCAAACAGATAATCAAGATATGCGTGTGCCGCTTCGTAAGCATATCCCTTTCCTGTATAATTCAGATTCAGCATCCAGCTGGGGCTGAATGTATCGGCAGGTTCATCCTCGCTTTTATGCTCGTTCTTTTCAAGCAGTCCAAAGATCTCGCCTATCACCTTGCCGTTTTCTTTTAGCGAGATAGCAAGATAGAGATCTTTATCATTTGCCCTTTCAATCATTTTTTCTTTTGCCCGTGCAAGCGAATCCAGCTTCATATCCACAAAGCAGTTCACCGCAGGGTTATGCATATATTCAAACACATCCTCTGCATCAGCTTCACAAAACGGTCGAAGAATAAGCCTTTGTGTTTCAATCGTCATAACTATCCCTCTCAATGCATCTATCTTGCATATTTCTCGATATCCTCGTCGCTGATGCTCTGCCCAATGTCCCAGTTCATCTTATACGCCAGCATGTCGGGTATCCTGACTTCCCTGCCGTCATCAAGTGTGAGAGTGACCAAAGGTTCTTCCCCGGGCATAAAGCCCTCGCAGCCATTGTCAGGCTCGGTAAGGTCAACTATTTTTCTAAGCATAGTGATGTTCCTCCACAAATGATCACATCAGATCATCGAGCTTTCTTCTGAACCGATCTATTTTATCCACAATGTCAGCGTATTCAGTAAATGCTGAAACTATCACATCATCGTTCTCAAACCTCGGACGCACCTTATACTTACTATTGAGCATGAACTTCTTTTCAACATCTGCAAACCTGACAGTAATCCTGTCAACATTCTGCTCAACGACCACACCTGTTCCGTATGGTTTGAATTCGACCTGTACATCTATCAGTGATATATCGGAGTATTCCGAGCACGCATTTTCCAGATCACTGATCTCTGCCTGAATAGCACTGATCTTTTCAAGACGTTCTGCTTCAAGTCTTGCGAGTTCTTCGGCAGATACTTCAGGCTTTATTTTCTTTTTGATCGTCTTTCTTGTTACAGGCTCTACAAGCCCTTTATAGAAATTATACACCTTAGCATTGGAACAATACATCAGATCAAACGCCAGCAGATGCAGGCTATCGTCTTTATAGCATTTATCAGTCAGCCTTGCAAAATGCTTTTCAAGCAGTGTTGTGTGCTCTTTCATTGCATTCACTATCTCATCGCAGAGGGCATAATAATTAGCAAGACTAAAATTTGAACCATAGCCGATATCCAGTCCGAACTCAGTGTATCTTGCCATTCGGTTTGCCTCAGTGCTCTTGAAAACAAAGTTTACGCTCGGTTTGTTCGCTGCGAGAAACACAGATGCAGAATGCCTGTCCTGTTTATATGACCAGTTCCCCGGGAAATACTTTTGCCTAAGCAACTCGTATCCGTCAAGGAAACGTTCCATATTATTCTGTATGTCAGCTGTACTCTCCGCCTTGCCGAACAGCACATCATTAAACAGCTTTTCCACACTTTCAGGCTCTTTCTCCCACAGCTTGAGAACGCCTGTGCTTGGGTGCATACGGCTGTTGTCAATTAACAGATCAAAGTCTTTTCTCGCTGCAGTAAACCTATCTGCAAAGCTGCCAAACGCCGAATCGGGTTTATTCCATTGCTCCTGCCAGGTCTTAAAAGCACGCCACTTGAAAAGCTCATCGTGCTCCTCGTTGTAGAGAATATCGATATTTGATTCATACCTGTTTATCAGTTCATGAAGATTGTCGTAATTCATGTTTCCTCCTGTTTATGATCATAATCATTTCCACTTAACACTTATTATCATTACACTGTCATTTCTTGTTTTTAAAGAAGATATCAAGCACGGTATCACAAAATGCTTTAACAAGCAGAAAACCGATAACTATTACGAGTATTCCTTTGAACATTCAGCACTCCTTCTCCTCTAAATATATCACCGTATAATTTCTCTTACCCACTCAATCAATCCATCCGACTCAAATACCACAAGCTCCTGCCAGATGCCGCAATAATACAACCCTGCGTCTTTGGCGGAGTTTTTCTTTTTGCCATAGATATGCTCAGGCTTGAGAAACTCATATTCGTTCCATACTCCCCTGCTTTTTCCTTCCATTGTCAGCACACGGTCTTTTCTGAAATCAAGAACGCCGCTCCCTTTCTTTGAAGAGTCAAACGACAATGTTTCAGACGGGATATACAGTGCATTCGTGCTGTTGGCAGTTCGTTCTTTTGACGAATGCGGATGCCAATAATACTCCCTGATCCTTTCAGGTTCTTTGATGATCTCACCTACCTGCATATATCCGTAGATCACCTGCATATCGGCAGAAGAATAGAAATCACCACTGCCCTTTCTGGCAAAACGATAACCCTTATCAGTCTTTTCAACAGGTCTGAACCAACCAAAGAACAAAAACAGATCGCCCGGCTCAACGCCTGCATTATTCAGCACTCCCTGAGCAGCGCTGATTTGTCCGAATGCAGGCTTCCAGTCTGCTATGGCGTTCTTTCGTATGTTTTCTCTTATATCGGGATCAAGGTGACAGTTGCCATATTCCTTTCGTGGTTTAAGCTGTCCAAGAATATCTTTGTATGTATCATTGCCCCAGAGCAGCTCGTCATAACCAATCTCATCATTTGACGGTATCGGCATCGAAAGCAGCGTGCCGTCAGGCATTATGGGGCTTGGACAACCGCCGTTTGACGAATCAAAGCCCTTTCTTGAGAGTATTACTTTCATTTGCAGCACCCACATTTTGATTTAAAAGCATTGTTCGGTTCATGCTTCTTATTATCCTTGTATGCTTGACAAGCGGCTATTATCTCATTTTATATTTTGGCATATCATTCATGTATCAAATTCCTTAATCTCATCAAGAGGCTCTTTTGATGTATCAATTCCCATTCCTTCTTTGAGCATCTCTGCTTTTTTGTATCCAGTACCTGTTAGTTCAAAAACTTCACTACTATTATCGCAACGCTTTACCCACCCCCATTTAACAAGTCGATCTAATGCTTCTTGCCATCTTGCAAATTCTTTATGGGAGAAGTCTGACATAAACCGTTTTCCTTCAACAACAAAGAAAGGAACAGCTCCATCAATATCAGAAATCCTCCTAATAAATCCTCCATATTCAGCCGCATATACTAAAAGGAATGCTGAATCAACAGGAATATAACCCACATCATCTTCACCTACAACGGGCAGATAATCCTCTGTTTCAATTTCAGTTGACTCGACATCATTAATCTTCTTATCAGCAATGTTACGAACTGATTGAATAAATCCGTCCCGATATCGTTCCCAATTTGTTTGTGAAACTGGTTTAAGATTGTGTTCCAATACCAAATAATCCTTAAGCTCATTCAAACGATGCTTGAGTTCATCATCATTTGAATCAACACTTATTCCAACTTCCATAGAGTTTACACAGCCTCTTATATCACTAAAATCAAAGCCAGGGAGCAACAACAGCGTATGCGTAGCTTTTGTTACCCAAGCTGCACCCATTTCATTCAAGCAAGCAGGACTATTATAATAATTTTCACTTAATGCAAACAACACCCTTAGGTTATTATCCTCAAACTGCTCTCTCAGCCAATCATAAATATTACAACCTCCTGGAATACCGTATCCTGGTATAGATGTGCAAACAAAAGATCCCTCTGACATTCCAATATGTTCAAGCATTTCAACAAGTGCTGCTATGTATTCTTTATCTTTACTAGAATGTGAAATAAAAAGCTTATGCGGTTTGTTCTCCGTTGATCGAGTAGTTGTTTTTTCATCTTGATTGTTTAATGATAATTCACTCTTTCGCCTTCTTAACTTGTACATTATAGCCCTAATATTATGTTCAAGTGCACTTTGGCTCAAATCACTATCATAATACTGTTGATCTGCATAGTATTGATAAAGGTTGTTTCCAAGATTAGCTATTTCGGAATCATATTTAGAAGTAATGTTTTCATATAGTTCTTTTCCGTTTTGATAATCGATCCTCCCATCTAAGTATTCTTCGCACTTCTTGATGTCTTCTGAAATCATCTGTTCTATTGTTGTAATCTTATCAGTATCAGAACGACTTTCTTTCATACTATCACCTTCCAAAGTATCATCATCGAACAATGATTCTAAGAGGCCTATCAACTCTTCAAAAACACTCAATCTATGTTTGAAATGAAATAATTTTTCATTTATTTCCTGATAAAGTGGGTGAGTTTTTAGGTAACGTTCATTCAACACCTTTAAATCTGCTACCCATTTATTTGTACTTGGGCCATTAACCCTTGCAGATATTCCTATTCCATCACCAGGGATTATTTCTGTCTTTTTGATTTTTTCTCCTTCGTCCAATAATCTTTTTATGCTATTCTTAAGTGGTGATAATTCATTACACTTGTTGTAGGACGGAACAATAACACTCACTGCAATCGCCTCCAAATCTCATTATAATAATACCACATTTTCAACATTATTTCAAGTTTTTATATAAAAAACTTGTGCTTTTCCACGAAATATGCTATAATATAGTCAAGACTTTAGACAGGAGGTCAGTGTAATGACTGAAATACATAATACAATCAAAACAATAATACTTGAAGAATTCAGTAAGCTCATAAATTTGATTGAAGCTGACTTTAAAAGCAACTACAAACGGAAGGTTAATAATTTCCTTTTAAGTCAAATGGATGAGCGTATTACCGCAAGCATGGTATTCGTAAGCAGTTTTGAATCGAAAAGCGGCTTTGCAATTGAAACCTGTGCAAAGAGAATAGCCGTTCTTCGTTTTGGCGCAGAAAATGTTCCTGCAATAGTAAACCCAAGGGGTATTGTACATAATATTGATCCCAAAGATGTTACAGGTCAGATCGTTGTAACTGATGTGGATACACACAATGGAGATCTTCGAGGCACTATTGCCGCATTCCGTGCTAACAATGAGGCAAAGGGAAAAGGCAAGTCAAGAATTGAAAGTGGCGTTACACAAGATTCAATCAAAGCCACACTCCTTCCTTTAGCAACACAGTACAAACTTCCTAATGGTCAATTTGAAACAAAACCAGTGGACCTGGCATTCTTTGACGGCAACAATTGGAATGTACTTGAGCTTAAGGCTGGCGGCGATCTTGATAGCTCCAACGCCCCTTCAAACATTGAAAAGCTTCTTACAATCTATGTTGACATGGGAATAGAGAACTGCAACGCATACTTTGGCACACTATATAACAAAGATGGAGAAGGCAAAACCTGGACCGGAGCAGCCAAGAAGCATTTAAACTATCCTTCCATGTTCTTGATTGGAAGCCAATTCTGGAACAAGATACTGCCCAAAGGAATAACATTTGATACATTCACTAAAATATACAAAGAAGCTCTTGAAGAAATAAACCTAAACAAGAGAATTAACGATATGATCAGTGATTGCATAGGTGAATAAAATGCAGGAAAGACAGTATAGCATTGTAAACGATGACTGCAGAAACAGACTGGGAAAACTTCATGATAACTCAATTGATTTAATCCTGACTGATCCGCCGTATAACATAGCAAAGTATTCTACTGGCAACATCGCTTTACCAGGAAGAGAAGCATTAAATAATGATATTGCTTCTTGGGATACTGTAGACATTGACCCACGAGATTTTATTGATGAATTCAAGCGCATCCTAAAACCTGATGGCAACATTTTCATCTTTACAAGTTATAATCTCATAGGCAAATGGCACGAGGTATTCGACAAAGAGTTCGACACATTTCAGTTTTTCATTTGGCACAAAACCAATCCAGCTCCAAAGATTTTTAAGAACGGCTTTTTAAACAGCTGCGAAATGATAATATGCATGTGGAATAAAGGTCACAAATGGAATTTTACAAATCAGAATGAAATGCATAATTTCTTTGAAAGCCCTATATGTATGCGACCTGAAAGACTATCAAATCCAAAGCATCCCGCACAAAAGCCCGTAAAACTGCTAAAACACATAATAAAAATAGCAAGCAACCCGGGCGATTTAGTTTTCGATCCTTTCATGGGAGTCGGATCAACAGGTGTAGCTGCACTTGAGCTTAAGCGAAAATTCATTGGTTGTGAAATAGAAAAGGAATACTTTGACGCTTCGAAAAAGAGATTGGAGGAAATAGTATGAGCAAGCGAATAGCAGAAAAAGCCCTTATCCTACCTGCATTGTATCTCATTAAAGAGAATGGAAGCATGAATACTTCTCAAATCATCAAAGCACTAACAGACGCACTAACCCCGACCGGAGAAGATGCTGAAATCCTTGCTGGCAGAAAAGATACTAAGTTTTCTCAAAAGGTCAGGAATCTGATGGGATCTCACTATCAAAGCAACGGTATGAGTGATCTGACAATTAAACACAAGAACGGAGAGTTCTCACTTTCAAAAGCCGGCGAGAAGCTGCTGAAAGACAACATTAAAAACACTGAGTTATTACTGCTTTCTGATTTCAATTACGAACAAAAAGAGACAGTAGCTCAAGCAATACAAAGAACTAGTAAAAACAAAACAGACAAGGTATTCATCTATGATGAAAATGAGGAGATCACAGAGGGCAAAGTTAAAACCAAACCAAGCAAAACTAAGATCAGATCTAAAAAACTTCATGATGCAGCCATAAAAGAATACACCTCCAAAGATGGTTCTATTAAATGCGCTGTTTGCGGGTTCGATTTCAAAAATGTATACGGTGAACTTGGAGAAGGTTTCATAGAAATCCATCACGAAAAGCCTATATATCAAATGCCATCTGCTGGAACTACAGCTTGTATCAAAGATGCAATTAAGTATGTTAAACCTCTATGTTCAAACTGTCACCGAATGATACACAGAAAAAAGAATGTCATCTTGACTATACAACAGCTCAAAGACATTCTTGACAAAAACAGATAAAACAAATAATCTCCCTGTCATCAGACGGGGAGATTTGTTATTATTAGATGTTCAACTTTTTGATCATTTCTTCCACGAACATTATATGTATACTGATTATCAAATGAGCAGATATTAAACTCATCCTTATTATAAAGCTCATAAATAAAATCAGTATTCTTTATTACCAGTATATACTTTGCAATTGTTTTCTGTAAAGCATTAGCAAGTCTTTCCTGATCGAACTTGGTAAAGTCTTTTCCTTCATAATCAGAAAAGTCAGTATCGTACGGCGGATCCAAAAACATAAAATCGTTTTCCGTAAGATCCGAGCGATCAAAGAATTCTTCAAAATCGCAGCATGAAATATCGGTGTTTTTAAAGATAGTCGCAACATCTCGATTAAACATATTATCTATTTTCGTTTTGAAATTCTTGGTATTGTATGATATGCCGCCATACGGAATATTGAACTCTCCTTTAGAGTTATATCTGAACATCGAACCATAGCAATACTCTCTAATGAAATAGAAATTTGCTATCTTATACTGCAATGATTGATCTGTTATTCTTCCAAGATTGAGATCATTGTAAATATCTCTGAAATACATGTAATAGCCACTGGTAAATCCGGTAAGCAGGTTGTTCTTTAAGTCTTCTTCGGAAAAAGGCTTCTTGGCATTATTGGCTACTGTCCTTTTCATCTTATCAACAGCCATTCTTACTAATTGTGTGCGGAACTTCTCTTCGTTAAGAAGCAGTTTCTCGCTAAAGCCGGAATTAATCTTTACTGACATTGTTGAAATAAAATCTTCCAAACGTTCTGACGCAGAAGTTGTATCCAGTTTATCAATCGCTATCGAATTATAAATATCAAGGATTTCAGAATAATTGTCATTGCATATATTGAACAGATTTGTAAAGCTATTGTTATAACACAGCAGCAAATCATAGAATATCTTGTCCTGTGATTTAAGCAATTTGTAATAATCCATCAACAAAGACGAGATATCGTTAATTGCTGCCGACTGTGGGTTCAAATGAAAGAAAACTGCTCCGCCGCCAAAAAAAGGCTCAACATACCGTTTGTAATCTGGAATAAACTTTTGTATCTTATCGATCTCTCCCGATTTACCCCCGGGCCACTTGATCAAAGGATTCATAACATCACCCTTAAATTTATTTTTATAATTATAACACAATCCCATATGTTTTTCAAGTCGTTAGTGTGTTGTAAATATGAAACTATCTTAATCTCAAACAGGTCGCAAGAAAACACTCTGATATTAATGAACTCTAAATGTAAAACAATACAGTATTGCCTAATTATTGTTCCACGTCTTAATCATTTCATATAGTTTTTTCACTTTTTCTTTCACATCGAGTACATTATAATTTGATTCACAGATATACGGGCAAACCATATTGGCAAACAGAACTTTTTCACTGCTAAAGTTACTTCTTACGCTGCTAATATAATCTGGAAACAACTCATACTTTTCACATTGCTTATCAAGGTTTGAGCTATATGCTGAATTTATTGCTTGGACTGGAATATAGTTCTCAATTTCCTTGCCTTTTGTAATCCAGCAAAACATTCTGTGCTTTTCAAACTCGTCCCTGATCCTTTTCTTTGTGTCATTTATCCTTGTATTTGACGTTTGTTTATCACTATCAATGACAATCGCTGAATTCCTATTTGTAGTCAATATACCAATTAGGTTCTTGCCAGTAATTTGATCTTCTGCAGAATAATGAGATAACACTCTTCCCCCATAATAAAGAAATTGATAATCTCTGCCCTCTATTATGCTCTTTTCTGACACTATGTCAAGCCACCGTTTGATGTAAACACGATCTGAAGGACCTTCAACCCATATTATTCCGTTTGATTGTAGTAAATCACTTGCTCTCACATCAAGATCGTCTAGAAGCTCACATTTTGAGATGAAATCATCAATCTTGTGAATAGTAGATACTCCATTGTTTTTTACAATGTGTAATATTTGAGCATCTGCATTGCCTGCAAATGTATTAATTGCAATATGCGAATGTGTTGTCAAGTAAATATGTACATTTTTATGCTTCTTGACATACCGATCAATATAATCAAAGAGTCTCCTTTGTAGAGCAGGATGTAAATTGTTTTCCAATTCTTCAAAAGCAAATAACCACATCTTACTATCTGAAAAAGAAGTTAATTTGGGAATTATAAGCAAATTCAATAATACTAATATGATTGTTTTGAGTCCAGTTCCTGTTTTCGAAAGAGGAAATCTTTTTCCTCTTTCATATAAATATACTTCCCAATAATCTTTGCTCCTTGAAACTTTTTGAACAGTAATGCCCTCAAATTTCGAATCCGGATACATTATACTGTTTAATGCTTCAAGCAAATCTTTTTGAACAATCGTTTCATCTTTTGTAGAACGGTTTAGTATTAAGTTAATCAAACTGCATGAGCCATTTCCATTTGGTAATAAGGACCCATCTTCTGAATAAGGTTCTGGAATAATATCACGCTCTGCATTTAACCTCCTCAAGATAATATTGCCAATAAAGCCCTCTAAAAAAACAGCCACTCCTTCAAATAGTTGAATGGATTCATATGTTGGTTTTTCAGCACTCAAACTTCTTTCGTCATAAATAGGATCAAATTTAAAGGATTCACCTAATGCATTCAATTTAATACTAACTGCTTTTTCAGCGTATTTATCCAACAATTCTTTACTATCAATAGACACATTTGACTTTATCATCCTTTTCAAATCTTCTCTCTGGCACAGAATATCAAAGATAAGATCACAATGATTTTTTTGAAATAATGTAACATTAGATAAAGACTCAATAATATCAATACAGCTTGATTTGCCACAATTATTTCGCCCAATAAAAACAGTAATTCGCTTATCCATATCAATACAAGAATACTCATCCGCATACGATTTATAGTTTCTAAATCGTATAGCTTTAATAATTGCCACTGTAATCCTCCTCTCATTTATTATACTTGCAATCATAACAAACTTTGTCAGTATAATAGTAACATAAACCTAAAACAAAAACAAGACGTTAAAAGTAAATTATTACTATATTAAGCTCTCATCCCGACCTCTTGATGACCTCTCTGAACTCTTGCTTACCGAACTCATAGATGTATGTCGTTCTTACACCAATTGATACATTTGTTCCCCAGTGCAAACCTGAGCAGTAGGTAATCACAACAGTTCGCAATATCATCAAAGATACATCTGGTTCCTGAACGAGGACTACTATGTCTGATCGCTCAGGTTTCTTTTTTCTGCCATCCTCCTCGCACACCGCCACCGCAGCAGGTCGCTGTTGTCGTTGTACATCTCATGCAGCTTTTCTATCGAGTTTGCTGCCGACTTCATCACCGCATCACGGGATATCATCATAATCATCCCTATGTCCTCCGCTTTCATCTGGCTGTATCCGAAAACTCCGTAGAGCCTTCCGAGGATAGCTCTGTCCTTCGGCGGCAGCCTGTCAAAAAGCTGTTTAGCATACTCTGTGCAGATATTCCGATCAGCAAGCACATCAGTCCTCGCTGTGCCAAGGTCGATAGTCTCCTCACTGATCTCATCAATATCTGCATCTTCATCGGTGGGTGCTATGCTGTATCGGCGGATAGGAAAAATGATATACTCTCTTGCAAGGCTCTCGCTGATACCGAGCTGCTCTGCGATCTCACCGACCGCAGCACCTTCGCCGGCGAGCCTTTTGCATTTCATAATACGCAGATATATCTTACCATTCTTCCCTATCCTGTCCATACCAATGTGTTCGAGCATTGCGTACTTCATATGTGGAGTAACGTAGGTCCGTAGCTTTGCCTTCCCGGGATCGTAATTGCCCGATCTTATCCGCTGTACAAACTCAAACGATGCGACCTGAAAAAGCTCGTCCGCACTGTCGCTGCACGGGAAAAAGCTCGCATAACGCCAGGCTGTTATGTCCGCAAGCCTTTGTATATACTTTGTGTTCTGACTGTACAGCTCATCAAGGGCAAGCTTGTTGCCATTGCAATACTCTTCATATAACTCCTCGTTCGTCACAAACATGCCCCCTCTCTATCCAAATCCGCCGAACGAGCAAACAGGATGCCTCAAAGCCCGCAGATGCGAGGCTATTTTTGTTTGCTGGTTGTTTGCTGCGTTTGCTCTGTTTGCTGCTTCTGTGGTCTGCCTCTGCTTCGTGATGCTATACCAAGCTGTGCGTACAGCTGTTTGCTTTGAAGCATTTTCTCAAACTCCTCGTTTGTAAACGCAGGTGTTGTTGTCGCTTTCAAATACAGCTCCTCAACCAGAGCGACCAGCCTCTGTTTCTGCTTTGGCGTGATGCTGCCCCGGGTGCAGGACTTGTTCAGCCTGTCAAGGCAGCGTTTGTAGCTTTGCACCTTTGGGTCTTCGCTCGGCTTCTCTTTCTCTCTGCGTTTTGCATAAGCCATCTGCTTACAGGTCCTCTTCGGGTTCTCGGGCGACGGCATATCGCAAAATCTCGTATGGTAGCCCTTTGTCATAAGAAAGTACCGCCCGCAGTGTTCGCACCTATGCGGCAGATGCCCTTTCATCACGCCCTTGACAAAGTCAGTTTTAATCAAACCCTGAAGGGTATCCATTCGTAAAAACTCAGCAAAATACCATTTGCCATCCTCTTTACTTACCGGTATATACTGAGTTATCATCGGTTCTCCAAGCTGGAATTCTCCTTCAAGTGGCAGGGCGAGCCTTTCTGTCGACCACTTCTCGTCATCAGGGAACATAAAATCCTGATACTGCTCACAAAAGTCACTTGCACTCAGCGAGTTATACATAGGACTCACCATAAGCTCGAGCTCATAAAAGCATTCGTGCATCACAACAATATCATAGATTGCCATATATATCATATTGAAATATGATTGATACGATGCCAGGGAACTCATATATTCATCAGATAAATATCTTGCTTTGTCAAGTAATACATTATCGATCTGCGGCATGCTGAAACGACCGAAAAGGACGCTGCCTATCTCCGTATTATGCAAAATTTCAAGTATGCTGCGAAGAAGATCATCTGTTTGTTTCAGATCGTCTGCCGTAGCCCAACGATTAGGGGCAAAAATCGTCGTTATCGGTGGATCACAGGAAATATACGGGTACTTGCACATATGTATAAGGGGCGATCTCTCAAGTGCAAACTGCAGATCCAGAAGTTCGTCTACGATCTCCTGAGGCGTATTCATAAGCATAACCGTCAGTTCACCGAGCAGCTGCTTTCTGCCCATTACAGTAACTTTATTGTCATTGATGATCATTAAATAAAGCCCCTGCATAACCTCACCTCCCATTATTCAATCTTTTTCACCATACATATTGTAGCATACAATTTTGTGTTTGTGGGGTAATTTTCTGTACAGTTGGCAGGCAATATGCTTGAAAAACTGTTCTTGTTTGCTGCTCGTTTGCTGGTTGTTTGCTGAATGTTTGCTTGACAAAAAGTTCGCAAAGCCCTTACCTTCGCTGAAAGTTGCCCTTGTTTGCTCGTTTGCTCAAATATCAGGTGCTGGCTGCGGAAAGAAAAAAATGTCCTTACAAACGGTTTTTAAATGTCCTGCAAAACTATACACTTTGAAAATTTTTACCCATAATAGAAATAGAGGACAAGTTCAGGAGCATTCCGATCGGGGCGGAGTGCTCTTTTTTCATGCCCTCAAAAATATTATGAAAGGAGTCCTGATATGACTCAAAACACAATTGAAATGCAGACCAATGTAGACGAGAGCGTCTACGAAAAGCCTTACCTTGTAAAAGACGGCTGTCTTTACGAGGAGGTAACGACCAAGAACAAGACCGAGCACGTTAAGCTCGCTGACTTCGTTCCTGTGCTGAAAGCCGAGGTCACATACGATGACGGCACAGAGCCGAAGAAGATGTTCAAGGTAGCAGCCACGCACAGATCGGGAGAGGTACTCTCCGAGCAGCTGGTGTCAGCAGACGAGATGATGTCAATGAAGTGGATGCTGCAAAGGTGGGGAAAGAACGGCTCGGCTGTTCCCAAGCAGAGCATTCTCGCAAGGATATCCCACGCAATTATGCACCCTAAATCAGAGCCTGACCAGGAGACTATCTACGCACAGACAGGCTGGAAGAAGATCGGAGGTGAATATGTTTTCCTTATGCCGAATGAGAACAGCAAGTATAAAGTAGAGCTTCACGGCAAGCTGAGCAGGTACGGTTTTACTGAAAAGTGTTCGCCCGATGACCTTGTTTTTCTTTCTGCAATGCTTGAACACTGCATCGCACCCGAGCGGGTAATGCTGCCGATGCTAGCTGTTACATTCCTCTCTCCTCTCAATCATTTTCTCAAAGAGGCAGGCTGTGAGCCAAAGTTTGTTACTGCACTTATCGGAAAGACAGGCAGTCGTAAGTCAACACTTGCAGCTCTGTTCCTTTCTTTCTTCGGAAAGTTCACAGCGAGCGACCTGCCGATGTCATTTCACGATACCGCCAACAGTATCCTTGCCAACAGCTACTATCTTAAAGATGTGCTGACCTGCATTGATGACTTTCACCCGTCAGGTATTTTTCAGGAGAAGGAGATGAAAACCATTGCGCAGAACATTTCACGGTACTACGGTGACCGCACAGGCAGAGGACGGCTCAACTCACAGATAGAGATACAGGCTTCCAAGCCACCCACAGGCAACGCACTCATCACGGCAGAGTTCGCACCTGACATATCCGTATCGGGTGCAGCGAGATACTTTAACATAGAGCTTGGCGAAAATGAGGTAGATCTGAAAGATCTTACTGAGTACCAGCAGTATGCTGAGCAAGGCATTCTTACCGGAATGATGCAGACCTACACCGACTGGATCGGGAAGATCTATCTCTCTGACGAAAAAGATTTTGAGAGAATGCTCTCGGCGCTTTTCCGTCAGAGCCGCAAGGAATACACTGCAAAGCTTTCAGAGCGAAAGATAAAATGCCACAGCAGAGTCCCCGATATGCTGTCACATTTAAAGATAGGTCTGACGATGCTTCTGATTTTCCTGCAGCAACACGAACTCATCGGTAACGCTGACCGAAAGCAAACGATGAAAAAGTTTGACGAGATACTTTTGAAAACTGTTGAGAGCAACGCCGAGCTGATACTTGAGCAGGACCCTGTGACAAGGTTCTGTGACAAGCTGATAAGTCTTCTGGAAAGCGGCAGATGCTATGTCGATGACCGTTCAGCTTCAAGCGGTGCAGCAGGCAAAGGCTACATCGGAATGGAGGACTCGGAGAATTATTATCTGCTTGCAGACGCAGTACACTGCGAGGTAAAAAGGTTGTGCAGTGACCAGGGGGAGCAATTCTCAATCAGCAAATTTCAGCTGATAAAGCACCTTGCAGCCGACGGTCTGCTCACAAGATTCGGACAGCGAAACACGACTACGGTTCGTACATCCACAGGCAAAGCGGTCAATGTGATCGTAATGCCAAAGGCTGCAATCGGTCAGCGGCTGTCGCGCGATTTGTGCCCTCCCTATCCCTCGGTGGAGAGTTTACCCGAGCCGCATGCACAGAACGCCCCACAGGGCAACGTGGCACAAGTGTGAGCGAATGGGAGAGCAAAGAACTCTCGCCGCAGGAGTTTACTATCTGTATAGTAACTCTGAAATTGCGGAAAAGACAAAACCCCGAGCTTGAGCGCTTTGCAGCTCACGAGTGCTGTGTAAAACTGTTCCAAGTATCCACTGCAAACGGCAGTCCGAAAACCGCACAACTTTGTGACCAGCCAGCATCGCCTCCGGCTGTCCGCCTGCCTCGCTAAAGCGGGTCGGCGATCTGCCGAGTCAGCCGGCTCGGGGCAGACCCCGTGAACCCCCTTGCTTATCGGCAGAAAGATAAAAACAAAGTGTGTCTGCCTGCAAAACGGCAGCGTTCATCAACGCTCGGGATCGGCACTGTAAACTCTGCCTTTGTAGCTTTGCAGGAAAAAGCACGGCGTCATTTGCCGCCGCACGCCTCACTTCGACGAGCAAAGCTCGGCGTGTTTGCGAGAGAATCTGCGAAATGAGAATTGGAGTCAAAATCGAAAATTTACAAAAGTACAGGCGTCAAAAATTGAAAACATAGCCTCTTTCGGCGATAGTGCGAGGTGTTGTGCAGGAGTCACGAGCAGTTTCAGAGGGAACTAAAAATATGTGTTGTAATTCTTAACGGCAAAAAAGATGACTCCCTGAAACAGGGCGTCATCGTGGGGTGGCAATCCACCACCTCATCAAAGGGGGTGAACGAATCGTTCAGTCCCTGCAAACCAAAGGGGGTGGACAAAACGGACACCCCTTGACGGTGTACAAATCGTTCACCGTGGGATCACTATGAAAAAGGGTATCACGAAACATGATGCCCTGCAAAATCAAATTAAAAATTGAAAGGACAGATAAAAATGAACAACTACAAATCAAATTCAAACAAAAAAGCGACATCAAAAACGAAGCAAAGGAGAATAGATATATGGGTAGAAAAACTCAAAAACCTGTTATAAATTCGGTCACGGTCAGCTACAGCGGCGATCAGGAAAAGTTCGATAACTTTATTGGTTCGCTGCTGAAAAGCTATCTGGATTCAGATAGTTTGACCAAGACTGACCAGCAGCTTTCTGTCCAAAAGGTAGATCTTTCTGAAAAAAGTGCGTAAACGCTGGATATTCAAAAAACCTTGTGGTAGTGTGTGTGGTACGCAAACACCACCCTGTGCACGTGCCAAAAATCTACCGAGAAAGGAGCAGATGCTATGACTACAAATACTGTTAAAACAAACTCAAAACGCAGATGCCTTATGCCTGTTATCAATTCTGTAACTGTTGATTACAACGGCAGGACTGATCTGTTCGACACTTTTATTGAGTCGCTGCTGATCGACTTTCTGAACGAAAGCAGTGCAGACTCTTACGATGCCGCAGCAGAAACAGAGCTTGCAATATCGGCATAGGCTTATGCGTTTCTAAAAAATGAAAGGATGAAAAAACTTGAAAACATGGTTATATTACAGGCTGTCTCGTGATGAGGACAGTGAAATGAACAGCCTGCAAAATCAAAGACAGATACTTGTTGACTACGCACAGCAGAAAGGTCTGGAGATAGTCGGTGAGAGCTTTGATGACAACGTATCGGGAATGTCATTCAACCGAAAAGGTCTTGAGGAGCTTGAAAAAGCTGTTGACAAAGGGATAGTCGAGCTGGTGCTCGTCAAGGATCTGAGCCGACTTGGCAGGCACAGAACGCAGACTGCCCTGTTCATCGACCACCTTCGGCAGAACGATGTCAAGGTATATTCCGTCACCGAGGGGATAGATACCAGCGATGAGGATGACGATCTGCTGATAGGATTCAAGCAGATATACAATGACTTCTATGCCAAGGACATCGGCAGAAAGATAAGAACGGGCATCAACCAGAAGCAAAAGCAAGGGCTGATAGTCAATCTCCCGATGGGGTACTACAAGGACAAGCTCACGGGTGAAGTCAGAGTCGATGAGATAGCCGCCGGCATAGTCAGAGAGATATACCACTCCTATCTCCAAGGGCGTGGGCTGTCATCTATCGCAAAGGAGCTGAACAGACGTGGTGTCAAGTCTCCCGAGTTCTACTCCCACAGAAAGATAGGCGCACAGCGGACACAGATGTGCAAGAAGTTCCTGTGGGCACAGACGACTATCAAAAGGCTTTTGACCAACGAGATATACACAGGCACGCTCGTCAATCACAAGACGGTCACCAGCAAGATCTACAAGACCAAGAAAGTCGTTCCCGAGGAAGAACGATTCCGACACGAAGATTTTGTACCTGCGATAATCGACAAGGTGACCTTCAACAAGGTGCAGGCGGTCATAGAGAGCAGAATGGCAAACACCTGCCGCACAAAGATCGGAGGTACGCTGCACAGATACTCGGGAATGATAAAGTGTGCTGACTGCGGTGCGATACTAATTGCCAAGTGGCGAGGCAAGGGCGATGACAGGTATGTTGAGTACACCTGCAACAGCCACCACAGATACGGCAAGCAGTACTGCACTCCCCACCGAATACAAGAAAGTCAGCTGGACAAGTGCGTTACCGCTGAGCTGTACCGTCTGCGTGACAGGATCAAAGAGGACAGCAAAAGGTACGAAAGGATAGTCAGGGAGTGGCAGAAGAACAAACCAAGATTCGAGCAGCGGATACAGCAGTACACCCAGCGGATAGATCTGCTTCAGGAGCAGATACAGCAGATCCTTATGGAGCGCATAACCGACAAGGCTCACGCTGATATGTACAGCGAGATGATAAAAAAGCGTGAGGGCGAGATAAGTGATCTCAAAAACAGGATAAGCGAATGCAGGCGGCTTGATGAGGTAAGTTCCCAAAAGAGCAGCCAGCTGCGCTCAACCGCCGAGCTGCTTGACGAGATACTTTCCCAGCCGAAGATATCGGACTCCGATCTGCGAATGCTTGTGCAAAAGGTGCTTGTGCATCAAAACGAGGACAAGAGCCTTGATGTGCAGTTTATATTCAACGGTGCATTCGAGCAGAGCATGACAAAGTATGATGACGAACAGGCATAAAAAGAAAGGCTGGTGCAGATCAAACTGCATCAGCCTTACTTTTTTGTCTTCTATTGTTTTCAGTACCGATATCGGTCGATAAAAGGAAAGAATAGCTGCGGTCGATTCCTAGAGCGCCAAGCGGAGCTGTGATCAGAATCGCAAGCACCGCAACTGATAACACTATCTTTCCGCATGGCAGACCAAGCGACAGCGGTACCGAGCCTATAGCTGCCTGCACCGTTGCTTTCGGAAGATAGGCTATCACACAGAAGAAACGTTCTTTTGTGTTAAGCTCCGTGCCGACCATACATAAGACTACACCCACAGACCTGAAAGCGAGAGCTATGAATATCATCAGAACCGCCATGCCACCTGCCGTAAGTGTGTAGCGAACATCAACAGCAGCACCTACAAGCACGAACAGCATTATTTCGGCGGCTATCCACAGCTTGCCGAACTTTTCAGACAGTCTTGCACAAACGCTCTTGTTGGCTTTCAGCTTCACCACGCAAGCCATAGCTACAACAGCAAGCAATCCCGACATGGCAACATAGGGCTTCACAAGATTTTCAACACTCATCAGCAAAAAGGATGTTCCGAGCAGGATAATGACCTTTGTGCTGTTTCTGATTTTGAGCTTGTTCTGGTATGATTTTTCAAAGAGAAAATAAATCAGAAGTCCGACTGCCGCACCGAGCAGAACGCCGAGAACTATGGATATGGGGATATTCAAAAAGTCAGTGACTTTTGCCGAGCCGCCCTGCGCCATCGTCACAAATGTGGAGAACAGCACGATAACGAAGATATCATCACAGGACGCTCCTGCAAGAATCATCTGCGGAATGCTTTTCTGTGTTCCACATTTTTCTTCTATCAGTTTCACCATTCTCGGCACGACGACTGCAGGAGAGACAGCACTCAGTACCGCACCCATGACAGCTGATTCAATACGGTTCACACCGAGCAGAAGCGGAGCGAACAGAATATATCCGACTATCTCACAGCATGCAGGAACAAATGACATCATCACAGCAGATCTGCCAACCTTCTTCAAGTCTGAAAGGTTAAGCGACAATCCAGCTTTTATCAGTATAATGATAAGTGCAATCTGCCGAAGCTCTGAGGATATGCCGAGTATTTTCGAGTCGAGCAGGTCAAGAACATATGGACTTACCACGATTCCTACGCCAAGCATACCAATTATACGAGGCAATCCTATTTTCTCAAATATTGCAGCGGCAGACAAACCGACAAGAAAAATGACCGCAAGTGATAAAATCATAATAATACCTCCAAACAGAATAAAAAAGAGCCGATAACTATTGCGTAAAACGCAGAAGTCATCAGCTTGAATAAGCGGTTTAGGTTTCCCAGGGGAGAACATCATTCCCATATCAAATTGTCTGCATTCATTATATCACGGCAGAACAAACAAGTCAATAGGCAAATAAAATAATACAAGGCTGGTGCGTATCAGATCACATCAGCCTTAATTGTTCTTCAATAATTGGCATCGCCCCGTCATCATAAGACATATTCCATTTGTACATCAAACGGCTCGTTTTCAGCAATTTCACGGTTTATCTCTTCTGCGTCAACACAACCCAGTTTGCGGTATGCCGCCTGACTTTCCTTCGACGAATGTGCTGAAATATACAGTTTCTCAGCTCCTAAAAGTCTTGCTTCACGACAGATCACTCTGAAAAGACCGGTGCCTATGCCCATTCTGCGAAACGGCTGTGAAACATGAAAAAGCACAAGCTCCAGGTACTGAGCATTGCTTCCAAACAGCTTATTTGAGATCACTATGTATCCTACAATTTTTTCGCCCAGAAATGCACCGTATGCCGTCCATTCCAAACCAAGTAGTTTGCAGATGGAAGCGGCGATCTCTCTGCGTTTTTTCAGATCCCAGTCCTCAATATACTCATTGGTGACTAATTTCCATTCCTCACCTACAAACCGCCAGCATTCTTTTACTTTCTGATATCTTATAAAGTTATCAAGAGAATATTCGTTGAAGTTCTTATCTGTTAGCTTTTCAATGACAATATTGTTCATAAATACCTTCTTTCGTGTACAAAAAAAGTGTTCCCGAAAAATCGAAAACACTTGGATTTCTTATTCACAAAAGGATGTTAAACAAGCAAATGTGAATGATAGAAGTTTCCGATTTTTCTGTTACGAATATTCATATCATTCACCTGCCTTTCTGAAATTTGGTGCGGGTGACAGGACTTGAACCTGCACTCCTCTCGGAAGCAGCACCTAAAACTGCCGTGTATGCCAATTTCACCACACCCGCATATTATTCGATTTTTGATTTTTGACCCTATTGGAATAGTCTGGAAAAGTACCACTTTGTAACGCTACCTAAAGCTGATGTGTATGCCAATGCCTATGAAGGCGCACAATTTACACAGCAATGTGATTATACCACACATTCAAAAAACTGTCAAGCAACAAAAAAGAGTTCGGCGAACCGAACTCTGTATTTTTTAGCCCCAGTACTGTCTCCAGATGTTTACGTAGTTGCCCCAAGGGGTCCTGAAGGAGTAGCCGAGTTTTGGACTTGAAACTGCATATGATGTGCTGTTCCAATAGTAAATGTTGTAATCATTGGCGATGTTGTTATAGTATGTGATGCCGTAAGCTGCGCCCCATACTGCTCTTTTTACCTTGTCTGTAACTCTTGCATAGGTAGCTCCACGAGCTGCAAGGGTCGCATCGGAAGCAAATCCGCCGCTGGTATAGATTATACTTTCAACACTTGAGTATCTTCTGTAATATGATGGCCAATTGCCTTTGTATGTGTACTTAGCACATACATACTGGTTTGTTACACAGTCAGCAACATAAACGATAGGCTTATCCCAGAAGGAACCTGACGCTCCGCCTACCTCATGGAAAACAATGCGGCACATTGCCTGCCAGCCTGCTGCGGAATAATCCATTCTTGCTGTCTTTATATTTATTGATTTGGAAAGCTCTGATGCCTTTCCGGAAGCGTCAACAGACTTGACTGCAAACGCATACGTTGTATCTCTTCTAAGACCGGATGCCATATAATCGGTAGCTGCAACAGTTGCTATATTTGTCCAGTCAGCATACTGACCGCCCTTGACAAAGAGCATATACTTTGATGCGCCTGCAACCGGATTCCAATGAACGTGTATCTTATTTGTCTGAGCATTGTACGGATGTGTATATTCCGTATCATATGTCTTTTCAGCGATCATAAGTGCTGCGCCCTTATTGTTTCCCACCAGCGGAACAACGGTGGTGCTCACAGGAGCAGGTGCTGCTGTGGTCGCCTTTGTTGTGGTTGCAACAACCTTTTTAGCTGTAGTAACAGGAGCAGCCTTTGTTGTTACAGCCGCCTTTGCAGCTGCTGTGGTCTTTACTGTGGAAGCCGCAGTTGTCTGCGCCGGCTTTGCAGCTGTGGTGGAAGCACTCTTTTCACTTGTCTTGACTGCTGTTGTGGAAACAGCTGACATCAGCCCGGTCTGTGCCGCACTGAATACTGAACTGGTAGAAGCATTCTGAGAAGCTTGGAAGGTCGACATACTCAATGCGACCGTACTGTCTGTGACATCGCCGGTATTCGCAGCAGTGACTGCCTGTGCAGCTTCTGAAGCATCAGCGGCTTTCACAGCATCCGATGAGTTAGAGGTATCAGCGGCACAGCTCATTGTAATTACAACTGCCATCGCTGCAATAACACATCTGGATACAAGTTTCCTTGATCTGTTTTCCTTAACCATAATTTTTCGGCAACCAAAAGTGATCTTTGCGGTAAGCTACCGAAGATTCACACCCTTTCTTCTTTGAAAAGCTATTAAATGTATATCCCCGCTTTTCATTAAATATTACTGTGTTATTTTCTGTTTTGTAAAATCTTGACCTGTATGATTACAAATTGATTACAAACAGTGTAGTAATTGTAACACATCATTTCTTTTTTGTCAACTCTTTCATTGTTGAAAAGTGTTAACATTCAATTTCAGACCAATAAGAATAAAATCTCAAAAACCTGCATAAAATTAAATATACAGGTAAAACAGCGTATTTACGCACTTTTCGTTAAATCGCTGGTTTTTACACAAAATTCCATTCTATTAACAGAAAATTTACATTTAAAAAGTTAAAAAATCACTTTTTAGTGGGAAAAGAGGCTATTTTATGAGGAATTATCTACCCGAAGGACGGCTTTTAAACACCCCTCAGAACAAGTATTATCTTCGTGATGCAGCCACATTTGAGGAGGCAAAAAAGCAGGATCTGATACTGGAAAGTCACGCACTAATGTGTGACCCAAAGCATGATCTTATAGTTGAACTGCCATTCGGAAAGGGGATAATTCCCCGCAGCGAGGGAGCTATTGGAATTGAAGAGGGATCTGTGAGGGATATTGCTCTGCTTTCCCGTGTAAATAAGACAGTATGCTTTAAGATCATGGAAATAACCCGAAGCGGCGGCGAAACCGCATATATCCTTTCACGGCGCAAGGCTCAGGAGGAATGCAGGAGAAAATACACAGATACGCTCAAACGTGGAGATGTCATACCTGCCAGGATCACGCATCTTGAGCCTTTCGGATGTTTTGTTGACATCGGCTGCGGGATCGTTTCTCTTATACCCATAGACTCCATATCCGTGTCGAGGATCGCACATCCCTGTGATCGTTTTTTCAACGGGCAGGATATATTTGCCGTAGTTAAGGACATTTCTCAGGACAGAATAACCCTTTCCCACAAGGAACTTCTGGGAACATGGGAGCAAAACGCCGCTCTTTTTCATCCCGGCGACACAGTAGGGGGAATAATACGCTCGGTTGAAGAATACGGTGTATTTGTGGAACTTACGCCAAATCTTGCAGGGCTTGCAGAACCGCAGACAGGTTTACACCCGGGACAATCGGCAAGCGTATACATAAAGGCAATAATACCTGACAGAATGAAGGTAAAGCTGATAATCATAGATGTTTTTGAAAACTGTGCATTTCCGGCAAAATATGATTACTTTGTCACCTCTGGACATATGGACAGCTGGATATACTCCACATCAAATGCCAACAAGTATATTTCTACCGAGTTTTAACACAAAAGCCGCACCGGAGCAAAGCTCTGATGCGGCTTACAACGTATTTTTTTGCATTCTATACTATATATAGTATATATAAGAAGATCACTGCTATACATTTATTACAAATTGTTACCGTTTGTAATAATTTTTCTGTGCAATTTAATAGCAGGTCTGTTACAATTTATGGAAGACGTATCTACGACCTACTTTTTTATTTTTTCCCAATAAGCCTTTGACATCTGCTCGGTCTTATTGTCACCATACTCATAATACTTCCTGCCCGCCAGATTATCCGGAAGGTACTGCTGCTGCACCCAATGGTTGGGGAAATCATGGGGATAAAGATAGTGCTGTCCTTTTTCAGCTGCTTCATCACCGTCAAAGTGCTTATTCTGAAGTGCCCTTGGAAAGCCGGTAGCTTCACCTTTCCTGACATCTGAAAGTGCCATATCAATTGCCATGATGGCGCTGTTTGATTTAGGTGCCGTGGCAAGCAGTATTGCAGCTTCCGCAAGAGGCAGTCTTGCCTCGGGCAGTCCAAGCTGCATAGCGCTGTCAACGCAAGCCTTCACTATAGGTACAGCCATTGGATATGCAAGGCCGATATCCTCGCTTGCAATGACCAGAAGCCGTCTGCTCAAGGATATTATATCTCCCGCCTCACAAAGCCTTGCTGCATAATGCACCGCTGCGTCGGGATCAGATCCTCTGATAGACTTTTGCAGGGCAGAAAGGGTATCGTAATGCTCATCTCCGTCCCGGTCATAACGCATATTGCTGCGCTGAGTAAGGGCGTTTGCCGTGTCCATGGTAACTTTGAGCACGCTGCCGTCATCGTCGGCGCTCAGCAGACAAAGCTCCACAGTATTCATTGCCTTTCTTACATCACCGCCGCAGCAGTGGGAAATATGTTCCACAACGCCGCCGGAAAGCTGAAGCTTCCTTCCCAGCTCATCTGCCATAAACTGAAAAGCTCTCCTCACAGCCGATCGTATATCGTCCGGGTCAACCGGTTTGAACTCAAACATAGTGCAGCGGCTTATTATAGCATTGTAAACGTAAAAATAAGGGTTTTCGGTAGTCGATGCGATAAGGGTTATGCTGCCGTCTTCGATATATTCAAGAAGGGACTGCTGCTGCTTTTTGTTAAGGTACTGGATCTCGTCAAGATACAGCAGTATCCCGTTTATTCCTCCGAAAGTCTGTGTCTGGGCGATTATCTCTTTTATATCGGAAATGGACGCCGATGTACCGTTAAGCTTATGCAGCTCCATATCCGTGCGCTTTGCAATTATCCTGGCAATAGTTGTTTTGCCCACGCCTGACGGCCCGTAAAAGATCATATTTGGTATCCTGCCGCTTTCTATTATCCTGCGAAGCGGCTTGCCCTCGCCTACGAGATGTGTCTGTCCCACCACATCATCAAGGGCCGTGGGTCTTATTCTTTCTGCAAGTGGTGTTCCCATTTTTTATTCCTGCCTGTCATTCATCAAGTACATTTTTGATCATGCTGAAATTCATTTTATAAGCACGGCTGTTGATCTTCAAAAGCAGATACTCCCTTGCCACGAGCACAGCATCCTGAGCCTTGGTGTTCTCAACACCCACAAAGTTCTTATAGATTATCAGCTGCGATGAGCTTACCTTCATAAGAACATGGTTAAGACACTCAAAGGTACCACGGCAAACATGGCGGGAACTTACAAAGTTAAAAAGATCCTCATAGGTTGCGTCGGTCACTTCCTGCTCCAAAAACTCTTCAAGAACTGCATTCACGGCTAAAAGACCTCCTTTTTTATCTTTAATGATAATTATACCACAACTCTGTGTCCTTTTCAAGAATTTTAGCAAAGCACTTGAAGAAAATTATCATTTGTGATATAATGTGTTAGGTAGGAAAGTGCCTTTTTAGCCCGAAGGGGGTCATAACATGAAAAGAAAAATACTGAGCTTATTTTTAATCTGTATATTTACTTTCACCTTGTCATTCAGCGCATTTGCCGACGACAGCTCCCAGACTGCAAGCATGACTCAGACGGATGCACCGGGAAAGATAGTTTTTCTTGGAGACTCTATCGCTGCAGGTTACGGTCTTGCAGGCTACACCGGCACATCATCAGCAAGTCCAAAGGACAGCTATGCAAGTATACTTGGAGAGAAATATAAAAACGAGCTTTCAGACGTAACACAGGCTCAGATGGTCAATCTTGCAGTTTCCGGATACACCTCGTCACAGGTGCTCAGCAGCCTTGAGGATAAGCAGACCCTGGAACAGCTTACAGACAGCGATGTGGTGGTCATCTCAGCAGGCGGAAATGATGTTATGGGACCTTTGCTTGCGTTTGTTTATGTGGGACTTGGTGTCAAATCACCGGAGGATATGAATAAGCTTGATCCAAAGGTCTTTTCCGATCCCAAAACCGATCTGAAAATGAAACCGACTCTGGCAGCGATCACAATGAACATTTCTGCCTTTACCAAAAACATAAAAAAAATAACAGAGATCATCCACAGCAAAACCGACGCACGTATCATTGTCCAGACGGTATACAATCCGCTTGACTCGGAGCCCGGATACGCAGACCTATCAAAGATCGTCGGTGAAAAACTGGGAGAGCTGAACAAGGCGATAAATGATTGCTCGGATACAGGGAAGAATTATACCGTATGCGATATATCAGCCGCCTTTGCAGGCAAGTCAGCTGAGCTTACAAACATAGGTAAATTTGATATCCACCCCTCTGCGGCAGGACACAAGGTCATCGCACAAGAGCTTGACAAGGTAATAAAGACCGCAAAATACAGCATTGAAACAAAACCTGCATTGACCTCCTCATCCCCAGATGAGAGCTCAAGCTCAGCACCTGAGTCTGTATCCCGGGCAGATAACAGCAGCGCTGCGTCACAGGAGGTATCATCTCAGCAGGACAAGGACAGCTCTAACGAAAGCCGGGCGGACTCTTCAAGTTCTGATGACAGCGAGATACACAGCAACAAAATGGATAAAACCACACTTTATGTTACCCTTGGACTTTTCTTCGGGGGATTTATTGCTGTGTTTGCCATTGTTATGATAAAGTTTAAAAAAAGCAGATAAAAATTGAACCGAAAGGCGGGAAAGAATGAAAATATATCTTGTTGATTTTGAGAACGTCAAATCAAAAGGACTTGAAGGAGTTGACAAACTCAGCGAGACAGACAGCGTTATCATTTTTTTCAGTGAAAACTCAGATACCCTAAGCTTTGAGATGCACCAGAAGGTGCTGTCGTCAAAGGCTGATATAGAATACTTCAAAGTTAGTGTGGGCGGCAAGAATGCTCTTGATTTCCAGCTTTCCACACTTCTGGGATACATGGTTGCAAAGGAGACATACTCTCACATTTTTGTTATAAGCAACGACAAGGGGTTTGACTTTCTGCACGCCTTCTGGGGCGGCAGCTATATTGACACTCCCAAGACCCATGTTTACAGGACAAAAACCATAAGCGGAGCTATCGAATACGTAATAAACGAATCCTCAAACAGGAAAGCCGAGGCATCAGTTGCGCCAGAGGAAGAGGTCAACGATGCTGCACCCCGGAAAACACAGCAGTCTACCGGGGATAGCATCGCAGAGGAAAAAAACGAAGCTCCCGCAAGACCCAGGTCTTCTTCAAGGAGATCACAGGACTTTGACACCACTTTCAAGGGACTTTTAAAAAGTGCCTGCGACGAAAACAGCTATGGCATCGTAAAGGAACTTTTTATCCACTCACAAACAAAAGAGGAATTTCACAACGCCCTTGCCAAAGAGTATAAACAGGACGGTACGGAAATATATAAGGCTGTGAAATCAAGATATATCAAGCTCAAAGAAAAACTGGAAAAGGAGCTTGAAAATGCAGCTGTGCCACAGCATGAACATACAAACGACAAGCTTGACGAGATACTTTGTCAAAGCTGCCCTGCGGAAAGCATACAGCGCATCCGCAAGTGCATTGAAAACACCGCAAGCAAAAAAGAGCTTTACATAAGCATGGTAAAGGAATTTCAGAAGAAAAAGGGCTGTGAGTATTATAATATAATAAAGCCCTATTACAGCGAAATAGCACAGAAAGTTCGTGAAAACCAATGAAACTGTTTATTGCATCTGATATTCACGGTTCGGCTCACTGGTGCAGAAAGATGCTGGACGCTTTTGAGCAAAGCGGTGCGGAAAAACTTGTGATCCTTGGGGATATTCTTTATCACGGACCAAGAAACCGGCTGCCTGAAGAATACGACCCTCAACAGGTGATCGCCATGCTCAATCCGTTAAAGGACAGGATACTTTGCGTGCGAGGCAACTGTGACACGGAGGTCGACCAGATGGTACTGGACTTCCCTGTTCTGGCGGATTATTGCTGGGTTTACGCAGACGGCTGTAAGCTTTTTCTCACCCACGGGCATCGCTTTAACCCACAGCAGCTCCCTCCCCTTTCAAACGGAGATTTTCTCCTTAACGGTCACACCCATGTACCTGTAATCAAGGATATGGGCGACTACACTTATGTGAACTGCGGATCTATTGCTATGCCAAAGGAGAACTCCTCACACAGCTATATTATTTTTGAAAACGGACAATTCCGCCTTATGTCACTTGAATAGCAAAAAACCACCCATCAGGGTGGTTTTTTTATTATACCGGTTCAGTTATCTTATTCTCTTCAATGGCTGTTTCAAGTCCGTTTACGGACATTTTATCGTCCAGCTCTATAACAAGACACTTTTTGCCCCCGACAGTCTGGGTACGGACCTTATCCATTCCCTCTTTGGAAATGTTCACCGTTACTCCGGGCACAGACAAAACAGTTTTTTTATCCACAAGGTTTGCACAGGTAAGCTCTTTTTCACCAAGAGCTGTTTCATAGACTTTCGGCAAATGCTCCAGCTTCTGCTGGCTGATACCCGATTCCCAGAGTATAGAGGAAATATCCCTGCTGTTCACCGTTGGTATCTCTGTGTCATGTGCACTTCGGTCGATTATGTCCTGGATCTTGTTATTTACGCTGTTGATAACATTAAGATCAAGCTCATCTCCGCAGACATTATTCATAATAGCATGGAATGTTACCTTTTCGCTCACTCCGCTCATAGAATATTCGCACCCCAGAAGCTCCTGTACAATAGACGAATTGGGCTTCTTTGCGTTTTTGGTATAATACAGCACCCCGTTGATGTCAGACTGTCTGTCGGAGAATAACGGGAACAAAAAACCGTCTGTGGGGGGATCAACTATTCTGTCGGCAGTTTCCTTTTTAGCGATAGAGTTACTCTCCTCGTCATAGATAAGTCCGTCGATACGCAGATTTACCGGACAGATCGCCGTTATGATAAAATTATAGTTGTTATCGCTTTCAAGATCGCTTTCAAGATTTTTATTCTTGCTTATCACCGCATATGTACAATGAGCAACAAAGACGGTATAAGTGGAGATATACTCCATTTTCTCGATAATACGCTGAATATACCTGTTCACCAGCGACTCATCTGAAAGCTTGCTTCTGAGCACTTCATTCATAAAAATCTGCGCTCCTCCCTCAAGGTAAGCGTCCTTAGGAAAATGATACTCAAGCAGGTTCTTGCCGATAGATCCGGAAAGTATCTTTTTAAGATACGCAACGATCAGCTCGCTTTCATCCTCTGGTATCAGATTATTCATACGGTTTGTCATACACTTGACCTTTTTTTCCGCATCAACACAGGCTGTGACCACGTGATTTATGGTAAAAAAGCCGCTGTCCTTGTCAAGATTCCTTTTTATCTCGTTTATCTCTTTTTTATTCATTTATCCTGTTCCTCCGTTTTAGTAGCTGATTAACAGTATACCATATTTCAGATCTTTTTGCAACAAAAAACAGCCGACAGTTTTCGATTGTCGGCTGATATTTTTCAGACTGGATGGACTTTATTTTCAGCATCGGAGTGGTTGGAATCAACGCCGTACTTTTTATCTCTTCTTGCCTTGAAGAAGTTTGGAGCGACCTTGGGGAACATAGCGTAGGTGAGAACGTCCTCCTCCTGCTCTGTCCACTCAGCAGCTTCTTTCTTCATCGTCTCAAACTCAGGCTCAAGCAGGTCGGCAGGACGACAGGTAATAGGTTTTTCGTCCTTGAGTATCTGCTTTTGGAACTGGGGGTCTATATCCACAGGAGTCTTTCCGTACTCGCCCTTAACAAGTCCCTTGAACTCCTTGGTAACTGTCTTATATCTCTCCCCTGTGATAACGTTGAACACAGCCTGTGTTCCGACGATCTGAGAGGTCGGTGTAACAAGCGGCGGGAATCCGGAATCCTTACGAACTCTCGGCACTTCCTTGAGCACCTCTTCAAGCTGATCTGCCTTACCTGCCTGTTTAAGCTGTGAAAGGAGATTTGAGAGCATTCCGCCGGGCACCTGATAAAGCAGAGCCTTTGTATTTGAAGCCAGCATTGACGGGTCAAGCAGACCGCTGTCTATGTACTTCTTTCTCAGCCCCATAAAGTATTCTCTGATCTCATTGAGCTTTACAAGGTCAAGACCTGTATCATACTCTGTACCCTGGAAAGCAGCCACAACAGACTCGGTCGGAGCGTGTGACGTACCGTTTGCAAGAGGTGACATTGCAGTATCAACGCCGTCAACACCTGCCTCGGCAGCCTTCATGATACACATTGATGCAAGACCTGATGTGTAGTGTGTATGCAGCTGAACAGGTATCTTTACCGCTGCTTTAAGATCCTTTACAAGGGTGGATGCCTCATAAGGTGTGAGCAGCGCAGCCATATCCTTGATGCACAGAGATTTTGCTCCGGCAGCTTCTATACGCTTTGCATAATCAACATAATACTCATGAGTGAACACCTCGCCTGTGGTATAGCTGATAGCTACCTGTGCGTGGCCGCCCTCTTTATTCGCTGCCTTAATGGCAGTTTCAAGATTTCTTATATCGTTAAGTGCGTCAAAGATCCTTATTATGTCAATACCGTTTGCGATAGATTTCTGAACGAAATATTCAACCAGATCGTCCGCATAGTGACGGTAGCCCAGCATATTCTGTCCTCTGAAAAGCATCTGAAGCTTGGTATTTGGCATCTCTCTTCTGATTATCCTCAATCTTTCCCAAGGGTCCTCATTGAGAAATCTTATACAGGAGTCAAAAGTTGCTCCTCCCCATACCTCAGCAGAATAAAAGCCGACTTTATCAAGCTCAGGAAGAATATCTATCATGTCATTTATGGACATTCTTGTTGCAAGCAGGGACTGGTGTGCGTCACGAAGTACGGTTTCTGTTATATTAAGCTTTGCCATTATCCATTATGTCCTTTCGTTAATATGTAGTAAGTGGTGAGAGATTATCCGATAACAGCAAGAACTGCGCCTGTTTCAACAGCCGAGCCCTTGGTGGTGTTGATGCTGAGCACCTTGCCTGCACAGGGAGCATTCACATCGTTTTCCATCTTCATAGCCTCAAGCACGCAAATTGCCTGACCCGATGCAACTGTATCGCCCACCGCTACCTTGATATCAAGGATAGTACCCGGCATTGGAGCAGTCACCTTTGTTCCCTCTGCAACAGGTGCAGGTGCCGCTGCGGGAGCTGCTGCCGGTGCCGCAGCCACAGGAGCTGCTGCAACAGGTGCAGAAGCGCCGGCTGCATCTGTCTCTTCAACTGCTACGTCATAAGTCTTTCCGTTTACTGTGATATTGTATCTTTTCATTTATAAAACCACCAATCTGTATAATATTCTTTTATTAAAGCTGGATGTTGCTGTGCTTTTTAGGAAGATTTGTAACTCTCTTGCCTGCCATTATCTCTATAGAATCTAAAAGGGTCCTGCGGATAGCGCTCTGAGAAATAACGCTGTCAACGCATCCATTTGCCGCAGCGAGGACTGCGCTTGCATTTTCCTTGATATACTGCTGCGCAAGCTCATTTCTCTTAGCTGTCAGGTCGCTTGCACCTTTAAGCTGGTCATGCTGCATAAATTCCACAGCAGTCAACGGATCAAGTGCACTTATAACAGCATTTTCACAGGCATACACAAGGTCTGCATTTGCTCCTCTTCCTGCAAGGGCTACAAACGCAGGACCATAAGCTTTTCCTGTAACAACGCTAAGCTTTATCGTTGTTGCCTCTGCATATGCACTGGCAAGCTTGGTCATATCCTTGACTGCCCCCTGCATCTCTGTGGAATCGTTAGCCTCAAATCCCTTGGTATCCACAAATGTTACAACGGGAACTGCGAAGGAATCACAGAGCCTTACAAACCTTGCTATCTTTGAGCAGTCCGCACTTGTAAGCTTATCCTCTGTCTTATTTGTAGCAACAACGCCTACTGTTGCTCCCCCAAGAGTTGCAAGAGCTGTGTAGGAAGCCTTGCCAAAGCCGGCATAAAGCTCTGCTGCACTATCTGCATCAAAAATGCTGTCTACTGTGTTTTGTGCATTGTCTGCTCCTGTAAAAGCAGGCTCTTCAAACTCATACATAGGCACAGGTGAGAGGTTGTTCTGAGGAAGCTTTGCGATAAGCTCTCCGGCAAACTCACAAGCCTGCTTATCATCCTCGCATAAAGCACAAGCTGTGCCGTTTTTCGCTGCGTTTTCAGCCAAATCCTTTATATCAGCATTGGGAGCCACATAAAGCTCTCCCTGCTTTGTTATTACAGTAAGATCTGCGGACTCGGCAAGCATAGCTGCACAGCCTGCACAGGTACCAGCCACAACAGCGATCTGGGGAACCACCCCTGAAAGGTTAGCGACTTTGGAAAGAAGGTAACCATAGGCGGTAAGCGCACTTGACGGATCCGTAACATCGGCGCCAAATGAATCGTAGATACCCACTACCGGTACTCCTGTTTTAGCCGCAAGGCTATATACCTTTGAGATCTTCTTTGCATGAGCCTCTGTCATTGCGCCTTTCTTTACAGAAATATCCTGAGAAAAAGCGTAAACCGGGTTCTGATCCACATAGCCAAAGGCTGTAATAACTCCCGAAAGGTCATCGCCGCTCATTGCATAAGGGTCCAGCTCGGTGAATTTCCCCTCATCAAACAAATATGTAAGCCTGTTTCTTGCTTGGCTGTCACGGCTCGCCGCAGCAGTAAGTTCAGCAAGAGTTGTCAACTTGTCAGACATACAGATATCCTCCAATCAAATTATATTAAAAGCATAATCATCATACAAAACCATTATACTATTTATTTGCATTTTTTACAAGCAGTTTTACAGAGTTCACTTTAATTTTACAATTAACCCTGCTTTTTTGTAACTGCATTTCTAAGCGCTCTGAGCTCGTCCGGTTTAAGCTCTCTGAAGCTGCCCGGCTTGAGCATACCAAGCTTCACCGGTCCCACAGCTGTTCGTTTCAGCCTTGCGACCTCAAGACCTACCGCCTCGCACATTTTTCTTATCTGTCTGTTTCTGCCCTCAAATATGGTCATTTGCAAAACTACCCTGCCCACTTGTTTATCAAGCACGACCACATTACACTCGGCTGTCTTTCTTCCGTCTATCTCCACACCCGAGGCAAGCTGCACCAGCTGCTGCTCGGTAATATCCGGCCGTACTGTAACACGGTAGGTTTTTGAGATATGCCGTGAGGGGTGCATCATATCGTTTGCAAAGCCGCCGTCGTTGGTAAAAAGGAGCAGTCCCTCAGAATCCTTGTCGAGCCGCCCTATCGGATAGACCCTTTCAGGTATATTTTCAAGCAGCTCTGTCACGCATTTTCTGCCAAGCTCATCGCTTGTAGTTGTCACATATCCACGTGGCTTGTGCAGCATTATGTAATACAGTTTTCTGCGCTTATCCACCGTTATGAGCTCTCCGCCGACGGTGATCATATCCTTGCCCGGCAAAGCCTTATCTCCAAGCTTACATGGGTGACCGTTCACCTTTACCTTGCCCTTTTCGATAAGCTCCTCTGCTTTTCTTCGAGAGCAAAGTCCGCTGTCGGCAATTATCTTTTGTATCCTGACTTTTTCCATTTTATCTCCTTATGTACCCCCTTGCAGATATGATCCGCAAAGAGATCGTTTTTACGAAAGCCACAAAATCAGCTTTTGTTTCAATTTATCCACAAAGCCCTTATCCTGTCCTTTTGCCAAGGGGCAATCCTCATCGGCATAAATAGCACTTTGGGCTATCAATTCGCCTTTATACCAAAAATCCACTCTGCCCACAGCATCTCCATTTTTCACCGGGGCATATACAAACATGGGAAGATGTACCACTGACCGGACACTGTCCCTGCTGTCCTTTGATATACAGGCATATGCAGGTTGGATCCTGCACCTTATTTTGTCACACTCTCCCCCTGCCACATTCAGAACAAAGCCCTTTGTGCCGCAGGAAAGCTCCTGCCTTGCAACCAGAGAAAAGCAGCTGTCATAAAGCCTGCTATGATCCTGCCAGTCATTTCTGTCGCCCAGAGTAACGCAAATAAGCTCTGTGCCTCCTCTTGAACAGCAGGACACAAGGCATCGTCCAGCCTTGTCGGTAAATCCTGTCTTTACACCGATAACGCCGTGACAGGTCTTGAGAAGCTTATTCGTGTTTGTCAGCCACCTGTCATAGGGCGGGTCGCCGAAGCTGAGTTTGACGCTTTTGGCGGAGCATATCTTTCTGAACTCCTTATTCTTCATGGCATAACGGGTAAGTCTTGCCATATCAAGGGCTGAGGAATAGTGATCCTGGGTATAGTCATCAAGTCCCGAGGGAGTGACAAAGTGGGTATTTTCAAGCCCCAGCTGTTTTGCCTTATCGTTCATCAGCTGTACAAAGTTTTCAATGCTACCTCCCACTCTTACGGCAGTGCAGTTTGCCGCATCATTGCCGCTGGGGAGCATCATTCCGTAGCACAGGTCTCTAAGAGTCACCTTGTCATTTTCCTTCAAGCCCATAGATGAGCCTTCCACCCTTACCGCCACAGGGTCAACGGTAAACCTGCTGTCAAGGTCACCGTGCTCAATGGCAAGTATGGTGGTCATTATTTTAGTTGTGCTTGCCATAGGCAGGCTTTTCTCCGCAAAATGGCTGTAAAGCACCTCTCCTGTGGATGCATTGATTACCACTGCGCCCTTTGCACTGACCGATGGTAAATTATCCGCTTTTGCGTCCGGACAAGTACAAAAAATTGTACATAAAGCCGCAAAGGCGCAAAAGACCCTACTAAGCAGTTTTCTCATAATGTTCACGTCCTTACACAGATCATCAATAGATATTCTGTGCACAAACGTCTTATAAATACAGCTTATTCGGCGGAATCATTTCCCTCTTTCTTTTTGCCGAGAAAATCCGTGATCTTATCGATCACCTCAGGTACCATATTAACGATAGCGTTGCCCTTATCTGCATTTGCAGTCATCTGAAGGAGCTTTACCTCACCGCCGGAGATAACGATAAAAGCCATTGGCTGAATGGAAACTCCGCCGCCTGATCCGCCGCCGAAGGTATCCTTTGCCTTTGTAGGAAGGTCACTTCCGCCCGAGGCAAAACCGAACGACACCTTTGAGATAGGAATGATCGTTGTTCCGTCAGCGGTCACAACTTCCTTTCCCACAATAGTCTGACAGTCTGCAATCTCACGCAGCTTTGACATGGCGGTGTTTACCAGAGCTTCGATCTTTGAGTTTGAATTCATATCTATCAACCTTTCTGTATATTAGTCTTTGTTATTTCGGTCTATGCAGCTTTTTTCTGCTGTTGTTTTTGTTGCTGTTCATGCCTTTTCCGTGCAGCCTGGGCTTTGAGCTTTTGTTCTTTTTTCTGCCTTATAAAGATACAAAGCGCCTTTATCGCCATACAAAAGGCTATGTGTATCATGGTACTTGGTCTGATCTTTACTTTCAAATATATTTCCCCGTCCATTACCTTCTCGTTGAACTCGCAATGGACATCCAGCCGTTTTAGCTTTATAGTGAAAATACAGCCCAGCCAACCCATCGTTGAGAACAAAAAGCCCTGAACTTTGCCGTACCACAGCGCAGCTTCATAGGCATCTTCCTTACCCACGGTAACATCTGCCTGAACATCGGTGATACGTATCTTTTTCAATATTTTCCTAAAGTATTTCCAGCCCAAAGGAATATAGGGCTTGACCATATTGAATTTATCCTTGAGCTGGGCGAGCTTGCCTTTTTCCTTTTTGCCCTCCGCCGGTTCGATATCAGGCGTATGCTGTTTTTCTCTCTTTTCCTTTTTAGTTTTCTTTGCCTGCTGTTTATCTGTCTTTTCCGGCGCTTGTGTGGTATCGGGCTCTTTTTCCGGCGAAGTCTCCGGCTCATCAGAGTGCTCCGGTGGTTCACTTGTCTGCTCGGCCTGTTTTATAAACTCCTCCAGAGATTCCTCCGAAAGATCGGTCTGTTGGCTCTCAGGCTGCTCATCAGCCGTTTCAGCCTCGCCTTTGTTCTTTTTTGATTTTTTTGGCTTCTTCGGCTTTCTTGGATATAGGGTAAAGAAAAGCCATTTGACCTTTATTTCCGCACCCTGCTTGCTTGCCTTTATCGTAGCTCTAACGGAAAAATGGAGCAAAATGACGATAAGGGCTATTATGCCAAGCAGTATATATAATACTATTATAGTCATCAGCTCCTTTCATAGTATTACAAGTAAATTCTTTATTCCCCGTTTTGTTCGTTACGGGAATTTTCAAGTATCTCGTCAATAGTCACCTGCTCGCTGGGCTCCGGCAAAGGCGGAAGATCTTTAAGGCTGGAAAGTCTGAAAGCTCTGAGAAAGTTCTCGGTGGTCTTATACGCTATAGGTCTGCCCGGAAGGTCAAGTCTGCCTGCCTCTGCCAGCAGATCCTTTTCAACCAGCGAGTTTACCACTCCCGAAGAATCCACTCCTCTGACGTTCTCGACAAAGCCCTTTGTTACAGGCTGGTTATATGCGATTATGGTCAGCGTTTCAAGCGCCGCCGGAGAAAGCTGCGAGTTCTTTTTTATCTCCAGCGCAGACTTTATGTACGCTGCAAACTCCTGTTTTGTTGCAAGCTGATAAGAATCGTTCAGCCTCAGCAGTTCAATTCCGCTGCCCGGGTCTTTATATCTGTCCTCAAGGGCAGATATGACCTGCTCAAGCTCCTGTTTTACAAGCCCTGTGATCTCACAAAGCCTTGATGCCTCAACAGGCTCTCCCCCTGCAAACAGCACAGCCTCAACAACAGGCACCATATCTTCAAATTCCATACTTATCCTCTCAAATCATTATGATTTTCCGTATCTCCAGTAATTTCCCACAGCGTCGTCACCAACAGATACCCTTGCCCAGTACCAGCGAAGCCTGTTCCAGTAATTCGGTTTAAACCCGCAGTTCACTTTGTCTGTCCCGGTCTGTTCACTTTCGCCGGGCACAAATTTTTCATGGGCAGGTTCGCTCACCTGTGGTACGATCTGTTCATAGTCAGGTTTTTCGGCAGCTGTTTTTTTCACCGCCGCCGGCTTATAAATCAGCGCACTGCTTTCACGCACACGCTCCCGAACCGGTCTGTTCTCCGTCTTAGGCTTATCCCTTTTAAGGGTGTCAGCCGGCAAATATACAACATCGTCAGGTATAAAAGCAGGAATATCCTCCTCAGATTGGCTGTTTTTCTCCATTTCCTCCTGCAAAGGCAGCTGAGGGGCATTATTTTCCTTGTAGTCACTCTTAGGATCATTGTCCTTTGCAGGCACTTCTTCCTGCAAGGCTTCTGCCTGATCCTGTTCATCAAAAGCGTCGTGGGGCTGTATAGCCTCCGGTGCATCCTGCTTTCCCTGCACAAAGGTCTTTTCAACAGGCTCGCCGTGCTGAACTATCTGCGTAAGCGGCTTCTGTTGGCTCAAAGGTGCATTTTCCTCTTGCTGCACCGGCGATAACTCTTCTTGTGCTGCCTCACCGGGCAGCTCATCGTCCGAAGGGACGTTCGGAGCTGTATCATGATGTCTTTTTCGCTTTCTGCTTTTTTCGCTGAAAAATATCTGTGTATTATCATCGTTAAGGCATATCCTGCCGGATTTTGTAAGCTCCAAAACAGCAAGAAAAGCAGCCACCCTCTCGCTTTTTGTCTCCATGTCATCGTAGATATGCGAAAGGTCGCACACTCCCACTGTATAAAGCTTTTTAAGAATATAAACTATCTTAGAGCCCACCGATACAACTTTGTATGACACAATGGGCTGAAATATCTTTGCATTTATTGGTTTTTCGTTTCTTGCCTTTTCCGAAAGCCCCAGATATGCTTCAAGGAGCACCTGCGGGTCATGCTCACGGGCGTAGGTCTTGTCAACGGGTATGGCAACAGGCTTGCGAACAAAAATGTTGCCCCCTGCGTACACCTTTCCAAGCTCGTTTGCCAGCAGCTTGCACTGGGAATACTCAATGAGCCTTCCCTCAAGCTCCTTTTTAAGCTCCACAGCTTCCTCGTCCTGAGGCAGCAAAGAAACGGTCTTTATATATATCAGCCTTGCTGCCATTTCAAGGAAATCCGCAGCATCCTCCAGATCCTCATGATCAAGCTGATGCATATATTCCAGATATTGCTCCAGCAGCAGCGATATCTCAATATCGTGTATATTCAGTTTATGCTTTGATATAAGGTGGAGCAGCAGATCCAGCGGTCCCTCGAACATATCAAGCTTGAACTGTGCTGAAGACATTAGGTTCTATCCTTTCGATTTCAATTTTGATCGTTTGACTAAAGACCGAATATCGACCTCATGAGCGGGTCTACCCAGAATGTGATCTTATCTATGACCCAGAACAGCGCATTGTTTAATGCGCCCAGAGGTCCGTCAAGAAGCCCTGAAAAAACCAGCAGAACGAATCCAAAGAAAATGTACATACTGTACTGCTCGATCTTCCTGTCTATTTTATAGCTTGTAAAATAGCCGATAATCTTTGAACCGTCAAGGGGTGGTACAGGGATAAGGTTAAATATAGCCAGCCCCAGGTTTATCTGTGTAAAAAATCTGAAAAGCACCGTCATCCAGTAGAGAACATCCGACTGATTGGAAAAGTAGGCGTATTTCATAACCTTGAACAGTATAACTCCCACAACTGCAGCCAGAACGTTGGCGATGGGTCCTGCCGCTGCACTGAGCGCCATACCCTTTCTTGGCTTTTTGAAGTAATTTGGATTGACCTGAACAGGTCTGCCCCAGCCAAACCCTGACAAAAGTATCATAAGCCCGCCGATGGGGTCTATATGATTAAATGGGTTAAGATTTAGTCTGTTCTGAAGCCTTGGTGTTGGATCGCCCATTTTGTGCGCCGACCAGGCATGAGCAAACTCGTGCAGGGGAATGACCATGAAAACGATCATTAATCTTGCACCGTATTTTAGTATTGTTTCCACTGTAAAAGTCAAGATCTCATCCCCTCCCGGATATACATTCACCAATGAACATACCACGATTTATTATACACTATTTTAAAAAGGATTTCAAGTATTATTGTGCTCTTTTGCCACAAATATATTAACTTTTTATGATTTTTGAAAAAAACAAAAAAAACACTTGCAATTTTCTTTCGGGTGTGCTATAATAAACTACGTTGCAAATTTAGTTATTAAGTTAAAGGAGGTGCAAACTAATGGCAAAGTGTGATATTTGCGGAAAGGGTGTAACTTTCGGTATCAAGGTCTCCCACTCTCACAGAAGATCAAACAGAACATGGAAACCCAATGTTAAGAGAGTTAAGGCTATTGTAAACGGTACTCCTTGTCATGTTTACGCTTGCTCAAGATGCTTGCGTTCCGGAAAGGTAGAGAGAGCGTAAGCTTTATCTCTTGCCCTTTATATTTTAAAATGTAAAACTGGCTGACCTTTAAGGGTCAGTCTTTTTTTGTCCAAAACCTTTTGCAGACGCAAAAAGACTGCACCGAGAGAATTGTCTCAGGCAGTCTTTTTATTACTTATATTTACATTTATACGGCGTACAGATATCTGTCCTTTCTTGTGGACGGGGGTGAAAACAAAGTTTCGCTGTCGCCTTGTGCAGCTGAATTGGGAGTAGTTTTCTTACTCTTATCCGCAAATCCCTCTTCTGTTTTGTTTATCATATCAAAATAGATTATGGCGTTGGAGATATCTATTCTCTCGTCGGCATAGTCACAGTATTTCTTGATATACTGCCGGTCGACTCTTTCGTTATTTCTGCGCTTTTGCAGCACCTCTTCGCTATACTCGGCATCGGCTGCAACCTTATATTTGCTTTTTATCTTTTCGTTGTAAAGAGGCGAAGGCTCCTCTTTAAAGATCTGGTTGCAGGAGGCAAACTTTGCCACATTTCTGTAGCCTTCAAGGTCAAAGTATGCGTCCTTCTGGCTGTCATAATACACCTTATCGGTGATATAGTTGCCATTTGGGAAAATAACAACGTTATCTTCCTTCTCGTCAATAGAGAATATATCGTGTCCAAGGGCGTATTTGTTTTCAAAGCCCATCATATTTCCCACGGTAGGCTGCACATCGTACATACCCATCACCTTATCGATCTCTTTTGGCTCATATCCACCGTCTTTGCTCCAGATTATAAGCGGCACTTTACGGTTGATATTGTAACAGAACGGGTCAACAGGGATATATCCCGGATCCCCGGATGAAAGGACCTTATCGGTGAAGGGGTCGTAGTTATAATAATACTCGAATTCTTCTTCTTTTATCTTTGCGTCGTGGTCACCGTACAGGATAACAACAGCATTGTCCAGCATTCCCTCCTTGTCCATATCGTCAAGGAACTGCTTTATCGCCTCATCTGCATAATGGACGGATTTGAAATACGATCCAAGCTTTCTGCCCTCAAGGAACGGGGCGCTGACCTCGTCATAAAGACCTGTCTTTTCGTTATATTTCTTATACTTGAAATCTACCTTATAATCACTTACTCTTTCTATGTCGGTGAAAGGTGTATGGTTGGTGAGCATAAGTATCTCACCCATCCAGTTTTTGTTCTTTTGGGCTATTTCCTTTATCATAGGTATCGCCTGTCTGAACATGGACTTATCGGACAGACCCAGACCTATGGTCTCATCAACTTTGAAATCTGTGGTTGAATTATAGAACTTATCGTATCCGTAGGACTTATGCACATTGAGCCTGTTCCAGTAGGAACCGTTGTTTCCATGCATACTGAACACATAATAGCCCATAGACTTGAGCAGTTTCTGTGTGGTGGTATAATCTCTGTCCCAGTAATTTATTGCCACAGTGCCGCTTGATGCCGGCATAAGCGATGTGGAAAGAGTAAACTCTGTATCAGAGGTGGTTCCAACGCTTTCCTGTGCATAGAAATTGGTGAAATAGATACCCTCTTTTGCAAGCTTATTTATGGTTGGAGTAAGAGGTTCGCCGTTTATGTATGTATCAAGGGTAAAGCCCTGGACACTTTCGGCGTGGATAAATATAAGGTTCTTTCCGGCAAACATATTGGAATACTTATTTTTCTTCACCTGTGCATTTACGTCCTCGACCGCCTTGTTGTCGTAGAACTTGTTAAAAAGCTCCTCGCTGTCTGAATAACCGAACATCATATTAAGCTGGGCATTTGCACAGGAAACAGCATCGCTCACATGATATGTATAAACACCGAATGTGGCAAGAACATACTCCCTGTTCCACTGTTTTTGCAATCTTGAATAATCGGTGCCGGTCATAAGGGTGGCTGCAATGCCAAGAAAGCACAGGGAAAGCACAAATGTTGCAAGACCGGCAAGCCTGCGGTGCTTTTTTTCCTTATTCTGGTTGGTATAGCCCTTGGTCTTTTTCTTTATCAGTATATAGCTTACGATAATTGCGGGGATAGACCACAAAAACGTCAGATCTTTTATCTCCATGATGTTTTTTGTCACCGCATCCATAACGCCGCCAAGCTGTGAGGCAGTGGAAAGCATGGATATGGACATGAATGATCTGAAGTTTGTATAATATATGGAGTTTCCGGCGCAGATAACATCCAGAATTATTGTGAGTACCAAAAGAAAAATAAACTGTCTTTTGGGCTTTTTGATAAAAACAGCCAGCGAACCGATAAACAGGCACATTCCTATATCTGCCAGCAGGGGTTTTATCTGGTTATATTCAAATTTTACTGTGAAAGCTCTGAGGATAAAGCCATTTATGACTGCCGACAGTACAAATATCAAAGGCAGCATATTGTCACGGGCATAATCATGGATAATTATACCCACTTTTTTGCATTTATCTTTCATTGTCCTATCTTTCTCCTTATGATCAGGTTTGTTCCGACACTTTATATAAAAATAAACATTCTTCTGCTGAAATACACCATTATTATAATATCAGATGCGCTGAAAGTCAAGATTTAGCCCCTCTTTTTATAACTTTAACTAAAAATAGGCAGCAAAGAGAGCACCATTTATTAAATAAATGCATTAAGAGCGCACCTTATTTTTCCTGCCTTTTGCCTTTTGTCAATTAAGCTCAATAAAAATGATGGGGTTTAATAAAAAATATGTAAGTCTACAAACTTTCAGAACCTTGTCGAAAATCATTGCCAAAGGGTGGTTTTTATATTATAATCTAAGCAAAAAAACAAAGCGGAGGATACTTATGATAAAAATAATCGCCACAGATATGGATGGTACACTTCTTGATGATAAAAAGCAGCTCCCGGAAAACTTTGAGGATGTTATCCACAAGCTGCTCAAAAAGAATATTCGCTTTGTTATATCAAGCGGAAGAAGCTTTGGCGCGCTGAAAAAACAGTTCAACAGCTACCTTGACAGCCTGACCTTTATCTGCGACAACGGCGCATATATCGTTGACCGTGGCAATGTTTTAAGCGTTTCTGTAATGGAAAAATCCACCGTTGACAGCATTATCAGCTACTGCGAAAAGCAGGGATACTCGGTGCTTCTTTGCGGAAAGCAGGGTACCTGGTACAGCACCTCAAGTGCTGACTTTGCTGATGAGATAGCAAAGTACTATGTTGACTGTCATTTTATTGAAGACCTGCACAGCTGCAGCGATGAGATCTTCAAAGTCGCTGTATTTTACAAAGAAGGTTATTCGGAATTACAGTACGATGCTATGGGAGAGGTTTTCTCCGGCAGCACAGTTCAGCTTTCGGATAAATACTGGGTCGATATTATGAACAGAGGTATAAACAAAGGATCTGCCCTTTCAAAGATCTGCAACCGTCTTGGAGTTGGTTACAACGAAGTAATGGCATTCGGCGATTATCTTAACGACGTGGATATGCTTGGCTGTGCATATTACAGTTTTGCTATGTCAAACGCCCACAACTCGGTAAAGCGTGCAGCAAACTTCATCACAGGCTCAAACAACGATAACAGCGTGATGAAAGAGGTCAAAAAATACTGTTTGCAATAATTATAAATGATATGTGTTTATATACTGTGCTGCTGATACAAGCGGCACAGTTTTTTTATATCCCCTTGCAAAAATCTCTTAGCTCCCGAGCCCTCGGCAGCAGCGCTTCTCTGTTTTCGACACTGCAAAGTCCAAGGCTGCCGCAGCACTGTATCTCAAGGTGTCCGTAAAAGTGCTCGATCGTCTGTATGAGGCGCTCACACTCTTTCATGTTAGGTCCTGTACGAAGCACGACGGCATAACCTTTTTTCCCTGCGCTAAGGCTTGCGTGGGGCTCGTGGGTGTTGCTGTAAGGGGTGCAGCGGTCAATGAAAGCCTTGAACTGACCGGGTACGTCAGCCCAGTAGGAAGGCGCAGAGCAAACAATAACGTCTGCATCTTCAAATTCTGCCATAAGCTGCTGTGCCCCATCGGTCATAATGCATTTTGCCGTGTTATGACAGCTGCGGCACCCCCTGCAAAAGGCGATATCGTAATCGTCGATGCAGACTGTTTTTGTTTCATATTTTCGTGACAGCTCACCTGAGATAATGCTTGCGAGCTCTGCGGTCGCCCCATCTCTTACGGGTGAACAGTTGATGATAAGTGCTTTCATTTTCATTACCTCCCATATATCATAGATTTATTAAAAATTCCTCTCCGCAAAATGCAGAAAGGAATTTTTGCTTTACAGTCTTTGTTTAAAATCGTTATATCCGAACTCACGCACAAGCTCAATACTGCCGTCTGTCTTTTCAACATAAATGCTCGGAAGGGGCATACCGTTGAAGGTATTGTTCTTTACAGTCGTGTAGATAGCCATATCGGTGAAAACAAGCCTGTCGCCCTCTTTAAGAGGCGCATCAAAGGAATAATCACCGATAATATCCCCTGCAAGGCAGGTAGGTCCCCCAAGACGGTAGGTATATGCCTTTTCACCTGCTTCCCCGGATCCGATTATCATGGGACGGTACGGCATTTCAAGCACATCTGGCATATGACAGGCTGCCGAGGTATCAACTATGGCAAGATCCATGCCATTTTTGAGGGTATCAAGAACTGTCGTAACAAGCCAGCCTGCATTGAGGGCAACAGCCTCACCCGGTTCAAGATACACCGTAACACCGTACTTTTCCTGCAAATATCTCACGCACTTTTCGAGCTTTTCAAGGTCGTATCCCTCTTTGGTTATGTGGTGCCCTCCGCCGAGGTTTACCCATTTCATCTGCCCAAGATATTTGCCGAATTTCTCCTCAATATGAGGTATGGTGCGCTCAAGCACATCTGCACCCTGCTCACACATTGTGTGAAAATGCAGTCCTTCAATGCCTTCAAGCTCACTTTCGTCGAAATTATCAAGGGTTATGCCAAGCCTTGAATTTTTAAAGCAAGGGTTATAAATATCAGTTTCTATCTCGGAATACTCAGGGTTGCAGCGCAGTCCGCAGGATATTTTTCTCTCGCTTTTTCTAATGATATCACGGTGCTTTTTCCACTGTGAAAAGCTGTTGAAAACGATATGGTCTGCGATCTCAACCAGCTTGTGCATATCATCATCAGTATATGCAGGGCTGTAAACGTGCACCTCGCCGCCAAATTCTTCCCTGCCCAGCTTTGCCTCGTAAAGACCGCTGGCAGTTGTTCCGCAAAGTGTCTTTGACAAAAGAGGATACACAGCATAGTTTGAAAACGCCTTTTGCGCCAGCAGTATCCTGCACCCGGTGCGTTTCATCACGCCGTCAAGTATCCGGGTATTTTTTTGAAGTGCCGCCTCGCTGATAACGTAACAAGGCGTTTTAACTTTGTTTATATCAAACATCTTTTCTCCCTAAACCGTTGTTTTTTCAAATTTAACGGAAAGCTTTTCGTTGGTGTTTTTTGCATTCATAAATGCAGCGAGTACCTCCTCGGCAAAGGACTTCATTTCATCACTTATCTCGTCCGTGTCGTAGAATGTGACCTCTGCTTCATCTTCAAAATCGCAAAGCACATCAAAAAGCTTTGACACAGAGTTTATTTCCCCTTCGCCGCAGCCCAGCGCCTTGCTGATATAGTCAAAGAACCTTTCCCTGCTTTCAAACTGTACATCATCGATCATTATCAGCATTTTCATCACCGCTTTCTCTTTCTTTCCTGCGCCGTTTCAGATGTGTGCCGTAGCGTATATCCAGCACCAGAAGCGTGACCGCCACACCCATAAAAAACGACGGCAGCGTAAGGGCAAATATCTTTGGGAGCATAGATATTTTCATATATGACATTATTACGCCCACTGCCAGGTACCATGCAAAGAGCAGCACCACAACAAGCATTATCAGCAGTCTGCGTCTGCCGTTTTTACGTCTTATTCTTGCCATTATTTCACCTGTCAGTCTACGAGCACTGGATCAAAGTTCTCTTTCCAAGGCAAGCCCCACTTGTTAAGAGCTTCCATGAACGGATCCGGGTCAAACTCCTCGATATTGTAAACGCCCGGCTTTTTCCACTTGCCTGTCATAACCATCATTGCACCGATCATTGCAGGAACACCTGTTGTGTAGCTGATAGCCTGGGAGCCGACCTCCTTGTAGCATTCCTGATGGTCGCAAACGTTGTAAACGTAGTACTTAACGTCCTTGCCGTCCTTTTTGCCCTGGCAGATGCAGCCGATGTTGGTCTTGCCCTTTGTTCTCGGACCAAGGCTTGCAGGATCTGGCAGAACTGCCTTTAAGAACTGAAGCGGAACTATCTTCTTGCCCTCAAAGTCGATAGGCTCGATAGAGGTCATACCCACATTTTCAAGACATTTGAGGTGGGTCAGATAGCTCTGTCCGAAGGTCATGAAGAATCTGATGCGCTTGATGCCCTTGATGTTCAGCGCCAGGGATTCAAGCTCCTCGTGGTGCAAAAGGTACATATCCTTTTCGCCCACCTGGTCAAAGTTGTAAACTCTCTTTATCTCCATAGGCTCGGTCTCGACCCACTTGCCGTCCTGAATGTACGAGCCTTTAGCGGAGACCTCACGAATATTTATCTCAGGATTGAAATTAGTCGCAAAAGGATAGCCGTGGTCGCCGCCGTTGCAGTCGAGAATGTCGATATAGTTTATCTCGTCAAAGTAGTGCTTCTGAGCGTATGCACAGAAAACGCCTGTAACACCGGGGTCGAAGCCCGAACCGAGCAGCGCTGTTATGCCTGCCTTTTCAAAGCGCTCTCTGTAAGCCCACTGCCAGGAATACTCAAACTTAGCGGTATCCTCAGGCTCGTAGTTTGCGGTATCAACGTAGTCCACCTTACATTCAAGGCAAGCGTCCATGATGTGCAGATCCTGATACGGCAGGGCAACATTTATGCATATATCCGGCTTGTACTCTTTCATAAGCTTGACAAGCTCGGGAACGTTGTCAGCGTCCACCTGTGCAGTAGTTATCTTAGTCTTTGTCTTTCCTTCAAGCTCAGCTTTGAACTTGTCGCACTTTGATTTAGTGCGGCTTGCGATGCATATCTCCTCAAAGACCTCGCTGTTCTGACAGCACTTGTGGATAACCACACCTGCAACTCCGCCGGCACCTATTATCAATGCTCTTCCCATTCAGATCAACCTCCGTTATCTATTATTAGTTTGTTATTATTTATATTTTCAGTACCTCACCGCCAAAGCTCGTCAGAAGCAATTTGCGTTTTTCTCCTTACAAGATAGCAAGCAGTATCTCCCGCAGCAACTTGCAGGCAAGGGCGGTGCTTCTGCCCGATGGGTCATAAACTGGCGAAAGCTCGTTCATATCAAGCCCGACAATGTTGAGCTTTGAAAGCGTCATTACCGCCTTGTGCAGTTCTTTGAAGCTCACGCCGCCCGCCTCAGGCGTGCCTGTTCCGGGGAAATCCGACGGATCAAGAACATCAAGGTCAAGGGTGAAATACACCGGCTTGCCTTTAAGCTTTTCCACCGTTTCTTCAAGTGTTTCAAGGTCAAAGCGGTGCAGACAGGTGTGCGTTTTTGCGAACTCAAACTCATCCCTGTCGCCGCTTCTGATACCGAACTGGAAAATGCGCCCGTCACCGACTATATCGTGACATCTTCTCAGCACGCAGGCGTGTGACAGCTTTACTCCAAGGTAGTCATCTCTAAGGTCGCAGTGCGCATCAAAATGTATGATATGCACATCGGGGTACTTTTTCGCAACGGCTCTGAACTCGCCCAGGGTTACAAGATGCTCGCCGCCGATCATAAAGGGTATCTTTCCGTCATCAAGTATCTGACTTGCTGTGTCCTCAATATCCTTTAAAGCCTGCTCGGGACTGCCGAAGGGCAGCTCCAGATCGCCGCTGTCAAAGACCTTGCAGTCGAGCAGGTCTTTGTCCTGATAGGGGGAAAACGTCTCTATGCCGAAGCTCTCATTTCGTATCGCACTTGACGCAAAGCGTGTGCCGGGACGAAAAGATGTGGTTGAGTCAAAGGGCGCACCGAAAAGCACGATCCTCGCCTCATCGTATTCGCAGTCGCAGCCGATAAAGGTAAACACATTTTTATTCATCGGCAAGTATCTCCTTTACATAATTGGGCAGCGCAAAACAGCCCTTGTGCAGCTCGGTGTTGTAATATCTCATTTTCAGCCCGAACTTTTCCCACTCCTGCGCTTTGAGATCATATACAGGGTGAAGATTTTTCGATGCAAAGCCAAAGAGCCAATGCCCCGAGGGGTATGTCGGGATATGCGCCTGATATACCATAGATACGGGAAAAGCACTGCTGATGCGCTTATGGGTGCGCTTTACCATATCCACATAGGAATCGTAATAGGTGCTTTCGTGCTGGTTGATAAGTATGCCCTTATCACTCAGCGCCTTTGAGCAGTTGCCGTAAAACTCCTTTGTGAAAAGCCCCTCGCCGGGACCGAATGGATCGGTGGAATCTACGATTATAAGGTCGTATTCATTTTCCTTGCGGCGGACAAATTTAAGCCCGTCCTCAAAGAAAAGGTGCACACGCTGATCATCGAATTTGCAGGCGGTCTGGGGCAGATATTCCTTGCATACCTCAACGACCTGCCGGTCTATCTCCACCATATCAATATTTTCTATTGAATCATAGCGTGTCAGCTCCCGTATCGTTCCGCCGTCACCTGCGCCGATAACGAGCACGCTCTTTATCTCGGGATTGACCGCCATAGGCACGGCAGTGACCATTTCGTGATAGATGTACTCGTCCTTTTCGGTGAGCATAATAAAGCCGTCCAGCACCAGCACTCTGCCGAACTCGTAGGTGTCGAAAACATCTATCTGCTGGTAATAGCTTTTGCCGCTGTACAGCTGCTTTTTAACTTTTATAGTGAAATTCACATCATCGGTGTGCTTTTCGGTAAACCACAAGTCCAAAATAGGTTCTCCTTTCATATTTTGTCAGATAGTTATTTGGCTGCGGAAGAATCGTCCGGTTTATATCTCCAAAGTTCTTTTCTCATTTTCTCCAGTTCTTTAGCATCAGAATTATAGCCATATTTTTCCAAAACACTTGTTTTATTATTCTCGATCGCATTAATGATCAATTCTCTTTCCTCGGGGAATATCGTCACATAGTCGAGAAAATATTCGCTCATAAAATCATGGCTTGAAAGCAGATTCTTCCTGACATATTCAACAAATCTGCCGTCTGCATCCGTAAGCTGCCAAAGTTTTCTGAAATCATCGCCGTCCTGCGAATAAATAATAGTTCCGCGAACAAGATATGCCCTGAACTGTTCCTCATCAGCTATTACCTCAACATCATCATTTGAATAAGACTCTTTTGAACGTATAAGATAATCGCTTTTGCCCTTTTGTCTGAGTTCACAAAAAGTATCTACTTGCAAAAAGCATTCTTCTGTCACATAATAGTTTTCAAAAGTGTCACCAAGCTCTGTCGTAAAGCTGCTATCGAATTCTTCTTCTTTTCCATCTCCCCAGCTTAACATGAGCTCAACTACAATGAGAAGAACAATTGGTATGGATATAATAATAACCAAGGCGATCAAAAGGTATTTAAGCCACTTGTTGCTTTCCTGAGGCTGTCCGATCTCTTCGTCGTCCTCCTCAAAAGGATCAGGCATTATTTTCATTTTTTCATCTCCCAAAGCTGTTCTTTGTTCTATTCGTCTATGACGTTTATATAGTTTATCTCAAGGTCCTCTGTGCCTGTCATAAGGCAGCCCTTTTCTTTACAGTAATTTATATAGTTGATTATGTCCGTTGTTATCATTTCCCCAGGAGCAAGTATCGGTATCCCCGGCGGATAGCACATTACAAACTCTGCACAAACCTTGCCGCAGCTGTCCTTGACAGGCACAGCCTTTTTTTCGCTGTAAAAGGCTTTTTGTGGTGTAACTCTGACTATGGGGTTGATATACTCGTGGTCAAAAAGCCCTGCCGGGTCTTTATGGTAAAGCCTTTTTATCTCGCTGAGCGCTGAAATGAAGCGCTCTATTTCAAGCTCTCTGTCCCCTGCGGAAACTATCGCAAGGATATTTCCGATGTCACCGAACTCTATCTGTATATCGTACTCGTCACGCAAAAGATCATACACCTCGACACCTGCAAGACCCACAGCCCTTGTATGCACCGAAAGCTTTGTATCGTCAAATGCAAATATGTCCTTTCCGTTCACAAGATCCTGCCCGAAAGCGTAATAACCGCCTATCTTGTTTATCTCTCCCCTTGCGTAGCTAACATAATCGCACGCCTTTGCAAACATATCCTTACCGTTGAGGGCAAGATTTCGCCTTGCCATATCAAGAGATACCATAAGCAGATACGAGCCGCTTGTGGTCTGGGTAAGGTTGATTATCTGCCGTACATAGCCCTCGGAGATATTTTTTCCGCAAAGTAGAAGTGACGACTGGGTAAGGCTGCCTCCCGTTTTATGGATCGACACCGCAGCCATATCCGCACCTGCCTCCATTGCGTTCATCGGCAGGTTATCTCCAAAATAAAAATGAGTGCCGTGAGCTTCGTCGGCAAGCACCAGCATTCCGTGCTTGTGGGCGATGTCCACGATCCTCCTGATATCCGAACATATGCCGTAATAGGTAGGGTTATTCACCAGCACGGCTTTTGCGTCGGGGTTTTCTTCAATTGCTTTTTCAACGTCCTCAACCGACATACCAAGCGGTATACCAAGCTTTTTGTCAGTCCCGGGGTTTACGTATACAGGCACAGCTCCGCAGACAACAAGGGCATTTATTGCGCTTCTGTGGACGTTTCTGGGCATAATTATCTTCTCCCCCGCCTTGCAGGCTGTAAAAACCATAGTCTGCACAGCGGCGGTGGTGCCGTTGACTATAAAAAAGGCATTATGAGCGCCAAAAGCCTCTGCCGCAAGGCTTTCAGCCTGCTTTATGACCCCGGTGGGGTGACAGAGGTTATCAAGATTTTTCATTGAATTCACATCGCACCGCAGGCACTGCTCCCCAAGGAAATCACGAAGAGGCTTGTTCATCCTGCCTCCCTTATGACCCGGAACGTCAAGCCTTACCACACGGTTTTTCATGTGCTTTGTCAGCGCCTCATATACCGGCGCATTGCTCTGTGTAAGCTCCAAACTTCATCACGATCCTGCTGTTTTAATATATATTCATACCGCTGTATATTTCTATCATTTCACGCCTCAAAGCATCGGTTATATCCAGCCTTTGCTTTGGTGTAAGCTCCAGAGCATCGGTCTTGAAAAGATAGTTTTGTAGTTCTATATCCTTTATAAGAAGCTTTGTATGGAATATATTTGACTGGTACATATTAACGTCGATAGCATCGTACCTGGTCAAGGTGTCGTTGTCGATATAGTCCTGTATAGATGTGATATTATGATCTATAAAAAACTTTTTCCCAAGAACGTCCCTTGTAAATCCTCTGACACGGTAGTCGATAGTTATAATATCCGAATCAAAGCTGCTTATAAGATAATTCAGGGCGTTCAGCGGTGATATCATACCGCAGGTGGAAACATCTATATCCACTCTGAATGTGGAAATAGCGTTATCCGGGTGGTACTCAGGGAAGGTATGAACTGTAACATGACTCTTATCAAGATGTGCGGCTACCGTTCTGGGTTTTGCCTCAGGCAGCACTCCCTGGTTGCAGGATGGGTCGATGGAGTCCTCATCCAAGGCTTTTTCGGCAATAAGGACATTGACCGATGCACCCTGGGGCTCATAGTCCTGCTTTGATATATTCAGCACTCTTGCGCCTATCATTTCCGTAACGTCGCAAAGGATCTTGGTAAGACGCTCGGAATTATACTGTTCGTCGATATAGGCTATATAGCCCTTTTGTTCTCTTTCCGTTTTTGCATAGCATACATCATAGATATTAAAGCTAAGAGTTTTCGTAAGATTATTGAATCCATACAGTGAAAGCTTCTGCTCCAACCCTATCATCCCGTCCTCTCCGGATAAAATACAGCACAACGTCCACAGGGTACATATATGCAGTATGATTATATCACACTTCTTTATAAAAGTACATAGTTTTACAAACTTTTTTTATTATTTTCATAATTTATTTTTTCCTGTCTTTACGCTTTTAACCGCTGTGCTTTGCGTGTAAATTAAAAGCGTCCCCGAAGTTACCGTTTCAGGGACGTTTATCAGCATATTATACAGAATACTTCATAGCCGGATCAGATGAAGCAACATTGCCTTTTCTTACTTTATAATCCATGAGCATATCACTGTTTTCCACAACAACGAACACTGCACGTTTTTTATCATCCTCCGGGGTAACCACAGCCATTTTGTCGCCTATTTCCACCTTGTCACCGCTTTTTATCGTAAGCTTTGTCTCCCGGAGCGAAAAGGCGCTGAAGCTGATAAGCACCTTCAATCCGTCATCGGTTTTCACAACCGCCGCATCGGGCTTTGTGGATACATCGATCACCCTTGCGCTTACAGGGCTTACGATCTGTGCGTATCCATCTTCAAAATCAGGATAGATACCATATCCCACTCCAAGTATCCCGGAGGACATTATGTCATCTCCCGTATCCTCAAGAGTGCAAAGCTCTCCCTTACAGCAGGCATATATTTTTCCTTTACCCTTTTCATCGGACTGTTTTTCTCCAAAAAGTTTCAACGTCACCCCTCCCCTCTTATAATTTTGAAAATGACACTTGTTTGATATTATTTTAACAAATTGTTACCCAAATTACAACCTCATTTGAACAGAATTAACATTTTTCTATCGCTTTTCGTATACTTGCACAGTTTTTACATTTATAACCGCCATGAATTTTGTGTATATTTACATCTATTATAAACTGATAAGCCGGCATTCATTACCTGCCTATTGAAAAAGAGGGCGGTATAAGTTATAATAGTAATAACACAAAGTACAAGCAGGAGGATCATCATGATAGTAAGCATAGAAAGCATAAACAAATACTTCAACGGTGAACCTTTGCTTAAAGACGTTTCACTGACTATTGAGGAAAAAGAGACAGTGGGACTTATCGGCTCAAACGGCTGCGGAAAGACTACTCTTTTGAATATCATCACCGGCAGTGAGGGATTTGACAAAGCTGCGGACGGTTCGGGAAGCATATCTGTTGACCAAAGGGCAGTGGTGGGGTATCTGCGGCAAAACAGCGGACTTGAATCTCACAGAACGATAGAAGAAGAGATGCGAAGCTGCTTTGAACGGCTTATAAGCACCAAGGAAAGAATGGACATTCTGTCAAGACAAATGCTTACAGCCCAAGGCGAGGAACTTGAAAGGATCAGTCATGAGTATTCGGAGCTGAACGCATATTTTGAAGCCCGGGACGGATACCGCATAGACGTAAGGATAAAGCAGGTGCTCAGCGGTATGGGATTTGGTGGAACGGACACATCTCAGATAGTGGATACACTTTCCGGCGGCGAAAAAACAAGGCTTGCTCTTGCAAAGCTTCTGTTGGAAGAGCCTGATCTTCTTATCCTTGACGAGCCTACAAACCACCTTGATCTTAACACCATTATGTGGCTTGAGGAGCATCTTAAAAGCTACAAAGGTTCTGTTTTGGTGGTTTCTCACGACAGATACTTTATTGACCGGATCTGTACAAGGATATGCGAGATCGAGCATGGACATATTTACAGCTACAAAGGTGATTACAGCGCATATCTTGTTCAGAGGAAAATGCGTGACGAGCGTATGATAAAAGAATATGAAGCCCAGCAGAAAGAGATCGCAAAGCTTGAGGATTATATCGCACGCAACAAAGTACGTGCTTCTACGGCAAAAATGGCAAAGTCACGCCAGCATATGCTGGACAGGATAGAGAGGCTGGATAAGCCTTCAAGCTTTATCAGACCGCCGAAAATAGATCTTTGCTATGATATTGAACCTACAAAGGACATAGTGAAGGTCTCACAATGTCCTCTTGAAGTGGGAGAGGGTGAACAAAAAAGGCTGCTCATAAAAGATCTCAGCTTTAACGTCCGCCGTGGAGAGCATATTGGCATAATCGGCCCTAACGGGATCGGCAAATCCTCGATATTAAAGCTCATACAGGGGCTTATTCCCCATGACGGGGGCAGCGTAAGCTGGGGAAACAACGTAAAGATATCTTACTTTGACCAGGAACACAAAGCGATCGACAGGCACAACACGGTTATCGGTGAGATACAGCGGAAAAACCCCAGGCTCTCTGATGGAGATGCAAGAAATGTACTTGCTTCCGTGCTGATCCGTGGCGAGGATGTTTTCAAGCCTGTCTCGGTCATTTCAGGCGGTGAGCGGGCAAAGCTGTACTTTGCCATAATGGCTCTGAACCGTGGGAACGTACTTGTTCTTGACGAACCTACAAACCACCTTGACATGATGACTAAGGAGGTGCTGGAAGATGCTCTTGCCGCCTTTGAGGGCACGATCATTCTTGTTTCCCACGACAGATATCTTCTCAACAAGGTCGCCACAAGGATCCTGGAGGTATCACCTGAGGGTGTGAAGTCTTACGACGGAAATTTTGACGCATATTATCGTGAATACACCTTACAGCAGCAGGCTTTGCAGGCTCAGGCGGAACAGCAAAAGAAGGCTGCATACGAACAAAACAAACAGCAAAGCCACAAATCCAAGCAGCAGCGTGCTCTTGATGCAAAAAGGCGTGAACAGATAAGGCAGCTGGAGAAAAAAATAGAGCTGACCGAGGAGCTTATCTCAAAGCTGGAAAAGGAGATCTCCGACCCGGCGGTGGCATCGGATTACTCGGCAATAAACGAAAAATGCTCTCAGCTTGACGAAGCACGTCAGACCCTTGAACAGGACATGGAACTGTGGGCGGAGCTGGCAGACAAGGTATAAAGGCTATAAAAAAGAGCGTGGGTATAAGGGCAGTGCTTATATAGAAGCCTTATGAATTGTTTTGAGGAATATCTTTTTATTGCGAGGGACTGTTTCCTAACTGCGTTTCTTGACCATAACTATTTTTAAACCCCGATGGATAAAACCATCGGGGTTTAAAAATCATTAAGAGTTTTAGGAGAAGGGCGCACCGGCGTAGCCGGCGCACGAGAATATCCATAGGATATTCTCGGTTGGGGCAGAGAATTGACCAAAAGGTCAATTCTCCGTAGCTAACGGCAAAGCCGTTAGCGGAACCCATTTTGCAAAAGGGTTTTCCCCAAAAAAGTTTATAATGCTTCTGTATAAGTGAAGTCCATAATCCCACACTTTTTTTCATTATCTCAGCGACTTGACCGCATTTTTCATATCGGAACTATTAAAGATATAAGACCCGGAAACAAGGGCGTCTGCACCGGCTTTCCGGCAGATCTCACCGGTCTCGCTGTTAATTCCTCCGTCGACTTCAACGTATATATTTCTGCCTGTCTTGTCAACCATTTCACGCACCTGTGTGATCTTTTCCACGGTATCATAGATAAAGCCCTGACCGCCGAATCCCGGCTCGACCGTCATGACCAGCACCATATCCACCAACGGCAGGATATCCTTTACCGCCTCCGCAGGAGTGCCCGGTTTTATGGAAACACCTGCTTTGGCACCGCAGCTATGTATTTTATCAATCACGCTTACAGGATCATCGGCAGCTTCCACATGAAAGGTTATATAACTTGAACCAAGGTTTGCATAATCTTCAATATAGCGGATAGGATCGGTTATCATCAGATGAGTATCTATCGGCTTTGTTGCAATTTTTGCAAGGGCTTTGAGCACCGGTTGTCCAAAGGATATATTAGGCACGAACACCCCGTCCATAACATCAAAGTGCAGCCAGTCCGCACCTGCGGCCTCGACCTTTTTCACCTCAGCTGCAAGCTCCCCCAGGTCGCACCCAAGCAGCGAGGGAGACACGATAATATCATTCATTTTCTACTATTCATCCTTTCAGGTTTGTTCGTCAAGTGTCAGTTCGTATGCAGGGATAAACTCTTCAAGGAACACATTTGCCTCCGGCAGATCCATTTTCTCCACCGCTTCCCTTGTAGCTTTTTCGGCAGAGGCAAAATCTGCATTGCCCATTTTACGCTCTTCAAGGCATTTTATCAGAGCCGACAGCTTATCGGCTGCCTTTACCAGCTGCCACAGTTCCTCCTCGGCTTGGGTCTTACAGAAAAGGGGCTCATAGTCCTCTTTCAGATCATCCGGCAGATAACTTAAAAGCTGATATTTCGCCTTATGCTCGATCTCGTCATAGGCGCCCTTTATCTGTTTATTATAATACTTGATAGGGGTAGGAAGATCGCCTGTGATTATCTCGGTGGTATCGTGAAACATAGCCAGCAGGGCGCATCTTTCGGCAGACACATTTCCTCCGAATCGCTTATTTCGCAAAAGTGCAAGTGCATGGGCAATAAAAGCAACGTCAAGAGAATGCTGACTTATATCTTCCTTTATGGTGTTTCTCATCAGCGCCCAGCGGTTTATATATTTCATACGTGAAATCACCGCAAAAAACTTATAGCTATCCATTTTTTCTCCTTTTTTTGGAAAAAATATCGCACCCGAAAAGAGTGCGATATTACAACTTTTCTTTTATCAATGTGCAACGATACTCAAAAGCACACCGGCTGCAACAGCCGAACCGATAACGCCTGCAACGTTAGGACCCATTGCGTGCATAAGCAGGTAGTTTGTCGGTACTTCTTCCTGTCCCACCTTCTGAGAAACTCTGGCCGCCATAGGAACAGCGGAAACTCCCGCAGAGCCAATAAGGGGATTGACCTTACCATGCGTAAGAACGCACATAAGCTTACCGAGCAGTATTCCGCAGGCAGTTCCGATAGAAAATGCGATAACTCCCAGGATTATGACCTTTGCAAAGGAAAGGGTCATAATAGTTTTTGCGGTTGTTGTTGCACCAACGGTAACTCCGAGGAATATTGTGATTATGTTCATAAGCTCATTCTGAGCAGTTTTAGCGATTCGGTCACACACGCCGCTTTCTTTCAGCAGATTGCCCATCATAAGCATACCTACCAGCGGTGCAGCCGATGGGATCATAAGGGCAATAACAACGGTAACGAGTATAGGGAAGATCAGCTTTTCAACCTTTGATACAGGACGAAGCTGTCCCATAACGATAGAACGTTCCTTCTTGGTGGTAAGCGCCCTCATGATAGGCGGCTGTATAATAGGCACAAGGGCCATATACGTATATGCCGCAAGGGCTATGGTACCAACACCGATAGAGTCGGAGTTTGAAAGAAGCTTAGATGAAACGTAGATAGATGTAGGACCGTCAGCACCGCCTATGATCGCAATAGAACCGCACTCCGCAGCGCTCATTCCCAGAAGCGCAGCACCAAGGAAGGTAAAGAAGATACCGCCCTGTGCAGCCGCTCCCAAAAGGAAGCTCTTTGGGTTTGCAATAAGCGGACCAAAGTCGGTCATTGCACCTATCCCAAGGAATATCAACGGCGGATATATTTGCAGCTTTACGCCCATATACAATATATCCAATAGTCCGCCATGCTGTAGGATATTTCCATAGTCTATGTAGTGGTCATTGTCACCTACCGTCTGGTAGACCCAGAATTCCGAGTGATACATATCCGCCCCCGGAAGGTTGGTAAGAAGCATACCAAAGGATATAGGAAGCAGCAAAAGCGGCTCAAACCCCTTTGCGATAGCAAGGTACATAAACAAAAAGGATATCAATATCATCACTATGTTTTTCCAGCCGCCGTCTACAAAAAAGCCGGCAACTCCCGATGCTTTTGCAAGATCGGCAATAGTGCTCAAAAACTGATCTAACATTTCTCAAACTGTCCTTTCATTGAATTGAGTATGGATCAAAAGGGCCTTGTATTATCTGCAAGTCCTGCTGCAGCCCACGGATCACGTTGAGCAACAGACCTTCTGACGCTTTTAATGACCGGCTTTTTCCCGTTTTTTGAACACATGGCAGTCACCGCAGCTGCAATGACTGCTACGATCTCATCGTCGATCCCGTCCTCAATTACCGGTTCGTTTTGCTTTGCCTCGATCTTCTGTACCGGTGCAGCTGTCTGCTGTGCAGCCTTAGCCGCAGCTTTCTCGGCTTCCAGCTTTGCCTTTTTCTTCTCGTTTTTCCGTTTAAATGCCGTTCCGTAAATTGAAACGAACAGCACCAAAAGTATAAGTCCGATAAACACCACGCTCATGCCTGTAATCACCACAGAGGCAATATCGGTAGCTGTATAGTCATGACCGCTGAGCTTACTTGCCAGCATCTGCACTGCTATATCCTGCATGACACTTCTCCTTTATATAATTATGTAATTTTAAAATACTATTTTAGCTGATACACTAATTATTTTAATTATACACCAGTTTCTCAGATTTTACAAGTGTTTTTTAATCAAAATTTGCACAAATTTGTTAAGAAACTCACAATTGTTTTCCCTTATATACAAAATAGCTGCCGCAAGGGAGTTTGCTATTGAAAACAGGAAAAAAATATGCTATACTGTACTTTGAAAAAAACGTAAAGCTGTCGTGATCAAATAAAAAGCACGAAGTTACGGTTATGATACGGAAGTGATAATATGCAGAAGTTTTTTGATAAATTTGTTGACTATCTCCCCCACATTGTTGCGGCGCTTATAATCTACATCGGCGGCTTGATCGCCATGAAGATAGTTATCAAAATAATGAACAAGGGCATGAATGTAAAGCGTGTTGACAAGACTCTTCACAAGTTCGTTACATCCGTGGTCCATGTTTCGATGATGGTACTTATACTTGTAATGGTGCTTTCCGCACTTCAGGTATCCACAAGTTCAATTATCGCAGCCATCGGCGCAGCGGGTCTTGCGATCGGCCTTGCTTTACAAAACAGCCTTTCCAACGTTGCCGGCGGATTTATAATCCTGCTGACAAAGACATTCAAAATTGGCGATTACATAAGCATAAACAACGTTGAAGGCTATGTGGACTCCATATCCATTTTACAAACCACCATTCTGACCATGGAAAACAAGAGGGTCAGCATACCAAACAAAATGGTCACAGAGTCCATTGTCATAAACTTTACCGCCCAGCAAAAGCGCAGGCTGGAGCTTAGGTTCAACATTGCATACGAGGATGACCACAAGAAGGCTATGTCCATCATTCTGGCTGTACTTAATACGCATCCTGATATAATCGATGTTCCCGACGAACCTATGTGCGTTATGGAGGCACACGCTGACAGCTCCATTGTACTGCTTATGAGAGCGTGGCTGCCTACGGAGAAATATTGGCCCACACGGTACGACGTTATACAAAAAGTTAAAGAGCAGTTTGACCGGGAAGGCATCACCATTCCGTTCCAGCAGGTGGAAATGCACATCAAAAACAGCTGACGAGGTTGATTGGGAGGATTCTTATGCAGGATATCCAGCTTCAGGACAGAGCAGAACTTATAATCAAGGCGTGTTTGCAGGAGAACAGCTCTGATGTCACGGAGCTTTTCCGTCACATTGCGTCAAGGGACTTTGTGCGGATACACGGTCCTGAGCATCATATTCTTGACGGTGCGATAATACTCACAGCTTTTAAAAACGCCGGAGGAAACATCGACCTTGCCAAGTGTCTTGAGGAAATGGCTGCCAGGGGGCTTAAAATGCCAGGAGCTATCTGCGCAAAGTGGGGTATCTGCGGTGCAGTAAGCTCTGTTGGAGCCGCTCTTTCAATTATTGACGGCACTCAGCCGTTGAGCACCGATGATTCCTGGGGTGGTCACATGGAGCTGACATCAAAATCACTGAGTGACATCGGAAAGCTGGGAGGACCCAGATGCTGCAAGCGAGACGCATACATCTCTCTGAACAATGGGGTAGTCTTTATCAACAAGCACTACGGGATTCCCGTCAAAGGCAGGTTCACCTCATGCCGCTATTCGATGAAAAATCCCCAGTGCAAAAAGGGGTCCTGTCCCTTCTTTTCATCAAACTAAAAAAGTCCGTAAAGCCAAATGCTCACGGACTTTTGTTTTCCTCACAATCTTTATCATAGCACAAAAAAAGAGCCGCAGTAATATGCGGCTCTTTTCAGTTGCTGATAAATTAAATGCTCTCCTTGACCTTAGCAGCCTTACCAACTCTGTTACGCAGATAGTAAAGCTTAGCACGGCGAACCTTACCCTTTCTTACAACCTCTACCTTATCAACAGATGGTGAGTGAACAGGGAAAACTCTCTCGATTCCGCAGCCGTGAGCAACTCTTCTTACTGTGAAGGTCTCGCTGATACCACCGTGTTTCTTGGCAATAACAGTACCCTCAAATACCTGGATCCTGGATTTTTCGCCCTCAACGATCTTAACGTGTACCCTTACGGTATCACCGATGCTGAATGCAGGGATCTCTTTTCTCATGCTTGACTCAGAAATAAGCTTTAAAGCGTCCACTTTAAATTCCTCCTTAATATTTTCAGACATTCATACACTTTATGGCAGAAACAAATTCCGCAAAGTCAGAGGACTATCCGCTTTAATGTCACCCCTATGGGGAGGCACTAACTCTCGTCATGAATAATTCCGAAGACTTATCCGAGACGGTATCAAATGCTTGTATATTATACCACATTTGCAGTAAGATTTCAATTGTGCATAACGTAAAACATCATAGTGTTTTACAAAAGTGTTTTGTGCGTATTGCACAGCCGCAAGGAAATACATTCGGTAAGTCACATAATCATTACTATTATTATACCTTTCGCAGCCGTGATCGTCAACTTTCACGATGCAAAGATACTAACGCACATATATGCCAGCACACAAACCAGCGATACGCTCACCCTGCCTTTAAAAACCGCAGCTGAGGCAAGCAATGCGACCAGCAGGGCAAACACACATTTAACCGCCCTTGCTCCTTTGCCTGCAAGCACAAGGTCAATTATTTTGCCCCCGTCAAGATACCCCACAGGCAAAAGATTAAAACCGCCAAGCAGCAGATTTACCTGAGCAAAAAAGGTCAGCCTGCCGATCAAAAGGCAGCTGATAAATGCAAGCAGAAAATTCACAGCACAGCCGCTTGCCAGGATAAACGCTTCCCTGCCAAAGGAATTTATTTTTTTGCAGGGGATAAGCTTTATACCGCCGCCGTAAAAGGTCATTCCCGAGGGCTTGCAGCTGCAAATAAGCATCGCCGCAAGATGTCCGGACTCGTGCAGGGCACAGCAGGCAAGCATTATCAGCACCTTGCCTGAGTCCGCACCGAGCAGGCAGGTAAGGCACACCACCGCAAAGAAAGAAAAACAGACCTTGACCTTTATCCCCGAAATTTCAAAAACATACAAAAGGATCACCCCTAAAGCTTATGCTTTCAGGGGTGGGGGTATTACAGCTTTTTTATCGGGTGCCTGATGACCGTTTTAAGCTTTTCAGGCGGAGTTTTGCGTGCATCGGACAGATATAGTTCGCACTTGGAACTGTAACTATCACGGGCTTGCTGCTTGGCATATAAAGCTCTTTGAACTCCTTTTTGAAATCAAAAGCCATAGCTCTCTCCCCTTTTTACTTTTTAAGCATCGGTGCAAGAAACTGTCCCGTGTAGGACTTTTTGCACTTTGCGACCTGTTCGGGTGTGCCTGTACATACGATCTCTCCGCCGCCGTCGCCGCCCTCGGGCCCGAGGTCGATAATATAGTCTGCGGTCTTTACAACGTCAAGATTATGCTCGATAACAAGCACGGTATTGCCTGCATCTACGAGCTTTTCAAGCACCTCAAGCAGCCTGCTCACATCTGCGGTGTGCAGACCTGTCGTAGGCTCGTCAAGGATATAGATAGTCTTTCCCGTGCTGCGCTTTGAAAGCTCTGCGGCAAGTTTGACACGCTGCGCCTCGCCTCCGGAAAGTGTGGTTGCAGGCTGACCTATCTTGACGTATCCGAGCCCCACCTCAAACAGCGTTTCCAGCTTGCGCTTTATCTTGGGGATATTCTCAAAGAAGGCAACGCCCTCCTCTATGGTCATTTCAAGCACATCGTAGATGTTCTTGCCCTTATAGTGAACATCGAGGGTTTCCCGGTTATAGCGCATACCGCCGCACACCTCGCAGGGAACGTAGACGTCAGGTAAAAAGTGCATCTCTATCTTGATGATGCCGTCGCCCTCGCACGCCTCGCAGCGTCCGCCCTTTGTATTGAAAGAAAATCTGCCGGCGGTGTAGCCCTTCATTTTGGCATCGTTGGTGTTTGCATATAGCTCTCTGATATCGTTGAAAACACCTGTATAGGTCGCAGGGTTTGAACGTGGGGTCCTGCCTATGGGCGACTGGTCGATAACGATAGCCTTATCGAGATTTTCTATGCCCAGCATTTTATCAAACTTACCGGGATAGGTTTTGGCTCTGTTCAGTTTTGCCGAGAGCTCTTTTTGTATTATTGCATTAACAAGGGAGGATTTTCCGCTTCCCGAAACGCCCGTAACGCAGGTGAAGGTGCCAAGGGGTATTTTCACATCAATGCCTTTAAGGTTGTTCTCCCTTGCGCCCCTGACCTCAAGGAACTTACCGTTTCCCTTTCTTCGGTTTGAGGGAACGGCTATTTTCTTTTTGCCGCTGAGATACTGCCCTGTTACGGACTTTTCGCAATTCATTATATCCTGCACAGTTCCCGTGGCTACGATCTCTCCCCCGTGAACGCCTGCTCCTACGCCGACATCTACGATAAAATCAGCTGCACGCATGGTATCCTCGTCATGCTCGACCACGATAACGCTGTTTCCAATATCACGCAGACGTTTGAGGGTTGCGATCAGCTTGTCGTTGTCACGCTGGTGCAGACCTATGGACGGTTCGTCAAGGATATACAGCACCCCAACAAGCGACGAGCCTATTTGTGTGGCAAGCCTTATGCGCTGGCTCTCTCCCCCGGAAAGGGTGCCGCTTGAACGTGAAAGCGTAAGGTAGTCAAGTCCGACAGAGGACAGAAAACGCAGCCTGTCCTTTATTTCTTTTATTATCCTTTCACCTATGAGCATTTCCTTTTTAGTCAGCTCAAGTCCCTCAAAAAACTCAAGACATTTTATCACCGACATAGAGGTAAGCTCATGGATATTTATTCCGCCGACTGTTACAGAAAGGCTTTCCCTTTTCAGCCTCTGACCATGACACTCGGGACAGGGCTCATCGGTCATAACGGTTTCGATATCCGCCTTTGAATACTCGCTTGCCGATTCCTTATAGCGCCTTTCAAGGTTTGGTATGATACCTTCAAACGGTCCTTCATACTGAGCGTTGTAGAAAAAGCTTCCCCCTCTGCTCAGCTTCAGCTTCTGACCCTGGGTACCATAAAGGAAAATATCAATGGCATCCTGGGGCAGATCCTTTACGGGCACGTCAAGTGAGATATCGTACTGCTTGGAGATCGCCTCATAATACATTGAAGCGATAGACTTATCATCAATGGTGTTCCAGCCGGAAGCCTTTATGGCGCCCTGTCTAATGGAAAGCTCCTTATTTGGTATTATAAGATCGGGATTTATTTTTTTGAACACTCCAAGACCTGTACATTTGGGACAGGCACCAAAGGGGTTGTTAAACGAGAACATCCTGGGAGTAAGATCCTCCATGGATACACCGTGCTCGGGACAGGCATAATTCTGGGAAAACATCATCTCTTCCCCGCCGATAACATCAATGATAACTGTACCTCCCGACATGGAGCAGACTGTTTCAAGGCTGTCTGTAAGGCGGGATTTGATGGAATCCTTTATAACAAGTCTGTCAACGATTATCTCGATGTTATGCTTTTTGTTCTTATCTATCTTTATCTCCTCGGTAAGCTCATAGGTTATCCCGTCGACCCTTGCTCTTACAAAGCCCGACTTCATACATCTTTCAAGTTCCTTTGTATGCTCGCCCTTTCTTCCCCTGACAATGGGGGCGAGCACCTGTATCTTAGTGCCCTGCTCAAGGGACATCACCTTATCCACTATCTGATCTATGGTCTGATGTTTTATCTCCCTGCCGCACACCGGGCAATGGGGCACGCCTATACGGGCGTACAAAAGACGCAGGTAGTCGTATATCTCCGTCACGGTACCTACTGTGGAACGGGGGTTTTTTGAAGTAGTCTTCTGGTCGATGGATATTGCAGGAGAAAGTCCCTCTATGGTATCCACATCAGGTTTATCCATCTGTCCCAGAAACATTCTTGCATAAGAGGACAAGGACTCCACATACCTTCTTTGTCCGTCTGCATATATCGTGTCAAACGCAAGGGACGATTTGCCCGACCCTGATAATCCGGTCATTACCACAAGCTTATCCCTTGGGATCGTAACATCTATATTTTTCAGATTGTGCTCACGGGCACCCTTTATAACAATTTCGTTCTTTGCCATTTTTACCTACCTGTTTCTATTTTTTATCTTCTCCCCGAAGCTCTTTTATCTTATCACGCAAAAATGCAGCGTGTTCAAAATCAAGCAGCTTTGCAGCTTCCTTCATTTGTTTTGTCAGCTTGTCGATAAGTGTATTTCTCTCCTGCCTTGACATTTTAAGGGTCTGTCTTGTCTTGTACTCAACATCCTCTTTTGAGGATATCTCGATAACGTCCCTGACATCTTTTATAATCGTCTTTGGAACAATGCCGTGGGCTTCGTTGAAGGCAGCCTGAAGCTCACGCCTTCTCTGGGTCTCGGTGATAGCAGCCTCCATTGATCGGGTGACGGTATCTGCATACATTATGACCTGTCCTGCGGCATTTCTCGCAGCTCTTCCTATGGTCTGGATAAGTGAGGACTCAGAACGCAAAAAGCCCTCTTTATCTGCATCAAGTATAGCCACAAGGGAAACCTCCGGCAGGTCAAGTCCTTCTCTGAGCAGGTTTATTCCCACAAGCACATCAAACTCACCAAGGCGCAGATCTCTGATTATCTCCATACGCTCTATGGTATCTATCTCGCTGTGCATATACCGCACCTTTATATCGAACCCTTTAAGGTACTCGGTAAGATCCTCTGCCATTTTCTTGGTCAGGGTCGTTACAAGCACCCTTTCATTTTTTTCAATACGCTTGTTTATCTCGCTCATAAGGTCTTCGATCTGCCCTTCTATTGGCTTTACGATGACCTCCGGATCAAGCAGCCCCGTGGGTCTTATTATCTGCTCCACGATCTGCTCGGACTTGTCCTTTTCAAAGGGACCCGGTGTGGCGGAAACGAATATCGCCTGATTTATACGTTCATAGAATTCGTCAAACTTCAGCGGCCGGTTGTCAAGTGCCGAGGGCAGTCTGAACCCATAATCCACCAGAGTCTGCTTGCGCTGTCTGTCCCCTGCATACATTGCACGTATCTGGGGCAGAGAAACGTGTGACTCATCTATTATTATCAGAAAATCATCAGGCAGATAATCAAGCAGCGTAAAAGGCGCAGTCCCGGCAGGTCTGCGTTCCAGCACACGTGAATAATTCTCTATGCCGCTGCAAAATCCTATCTCCTCCAGCATTTCTATATCATAGTTTGTACGCTGTGAGATACGCTCGGCTTCGATAAACATTTCATTGTCCTTGAAATACTTAACACGTTCGTCAAGCTCCTGCTTTATCTCACATATTGCATCGTGCATTTTATCCTTGCTGACAACATAATGACTGGCAGGAAAGATAATATAATGCAGATAGCTTCCCAGCAGCTCTCCGGAAACCACGTTGATCTCACTGATACGGTCTATCTCGTCACCGAAGAACTCCACCCTCACAGCTATATCTGTAGAGTTGGCAGGCATTATCTCAACGGTATCGCCTCTGACTCTGAACTTTGTTCTTGTAAAGTTTATATCGTTGCGCTCGTACTGTATCCCCACAAGCTGAGCAACAAGCTGCTCACGGGAAATCTCCTGTCCCTTGCGTATAGATACCATCATAGATTTATACTCTGCGGGATCACCCATCGAATAGATACAGGAAACGCTGGCAACTATTATAACATCTCTGCGCTCGGCAACCGCTGCCGTGGCGGAATGGCGCAGACGGTCGATATCCTCGTTCACATCAGAGTCCTTTTCGATATACACATCCTTGCTGGGCACATACGCCTCCGGCTGGTAGTAGTCATAGTAAGACACAAAGTATTCAACGGAATTGTTTGGAAAAAACTCCTTGAACTCAGAGCACAGCTGTGCGGCAAGTATTTTGTTGTGGGCAAAAACAAGGGTGGGGCGGTTGACACGCTGGATAACATTTGCCATTGTAAATGTCTTTCCCGAGCCTGTAACTCCCATAAGTGTCTGTTCCTTCATGCCGCTTTCAAGGCCTTTGACCAACGCATCCACAGCCTCGGGCTGATCTCCGGCAAGCTTATAATCGCTGACAAGTTCAAAGTGATCCATAATAACTCCTTTATTCTAACAAACGTTAATGAATATTATACCCCATATTATTTTTAATGTAAAGGGTTTTTTGATTAACTTTTCAACATCTACCCCAAGGGATCTTTCTTCACAAAAGATCGTGGGGGAACATACCGCCGCTGCGGCTCTTGAAAAATGATAAAGAATGTGTTACAATCTTTATTGAGATCTCAGGAAAGGACAACAGGCAATGCGTGAATTTGTAATAAACAAAAACGACAGCGGTCAAAGGCTTGATAAATTTATAACCAAAGCAGTTAAAGACCTGCCGCAGAGCCTGCTGTACAAATATATACGCCTGAAGCGGATAAAGCTCAACGGCAAACGCTGTACAATTTCACAAAGGCTCAGCGAAGGGGACGTTTTGCAGCTTTATATAAACGATGAATTTTTTGAGGGAGATACATCAAAGCCCGGATTTCTCAAAGCACCGGATACGCTGGACATTGTTTACGAGGACGACAACATTCTGCTGTGCGACAAAAAGTGCGGACTTGTGGTCCATGAGGACGAAAGCGGCGTGAGCGACACTCTTATAAACCGCATACTGCACTATCTTTACAATAAGGGAGAATACGATCCCGAAAAAGAAAACTCTTTTGTGCCCGCTCTTTGCAACCGTATAGACAGAAACACCTGCGGTATTGTCATATGTGCAAAAAACGCACAAAGCCTTCGGATACTTAATCAAAAGGTCAAAGACAGGGAGATAGACAAGCGGTATCTCTGCGTTACGGTGGGGGTCCCAAAAAATAAAGAAGACACCCTTACGGCTTACCACCAGCGAAACGAAAGCACCAAGATCGTTAAGATAACAGACTCAAAGACACCCTATAACAAGACCATGATCACACAGTACAAGGTGCTTGACGTTAGCAGCGACGGAAAACTTGCCCTTTTGGAGGTAAAGCTCATAACCGGAAGGACACATCAGATAAGGGCGCATCTTGCTCACATCGGCTATCCTCTGCTTGGTGACGGAAAATACGGTATAAACCGTGTAAACCGGGAATATAATGTTAAAACGCAGGCCCTTTGCGCTTATAAGCTTACCTTTGATTTTCCGGCAGATGCAGGCTGCCTTGAATATCTCAGAGGAAAAAGCTTCAAGTTAGAAAAAATATGGTTTACAGACAAATATTTCAACCGATGATGTTAAAGTCCCGTGGACATATCAGATCGTTGTCCAAAGGGTGTATAGCAATAGCACCAAAAACACAAGGCAAAATTCGATAAAAACACACAATTTTTTTAGTGAATGCTTGATATTACGCAGAGAATATGATATAATCAAATAGTTGAATTTTTCGGCAAATACTTCACTCTTTGGAGGGTTTATTATGACAGGCGATCTTCATTGCCATACCACACTTTCCGATGGAAGCCTCGGTATAGAAGAAACAATCGTTCAGGCTAAAAGAATGGGACTGGATTTTCTCGCCATAACCGACCATGATACACTTTCGTCTTCAAGCAGGGCTAAGATCCTGGGTGAAAGATACGGTGTTCAGGTAATTCCGGCGGTGGAGCTTTCCGCATGGGATAAAAAGCGCAATAATAAGGTACATATTCTTTGCTATGCCCCTCAAAAGCCGGACAGACTGGAAGGGCTGTGCATGAAGTCCTGCCAGATCAGGACAGAGTGTGCAAAGGACATGATAAAGAAAGTTCTTGAAAGATATCCTATCCCCTCCGATTCGGTGCAAAAATACACCAAGGGGTCAAAGAGCATTTATAAATCCCACATTATGAGAGCACTGGTGAACTACGGATACGCTACCGAGCTTTACGGTTCGGTAAACGACAAGCTCTTTGCATGGCCAAACGGTGAATGTCTTGTCACAAGAGAATACCCGGACGTTAACTTTGTTATTGACCTTATACATTCATCAAGGGGTATTGCTGTTATGGCTCACCCATGTATGTTTGACAATATAGAGCTGCTGAAAGAACTTATTGCAGCAGGAAAGATCGACGGCATCGAAGCTTATCACTTCTCCGCTGCCACTCAGAAGCAGCAGATGCTGGAAAAGCTTGCAAAGGACAACGACCTTATCGTTACCGGCGGTTCCGATTTCCACGGTCTTTACAACAGCACCATGACCCACATCGGCAAGTTCGTTACCGATCAGGAAAACCTTGACAAGATGTTCAAGCTTATCAGCAAAAACTCGCAAAAGACAAACAAAGCACCACAGAAGGCAGAACAGTAAAAAGTATATACGAGGAGCATTACAGGTGTAGTGTTCCTCTTTTAGATGTAAGAAGTAAGAAATACGAGGTAAAAAGAGGTAGTAAAATGGATGTAATGGAAAAGTCACTTGAAATGCATAAAAAATGGGAAGGCAAGATCGAGGTCATATCCCGCACAAGGATAAACAGTGCCGAGGACCTTACCCTTGCCTATACACCGGGTGTTGCAAGGCCGTGTCTTGAGATACAAAAGGACCCGGATCTTTCCTATGAACTTACAAGAAGGGCAAACCTTGTGGCTGTCATCACAGACGGAAGCGCTGTGCTGGGTCTGGGGAATATAGGCGGTCTGGCAGGTATGCCTGTTATGGAGGGTAAATGTGCTCTTTTTAAAGAATTTGCAGACGTTGACGCATTTCCCCTTTGTATAAGATCAAACGACGTGGACGAGATCGTTAACACCATTGCTCTTATCGGTGACAGCTTCGGGGGAATAAACCTTGAAGATATTGCTGCACCAAGATGCTTTGAAATAGAGGCAAAGCTGAAGGAAAAGCTGGATATACCCGTTTTTCACGATGATCAGCACGGCACGGCCATCGTTGTAGGTGCGGCGCTTATGAACTCCTGCAAGGTTGCAGGAAAGAAAATAAGCGACATAACCATCGTTATAAACGGAGCAGGTGCGGCAGGCTGCGCTATAGGAAAGCTTATACTCAGTCTTGGAGTGGGCAACCTTATTATGGTGGACCGTGAGGGTATCATCTGTGAGGGCGACAAAATGCTCAATCAGGCTCATGAAGAACTGTCAAAGGTTACAAACAAAAACCATATCCGAGGCTCGCTTGCCGAAGCCATGAAAGGCGCAGACGCATTCATCGGTGTTTCAAAGCCCGATCTTGTAAGCGAGAAAATGGTAAAGTCAATGGCGGATAAGCCTATCATTTTTGCAATGGCAAACCCTGTCCCGGAGATAATGCCGGACAAGGCAAAGCAAGCCGGCGCTTTTATTGTTGGTACAGGCCGATCGGACTTTCCGAACCAGATAAATAACGTTATTGCCTTCCCGGGGATCTTCAAGGGCGCTCTTGCGGTAAGGGCAAGAGATATAAACGAAGAAATGAAAATGGCAGCTGCAAAGGCTATTGCAGGCTGCGTGAGCCCGGATCAGCTTTGCGCTGAATTTATCCTTCCCAACGCATTTGACAGAAAGGTGCCTGTGGCAGTTGCCGAGGCAGTTGCCCGTGCAGCCCGTGAAACAGGCGTTGCAAAGATCTGAAAGGAGAAAAGCTCTATGAAAAAAGTAAGCTATATACCAAAAGGCGTATGCTCAAGACAAATACAGTTTGAGCTTGACGGTGATGTTGTACGCAGTGTGAAATTCACAGGCGGCTGCAACGGAAATCTTCAGGGCATAGGAAAACTCGTGGAGGGCATGAATATTGACGATGTTATCCAAAAACTTGACGGTATAAACTGTAACGGCAGAGGAACTTCCTGCCCGGATCAGCTTGCTCAGGCGCTGAAAGCATACAAATAATAGTTTATTCAGGAAAGGGATGTCTTAAAATGAAAAACAACAAAAAACCTCTTATGGTGAGAATAATCGCACTGGCTATGGTCGCTCTGCTGATTCTGGGCGTTGTAGTGGCAGCTGTCGCAGGGGCTGTAAGCTGATATGGTCCACATAGGGAACAGCTGGGATCAGATCCTTGGTGAGGAATTTAAAAAGCCGTATTACCTTAATCTAAGGGAATTTCTGAAGAAGGAATATGCAAGATACAAGGTCTATCCTGATATGTATCATATTTTTAATGCGTTAAAACACACGCCATACGAGAGCGTCAAGGCGGTCATAATCGGTCAGGATCCTTATCACGAGCCGGGTCAGGCACACGGTCTGTGCTTTTCTGTGCAAAAGGGTACCCCCCTTCCGCCGTCTCTTCAAAACATTTATAAGGAGCTTCACGACGATCTGGGCTGTCCCATTTCCGAAAACGGAGATCTGAGCTGTTGGGCTAAGCAGGGTGTTCTTCTGCTCAACACCTCTCTTACCGTCAGACAGGGACAGGCAAACTCTCACAGCGGCAAGGGCTGGGAGCTGCTCACCGATGAGATCATCAGAAAGCTCAACAACGCTCCTCAGCCAATTGCGTTTATCCTTTGGGGGTCGAACGCAAGGTCAAAAGCTCAGCTTATCACCAACCCCAACCACGGGATCTTTCAAGCACCTCATCCCTCTCCGCTTTCGGCGTACCGTGGATTTTTCGGTTGCAGACATTTTTCAAAGGTAAACAGTTTTCTGTCACAAAAGGGTGTTGAGCCCATTGACTGGACTGTACGGGATGTTTAAACTGTACGTTTTTTTGTACATATACGAACTGCAAAGGCTCACAGCATATGGTCTGTGAGCCTTTTTTCATTCACAAAAAACTATTTGAACAGTATCATCTATGGGTATCTCTGACTTATCGGTAAATATCAATACCCTTGCGTACTCATCTATCCTTCGCACCGTACCGGTCTTTACAATATACCTGCCGCCGGTCTTATACTTATCCGGGACAAAGTAGGTCACGCTGATCTGCGGTTGCTCGTCCAGACTGTCAAGCAAGCGGTTTAGGTTTGCGTTTAGTTCGGACATTTCGTCCTCTGTCAGTTCAAGCCTACTGTCGGTCAGCCTTGCAGTCTCGGCTACGGCATCGTCATAGCCCACAAGTGCCGCAAAGGGTGCGAACTGTGCCGCCCTGTCGTGCATTGACATAGGGTGCAGATCGTCATACTGCGGACGGGTGAGGTGTTTTATATCATCGTAGTTATCCGGCATAGCGTGTTCACCTCTTTGCTAAATAATCAGAATTGTCCGTATATTATCCAAATACCTCTTTTAGTATTATTGAAAGAGAGCCTTCTGTATAAAATTCAAGTGGACATTTGCCAAAATTAGGGGCGGCATAATGCGGATCAGCTCCGGCTTCTTTCAGTGCTGTAAGTATTCTTCGCAAGTCTTCATGTAGTTCATCGGTGAATAATCGATCATCACTTTCTACATGGTCAACATAATTAAAACTCGGTAAGACCTGATTTGATTGCAGACAAAATCTCCATATTCCCGAATTGCCATAAGAATCGATACCATTAACATCAGCGCCGTTTTTGATCATAAGACTGAGTGTATTGAAAGCATCGTCAGCTCTTTCTTTGGTCGAGAAGAGCTTATAACCCATATATTTACTATTGGTATTCCATCTACTGCACATGACAGCCGCTGTGATAGCGTCATGAATAACAGGTGTTCTCCACTCATTACAGCATGATTCATCTTCAATAAAATTCAGATCAGCACCCATTTCAATAAGATATTTGGCAATCTCAAAATTTCCTGTTTTTAATGCTACCTGCAAAGGCGACTGCCCGTCGTCCTTTTTGGGAGGTTGTTTTGCCACGCAATTTACCAATTCCGGCTTTTTTGTTATTATCTCTTTGACCTCATTAAAATCGCCGTTCCTGATCGCTTTGAATAGTTTTTTCATCTTATCCTCCTGTCTCAAGCCTTATGCCCACCGATTTGCCGGTTGCGGTCTTTTGCCGTAGCACCCTCCGTGAAGTTCGTACCTTTCAAAACGGCATTCTTTCCGAATTTGTGTTTGATCGTGAGCATCGCTTCCTGCAATGCTCTTTCCTTTTCAAGGACTCTGTCATCGTATGTTTGCTCCGTGTCAAAAAGGCTTATCTGTTCAAATCTTTCGCTGTCGGGGATATCCTCTTCGGGTATAACGCTGCACACCACCAATGTCAGTCTTCGTACAAGCAGCGTCCTGTCAATTATACGATCATAAAGCTCCATTGTACTGTCAACGATCTTTCTCGTGGACGAGGTATGTCTGTCAAGATTGATCGTACCGTGGGCGTGTTTGGGGACAGTTCTCCCATAATAGTCTGTTGTGATCTCCCCTTTATACTTACCGTCTGCAAGGCTCTCACGGTCATAATTGACCGTAAGCACGATCTGATTTGTTACAAGCCCCTTATCCACCAAGTCAAGGGACAGCATATCCGCCATTTCCCAAAGGATAAGACGTGTGCGCTCATAATCGCAGGGCTCTTGCAGAACTTGTCCCGATGTGATGCTGTTGTTTTGCGGTCTGTATTCCTTGACTGCCTCCATAGTCGTTGGCTCAATTCCCCATGCGTGGTCTATCAGCAGCTCTGCATTTTTGCCCAGGAGCTTATACAGCTTGCCGATACGATAACGGTCAAGGGAATGACGGGCAATGTCGCCCATAGTATAAATGCCCAGCTTTTCAAGCCGTGACGCAATACCATTGCCCACTCTCCAAAAATCGGTTATCGGTCTGTGATCCCACCAGTTTTCCTTATAGCTCTGCTCGTCAAGCTCTGCGATACGCACACCATCCTTGTCCGCCGGGATATGCTTGGCAACAATATCCATAGCGATCTTGCACAGGTACATATTCGTCCCCACACCTGCCGTTGCCGTGATGCCTGTTGTATCAAGAACATCCTGTATCAGCATTCGTGCAAAGCCGTGACCGTCTGTCTTGTATGTGCTTAGATACCCCGTGGCATCAATAAATACCTCGTCTACCGAATATGCGAAAATATCTTCTGGAGCAACATATTTAAGATAGATGCTGTATATCTGTGCACTTACTGTCATGTAAAGCCGCATTCGTGGCGTGGCGGTAATATAATCAAGGGCAAGTGATGGGTCTGCAATGACCTGGGAATGAATGAAACTCTTTCCCGTCAGCTTCTTTCCCGGTGCAGTGCGTGCCCGCTCTCTGTTGACCTGCTCCACCCGGGAGATCACCTCGAAAAGCCTCGCCCTTCCCGATATCCCGTAGCTTTTCAGGCTCGGCGAAACTGCAAGGCATATCGTCTTCTCGGTGCGGCTGCTGTCAGCTACTACCAGATTTGTGTCGAGTGGGTCTAATCCACGTTCCACACACTCTACACTCGCATAAAATGACTTTAAGTCTATCGCTATATATACCCTCTCCATATGTCCCGCCTCCTTTGCTAAATCGGAATTTATCATCATACGTTTAGTGCATAATCGGGCTGGAACTCTTTGAAAAGAGTTCCCCCCGTGCCCCCTTCAGAAACTTTTTAATGATTTTTGGCACTTGGGAGCTTCACTCCCAAGCACCAAAAATGGTTAAGAGCTTTAAGGGAGTACAAGAGAAAATCTTTTTAGAGAAATCTAACCTGACTATGCATCAAACATATGATAATAATTCGGATTTACCACAATATCCTTGCATAGCAGTTGGAGATATTCTCTTGGGAAAAGTTTTCCTCAAACTCTCTTTTTGAACTTTTCAGTCATTTTTACATATCGGGCAATATGCCCGATATGTAAAAATCATTAAGAGGTTTAGGAAAGGGGTCTGGGGGATAACCCTTCTCCAAAAGGGTTTCCCCCAGCTGCCACGCAAGGGTGCTGCGGTAAATTCTGATTTAATTATAGCACATATGTTCGGAGTTGTCAAACATTAGTTCGATTATTTGTTTATCAGTCCAAATTTTTGTACTAACATGCAAATATATGGGAAGCCCTGTACGATAAAATTCCGGCTTGACAAAGTGGTGGGATTAGGGTAAAATCAAGATAGGAAACATGGTAAATACAGGAGAACGAGATGGCTGAGATAATAGAGATAACAGATCTTAGTGCAAAGGAGCTTGAACCTTACTCATGCACTAACGAGGTACAGCTGAAGAGATATTTTGAGCCTGAGCCCGGTATATTTATTGCCGAGAGCCCGAAGGTGGTACGTCGTGCACTTGAAGCGGGATACGAACCTATATCGCTTCTTTGTGAAGAAAAATATATAAACGGTCAGGCGCAGGACATAATCTCCGCCTGCGGCGGGATAAAGGTATACACCGCAGCAAGCAGTGTACTTACGGCGCTGACCGGATTCAAACTGACTCAGGGTCTGCTCTGCGCCATGAGGCGAAAAAAACTTACGCAAGCCGAGAGCATATTAAAAGGCTGCACAAGGATAGCGGTTCTTGAAAACGTAATGAACCAGACCAATATAGGAGCCATATTCCGAAACGCCGCAGCTTTGGGAATAGACGCTGTACTTCTTACAAAGGCATCCAGCGACCCTCTGTACCGCCGGAGCGTAAGGGTAAGTATGGGAACGGTGTTTCAGATACCGTGGACATTTTTAGATCAGCCTGTACCCGACTATGTAGGATTTTTAAAAGCACAAGGCTTTGCCACAGCAGCAATGGCGCTTTGCAAGGACACCGTAAGCATAAGCTCCCCTATTATATCCAGTCAGCCAAAGCTGGCTTTAATTCTCGGAACAGAGGGTGACGGACTTGATCAAAAGACCATATCAAGCTGTGATCTTACTGTTAAAATACCCATGTATCACGGCGTTGATTCGCTAAATGTGGCAACAGCAGGTGCTATCGCATTCTGGGAGATCACAAAAAATAAAGATACCCCGTCCGATTGAACCGAACAGGGTATTTTTTTGTACAGTTTTAGATCAGAAGCCGCCTCTGCCGCCTCTCATTCCGCCGTTTCCGCCGCCTCCCATCATGGACTGCGGGATAGAATCCACCTGAGTGCCGTTGATTATGATAGTACCGCCGTTATAGGTTGCCTTGCCGTCGCAGTCAAAAGAGGACATTCCTGCGGTAATATCTATCTTACCTCCGTTAATGGTAATATTTCCATTCGAGTCAATGGCATCTGTATCACCCTGATCCATTGAAATCGTGATCTCTCCGCCGTTTATCTCAATACTCGGAGTGTTGTATGCACTGCTTTTGCTTGCAGCGTTTATACCGTCATCCGTAGCCTGGATATTTACCTTTCCGTCGTTGATAAGCACGTATGTGCTTTCGATACCCTCGCCTCCTTTAAGTTTGAGGGTGCCGCCGTCAAGCTGAACATTGGTATTTGCCTGGATCGCATCGCTGGAGGCATTGATGTTGAATGTGCCGCCTGAAATATAGATGATGCCCAGCGTTCCGTCGTCGTCATTTTCACAGTGCAGTCCGTCTTTACCCGAGGTAATATTAAACGTTCCGTCGCAGATAGAGATAGTATCGTTTGACTCAACGCTGTCGTTGGCGCTGGATATCTCGTAGGTTCCGCCTGTAAATTTTATATCGTCTTTACCGGAGATACCGTTGTCGTATTTGGATACGATTTTCAAAGTTCCCTTTCCGTTGAATACCAGATCGTCCTTTGAAAAGATCACAGCATCGGTATTGGTGTCTCCGTCGGATCTGAACTCTCCGGTAACGCTAAGGCTGTTTTCCTTTTCCGTGGTAGTTACAAAGCACTTATCTGCGGACAAAACATATATTGCCGGGAAGTCATCGTTTGTAATATTCACCCCGTCAAGCACCAGCTGGACCTTATCCTCGCTGGCTGCATTTACTTTAATTGTGCAGTTTGAAGCTGTACCGCTGATAACATACACACCAGCCTCGGTTATATCAATGGTGCTGTTGTCGGAAACTGTAAGCTGTTTGGCGCCGGACGTATCGGCTGTCTGCTGAAGATCACGCTCTGTAAATCTGTCCGAATCAGTTTTTGAACTATTGTCTGATGAGGAAGACTCCTGTGAAGAGGCGCTTTCATCTGTACCAAGATCAGCATTTGTGATCGTTGCTTTTGAAGTCTGGGCTGATGAAGCTGTTGTAGAAGAGGCGGCTGAGTTTGCATCTGTGCTGCTTGATGACTGAGAGCATCCTGCCATTGCAACTGCAAGTGCAAGTGAGATTATTATTGCATAAGTTTTCTTTAACATTTTGATTACCTCCATGTTCTTTATTTTGTTTTTCCTTATGTGTCAATAATAATCCCTCTACCTTAAATGGACTTTAGACGATTGTGAAAAATTAAAGAAAAAATAAGGAGCCTGTTTAAAACACAAGCTCCTTATCATTTTAGTTATAGTGGTATATTACTTGTTCATAGCCTCTTCAACTGCAACTGCGCAAGCAACAGTAGCACCAACCATCGGGTTGTTGCCCATACCGATAAGTCCCATCATCTCAACGTGAGCAGGAACTGAGGACGAGCCTGCAAACTGTGCGTCAGAGTGCATTCTTCCCATTGTATCGGTCATACCGTAGGAAGCAGGACCTGCAGCCATGTTATCAGGGTGCAGAGTTCTTCCCGTACCGCCGCCGGATGCAACAGAGAAGTATTTTTTACCTGCCTCTATTCTCTCCTTTTTGTATGTGCCTGCAACGGGGTGCTGGAATCTGGTAGGATTTGTGGAGTTACCTGTGATAGAAACGTCAACATTTTCTTTCCACATGATAGCAACGCCTTCTCTTACGTCGTTTGCACCATAGCAGTTTACCTTTGCACGAAGTCCCTCGGAGTAAGCCTTGCGGAATACTTCCTTAACTTCGTTCTTCTCATAATCCATCTCAGTCTCAACATAAGTAAATCCGTTGATACGAGCAATGATCTGAGCAGCGTCCTTTCCAAGGCCGTTAAGAATAACTCTCAAAGGCTTTTGTCTAACCTTGTTAGCCTTCTCAGCTATACCGATAGCGCCCTCAGCAGCAGCAAATGACTCGTGGCCTGCCAGGAATGCGAAGCACTCGGTGTCCTCCTCAAGCAGCATCTTGCCCAGGTTGCCGTGACCAAGTCCAACTTTTCTCTGGTCTGCAACAGATCCGGGGATACAGAAAGCCTGAAGTCCCTCTCCGATCGCAGCAGCTGCCTCGGAAGCCTTTGTGCAGCCTTTCTTGATTGCGATAGCGCAGCCTACGGTGTAAGCCCACTTAGCGTTTTCAAAACAGATAGGCTGGATCTTCTCAACGAGGTGATAGATATCAAGGCCTTTTTCCTTGCAGACATCTGCACACTCTTCAATAGAATTTATGCCATACCCTTTGATAACATCGAGTATCTGCTTTTCTCTTCTCTCATATGATTCAAACAATGCCATAACTCGTTACCTCCTTATTCCTTTCTTGGATCCACAAGCTTAACAGCGTCATCGACTCTGCCGTACTGACCCTGTGCCTTTTCAAATGCAGTATTTGCATCATCGCCTGCTTTGATGAAATCCATCATCTTTCCGAAGTTAACGAACTTATAGCCAATGATCTCGTCATCTGCGTTGAGAGCCAGCTTTGTTACATAGCCGTCTGTCATTTCAAGATAGCGAGGTCCCTTTGCCAGTGTTCCGTACATTGTTCCGATCTGTGAACGAAGTCCCTTTCCAAGGTCCTCAAGTCCTGCGCCGACAACAAGTCCGCCCTCTGAGAATGCACTCTGGGAACGTCCGTAAACGATCTGCAAAAACAGCTCTCTCATAGCGGTATTGATAGCATCACATACCAAGTCGGTGTTAAGCGCCTCAAGGATAGTTCTGCCCGGCAGGATCTCAGCTGCCATAGCAGCAGAATGAGTCATACCCGAACAGCCGATAGTTTCTACCAGCGCTTCCTGAATAATGCCATCCTTAACATTAAGTGTAAGTTTGCAGGTTCCCTGCTGAGGTGCACACCAACCGATTCCGTGGGTGAAGCCGGAGATGTCCTTGATCTCTTTTGCCTTTACCCACTTAGCTTCCTCCGGGATAGGAGCAGCGCCGTGAGCAACGCCCTGTGCGATTGGGCACATTGTTTCAACTTCGTGAGAATAAATCATTTATAAACTCCTCTCATTTAATAGTAAATGTACAGCTCATACATTCATATTCATTATAAACCATTTGCCTCTTTTTTTCAAGTGGTTTTGTCTAATTTTAATAAATTTTCAGCATTTTAAAATCTCACTGCCGAAAAAGAGCACCGCTTAAGGGCAGTGCTTATATAGAAGTTTTGCCCCGAAGCAAATCAAATTGCTCCGGGGCATTATTTTATTATTTGTCTGCTCAGATAAAACAAAATTCAGTGTTCTATGCAAACTTTCAAAACCGGATAATAAACAGGTTTTTTGGTCAAGCTTTTTCTCGTAAAAGAAAGCTACACTATCCTGCGGATAGCGTGCGGTCGAGGGCGGCGCCCTCGTCGCTCTCCGCAGAGAGCGAAATCCCCATACAGCGTGCGCTCCGCAAGGGACGTGAACAAGCGAACAGCAAGCTGCACGCTTCAAAACAGTCCGGTGGACTGTTTTGGAAGAGGGGACGCCCTGCAAGAGAGGGCGTGCCCCTCAGAAACACAATGTCACAATACTTCTATATAAGCACTGCCCTTAACGGCGATGCTCTTTCTATGATCTTATTTAAGTTTGCTTTCCCTGTAAATAATATCCTCTCTTGACGGTCCGTTGGATACCATTGTGATCGGGAAGCCTATATGCTCCTCAACGAACTCGATATATTTCTTACAGTTCTCCGGCAGGTCCTCATACTTCTTTATGCCCCTGATATCAGTCTTCCAGCCGTCAAGGACCTCAAGAACGGGCTTGCACTTTTCAAGTATCTGCGTGGTGGGGAAATCGTCAAGGATCTTACCCTCATACTCATATCCCACGCAAACAGGGATCTTATCAAGATATCCCAGAACGTCGATGACCGTAAAGGCAACATCTGTTGTGCCTTGTATACGGCAGCCGTACTTTGTGGCAACGCAGTCAAACCAGCCCATTCTTCTCGGTCTGTGAGTTGTTGCACCGTACTCTCCGCCGTCACCGCCTCTTTTTCTCAGCTCCTCAGCCTCATCTCCGAAGATCTCGGAAACAAATGCACCTGCACCCACAGCAGACGAATATGCCTTTACTACCGTAACGATAGTCTTTATCTCATAAGGCGGAAGCCCTGCACCGATAGCGCCGTAAGCTGCAAGAGTGGAAGAGGATGTTACCATAGGGTAAATACCGTGGTCAGGGTCTTTCAAAGATCCCAGCTGACCCTCCAAAAGGACATTTTTACCCTCCTTCAGAGCCTTCCACAGATATGCGGAAACGTCACACACATAAGGTGCAAGCATTTCTTTATATCTCATAAGTGTTTCAAAAAGCTCATCCGGATCAATAGGCGGCTTATGGTAAAGGTGCTCCAGAAGAACGTTTTTTTGTTCAAGCACTCTTGCGATCTTCACCTTCAGAGTGTCCTCGTGGAAAAGCTCCTGTACCTGGAAGCCTATTTTAGCGTATTTATCAGAATAAAAGGGTGCAATACCCGATTTTGTTGAGCCAAAGCTTGCCTTGCCCAGTCTTTCCTCCTCATACTGGTCGAAAAGAACATGATACGGCATTACCATCTGTGCCCTGTCTGAAATAAGTATCTTCGGCATTGGTACGCCCTTGGAAGTAACGTCTTTCACCTCGTTGAAAAACTTTTCAACGTCAAGTGCAACGCCGTTGCCTATTATGTTTGTGGTATGGTCATAAAAAACTCCCGAAGGAAGCGTATGAAGGGCAAATTTTCCGTAATGGTTCACAATTGTGTGACCTGCATTTGCACCGCCCTGAAACCTGATTACTATATCAGACTCCTGAGACATCATATCGGTAAGCTTTCCCTTACCCTCATCGCCCCAGTTAGCACCGACTATCGCTCTAACCATTATTTTTTCCTCCTTGATAGGCATAACTGATACAGTATGCCGTCTTATTGGCACACTCTCACCAATTGATTATAACATATAATATTTACAATGTAAATATCAAGGGATAACTTTTACATTTTTATAACAATTCAAAGGACACAAAAAATTTACAAACCTATTGCATAAGGTGTTGACAAAGAAAGATATATGTTGTATAATGTTCCTTGTTAAAAAATAGCCTTATCAAGAGTGGCGGAGGGACAGGTCCTATGAAGCCCGGCAACCTGGGTATTTATTACACAAGGTGCTAATTCCTGCGGAGTTTTCCGAGAGATGAGGAAATCGTCGGTATTTCAAGCATTTCGGAAACGAAGTGCTTTTTTTCGGCTATTTTTGACCCATTCATACGGCAAAAGCCGGATCTTATTCATATAGAAAGAGGTAAGCAAATGTCTAAATTTCTTTTTACGTCAGAATCGGTAACACAGGGGCATCCCGACAAAATATGCGATCAGGTTTCGGATGCTATCCTTGATGCTATGCTTGCACAGGACCCAATGTCAAGGGTCGCTTGCGAAACTGTGGCAACCACGGGAATGATAATGTGCATGGGTGAGATAACCACAAAGGCTGTTGTTGACATTCCTCAGATCGTCAGAGACACAGTAAACGAGATCGGATATAACGATGCAAAGCTCGGATTTGACTGCAACACCTGTGCGGTCATCACCACAATAGACAAACAGTCCCCTGACATTGCTATGGGGGTGGACAGCGCACTTGAGGGCAGAGATAAAGGAGAAAAAGACACCGGCGCAGGCGATCAGGGAATAATGTTCGGATATGCCTGCAACGAAACTGCGGAGCTTATGCCAATGCCCATATCGCTTGCACACAAACTTGCTCTCAGGCTCACAGAGGTGAGAAAGAACGGAACACTTGGCTATCTGCGTCCCGACGGAAAAACTCAGGTTACGGTAGAATATGTTGACGGCAAGCCTGTAAGAGTGGACACGGTGGTGATATCCTCGCAGCACGATGAAGATATTACCCTGGAGCAGATAAGAGCAGATATTATCGAAAATGTCATAAAGCCCGTTATCCCTTCGGAGCTGCTTGTGAACACCAAGTATTTCATCAATCCCACAGGACGGTTTGTTGTGGGCGGACCTCAAGGCGACAGCGGACTTACAGGACGAAAGATAATCGTTGATACCTACGGCGGATATGCACGCCACGGCGGCGGAGCTTTTTCCGGAAAGGATCCCACAAAGGTGGACAGGTCAGCTACATACGCTGCAAGATACGTTGCAAAGAACATTGTTGCTGCCGGTCTTGCAGATAAATGTGAAGTAGAGATAGCTTACGCTATCGGCGTAGCTCGCCCCGTTTCTGTAATGGTAGATACCTTCGGCACAGGCAAGGTAAGCGATGAAAAGCTCTCACAGGCTGTGGAAAAGGTATTTGATCTGCGCCCATCAGCAATTATTGATATGCTTGATCTTCGCAAACCGCAGTACAAGGCGCTTGCCGCTTACGGACACATGGGACGTGAGGATCTTGGCGTAGCCTGGGAAAAGACCGACAAAGTTGACGCTTTACTGGCAGCTGTAAAATAAGGATAAAAAACATGAGAGCAGCATAGGCTGCTCTCTCATTTTTTTATTTTGCTGATATTTCCCCGGAAATTTTCTCGTATATTTTCTCAACAGCATTAAAATCCATTGCATTTATATAGTAGCTTTCTATAACATCGTGCTGCTGCTTTGCCTTATCCATCATCTTTCCGGCGGCATCTTTCAGAGTTCGCATCAATGCAGCGTTTTGTTTCAGCCGATCTTTGTTTTCCTGCCACAGGGTCTTTTGATAGAATCTTGACATATTTATCCTCTTTCCGGCTGCTTCAAGTCCGTTTAGCGGGCTTGCAGAAACCAAAGCCACACCTATCTCGTCAATGAGGAGATGCTCATATAGCCTGTTCCCAAAAAGCATACATGGGGACAGCTTTACATCGTACCCCTTTTGCACCGCATACCCTGCAACAGCTGAAATAAGGATATTCGAGGCGGCAAAAATATCGTTGCACAAATAATACACATCAAGGTAGTTATCCAGAGTTTCGCTGAAAGTATAATACCCGTAGCGTGTCATTGCGCTAAGGCAGCGTGTAAAGCTCCTTCCCCGATAACCACGGCTTTTGCCGAAAACCTTTTTGCAAAAGCGTTTACAAAAGCCATCCAGCTTTTTCTTATCAAGGCACTGCTCTGCACAGCAGAATGTATCCTCGCATATTTTTCCAAGAGCAGCGGAGTATTTTGCACCGCAGGACATAAGCTCTTTATGTTTTCTTATGGCACCGACTATATCTTCCTTTTTATCCTTGAGCAAACTGTTGTCCCAGCAGCTCCCCAGGTCGACCACCCTCTGGCAGGAACCGGGATATACAGGGTCAAAGGTGTGGGGAGCGGTACCATCAACTATGACCGCCTTTGAACTGTGCAGCACCACACCGTCAAGTGAATCCGGATCAGATGAGCAGTAATAACGGGTAACATTTTCACTTTCTTCAAATCTGTCTGCGATCTTTTTCATAAGCGAGGACTTCCCTGTTCCCGCTGCGCCTTTCAGAACATAAGTATAGAAGCTGTCAGAGTTTACATATTCTCCGAACTGTGTTACAAAACCACCGGGTGTCATTGAGCCAAGAAAGTATTTTTCCGACATACCATATCCTCCTGTTTCGTCCGTCAAAACAGACGTTATTTTGTATATTGTATGTCATATGCCTGAAAAGGGACACAAAAACAGCTGTACAAATAATTGTACAGCTGTTCAACAAGAGTCATGGCACATTAGTCTATTCTGTTTTCTCGCCCTGAGGCTCAGCCTTGGAAGACTCCTCGGCAGGCGGTGCCTCGCTTATTCCCACATCAGCACAGATATATACTCTGCCGCTGCCGTTTCCGGTTATCTCATATCCAAAGTCAGATCTGGACAGCTCCGGGGTGGGTATTGTAGTTTCAGAGTTTTCCTTATCAAGCGCTGCGCTGTATATCATTCTTTCTTTACCGTCGGCTGTGGTTATCAAAAGCGGATCTTCATATGTATACTTATCCAGAAATTCGTAAAGCTCCTCCAGCACAAGATCGTTGTCATGCATTACCTTGGCATAAGCCTGACCCACGTAGCGGTAATGGTTTTTCTTACCCTCAACACCGGTCACACTTTGTTTTTCGCCGGGGTATCTCAGTACAAATCCATATTTCCAGCAGTTTTCATTTATCCAGGCATACTTGCCCTCACCGGTAAACTCAGGATAGGTTCCCTTGTCCTTTTCATAAAGCTGAAGATCGACCGCAAGTCCCGTAAGGTGCTCATAACAACCTGCAGATGAGGGGGTATTGCCGCTTTCAGCTTTCTCTTCCTTTTTAGCGTTGTCCTGCTGATCTTGCTGTTTGGGGATATCATACTGGGTTTTGTATACCCTTCCCTCCAGCAGGTAAGTAGAATTTGTGACCATTATAGTACGAAGTGAGGTAGCCGCAGCAAAATCACTTATCATGGAATTCAAATGGGCGAACATATCCTTATTTCCCGAAACGTTCATGCTGCTGGTGGTCATTACCTGTTCTCCGTTTGCATTAAACAGATATGAATAAATAGGAACAAGGTCCTGAGCATTTGCGGTATAGGAATGGTCCTTGTTATCAAGCACAAGCAAACCGGTATTATTCACCTTGTCGTTTTCAATTTTTTCGTATTTGGTCTCATAGCTTTTCTTTTCCGCAGCAGATGATGCGCTGCTTTCAGATGAACTTGATGAGTCGTCTGTACTTGAGCTCTTTTTCACAGGGTGGGTCGTCAAAGCAAGGATAAAGATCAAAGAAACAGCAAGTATAAGTCCTGTTCTTCGGCACAAAGTCCTTGTCCAACGTATCTTTTTATACTTTTCTTTCAGCTTTTCAAGCATTTGAAACACCGCCTTTCGGAAAAGAGATACAACCTCAGATATATTGTATCACATTATACACCGATAGTACACAACTTTTTTTGGGGAAACCAAACTTTTGTATACTTTAACAAATAAAGCGCCATCTGCTTGTGCAATAATGCAAGCGCAGAGACGGTTGAAAAAGCGCACAGAATATGTTATCATCAATATATGAAAAAACCGGGAAGGAGGCAGGGAAAATGGCGGACAGCCTGATAAAATGGATAGAATGTTCCTTAGCATTTCGTGGCAAAGAGCAGCTTTTCAGGGAGCTTTTTGAAAAACATTCAAGCCCGGAAAAAGCTTTGGATCACGCCCGTCAGTCAAAGCTGCCTCTTGGGAAGGTCAGCGTGGGAACAGCAGAAAATATACTGGATAACTGCCGCAAAAGCGGTGTAAAGATAATAACTTTGGAGGACATTTCCTACCTCCGCAGCTTTGGTGCTGTGCCTGCGCCGATAGTTTTATATGTAAAAGGTGATCCACAAGTGCTTTTATCACGTGATCCTGTGGGGATCATCGGTGCAAGGCATCCAAGCGATTATTCAATCAGGATCTGCACCACTTTCTCAAAAGAGCTTGCACGAAACAAAAGAGTAATAATAAGCGGTTTTGCTCCGGGCATAGACAGGTGTGCCCATCTGAACTGTATCCGGGAGGGGTCAAAGACCGTAGCGGTACTTGGCTGCGGGATAGGCTTTGATTATCCTTACGGCAGTGCTGAAATACAAAAAGAGATCGCCGCATCCGGTGCGGTGATCTCGGAGTATCCGCCGTATTCAAAGCCTGTGCGAACAAATTTTACACAAAGAAACAGACTGATCGCTGCCCTGAGCTCAAAGCTCCTTGTGGTGGAAGCATCATCCAAAAGCGGCTGTCTTAACACGGTTTCCCATGCCCTTACGGCAGGCACAGATGTTTTCGTCATACCTCCCCATCAGGCAGATGTGGAGAGATACCGTGGGCAGGCGGAGCTTATACGTGACGGTGCACAGATAGCTTTTGAGCCTTCCGATCTGCTTTAGTCTTTTTTTCTGAGCATCACAGCAGACAATGGCGCAAGGGAGATATTAAGCTTGTATCCGTTTGCGGTACAGTGCTCATTAAGACAGTTTGAACCGCTGTAAATGTCACGGTCTGAGTTGAGCAGTTCTTCATATTCCCCGTTCATATGTACATTGAGCACATAGCTCTGTCTGCTTGCAGAAAAGTTGAAAACACAGTATATGTAATGTCCGTTAAGGTCACTTCGCTGAAAGGCAAAAATACACCTTCCCGCATTGTCCGCATCCACCCAGCGGAAGGATGCAGCATTGTAATCGAATTTATAAAGCGCAGGCTCGGTCAGGTATATCTGATTGAGCCTTTTTATATACCGGTGCAGAGAATCGTGAGCAGGATAGGAAAGGATATTCCAGCCAAGTTCCTTTTCCTCACGCCATTCAGTATATTCACCAAGCTCGTTTCCCATAAAATTCAGCTTTTTTCCCGGGTGTGTCATCTGCCACATATAAAGCGCCCTTATGGTCGCCATTTTTTCCTCCTGAGTGCCAAAGGCTTTGTCAAGAATAGTTTTTTTCCCGTGTACCACCTCGTCGTGGGAATAAGGGAGTATATGCAGATTGCTGTAAAAATAACCCATGGAGAAGGTCATTTTATGGTGCTGTTTTTGTCTTTGAGCAGCAGGAGTTTTAATATAGTCCAAGGTATCATTCATAAAGCCCAGATCCCACTTATAATCAAATCCCAATCCGCCGTATTCCACAGGTGCCGTAACCTTTTCATAGCTTGTGGAGTCCTCCGCAAACAGCATAACATCCGGGTGGAGCCTTTGCATCGTATAATTTGTATCACGCACAAACCAAAGTCCGCTGTCGTTGTATGGCATATCCTGTCTGCCTTGCTGATAAATAAGATTTGCCACAGCATCATACCTTATGCCGTCAACGTGATACTTGTCGATCCAGAAATTCAGCGCAGATTTAATAAAACTCAGCACATGGGGCTTTGAATAATCAAAAAGCACTGTGTTCCACTGGCTGTAACGCATCATAGGATCCCGGTTTTCAAAAACACAGCCCCCGTCATACATATGCAAAGCAAAGGAATCCCTTGCAAAATGAACAGGGACAAAATCCAGGATAACGCCGATGCCCTGGGTGTGGCAGCGGTCGATAAAATATTTCAATCCGTTGGGATCACCGTATCGTGATGTGGCGGAAAAATACCCTGTTACCTGGTATCCCCAGGAACCGTCAAAAGGATGCTCGGTCATAGGCAGCAGCTCAATGTGGGTATATCCCATCTCTTTCACGTAAGGGATAAGCAGATCCGCCAGTTCATAGTAAGAATAAAATCTCTGTGCATCCTGCATTCCCTCTTTGATCTTCCAGCTGCCAAAGTGCACCTCATATATATTTACAGGGCGCTCGTAGCTTTTATCACGTTGTTTCATCCAGCCCTCATCGTTCCAGTTATAATTATTCATATCATAAACTATGGAAGCATTCTTCGGGCGGAGCTCGCTGTAAAAGGCAAAGGGGTCTGAGCGATACTGCTGTTCAAAGGTCCCGGTGGTTATAACATACTGATATACGTCCCCCTGCTTTGCACCTCTGCACAGGGCAGTCCACACGCCCTTATCATCACGCTGCATATTGTAAAGATCACCGTTGAGCATAACTCTGACATTTTCAGCGTTTGGAGCATATGTGGCAAAATGCACACCTTCGCCGCAAAGATGTGCGCCCATATATTCATAAGCATCATAACTCAAACCATTTAAAAAGCCGCTCACCCTGCTAATGTTAAAGTCCAAATATCACACATCCTTTTTTGATGTATTCTTCTTTCTCTTTTTGCTTGTAAACTCAATAACCATAAGCACAACCAGCACAGCCACGCCTGATGCAGACATAAGAAGCCCTGCTTTTTTCAAGGGTGCGGTAAAGGTTATTTTGATATCATGGTGACCTTTTGTAATGGCAAATCCAACAAATGCAGTATCCACACACTCCACCTGTGTTTCTTTTCCGTCAACATAAGCGGTAAACCCTTCGGCATAGGGAACAGACAGCTTGAAATATCCGTCGTTTGAAACGTCTATGCTTCCAACTATATTATCGCCCTTTGTCTTTTGTTTGTCAAAAACAAATTCGTCCACCTGCATAAAAGTGCTTATATCCATAACATAGCACTTTATGTTTTTGACATCATAGTTGCCTCTCATAAATTTCAGTTTAAGTGTTTCAATATCCTTTCCGTCCGTTGAGGATACGACAAATCTGAAGGTCTTATTGTTATTATAGTATTTCCAGCTTGGATCGGTAAGATTATTTTTAATACCGTTTATAAAAATCTTTGCATCGTCTGAGGAAAGCCCTTTGCCGGACATATCGTTGTCAATATCCATAGTTACCAGCAAAAGCTTATCTGCGCTCACCTTCTGAGGAAGCTCAACCGTAAACTCGTCGGTCTTTTCCAGCCTTATCTCATATCCGCTGCCGGATCTGCTGATTCCCGTTCTGCCGGGAAGTTCAAAGGAGGGGAAAGAAGTGATCATATTACATTCATAACTGTCCTTACCGCCCTGTGGAACGATTATATTATTCATAACGGCACACAAAGACCTGGGATAATCCATATTTGAAAATGCCTCTTCACTAAGAACGGCAGAGGTGCTGTATCCTATGGGAAAGACTTTTTCACACTCGTAAAGTGAAAGCTCACCGGACTGTTTTATCTTTTTATACTCATGTGAAGGAAGCGCCTTGCTGTCGTCTGTGATAAGGTATTTCTGCCCCATATATATCTGATACAGCAGGCTCTGGGACTGGGTGGTCAGGGCAGGATTTCTGAACTCGTTTTCGTTATATATGTGATTAAAGTAAAAATCATTATATTTTCTGTTATGCAGGGAGGAATAGATATTGCTTACAAGATAATCGTTATTATAAACATAGTTTACCGTATCGTCACGGTTTATAAGATTTGCGGTCCGGACTTGTTTATCGTCCCGGCTTATGGTGTCGGCAAGATCGTACATATCCTGCGAGAACCAGGTATCAAGTTCTTTGTTCTTAACAAGAGAATCGTTGCTGTTGACTGTAACACCTGTAACAACTGCAACTGCTGCCAGCGCTCCGTAAAAAACAAACTTCTTTTTAAGTTTTACAGACACCACGCCTAAAACAAGCATTACCCCCAGATCCAGCACCGCTGCCTTGATTATCCGGTCATTTACGCCGTTATAATCACCGCTTTGTCCGAATATTGCAGCAAGTGCAACAAGGGCAGCTGTGACAGCAAGACACCATACGTAGTTAAAACTTTTGTCAGACATCTGCTCCAAAAGTCTTCCCACAAGCAGCAGGCAAACAGGCACAAAGGGGATAAGCACCTTTGCATCCACATACAGTCCCCCGTTGATAACAAGAAGGAACACGGGCAGTAACATAAGCACCAGCATGGTAATACCAAGAAAACGTGTGTGCTTTTTATTTTTTGAGATAACTGCATTCAATATGGCAATAACGGCAATTACAGTCAGACCCATTCCGTAGCTGTCATAGCAGAAAAATCCGATGTTGGCTTTTGGGATAAGACTTGATAGGTCGATCTTTGAATTGCCTGCATCACGGCCGCTGAACATACAGTGCAGCGTTGGCAATAAAAGGATGCCTGCCATAAGCACAGCAGTTATTATCCTGCCTGCAAAGTGAGAACCTTTTTTTAAAAGGTCCCTGAAGGTGACTTTTTCGGTGATCCGCAGATATTCGTAAACTGCGTATACCACAATAGCCGCCAGGGCTGCAACACCAAAGAAGTAGCAGCACATGATACACAAAAAAGTATAAATAACCAGGGAGAACTTGCGCTTGCCCTGAAAATAATCCTCCACAGCCCCAAATGCAAGTATAAGAAACGGCATATAGCTGACAAACATAATATGTCTGTGGCTGTGCAGAGAATAGCCCGATGAAAACTCAAACAGGACCGTGAGCACAAAGGCTGTTGATGCGCCGAATTTTCTGTTGACCCAGCGGTAGAAAAGAAATATGCTTACGCATACTCCGAGGATAGATATGATCTGGATATAAATATACATTGGTATGAAGGGGAAAAGATAGGAAAGCAGGATCAATGGTGAAAAAAGCCCATAATAGGACAGGTTGTATATATTTTCACCTGCACCCAGATTAAAAAGAAAGCTGGGGAAAAACTCGCCCGAATCATAAAAGGACCGCCTGAAATTATCCGGGATAGCAAAATGCTGTGCTCCCCAGTCGAGGGTGGAGCCATATGCATTTGTGAATCTGGTTATATAAAGCACCATCAACAGATACATTCCCATAAGAATGAGAATATGTATATAGTTTTTCTTGTTCAGCTTCATTTCATTACCTCTGTTTCAAGGATCATTTTTTGTTGTTTATATCTTCACTGTGCGGTTCGTACTGTGTCCACATCTCATAAGGCCCCATGTGCCACAGTTTTTTTACTGTGCTCTCCTGGGATTCATACACCTTTACAAGTTCGTCCTTATACTCAAAGCGCTCCCGGCTGACCTTTGTCATTTCGTTCTCATGGTCGGGAAGTTTTTTCAGGGAATAGTATGTTCCGAAATTATAAAGAGGCTGACTTATGGAAAGTTTGTCATATATCTGTGTAACTATGGTGTGGCAATACTTGTGGTGCTGATGTCCGTATTCGCCTGCTTTGTTATGGGTAACTATAAGCTCCCATTTCTTACAGCTCATTATTCTTTCAAGGTCGCTGTTTATCTTATCCCAGACATATGTCCAATCATCACGCTCACCAAGCACCTTATCGGGATATTCAAGAATGATACCGCTGTTGCCTGACTTTTCAAGCATTTTTTCAAACTCTGCTTTTCTGGTGTCATTCCTTCCGTTTGTTATGCACACAACGTAGTAGTCGCCATCCATAAGATGCGCCCCTCCCCAGATAACATCATCATCCGGATGCGCCACTATCATAAGCTTATCCGCTTTGGAGTTGTCTATTATCGTCTGTATCTGCTGATCTGTGATAGGTTTGACATCATACGCCTTTTGTCTTGCAGACCTACGCAGTACACCGTGAACAGCATATAATGCCAGCGATGCTGTCAATGCTATGACTAATACAGCACCAATAATTGTCAACACTCTATTTTTCTTACCAAACAACTTCATTACTTTCGCTTCCTCATCTGCATCACTATATAAACATACACAATTATTATATAACAAATATATTCTCCTGTCAACGTTTACACCCTGCGGCGGTGTAATGCTGCACGGGGATATATAAACAAAATGTTAAATTTCGTAAAATGCTTGACAAGGTGACGGGGGAAGGGTATAATTATTGTATATTCAAAATTTTGTATATTTAAAATGCTTTGATAGGAAGAAAAGCAGATATGTACTGCAAAGAGAGCTGTCGGCGGGTGTAAGACAGCGTGTACGGTCTGTAATAGCTCATCCTTGAGCAGAAGCGGTGAATGTAAAGTAGTCGCTTCCGGGGTTCCGCCGTTAAAAGGAAAGCACATTGTTTTGATGTGGCTGAGGCGTACAGTGTGAGCTGTATGCGAATGAGAGTGGTATCACGGGTAATCTCGTCTCTCCTGTTTTCGGGGGAAGGCGATTTTTTATTTCCCCGTACAAACGATTTTAAATCAAAAAAGAGAAAGGAATTGTTGGTATGGAAAACTACAAAAAGTATTCAGTGGGATATTTTCTCCCTCCTGAAAAATGTATGGAATGGACAAAGAAAGATCACGTTGACAAGGCGCCGGTATGGTGCTCGGTAGATCTGCGTGACGGAAACCAGGCGCTTGTTATACCTATGAGTCTGGAAGAAAAGCTGGAATTTTTCAAGCATCTTGTAAAGATAGGATTCAAAGAGATCGAGATAGGCTTCCCTGCCGCATCGGAAACAGAATATGAGTTCTGCCGCACACTTATCGAGCAGGGCCTTATACCGGACGATGTTACCATACAGGTGCTCACTCAGTCAAGAGAGCATATCATCAAAAAGACATTTGAGGCGCTCAAAGGCGTAAAGAACGCTATCGTTCACCTTTACAATTCTACCTCTGTAGCTCAAAGAGAGCAGGTGTTCAGAAAGAGCAAGGAAGAGATCATCAAGATCGCTACCGACGGCGCAGAGCTGCTTAATCAGTACAGAGAAAAATACAAAGGCGAATCCAACTTCAGATTTGAATACTCTCCCGAAAGCTTTACCGGGACCGAAATGGAGTTTGCAAGAGATATCTGCAACGCCGTGATCGACATTTGGAAACCAACACCCGACGACAAGGTGATAATCAATCTGCCTGTAACGGTGGAGGTATCTATGCCTCACGTTTATGCACAGCAGATAGAATATATGTGCAAGGCTATGCACAACAGAGAGAACCTTATCGTTTCACTTCACCCCCACAACGACAGAGGCTGTGCTGTTGCCGACTGCGAAATGGGACTGCTTGCAGGTGCGGACAGAATTGAGGGTACCTGCTTTGGAAACGGCGAAAGAACAGGTAATGCAGATATTGTAACTGTTGCTATGAATATGTTTTCACAGGGTGTTGACCCCATGCTTGATTTCAGCGATATGCCTACGCTTGTTGAGCTTTACGAGAGAGTCACAAGAATGAATGTCAGCCCAAGAAGCCCGTACTCCGGTGCGCTTGTGTTTGCCGCATTCTCCGGTTCGCACCAGGACGCTATCGCAAAGGGTATGAGCTGGCGCAAGGAAAAAAATATCGACCAGTGGACAGTTCCTTACCTGCCCATCGACCCCCACGATGTGGGCAGAGAGTACGACGCAGACGTTATCCGTATCAACTCACAGTCGGGCAAGGGCGGCATAGGATTTATCCTTCAGACACAGTTCGGCTACGATCTGCCTAAGAAAATGCGTGAGGACTTCGGCTATAAGGTCAAGAGCGTTTCGGATCATCTGCACAAAGAGCTTAAACCTGATGAAGTCTACGACATCTTCAAGAAAGAATATCTTAACAAAGCGACCTATGTCAACGCTACGCAGGAGCATTACACCCAGCTTGAGGGCGACAGGATAAGCGCAAAGGTGACTGCATCTGTGGGCGGCAGCGAAGCGCAGGTTTACGAGGGTGAGGGCAACGGACGTCTTGACGCTGTGGCAAACGCTCTTCGCAAGGCTATCGGCTTTGAGTTCACTCTTGAGACCTACCAGGAGCACGCTATCGAGAGAAAGACAAACTCCGAGGCTGTTTCCTACGTTTCTATCTCCAAGGACGGTAAGACCTACTGGGGCGCAGGAAGACACTCCGACATCATCGTTTCTTCTATAAGAGCGCTGCTTTCGGCTATCAACAACGCAAAAGAACAGTAAAAATCGCATATAACAAGAAAAGCTGCTGTACAAAAAAACGTACAGCAGCTCTTTTATTTTCATGTGAACTTTTCAAGCCTGTAAAGCAGTCCGTCCTCAGGCTGTTCAACACCGTTTTTAAAATCGTAGCCCATTTTCCTGTAAAAACCCACAGCAGTAAGTGAAGCAGGAATCTCTATACGCTTTGCCCTGAAAAAGAACTCATCCTGCTCAAGCGTCTGAATAATCCTTCTTCCAATGCCCTTTCCCTGATACTCGGGAAGTACAAATATTGTCAGCAGGATACTTTCTGTAACGCTCCCCCAGTAGGGTGCGATGCAGCCGCAGCCAATTATCCTTTCGCCGTCACAGGCAACATAAAAATGCCCATGCTCCGCCCTTTCAAGAATGACCTCAGCCGAATGTGTATCAATATTCACCTGAATGTATTCTTCGGGATAATCCCTGCTGTTGCTTATCCTCAGCGTGTGTGCAATAAGCTGTGCGACCTCATCGGCATCCTGGTGCCTTAATCATCTTATCTCCATTTCACCATCAGCTTCCAAAAATAAAGAACTTAGACAGCGCAAACCACTCTCGCACCCAATGAGAAGCAACGTGTCTGAACTCGGTATCTGCGCTGTATGATGTGACCTCCCCTGCGCCCTGCTCCTTTGCGATAAGGCTTGCACGGTACTGGTGGTAGCCGTCGGTCACTATGGTTATATCACGGCTTATCCCACGCTCATCCAGCTTTTCAAGGGAGAATTTGAGGTTTTCAAATGTTGTCGTGGACTTGTCCTCCATTATTATCCGATCCGCCGCTATTCCTTTCTCAACAAGATAATCTCTCATGCACTGTGCCTCGGATATCTTTTCATCGCTTCCCTGTCCTCCTGAAACTACGCACTTCACATCCGGGTATTTTTCCAGCAGCTCAAGGGCTGCATCAAGCCGCCTGCGCAGCATCTTTGAGGGTCTGTCACCTCTCACCTGGCAGCCGAGAACAACCACGACGTTTGGCTTATCGGGCTTATTGTAAATACTTCTCAGCATCATCACCGAAAGCATTGCAAAATACAGCACCATGACCGCAGCTATCACCACGGCACAAATAACCAGTGCCTTGCCCGTTCCTGTTTTGCATAAGTCTTTTGCAAACCGAACTATCCCATTCCATTCAAGGGTCACAGCGGCAAGAAACAGGCACATTATGCCGCCTATCACCGTTCCCGCATTGCCAAAGGGGAAAGCCGCAGCAAACCATACAGTCAATAAAAGCTCAATGACCAGCAGCACCCAGCGTACTGCGGTCATTGAATCCAGAATACTCCTTATCATTTTCATCACATGGACTCCGGACAGGTTATCTTGAGCATATCAAGAATATTTGCGATCACCTGTTTAACAGCCAGTGAAAGGGAGAGCCTTGCCTGCATAAGCTCCTCCTGCTCCCCTTTGATACGGCAGGAATTATAGAACTTATGGAACAACGTTGCAAGGTCGATAGCATACTTTGTGACCTTGGCAGGATCGTAATTCCTTGCGCTGTCGTTTATAACATTTGGCAGATTAGCCAGCAGCTTGATTATCTCCTTTTCCTCGGCACTTTCAAGCAGCTTTGCACAGCGCTCATCGAATGGCTTGACCGCTATGCCTTCCTCTGAAAGCTTTTTGATGACCGAGCAGATCCTTGCGTGTGCGTACTGAACATAGTACACCGGGTTCTGACTCGACTGGGAAACTGCAAGGTCAAGGTCAAAGTCAAACTGGGAATTAGGCTCACGCAGATTAAAGAAAAATCTTGCCGCATCTATCGGTATCTCATCAAGCAGAGTGTTGAGAGTTATAGCCTTGCCCGAACGCTTTGAAAGCTTGTAAGCCTCACCGTTCTTTACCAGCCTTACCATCTGCATAATAACTATATCCAGCTTCTTTTCGTCAACCCCAAGCGCTGTCATAGATGCCTTTATCCTTGGGATATAGCCGTGGTGATCGGCGCCGAAAATATCAACAGCCTTATCAAACTTTCTTACCGCAAGCTTGTTGTAATGGTATGCAATATCCGGAACAAGATAAGTCGGGATACCGTTTTCACGCACCAGCACCCTGTCCTTTTCATCGCCGAAATCGGTGGTCCTGAACCACAGTGCACCGTCCTTTTCGTAGGTATGGCCGCTTGCCTTGAGCTTTTCGATTATGTCCCTGACAGAGCCGTCGTTATGCAGCGTGCTCTCCCTGAACCAGGTATCATAAGTAATGCGGTATTTTTCAAGGTCTTTGTGAAGTCCCTCAATATTTATCGGAAGTGCGAAATCAACAAGCGCCTTGCGCCTTTCCTCCTCGGACATTTCTCCTGCACTATTTCCGTATTTATCATAAAAATTCTTTGCATGGGCAATTATATCCATCCCCAGATAAACGTCCTCGGGCATAGGGAACTGCTCGGTGCTTCCATTTTCTCCGTATATCTCTTTACAGAAATCCTCAACGGAAAGCCCCTTTGCCGCAACAGATTGTCCAGCATCGCTTAGTATCTGCATATAGCGCAGCGAAAGCGACTTTCCGAACTTTTCTATCTGGTTTCCCGCATCGTTCACATAAAACTCTCTTTCGACCTCATAACCTGCCTTTTCAAGCACCGCCGCAAGACAGTCTCCGATGGCGCCGCCTCTGGCGTTTCCTATATGCATAGGGCCTGTGGGGTTTGCCGAAACGAACTCAACAAGCACTCTCTTGCCCCTGCCCATATCGGTCTTTCCGTAACCTTCCTTTTCCTCAAGCACGGCTTTGAGCACCTGGGCATACCACAGAGGGGAATAGAAAAAGTTGATAAATCCCGGACCTGCCACCTCACATCTTTCAAAGCAGGATCCTTCCAGCCTTATCTTTTCAACAATACTCTGTGCAATAGCCCTTGGATTGTTCCTGAAAGGTCTTGCACATACCATTGCCGCATTGGTAGACACATCGCCGTTTTTAGGGTCAGCGGGTATCTCGGAAATAAAAGCAGGGATAGGCTCCTCAGGGAAAGTCCCCTCCGCCACCAGTTCTCCCAGTGCGGTCATAACAAGCTCCTTCACCTGCATAAACGCATCATTAACAAGATTTATCATCTTTTTCGTCCTCTCTGTGTTTAACTTTTTACTTCAATATAAACGTCAAAATCTCCCACGTAACTGGAATTGACATCTATAACATATTTAAAATCCAGCTTTCCGCCCTTTTCGTCCAGCTCGGAATCAATGGACTTTGCATTTACACCAACCATAAAATCTCCGTATGGTGTACCGTAAACGCAATGGTGCTTTGTTCCAAGCTCAACTATCAGATTAGAGCTTACCGATCCTGTGCGGCACATCACAACTTTTTTACCCTCAAAAAGCTCGATAGTTGTGGTGCTTCCCTCATATCCGGTAGCCTCGGACTCATCATAGGTCAGCTTGTATCCGCAGGGGGTCTTTTCATATATTGCTCTGGAAAGCAGCTCTGTGGATTCTTTTTTATCTCCGTCCGACTGACTGCTCACCAGTTTCATAGAAACATCCTGTTTTTGCAATTCTTATCCTCCTTAGAATTTAAGGGTGCATTTTGATATTTTTGCATTTATATTCGTATCCATAAGCTTTTGCACATTTTCCCTGAAAAGCTCCTCGCTGTCGGTACAAAAAAGCTTTAACTCACCGGGACAGTCCCTGCTGCACAAAGCGTCATTATAACTCAGCGTTTTCAAAGCATACTTTGCCAGCTCCGCTCCGGAAGAGATCAGCGTTACTTCGCTGCCCATAATATCCGAGATAAGCTCGCTGAGGTGCGGATAATGGGTACAGCCCAGTATAAGTGTATCCACCTGTTCTTTTTTCATTATCTCCAGATACTGGTTTGCAAAAAAACGTGCAGGCTCACAATCCTTTGAGGTATACCCGTTTTCCACCAAAGGCACGAACATGGGACACGCCATGCCCACCACCTTTACCTCCGGCATTATCTCATGTATCACCTTTCCGTAGCTTCCGCTTTTTATGGTGGCACTTGTTCCGATAACACCGATGCGCTTGTTCTTTGTTGCTGCACAGGCTGCGTGAGCCGCAGGGAGCACAACGCCGCTTTTAAGCTCGGTAGCACTGTCCTCAAACACCGGCATAGACATCATAACGGATGAAACCGTGCCGCAGGCAACAAGTATCATCTTAACATCATGCTGCTCCAAAAAGGCGATATCCTGCTTTGCATATGAGTATATAGTGTGCTTGCTTTTGGTTCCGTAAGGGATCCTTGCAGTATCACCGAGATAGATTATATCCTCGTTGGGCATAAGCTTTCTGAGTTCATCAACACAAGTCAGACCGCCCACGCCTGAATCAAAAACTCCGATCGCCGAATTATTCATAGTCTACCCCTGCTCTTTCAAGGGCAAGCTTTATCAGGTTGTCCTCCTGCTGTTCAAAAGTCATTCCCTCGTGCTGCATAAGCTTGGGGTACATACTTATTGAGGTGTGTCCGGGCATGGTGTTTATCTCGTTGAGCACCACAGCTCCGTCGTCACAAAGGAAGAAATCCACCCTTGCAAGTCCGGTGCAGCCCATAGCCTTGTAAGCCTTGACAGCGGTCTGTCTTATTTCCTCTATTCTGTCCTGAGGTATCCTTGCGGGAATAAATGTTTTCGAGTCGCAGTTGCAATATTTAGCATCAAAATCATAAAACTCGTTGGCAGCCTCTATCTCGCCGGCTGTGGAGGCGGTGATCTTGTCGTTGCCCATAACGGCGCACTCACATTCCTTACCCTTGACCTCCTGCTCGACAATTACTTTTTTATCGTGTGCAAAAGCAAGTTTTATTCCGTTTTTTAGGCTTTCAAGATCGGTGACTTTTGATATGCCCACCGAAGAACCGCAGTTTGCCGGTTTAACATACATAGGGTATGCCAGTTTTTTCTCCATAAGTGCACATTTTTCATCCAGATGGGAAAGGTCAGAATATGTCACAGCCATATATTCAGCCATTCTTACCCCGTAGCTTCCCAGAACGATATGTGTCAGTTCCTTATCCATACAGTTTGCAGAGCTGATATGATCGCAGCCCACAAATGGTATCTGTGCCATTTCCAGAAATCCCTGGATCGTGCCGTCCTCTCCGTTTTTTCCGTGCAGGACAGGGAAAACGCAGTCCACCTTAACACGGCTGACCTCACCGTCATCATTTACAGCGATAAATCCCTTATCCATAGGATCCGGGCTGAGTACACAAGGGACATTATCAGGGTGCTTTTCCCACTTGCCTCCGGGAATATCATCAACGTCACCTATATATTTGAGCCAGTGCCCTTTTTTCGTTATACCGATACACACCACAGAATATTTATCTCCGGGTATGCTTTTAATTACATGAGCCGCCGAAACCAGCGATATATCATGCTCGTTGGATTTACCTCCGAATATGACTGCCACACGGATCTTAGCCATTAACGATCTCTCCCATCAGATGTGATTTTATCATAAAAGTTATCAATATATTTTACCATAAATCGTCCGTTATTGCAAATGTATTTCCTACAAATAACGCTCAAAATACACCTCAATATTGTTGCTTTTGCCTAAGTTGGTCTATTTGTATCCGGCTATGCGCTCAAAGCTCATTTTGCCCCCGAATATATCAAGTGCAGATCCAACGGTAAAATCCACCTTTTCATCGCCCAGCACCCTTAGCTTTTCAATGTCGCCAAAAGATGAGATCCCGCCTGCATAGGTAGAGGGCACCGGGGAATGCTCCCCCAGGATCTTTGCCACATCCTCCTGTATCCCTCCGGTTTTTCCCTCAACGTCTGCGGCATGGACAAGAAACTCGTCACAATACCCCGAAAGGGTGTCAAGGGTCCTGCCGTCAAGCTCCACATCAGTGAATTTCTGCCAGCGATCTGTGACAATATAGTATCTTCCGTTTTTCGCACGGCAGGACAGGTCAAGCACAAGGCGCTGCTTTCCCACGGCATTTACCAGCTTTTCAAGGTTGTCCCAGGCGATCTGTCCGTCTTTGAAAACATAGCTGGTGACAATAACATGGCTGGCACCCCCGTCAAGGAACATCTTTGCATTTTCTGCATTTATCCCGCCGCCTATCTGCAATCCGCCCTCCCACGCTTTAAGTGCGGAAAAAGCCTGTTTAAGATCACCCTCATAATAAGGGCTTTCCTTAGGATTCAATATTATTATATGCCCTCCCCTGAGGTCATATTTTTTATAAAGCTTTGCATAATATGCACCGTCCTGCTGTGATACAAAATTATCAAGGGCATAGTCACCCTTATCTGCAAGGCTCGAACCAACTATTTGTTTTACACTTGCGTTGTGTATATCTATGCAAGGTCTGAATCTCATATACGTCCCCCCGTCTGCCCTTTTTATCCTATTTATTATATATTATACTGCCTGTCCTGTCAAGAAATGCCCATATGTTTGTCCTTGGTAAAGTATTTGCACCGGCGCTGAGCGTAATTCTTGACAAAAAACTGATTTTGAGGTAAAATGGTGGTGTATGATTTTTTAACAAGAAAGGTGTTTTAAACTATGGGACTTACTTTGACTGAAAAGATACTGAAAGCTCACCTTGTTGACGGAGAATTCGTCAAGGGCAGCGAGATAGGTATCCGCATCGACCAGACCCTTACTCAGGATGCAACAGGAACTATGGCGTATCTGGAATATGAAGCAATGGGCGTGCCCCGTGTAAAGACTGAAAAGAGCGTGGCTTATATCGACCACAACACTTTACAGTCCGGATTTGAAAATGCAGACGATCACAGATTTATCGGCTCTGTGGCAAAAAAACACGGCATTTATTTCTCACGCCCCGGCAATGGCATCTGCCATCAGGTGCATCTTGAAAGATTCGGGATCCCCGGAAAGACTCTTATAGGTTCAGACAGCCACACCCCCACCGGCGGCGGTATCGGCATGATAGCTATCGGCGCAGGCGGACTGGACGTTGCGGTCGCAATGGGCGGCGGTGCATATTACATAACCTATCCTCAGATAGTCAAGGTAAATCTTACAGGCAAGCTTAACGACTGGGTATCCGCTAAGGACGTTATCCTTGAAGTGCTCAGACGCATTTCCGTAAAGGGCGGCGTAGGTAAAGTAATGGAATACTGCGGCGAGGGTGTAAAGACCCTTTCTGTTCCCGAAAGAGCTACGATAACCAACATGGGCGCAGAGCTTGGCGCAACCACCTCTATCTTCCCATCTGACGAGATCACACAGGCTTTCCTCAAAGCACAGGACAGAGGCGATGTATGGACAGAGCTTAAAGCAGACGATGACGCAGTATACGACGAGGTCATAGATATCGACCTCGGTTCGCTGGTCCCACAGGCTGCCTGCCCTCATTCTCCCGATAATGTAAAGAATATGGAGGAGATCGGCAAGCTGAAGGTGGATCAGGTGTGCATCGGTTCCTGCACAAACTCATCTTACGTTGATATGATGAAGGTGGCATATATCCTTAAAGGAAAGACCGTTGACCCGAGCGTTTCTCTGGCTATTGCCCCCGGCTCAAAGCAGGTGCTGAATATGCTGGCTTCAAACGGCGCACTTGCCACAATGATAGATGCAGGAGCAAGGATACTTGAATCTGCCTGCGGTCCATGTATCGGTATGGGACAGGCTCCTAATTCCGGCGGAGTTTCCCTGAGAACGTTCAACAGAAACTTCCTTGGAAGAAGCGGAACAAAGGACGGACAGATCTACCTTGTATCACCTGAAACTGCTGCAGCTTCCGCACTTACGGGATATCTTACCGACCCAAGAACTCTCGGTGAAATGCCAAAGATCCAGGTCCCCGAGCAGTTCAAGATAAATGACAACATGGTCGTTGCACCGGCAGCGCCGGAGGATATGGATTCGGTAGAGGTACTCAGAGGACCCAATATCAAGCCTTATCCAGAAACTGCACCGCTGGTGGAGAACATTGAGTGTCAGGTATCTTTGAAAGTCGGAGATAACATTACCACCGACCATATCATGCCGGCAGGCGCAAAGATACTGCCTCTGCGTTCAAATATCCCCGCTATCTCCCAGCACTGCTTTACAGTCTGCGACGAGGATTTCCCAAGGCGTGCAAAGAATATGGGCAGATCTATAATCGTCGGCGGCTCTAATTACGGCCAGGGCAGCTCCCGTGAACACGCAGCGCTTGCTCCCCTCTACCTTGGTATCAAGGCTGTGCTTGTAAAGAGCTTTGCAAGAATTCACAGAGCCAACCTTATAAACGCCGGCATACTCCCGCTTACTTTTGTAGACGAGGCTGATTATGATAAAATAAGCCAGGGAGACGAGATAGCCATAGAAAATGTACGTGGGGATATACAGGCTTGCAAAACTCAGCTTACAGTAAAAAACAAGACAACAGGAGCTGAGATACCTGTTTTGTGCGAGCTTACAGGAAGAACAAAGGATATTATATTAGCAGGCGGACTGCTTGATTATACAAGAGAACAACTTTCAAAGTAATTTTCAGACATTGAAAGGAGACACATATAATGAAAGACTCATACGATCCCTTAGATTGGAGCAACGGTCAGAAAACGCAGGGCTATGACCGGTATTCCCAGTCAGATTACGATGCGTTTGCAAACAATCCCACATACCGCAGCGACAGTGCATACAGCACAGCAGCCTATCAGGATGATTACAGCGCATACGACACATCACAAACCTACGGCGCTGATAACAACGCATATTATGACAGCACCCAGATGGGCAATGCTTATCAGAGCTACGACGGTTATCAGCAGGGCTATGCCAACACCTACCAGCAGACACAAAATTACAATTACGACTCCCCTGCCCAGGGCGCTCCCAGGTATACCCAGGCTGACTACGACTATATGGCGCAAAACTCCTCCAATCTTCGTGAGGACCCGAACAGAATGGATCCCGAACAGTTTTTCAGCATGGTGCAGGAGCAGGACAAACGCAAGAGAAGACAAGAACAGATAGCTATGTTTGCCCTTACGAGCAAGACTCACCACCTTTACAGATCCGGTGAAGGCTCCGGAGAGATAAGCAAGGATTTTCTGCTTTATATCGTTGCCGTAGGACTTGGCGCAGGTATCGCAGGCTTGTTTCACGTTTCGTTTTTCCTTTTCCCGCTGATAGCTACCTTTATTGCGCTTATCGTGTTTGTGGTCAAATCCCTCGTTATTGACAGTGTATCACCGATCGAGGCGCTGAAAGCAGATGCGCTGCCGATAGTAGGCTTTGTGGTGGGAATAATCCTTACCATCGTACTTTACAACAGGCGATGAAAAAACAACCAATTGAATCATATTTAATACGGAGGAATGTAAAATGGATAAAATACAGATGAAAACACCGCTGGTGGAGATGGACGGCGACGAGATGACAAGGATCATCTGGCAGGAGATAAAGGACATTCTGCTGCTGCCTTACATCGACCTTAAAACAGAGTATTACGATCTCGGTCTGGTACACAGAAACGAGACCAACGATCAGGTAACTATCGACTCGGCTAACGCTACCAAAAAGTACGGCGTTGCTGTTAAGTGCGCAACTATCACACCTAACGCTGCAAGAATGCCCGAGTACAACCTCAAGGAGATGTGGAAGTCCCCCAACGGCACTATCAGAGCGATGTTGGACGGAACAGTTTTCAGAACGCCTATCCTTGTTAAAGGCATCACCCCGTACATTCCGACCTGGACTAAGCCGATCACTATCGCCCGTCACGCTTACGGCGATGTTTACAAGAACGTTGAGATGAAATGTCCCCAGGGCTCAAAGGCAGAGCTTGTTCTCACCGACAAGGACGGCAAGGAAACAAGAGAGCAGATCTTTGACTTTGAAAACACTCCCGGCATCATTCAGGGACTGCACAACAGAGAGGACTCTATTTCCTCGTTTGCAAGAGCCTGCTTCAACTTTGCCCTTGATACCAAGCAGGATATCTGGTTCGCTACAAAGGACACTATCTCCAAGAAGTACGACCACACCTTCAAGGATATCTTTGCAGAGATATTTGAGAAAGAGTATAAAGAGAAGTTCGAGGCTGCGGGCATCGAGTATTTCTACACCCTTATAGACGATGCTGTTGCAAGAGTTATCCGTTCAAACGGCGGCTACATCTGGGCCTGCAAGAACTATGACGGCGACGTTATGAGCGACATGGTGGCTACCGCTTACGGCTCACTTGCTATGATGACATCTGTTCTCGTTTCGCCTGACGGAGTTTACGAGTACGAGGCTGCTCACGGAACTGTTCAGCGTCACTACTACAAGCACCTCAAGGGCGAGGAGACCTCCACAAACTCAGTCGCTACGCTGTTTGCATGGACAGGCGCACTGAGAAAAAGAGGCGAGCTTGACCAGCTGCCTGAGCTTGTAAAGTTTGCTGATTCCCTTGAAAAGGCAACTATACAGACTATCGAGGACGGCGTTATGACAGGCGACCTTTACCTGCTCTCAACGCTTGAAAACAAGCAGAAGGTCAATACCGAGGACTTCCTCAAGGCTGTAAATGAGAGACTTGTAAAGATACTGGGTAAATAATTGGACAGTTAAAAGCAGAGGACTTCCCGCTTGGGAAGCCCTCTTTTTTGTACATATTTTTGGACAGTTACTTTCTCTTGAACTCTCTGTTTTTGAATGTCACAGACTCGACATTATCAACATCGATCATTGTTCTGAATGCCCCACGGAATCCTACGTCTGTATCATCAAGCATCAAGCCTATGCCGCCTGCGCACATATTTTCATCCCAGTCTGATTTTACTGTACCGTCCTTAAACTTGATCTTAAAACCAAGATCATATTCGCCTTTTTCAAAAAGCATTTTGTGTTCTTCCTCGCTCTTTGCAATCGGCATCGGAACAAGTGCAGTAAAACCTGTTTCGGAGAGATAAAGCTCTTTTCCGTCATCAGAATACAGCTTGACATCTTTCAGCTTTTGCGCCTGTGAAATCTCCATAACTATTCCGCCAAGAAGCTTTTCATCTTTATATGGCTGGTTATTCAGATCATTTTCAGCCTGCTTGAATTCAAGCCTTATCGGTCTTGAGAAATCAACATTTCTCTTGCCGTAATGTGCGGTTATATCCAATTCAAAATTGAGTGATTTATCACCCTTTTTATACTCTTTCCAGCCCCATGATGAAAGCGCGCTCCTATGTAGCGCCTCGTTATTGTCAGCATAAAAAGCATCAGCATCAAACCCCATAACCTTTTCAAGATAATCCTGTGCCTTTTCGTCAAGCGGCTCGACAGCAAATATGCAGCTGCAAACATAGTCGTCTTTTATAACACTTTGCAGGGCGAAACGAAAATGCTCATTTTCACTCGTTTTGCTTGTAAGCATTCCCCTGCTTTCCATTTTGCTGACTGCGCTTGAATCGTAAAACTCGCGCACGCTCTCCTTATTGGACAGCTTTGCAACAGCGACTGCGCCTGCTGTGACGGTCATTACTGCTGCGGCTGCGGCTATGGCAATGACCTTTGCCGAGAACTTACGGCGGTGCTTTGTCTGTTTCATAACAGGCTTTCCTTCTGCCTCGTGCAGATACTTTTCGTCTGCAAGACCTATAATATCAAGCATCTTATCGTTCATAACAATCCCTCTCTTTCCAATAGTTTTTTCAATTTGCCTCTTGTGCGGTGCAAAGTGACTTTCACCTTGCTTTGCGAGATGTCAAGCTTTTGCGCTATTTCCTCAACGGTGTGCATATACCAGTAGCGCAGCAGAAATATCCTGCGCTGCTCAGGTCTTAGCTTTTCAAGAAATCCGTTGAACGCCTCTCTGAGCGAAAGCGTGTCATCCAGCTTTTCAAGCGTATCTTCTGAAGCAGCCGCATCAGAAAGCTCTTCAAGCAGCAGCTCAACGTGCCCCGAGCCACGCTTTTGAGCGTGTTTTCTGCGCCATAGATTTATCGCAGCATTTCTTGTAGCTCCTGCAAGATACATTTTCAGATCATCAGGCTTTGCAGGCGGTATACTTCTCCACACACTAAGGTAAACATCGTTCAGACATTCCTGTGTATCCTCTCTGCTGCGAAGAATATTCATAGCAATGCTTTTACAGTATGCGCCGTATTTGTTTTCAAGCTCCACAAGAGCATTTTTGTCCTTGACTTCCAGCAAAGCTATCAATTCATCGTTTGACACTTTTCCCTTCCTCCGTTCTGTTTCTGAAGCGCCTCACTTATATAGACACAAATCTGATACACAAGGTTACACATAAAAACAAAAAAACTGCCGCAAGAAAAATGCAGCAGTCTTTTTTATCGTGTATGAAAATCAAATAGAATATATCTTGTCAGCATATCTTACGCAGCAGGCACATATGTCTTTCCGACCTGCCTTGTAAACACCTTGCTGTCCGATACGCTTACGGCAACATCGGCAACATAGTCAAATTCATCGTCCTTACAGTCATATACCTTGAAACAGTAGCAGTCTGCTCCGTTCACCTTGTCCTTGCCCATGTAACCAAAGGATCTTTTGTATTCTTTCTTTACAGGATAAGCGTTGTCTGCGCTTTTTGCCGCAGTATCGAGCACCTTGTCCGCACCCTCCGGCAAAACGCTGAACATACTGCTGTCGGGCTGTGCCTGTGAAGATGTTTCGCTGGTCACACTCTGCTGAGCAGGTGTGATCTCGCTGTTATCCTGGTTTGAACCTGCCTCTGCACAGCTTACGCAAAGTGCAGCAACGGCAGACATAAGTGCTATAATCAAAAACTTTTTCATATCCACAAAGACGGGAGCCCCGCCTTCTCCTTTCAAAAATACTATATGTTATCTTTCAATCCAAATTATAGCACAGCATATGTCACTTGTAAAGGAATTGCACCGAATTGTTACCAAAAATGCCGATAGTGAACAAAAACACTACCGGCATAAATTCTTTTTGTGCAATATTGCACAAAGACAGGTTACTGATTTATTACATTTTCACAAAGCTATCACATTTGCTCTCAGGAATAGTCCACAACATCGATCCAGCGCATAAGCAGATCTCTTTCCTCAGGCTTGTCCTTTATCAGCTGTGCAGCTGCAACGATAGGCAGCCACGCCTGAACATACTGCTTTGAAGTTCCGCTTTTGAGACAGTATTTATCAAGGTAAGGTTCTGCGATATCAGGGTCGTTAAGGCACAAAAGCAGATAAGTCCTTGCAACATCGGCAGAGGCATTGCCTTGTCTTGCGGAGCCCCAGTTTATCACATATGTACCCTCATCGTTGATGATTATGTTCTTGGGAGCAAAATTACCGTGACAAAGCTTTATGTGCTTGGGCATCGAATCCAGCCTTGTAAGCAGCTCGTATTTCTTTATCTCGTCTATCTGTCCCAGAGATTTGATCTGTCTTGTCATCTTGTCCTTCAGCTTTGAAAGCAAAGGCATATACTGAGAATGGATCTCCGTTTGTATGTCAATAAACTGGTTGAGATATTTATCCATATTCTCCGGGTTTTCTTCCATAAGCTGCTGCATGGTCTTTCCCTTGATGAAATCCATAGTCACCGACCACCTGCCGTCAACCACAGAAACCTCATGCAAAGTGGGTATCTTTATGAAAGAATTGACCAGCGTAGTTTCTACCCTTGCGTGTGTCAGCGCAGCATAAAGACACTTTTCTTTGTACATATTATCCTTGTATTCTCTTACTGCAAACCCGTCACGCTCATAAACATCATATATATCGCTTTGCGCCAATAGTCTTTTTTCGCTCATAGTGTTTATCCTTTCTGTCTTTTATGCCCGAAAAGGATCTGCCTTGGATCGCAGTCCTTTACTGTATATATTATACACTCTTTTTCAACAATGTCAAGACTTGATTCGTTATTATCACAAGCGTAAACATTTTATTTTTATTAGTATCATAAAAAATTCACATTTCCTTGCCGGATCAGTTTATACCTGTCCAAATATTTATCATAAAGCAATTATAAAAAGTGACCAAGAAAAGCGTGAAAAGATGACAAAATCTGTGCAATTAAAAATTGACAAAAAATCACTGCTGTTGTATAATGTATTAAATATATTATGGTGCATAAGTGCATAGCGAAGAGCGCATAAAATGCACCCAAAATACTGACAGGAGGACGTGTATTATGTCTGCAGCACAAAATGCTCCGTTCATAGTTGATAACGTAGCGGCGCTGGAAAAGAAAATAGCACAGCTCAGGGAGGCTCAGCAGAAATTTTCCACCTTCTCACAGCAGCAGGTGGATAAGATCTTCAGAGCTGCGGCTCTGGCTGCCAACAAAGCCCGTATACCCCTTGCAAAGCTTGCAGTAGAGGAAACGGGAATGGGCATAGTTGAGGACAAGGTGATTAAAAATCATTTTGCCAGCGAATATATATACAATAAATACAAAAACACCAAAACCTGCGATGTGATAGACCGTGATGAGGTTTACGGTATAACTACCCTTGCCGAGCCTATCGGTGTTATTGCTGCGGTGATACCTACCACCAACCCTACATCCACAGCGATCTTCAAGTCGCTTTTGTGCTTAAAGACAAGAAATGCAATTATCATCTCGCCTCACCCCAGGGCAAAAAGATCAACTATCCAGGCTGCTCAGGTAGTTCTTGATGCTGCGGTGGCAGCAGGAGCACCTGAGGGTATAATCGGATGGATAGACATTCCTTCCCTTGAGCTTACCCAGACAGTTATGCGTGAAGCTGACTGTATCCTTGCCACAGGCGGTCCGGGAATGGTAAAGGCAGCATATTCAAGCGGAAAGCCTGCTATCGGCGTAGGTGCAGGCAACACACCTGCAATAATAGACAGTTCTGCCGATATACTCATGGCTGTGTCTTCTGTTATCCATTCAAAGACCTTTGACAACGGTATGATCTGTGCCTCAGAGCAGTCGGTGATCGTGGACAAACAGATATATGATGCGGTAAAGAAAGAATTTAAGGCACGTGGCTGTTATTTCCTTAAAAAAGATGAGATAGACAAGGTCAGAAAGACCATAATCATAAACGGCTCGCTCAACGCAAAGATCGTCGGGCAGTCGGCTCATAAAATAGCCGAGCTGTCAGGCGTTAAAACTCCCGAAGATGTAAAAATACTCATCGGCGAGGTAACAAGCGTTGACATCAGCGAGGAGTTTGCTCACGAAAAGCTCTCCCCCGTTCTTGCAATGTACAAGGCAAAGGACTTTGACGATGCTCTTGACAAAGCTGACAAATTGGTAAAAGACGGCGGTATAGGACACACCTCCTGCATATACTGCAACGTTCGCACCGAAAAGGATAAACTTGAAAAATTCCGCAACCGTATGAAGACCTGCCGTATACTGGTCAATACACCTTCATCTCACGGCGGAATAGGTGATCTTTACAACTTTAAGCTTGCCCCCTCTCTTACGCTGGGCTGTGGGTCCTGGGGCGGCAACTCCGTTTCGGAGAACGTGGGTGTAAAGCATCTTTTGAACATAAAGACCGTTGCGGAGAGGAGAGAGAATATGCTTTGGTTCAGAGCACCGGAAAAGGTCTACTTTAAAAACGGCAGTCTGCCTGTTGCCCTTGAAGAGCTTGGTGAGATGGGTAAAAAAAGAGCCTTTGTTGTTACGGACAATTTCCTGTACAAAAGCGGATTTTCAAAATGTATAACCAACAAGCTTGAAGAGCTTGGCATAGCACACCATGTATTTTCAAATGTTCAGCCCGACCCTACGCTGGCAAATGCTACCGAGGGATCCCACGAGATGGCAGAGTTTGAGCCGGACGTTATCATCGCCCTGGGCGGCGGCTCAGCTATGGACGCAGCAAAAATAATGTGGGTACTTTACGAGCACCCGGATGTTAGCTTTGAGGATATGTCCATGGACTTTATGGATATCAGGAAAAGGATATTCAAGTTCCCTAAGATGGGCGAAAAGGCATACTTTGTAGCAGTTCCCACATCTGCGGGCACAGGCTCTGAGGTAACTCCGTTTGCTATAATCACCGACCAGGAAACAGGTACAAAGTACCCGATCGCAGACTATGAGCTGCTGCCTGATATGGCTATCGTTGATGCGGATATGATGATGAACGCACCAAAGGGACTTACCTGCGCCTCGGGTATAGACGTTCTTACACACGCTCTGGAGGCTTACGCTTCTGTTATGGCTTCCGACTATACGGACGCACTTGCGCTCAAGGCTGCAAAGCAGGTGTTTGACTATCTGCCGTCGGCATACAAAAACGGTGCAAACGACCCTGTTGCAAGAGAGAAAATGGCAAATGCCGCTTGTATGGCAGGTATGGCTTTTGCAAACGCTTTCCTAGGTGTAAATCACTCAATGGCGCACAAGCTGGGCGCTTACCACCATCTGCCCCACGGTATTGCAAATGCGCTTATCCTTACAAGAGTTATGCGCTACAACGCCGATCCTACGCCAAGAAAGATGGGTACCTTCTCCCAGTACCAGTACCCGCACACACTTGAAAGATACGCAGAGGTCGCACGCTACTGCGGCTTTGGCGGCAAGGACGACAAGGAATCGTTTGAGAACCTTATCAAGCAGATAGAAAAGCTCAAAAAGACTATTGAGATAAAGCCGACTATCGCAGATTACGGCGTTAAGGAAGAGGACTTCCTTGCAACGCTTGACGAAATGGTTGAAAACGCTTTCAACGACCAATGCACAGGTGCAAACCCGAGATACCCGCTTATGAGCGAGATCAAGGAGATATACCTGGCAGCATACTACGGAAAATAAGACAAACTAAAAAGCGGTGCTTTATCGGCACCGCTTTTGTTGTGTTCAGACCTTTATCCTGTTTATGCACTCACCCGTGTTGTCATCAAATACAAAAACATACTCACCGCAGGCTTTAAATGTATAATTTCCGCCGTCTTTTATCTCGTCCGCTTTCTTTTCATCTGTGACTTTCCAGTCATCAGCAGAATAAGTAAGATACTTGCCGTTATAGTAAGTTACCACCTTATTGTTATTAGCATAGATTATGCGTTCATACTTTTTCGTTTCATGCCGCACAAGTTTGAAATCATCAGTATTGACTTTAATATATGTATCATAATAATGGTTCTCCAGCTGCGGAAGATAACTGTTGTCACCGCCTTTAAGTGAAAACGGCTGTTTTATCGTTGTGAGTACTGCGAAAACATTGTTGCCGATTATCGTTGCTTCGCCTGTCGTTTCCACAGGTGTTGAATGTTCAACCGCTTTGAACTCTGTTCCGTCGCTTTTAAAATATTGACATTTAAATTCATTGTTGTCCGTTTTTGCTTTGAGAAGCTCATTCCCTTTTTCAACAAATCCACCTGATTTATCGGAAGTAGTAAACAACAGGGTCATATCATCATCACATATCTCAAACGAGCCCAGCTCTCCGTCACTTATACTCGCTATTATCCACTTATCGTCTGAAAATCTTTGCTTGTGAAAGCCCTCGCTCTTGTCATTTAAAAGCTCTATTGCATCCTTTGTCTCGTCGGTCTTTATATCCAAACACTTTAGCTGCTCGCCGGCAATTTTATAGAAAAGGCAGCCGTTGTCTGCATAGATATGCCAAACATCCTGGTCCTTGGCATTTATGATAGTATTGCTCTTTCCGCTTTCCAGCTCAACGCATTTGATACCGCTATCGCAGACAAACAAATGCTGCTCGTCAGCACACATCCTGTACGGCTCTGTACCCTTGTAAACGGTCTTTTCTTCGCCGCCGCTGAAGCATTTTACACTTTTGCCGCTGATATAAAAATAATCGTCACCGACTCTCTGACAAGAAGTTGTTGGAAAGACTACTGTATTGACATCAGCCTCGACCTTCGGCTTATTCCACACAAATATGTAGAAAAGCACTCCTGCCAGAACGATCAGTACCACGGCGATAATAATGTACTTTTTCAGCTTACGTTTCGTCAAATTTGCCACCTCGTTTTGTGCATTTCTGTTTTTTTGCCTAAATTATACAGCAGCCTCATATGATTGTCAAGTTCTGTTAATTGAACCGATGATCTCCCATCTGCAAAAAACTTACTCAAAACGGTGAAAATATACCGATTTTGTGTTGAATTTTGTGAATAGTTGTGTTATAATAGAATAAGTATATATTCTTGCAGCTTACAGGCTTTGGACTGAATTATTAAAGTCAAGAGGTTTTGAGATATGAACAGAAATTATGATGTTATAATCGCAGGGTGCGGTGCAGCAGGTCTGTACGGCGCACTCAATCTGCCAGGCGAGCTTAAAGTGCTTGTACTTTCAAAAATGCAAAAAGACCTTTGCAACACGGCTCTTGCCCAGGGCGGTATCGCAGGCGTTTACGACAGTCCCAAGGACAGCCCCGAATACCACAAGCACGATACCTTTGTTGCAGGCGGCTTTGAAAATGACCCCGTTTCCACAGATGTACTTGTGAACGAGGCAAAGATAGATATCGCAAGGCTTATCGAGCTTGGCTGCGACTTTGACAAAAAGCCTGACGGTGACTACCACAGAACGCTGGAGGGCGGTCACGGTATGCACAGGATATTTCACCATAAGGACTCCACAGGCGCCGAAATTGAGCGCACCTTGCTTGCGGCAGTACAAAAGCTGGATAATGTGACTATCCTTGAAAATGCTGTTATGTGCGATGTAAAGAAAACACCCACGGGTTTTTCCTTCCTTGTGCTGCATGACGGCGAGTTCACCACCTACAACAGCCACTATTCCATATTCGCAACAGGCGGTATCGGCAGGGTGTACGAGTTCACCACAAACTCCCCTATTGCAACGGGCGACGGTATCACTATGGCGTACAATATGGGCGCTGAGATAAAGCATCTTAGCTACATCCAGTTTCACCCCACCGCCTTTAATGACGAGCATACAAGACAGTGCTTCCTTATCTCCGAAGCTGTCAGAGGCGAGGGCGCATATCTTCGTAACTGCGACAAACAGCGCTTTATGCACAACTACGACAAGCGCCTTGAGCTTGCACCGAGAGATGTAGTCTCACACTCGATAATATTTGAAGCAAAGCGCACAGGCTCAAACAAGTTCTATCTTGACATCACACATAAAGACCCCGACTTTATCAGAAACCGCTTCCCGATGATATATCAAAACCTCCTGAACGCCGGGATAGATATGACCAAAGACCTTATACCTATCTTTCCCTGCCACCACTACCTTATGGGAGGCATAAACGTGGATACCTATGCACGTACAAATATCCCCGGGCTGTATGCCTGCGGCGAATGTTCTCACACAGGCGTTCATGGCAACAACCGCCTTGCAAGCAATTCCCTGCTTGAAGCTCTGGTATTTTCAAGACGTGCCGCTGGAGATATTGCAAAAAACATCAAAAGCTCCGCAGAAAGCTTTGATGAGTATGATTTCACCGTTGACGAAAACGCCCCCGAAATGCCCAAGGGACTGCGTACACAGATAAGAGCGATAATGCAAAAAGCGTATTTTGTCCTGCCAAACGTAAAAGAGCTTGGACCGGGACTTGAAAAGGTCACACAGATAAAGGATATGCTTTACAAGGAAGATTACCGGCTGGATAAGGACCTTGTTGAGGCACGTTCGCTGGCAACAGTGGCATATATCGTTCTGACAGAAGCCTTTAAGATCGCCACGGAAAATGCAGAGATGAATATAGGCAAATAACGGCGCTGCCGTGCAGAAAGGAAAAGTAATATGAAGCTGATGCAGTTTCAGATAGATGATATTATAAAAACAGCCCTTGCGGAGGATATCAACTACATTGATGTTACCACAGACTATCTTGTTGATGAAGACAGCGTTTCAACTGCAAGATATGTCGCAAAGGACGATGGTATACTTTGCGGTATAGATATTGCCCTGAGAGTTTTCCGGCTGCTTGACGATAATGTTAAGACCCAGATCCTTATCCACGACGGCGAAAAGGTAAAAAAAGGCGATATAATCGCAAGGATAACCTGCTCCACAAGGGCACTGCTAAAGGGCGAGAGAACAGCTCTCAATCTTGTGCAGCATATGTCGGGCATCGCAACGGCCACAAACAAGTGCGTTGAGCTTGTCAAGGGCACAAAGGCATCTATCGCCGATACAAGAAAAACTCTGCCGGGACTGAGAGCGCTGCAAAAATACGCAGTTACCGTAGGCGGCGGAAAGAACCACAGATACAATCTTTCCGACTGCGCTATGCTGAAGGATACTCACCTTGACGCTTACGGCTCTATGACCGGTGCGGTGAACGCTTTGCGCGAAAAGATGGGACACACCGTCAAGATAGAGGTAGAGGTTTCAGACCTGGAACAGCTCGGCGAGGCGCTTGACCTGGGCGTTGAGATAATCATGCTTGACAATATGAGCTGTGAGGATATGAAAAAAGCGGTGGAGATCACCGCAGGCAGAGCAAAGCTTGAGGCATCGGGCAACGTTACCGAAAAGACTATCGCAGCTATCGCACAGACGGGTGTGGATATAATCTCCCTGGGTGCGCTGACACATTCGGTAAAGGCTTTTGACATATCAATGAAGATAGATAAATAAAATGAAAAAAGTTCTGAAAGTACTGTTTTATGTTTCAATAGGAGCATTTATGCTGAGCGGTGCATTTTTTACTATCCTTGAATTTATGCCCGATGTTTCGGTCATTGATAAAACAGTCAGAAGCACTATATGTATTGTGGGGCTTTTATGTCTTTCTTACGCAATTATTTATTATCTCATGCAAAATCGCAAAGGTAACGTTAAACCTAAAACGAGGAGGTAACACAATGGCTTCACTTATCGACACTGAAAGACAATTTCATATAGCCACCCTGCCTGACGAGGTCGGCGGATATGTGATACTTCCCGGTGATCCGTTCAGAGTACCGAAGATAGCCGAGTATATCAACGATGCAAAACAGGTCGCACACAACCGTGAGTTCAATGTCTATACCGGAACGCTTTACGGCGAAAAGGTCACCGTCTGCTCAACGGGCATAGGCGGACCATCAGCGGCGATCGCCGTTGAGGAGCTTGTAAAGTGCGGCGCACATACCTTTATAAGAATAGGTACCTGCGGCGGAATGAACGAAAAAGTCAGCGCAGGTGATCTTATCATTGCAACTGCAGCTGTACGTGGCGAAGGCACATCTTATGAATATATGCCAAGCACCTACCCTGCCGCTGCGGATTTCACAGCAGTTTCGGCATTGGTCGATGCAGCAAGATCACTGAGCGATCAGCGAAAGGGCAACAGCTGGCATACAGGTGTTGTTCACAGTAAGGACAGCTTCTACGGTCAGCTGGAGCCTGACAACTCCCCTGTCAGCGACGGCGTAAAAAGCCGCTGGGATTCATATATAAGACTTGGCTGCCTTGCATCGGAAATGGAATGTGCTGCGCTGTTCTCCGTGGGACAGGCGAGAAATGTGCGCTGCGGTGCGGTGCTTGCAAGCCTGTGGAACTGCCAGAAAAACCTGAACGAAGGCGCAGATGAAAGCATTATCCTTGACACCGACAGGGCGATAAGATGCAGCATAGAGGCGATAAAACTGATGATAAAAGCCGACAAGGCGTAAAAAGATCCCGGATCTTTCAAGCTCCGGGATCTTTTTTATCTGCAATTTTTATTCACCTATTTTATATTCCTTTACGTCCTCATCGCCCTCAAATTTTATCTCGTTTACCTCATCGGCGCTGGGGATAACTATCTTTTCAAGCTCCTCAACTGTCAGGGGCTTTTTCTTTTCCGGTTTAGCGTAAAGATGCTCAATATCCTGTTTATAATACTCCGTTGTTACAGGCAGTTTCTTTCTTTTCAGTTTGTTTTCCACCCAGGATCGTGTGAAACTGTAAAGAAGCGCAAACATCGGCACCGCAAGGACCATTCCCGCAAATCCGAACAGACCTCCGCAGATAATAAGGGACACAAGCACCCAGAATCCCGGAAGACCTGTGGAATCTCCCAGTATCTTCGGTCCGAGAATATTGCCGTCAAACTGCTGAAGTATAAGGATGAATATGAATAAAAGTATAGCCTTTTTCGGGTCAACGATAAGCATGAGCAGCGTTGACGGAACTGCACCGATTATAGGTCCGAAAAACGGAATAATATTGGTAACGCCCACGATAACCGCTATCATAATGTTATAAGGCATACCCATAAGCGTCAGACCGATAAAGCACAAAAGACCGATGATTATAGAGTCGATTATCTTTCCGGTGATAAAGCCGGAAAAAACCTTGTTCGCCTGTGAGGATACGTTCATTATCTTTGCACAGGTGGATTTTTTTGTGATAGATACAATAGTCTTTTTTATCTGTGCAAGCAGCGTTTCCTTGTTGCACAGCATATAAATGGATACGATAAATCCCAGTACAAAGTCCTTTATAAAGGAAAGAACATCCCATGCTCCCGAAACAAGATCGTCCATCATAGGCTGGATCTTTTCAAATATAACCGAGGCATCTTTGGTAAAAGCGTCTATCTTCTCTGTGGCTGTTTCTACAAGGCTGGGATAGTTGCTGAATGTGTTTTTTATCCAGTTCTCAAGCTTATTCCTGAGATCTCCCATATTGTTGAAAAGATTTTTGATAGATTCCACCAGCTCCGGAACCACTATTACAAGAAGCCCTACCACGATCCCAAGAAATACAAGCGATGCGATCGTTACGGAAAAAGCACGCATAAGCTTTCCCGAGCTGCCTTCTTTTTTCTTTTTGAAGAGCTTTTCCGTGTTTACCATTATCGGGTTCATCAAAAATGCAATTATAAGACCCCAGATCACTGGGCTCAGCACTCTCATCAATGTTCCGAATACGCTTGCTATGGCATCAAACTTTAATATGGCAACGATAAGCAGAACATTTGCTGCTATTACCAGTGCCGCATAGAGCGCTACGGTATTATATTTTTTGTTAGGTACTATCTTCATTTAACCACTCCGTTATGCCTTTACAGCATTTACATACATATACATATTTAGTATACACCTTTTTGGACAGAAATGCAACCTTTTTGAAAAATTATTTATCTTTTTTAACTTATGAAAACTATCTGTCCTGCCGGCGTTCATATAATATTAAAATATTCGTGTTGTATGAATGTTCCAAGGCGGTTGACAAAGCTCAAAAAAAAGAATATAATGATATGTGAAATATGATAAATCCTGTGACCGGGAGTAAGTAGCCGGAGATAAACCTTTCAGAGAGCTGCCGTTTTGGTGTGAGGCAGCAGGCAGACTTTGTGCGAATGGACCTGTGAGGAGCAAGCGGGAACGCTTTTTTAAGCAAGTATCGCCTGCCGTTTTCCCTGCGTTAAAGAGGGCGGGTATGTATGTATCCTTAAAATGCCATTGGGTGGCAAAGCGGTGTTCTATCGTCCCATAGCGGAGGGTAGGACTTATTTTTTTGTTATTAAAGCGGCACAACCAGATGTACAATAATCTTGATAAGGAGTAAGAACATGGAAAACAATATTATTCTCACCGGCGACCGTCCCACCGGTTCGCTTCATCTCGGACATTATGTGGGTTCTCTCAGAAAAAGAGTACAGATGCAAAACACAGGCAAATACCAGCAGTTCGTTATGATCGCCGATCTTCAGGCTCTTACAGACAATGCAGATAATCCGCAGAAGATACGTGATAACATTATGGAGGTAATGCTGGACTACTTAGCAGCCGGGCTTACCCCTGACAAGACTACATTTCTTGTCCAGTCACATATCCCTGCACTTTATGAGCTTCCAATGTACTACTCAAATCTTGTTACCATGTCCAGACTTGAACGCAACCCCACGATCAAAAACGAGATAAAAATGCGTAACTTTGAACGCAGCATTCCCGTTGGCTTTATGACTTACCCCATAAGCCAGGCTGCTGATATTACCGCTTTCAAGGCAAAATATGTCCCGGTCGGTGAGGATCAGCTTCCCATGCTTGAACAGGCAAGAGAGATAGTAAACAGCTTCAACAGAGTTTACAACTGCGATATTCTCGTTGAACCCGAGGCTGTTCTTCCTGATTCTGACAGCTGCAACCGCCTTGTGGGAACCGACGGAAATGCTAAAATGAGCAAGTCCCTTGGCAACTGCATTTACCTAAAAGACGACGAAAAGACGATCAAAACAAAGATCATGTCTATGTTCACCGACCCGACGCACATAAATATCACCGATCCCGGTCACACCGAAAACAATCCCGTTTTCCTGTACCTCGAAGCGTTCTCCACAGACGAGGACTTCAAAAAATATCTCCCCGAGTATGCCAACCTCCAGGAAATGAAGGAGCATTATGAGCGTGGCGGACTTGGAGATATGAAGTGCAAAAAACTGCTCAACAGCGTTATGCAGGAATATCTTGCGCCGATAAGAGCAAGACGTGAAGAATATGCAAATGATATGGGAGAGGTGCTGAATATGCTCAGAAAAGGCACCGAAAAAGCAGTTGAAGTATCAAACGAAACTGTCAACGAGGTGCGTAACGCCATCGGTATCAACTATTTCAACGATAAGACCTTTATGGATAAGATATTCAAATAATACGATAAGCTTTATGGCTGCGGTAATCCCGCAGCCTTTTCTTGTTGACATAGCTTTTCAAGTATATTATAATATAAATCAGAATTTAGTTTATAATTTACAACATACGTGTCCGAAGGGGTTATAGGGGGCGATCGGAAAGCCCCCTAAGAAAAACACTCGATAGTTAATCCGCCTTTTTGCAGGCGGCTTGAGGAAAAACAGTTTAGAGCTTTTCAAAGGGGCACGCCCTCTCTTGCAGGGCGTCCCCTCTTCCAAAACAGTCCACCGGACTGTTTTGAAATTCACCCCTTGCGGAGCGCACGATGTAGGGGGATTTCGCTCTCTGCGGAGAGCGACGAGGGCGCCGCCCTCGACCCGCAAGCCCTTTTTAGGAAAGGGCTTGACCCCAAACCTTTTTAATATGCACGATTTGGCGCATTATCCTTGCATAGCAGTTGGAGATATTCTCTTGGGAAAAGTTTTCCTCATACTCTCTTTTTGAACTTTTCAGTCATTTTTACATATCGGGCAATATGCCCGATGTGTAAAAATCATTAAGAGGTTTAGGAAGGGGGTCTGGGGGATAACCCTTCTCCAAAAGGGTTTCCCCCAGCTGCCACGCAAGGGTGCTGCGGTAAATTCTGATTTAACAGAGTAGGGAGGCAGGTAAATGCTCGGATATGGTGACAAAGAAAAGCAGCTGATTGAAAGCGGCTTTGACAATGTAAGGTCGGTGCTGCTTGGTGACGACGTGGAACAGGCACGCAGGGTACTTTTCTGCCTTGACAGGTACCTTGACCCTTACCACAAAAAGCGGCTCAAATATGAAAAAGAGCTATATGAGCTGCTGGAAAACATAGCCATTACCAGCGAGGAAGACGAGCTTATAGACGACTGCTTGCAGCTTCTTGGTGACTATGCCAGCATACCGCTTACAATTCTTGAACAAAACATTGAAAAGGTAAAGAAAAATATGCGTTCACAAGCGAGATACGTTATAAATATGCAGACGGAATCATTTATTTGAAACGGAGAACATTATGAAAGAAGTTGAGATATTTACCGACGGAGCTTGTTCGGGAAATCCCGGTCCCGGTGGCTTTGGAGCAATTCTGAAATATAAGGGAGTAGAAAAAGAGATCTGCGGCGGTGAAGCGCACACCACAAACAACCGCATGGAGATGACCGCTGTTATAACTGCCCTGGAGATGCTCAAAGAGCCTTGCAAAGTCACATTATACAGCGATTCAAAATACGTTATAGACTCTGTTACAAAAGGCTGGGCTAAGAGCTGGCAAAGCAAGGGCTGGGTGAAAAGCAACAAGGAAAAGGCACTCAACCCCGACTTATGGGAAAGGCTGCTGGCACTGCTTGATAAACACAAGGTGGAGTTCGTATGGGTAAAGGGGCACGCTGGACACCCTGAGAATGAGCGCTGCGACAGACTTGCTGTGGAGCAGTCTCAAAAATTCAAAGCCGAATAGGTACGGAGGATAGTATGGATAGCAAAAAGAAAGTGCTGGTCGCAATGTCCGGCGGAGTTGACAGCTCGGTAACGGCAAAGCTGCTGCTGGATGCAGGCTATGATGTGGCAGGGGCAACCATGCACCTTTACTCAAACGATGATATCGGCATTGAGCGCACAAAGACCTGCTGTTCGCTGGACGACGTTGAGGACGCACGAGAGGTGGCATATAAGCTTGGTATCCCTTTTCACGTTTTCAACTTTGCGGACAGCTTTAAAGAGTGCGTTATGGACAAGTTTGTAAATACATATCTTGACGGCGGAACACCCAACCCGTGCATAGACTGCAACCGTTTCCTCAAATTCGGAAAGTTCCTCGAAAGGGCACAGATGCTTGGTTACGACTACATCGCAACAGGGCATTATGTTACTAAAGAATTTGATGAAAAGTCAGGCAGGTGGCTGCTCAGGCGCTCGGCGGACAGAAAAAAAGACCAGACTTACGTTTTGTACTCCATGACACAGGATCAGCTTGAACACAGCTTGTTTCCTGTGGGTGAAATGAATAAGAATGATATACGTGCCATAGCAGACAAAAACAGCCTTGTAAACGCCGGCAAGCCGGATTCTCAGGACATCTGCTTTATCCCGGACGGCGACTACGCAGGCTTTATAACCTCACGTGCGGGCGAACAGCAAAAGGGCGACATTGTGCTTACAAGCGGCGAAAAGCTGGGCACACACAAGGGACTTATTCACTACACCGTCGGACAGCGCAAGGGCGTTGGTGTTTCATACAGTGAACCGCTGTTTGTTATAGAAAAGGACATCGCAGGCAACAGACTGATAATGGGCACCCCCGATAAGCTGACGAGAACTACCCTCACGGCGTGTGAGGTAAATATGCTTACAACAGACCGGCTTAACAGTCCAATAAAATGTACAGCTTGTACAAGGTATCATCAGCAGGACGTTCCCTGTACGGTGACACCGATCGGTGAAAAGCGTGTAAGAGTGGACTTTGAGCAGCCGCACAAGGCTATCTGCAAGGGACAGGCAGTCGTGTTCTACGACGGTGACTATCTTATCGGCGGCGGAACGATAGAATAAAAAATAGTACAAAAAAACGGACTTGAAATCATTTCAGGTCCGTTTTTGCTATTCTGTTAGTCCATTGCATTCTTGATAGCCTCGTAAAGCTCATCGTATGTTTCATACGCCGGGATATCGGGGTTATCAGCCTTGATGTTGTCAGGGCTTTTGAACAGAAAACCTGCTTTGCTTGCCTTTATCATGCCAAGGTCATTGTGGCTGTCACCGGAAGCGATAGTTTCAAAGCCGATCGACTGAAGCGCCTTTACGGTGGTGTACTTTGACTTTTCAACACGCATTTTGTATCCTGTGATCTCACCGTTATCTGCTACTTCAAGTGTGTTGCAAAAGATCGTGGGCATACCCAGCTTTTTCATCAGCGGCTTTGCGAACTGTGTGAATGTATCGCTTATAATTATAACCTGTGAAAGATCTCTGAGCTTATCAAGAAACTCCTTTGCGCCCGGCATAGGGTCGATCTTGGCAATAGTTTCCTGGATCTCCTTCAAGCCGAGTCCGTGCTCTTTGAGTATAGCAAGACGGTACTTCATCAGCTTGTCGTAATCAGGCTCGTCACGGGTTGTTTTTCTCAGCTCGGGGATACCGCTTGCCTCTGCAAAGGCGATCCATATCTCAGGCACAAGAACTCCCTCAAGGTCCAGACAGGTGATATACATTGACATTTTACATTCCTCCTATTAGAAGATTATTCGGAAATCAATTTCCTTACATCAATGATTATATCACACTGCCCCCACACATTCAAGGATATTTTGTGAATTATTGAACGCTTGGATCACACACCGTACCCATAAACACAGGCAGACCGGTCCGGGTATCCATAATTGCGTATACAAAGGGTCTGTCCAGATAAACGGTTTTAGGCAGTGACTCATCCAAAGCACAATTTGCATCCATTGTAACAGCGGTAGCAGCCGCAGCCTTTGTCCCGTTTGCGTCAAGCTCGATATGGGTCTTGTGAAGCACAGAGCCGATATAAAGCGACTTATCTCCTGTCATATTGGAGAAATCCGCATTCATGGTAAATGCTTCCTCCATACCCATACCACCCAGTGTTTCATTGAGGTTTATATCATAGTCATATTTAAACTGAGGTGTTTTTGTTTTAACATCATATCTGCCTGTTCTTTCTTTGTAAAGCTTTGCAAAACGGTCGGCTGTAAGGGAAGACACATATTCGTAAATTCCCGTACCCTCATTGGGGAGAACTGCCATAAAGGCATATTTACCGCCGCTGTATTCTTTAACAAAGCCTGTTTCATGCTTTCCTTCAACGTAGAACTTTTCTTTTGAACTCAGCATGGTGCAGTTTGTCTTTTCACCATTTGCGTTTGTAAACTCGCAGTTTTCCTTTATCTGATCCTCATCATAGGGGACAGCCCACTTTGAATCAAAAGCCACACAGTTCACAAGCACTGCTCTTGCGTTTGCGTCCAGAGTTTCAACTATTCTCGGTATCATGTTGTGTGTTTTTTCGTTTACCCATCCATTGATACTCTCCACCGTGCTCTTATCAAAGGGAGCTTTGAACATTTCAGCATTGAACTGTTCCTTACAGGTTTTAACAAAGCTCTCTTTCAGCGTCAGACCCTTCATATCCTTCAGCCAGACAGAATTTGCAATTTCCAGCTTTGAGTTTTCACTGTTGCTGTTATGTGCATCAGAAATGAGCAGGTTCATATTCTTGTTATAATCCGCCAGGCTCATTGTCCCGCACAATACATTCTTCATCTGCACCAGCGTATTATTATTTGCACCGTTTGCAGTCATACCCAAAGCAAACGACACCGATTCAGGTGAAACAAGAGTGTTCCTTCCCTGCTTCAGATCCTGTTTGACAGACTGCTTGAACAGCTCCACCGAGAAATTATTGAAGGCTTGTGCAAACTCATCTGTGATCTTTTCGTCCTTTTTCCCCGGGGTAAAGGCGTAGTTTGCAGTTGGCTGCACAGAAGTATCATCAGGTGGTAAAACCGGCTCCTCAGGCTCCGGCAGATGGGGACGGGTGATCTCGGGATCTGCGGGGTTCCACGGAAGCTGTGTTGATTCCTGCTCGCTGCACGAGCACATTCCAATTACCAATGTTATCGCTATAACTGCACTTATAATTTTTTTCAGCATAAAAAACACGCTCCTTATTTTTACCTGTTCGCTTAACGCTTACAACAGATATACGAATAAGGAGCGTTTTTTTATTGCAGCAATTTGCACAAATTACACTCTTTCTTTTTGTGAAAAAAGTTGTCTTACCGTGGTATACAATAAAGATTTGTCTCCCAGCAGGGGTAATACCTTGACTGGCGCAGGTAGAATTTGTAATCGCTGTTTATCTTGTTTATCATCAGCGGCAGAAGAAAATAGTCATAGGGCTTGTGATAAAGTGCGGCGCATATCTTCGGCGAGAACCTCCTGATAGTTTTTATGCTGCCGGCAAGCGCCTCATAGTCCGCCCCCTCAACGTCGTATTTCACATAGGTACAGCCATCCTGCGAGATGCTGTCAAGGCTCAGAGTTTCCACGGCATCGCCCTTTTCAGAGATCTTAGCCTGCCGCCCGCCGCCCGGTGAAAACAACAGATGTGTCCGCTCGTTCCACGCTGCAGCGTTGTAAAGAGTGATGCCCGGGTATTTCTCGGTGTTTTGCACACATTTTTTATAATTTCGTTTGTTAGGCTCTACACCTGTTATGCTCTTATACTTCCCTCCCGTGTGGGAAATAAAGCTTTCTATGGTATCCCCCCGGTAAGCTCCAAGGTCAAAATACATTTCCTCGCTTCCCAGACCCAGAAGGCTTTGCGCCTCCTGCTCATCACAAAAGCACTCACGCAGATACTTACCATTTCCTGTTATCTTAAATGCAGTAATACACTTGAATGTCCGGCGTGAAAAATCGTCCTCCAACAATGAGTATGTCCTTTGAGCCTTTGAGTACAGATCGAGAAATCTCTGTTTACAAAAATATCCCTTATCCGTTACGGATATTTCCGGGATAATAAGTTCATATCTGTCCTCAATGCTCTCTATTCGCCTCATTACTTCCTCAAGGCTGCTGCCAAAGCCCAGCACCACAAGCTTGTCCTCAGGGTCCTGCATAACGTCGCTGAACTTTTGCACCTTATAACCGCAAAAGCTCTGTCCCCTTACAAAATCATCGCTGGCAAATATCCCCTTGCAGCTTATGCCCATACGCTTGAAAATTCCAAGCAGCTTTTCGCTGCCGTTACCCATACCGTAGATGTATATGGGTTTTTCCGTGCTCTCAAGCCGTTCCCAGCAGTCCTCAAGGCTCTCATAGAATTCTCTGTCCGATCCGTTCAACCTTTTTACCTCCGAAAAAAGGCGGAAAACCCGGTTTCCGCCCTTATATCAATATTTTAATAATATGTGTCGTCCACATCAATGTCACCGTCGATAAACGCATCGTCCGAATGTGTGCCAAAGGATCCGCCCACCATATCTCTTCCTCTTACACGGTATCTGTCACGGTTCATGTTGATATATTTATCCAGCTGTTCAAGAACCTCTCTGGGTTTTTTTATGGACTTAACGATCTTTATAGGTGTGTCCACATCACGAACGTGCATCTGTATGGTGCCGCACTTGAACAATCTCTGTCCCAGAGTGAGTATGAGTTTTTTATCTGTAACTCTGTAAAGCTCCAGTTCATCCTCCTGCACTCTGAGCAAACCGCTGCGGGTAATAAACTTGGTTTCGGTTAGAAAATATCTTGTAAACGAAAGAGGCAAACCAAAAAGAGTGCGTTTTTTATCTGTCCAGACATAATTGAACATATCTTTTTTCATTGTCCTGACCCCCCGATAATTTTAAAACAGCAGCGCACAAAGATGTGCGCTTTTGTTCAGCTTTAGTTTAACACAACCAAACTGTTTTGTCAAGCACCGCAGCGGCGGTATGCACACTCAGGCTCAGGGCTGTCGAATTATATCGTTTCATGCGACCCGTATTAAGACAATATTAATAATCGTTAAAGACAGGATTAAATCAAAACATAGTTTTTGATAACTTAGCCACAGGGTACGCAAATTATGGTAAAATACCATATTGTGATAATCACAAGCAGTATGGAGGGAAATAGAAAAATGAATGAAGAAAAAATCAGTATCCTTATTGGAAGGGACTATGGCAAAGCTCTTCAGCTCGGGCAGAAACTTGCCTCGTGGGGAGCTTTTGTCAGCTATACAGAGGACAGCGTTTTGCACATACTCAACGATTTCATGCGTATCAGACCCCACGCCCTTATCCTTTCCAGCCTTACCGGTAAGTATGATGAGCTTTGCACTCTTCTCAAAAGGTCTGAACGTCCGCCCTATATCGTGCTTATCTGCGAGGACTGCAACAGCACCTGCCGGTATGAGTATGCCGACCTTATCCTTGACCCTGAGGACAAAAGCATAATCGACAAGCTTCGGGTGCATTTATTTGACCCGTACCGATTTACACCCCAGAACAAAGAGAAAAAGCCGGACGACACCGTTATCGCCCACGTTTTGTTTGACCTTTGCGTTACCAAGAATTATACAGGCTACATATTTATCCTTGAAGCCATTAAAATGGCACTTGAAAAGTCAACCTTCACACGCTGTGTATCCAAAGAGATATACCCTGCCATAGCCGCAAGATTCAAGGTATCGCCCGCAAGCGTAGAGAGAAATATCCGCACGGCGATCCAAAGCGCATGGAACCGGACAGGTACATCTGTAAAGCGTGAGTACTTCGGTACATTTGCCCATGATGAAAGATGGCGTCCCACAAACAGCCAGTTTATCTACATAATCGCAGACAGGCTCTCCACAATGGCATAATATCACAGATCAAAAAGGAGCCGGATAAAACCGGCTCCGTATTATTTCGGCAGCCGCTCCCGCACCGCCTTTTCCGGGCTGTTCTGCGGACAAGCCGATAAGCGCCTTGCCACCCGTAGCGCTGCAAGGCATAGCTGCCGTTATGGTATACTATGCGTACAGCCGCTTCATGGTGCTTCGGGGTATTGACTAAGCTGCAAAAAAATTGTGTAACACTCGGAGACGGAACATTTTATTGCAATGCTTGCAAAAATGCTCACAAATGCTATAACTGTGGAAAGGTATGCAGCTCCTCATTCATAACTACATCGGAGTCGGGATATATTATGTATATAAAAACGGAAGTAAGTACACCTATTCCGTGCAACTCTTTTTAAACGGCATTTAAACCAAAAAAGGACTCGAAAAATTTACGGGGCCTTTTTTTGTTTTCTCGGAAAATTTTATGTTCACTTTATGTTTTCAATATAACATACATAGCGCAAAAAAAGCGAGGCATAAAGCCTCGCTTTAACACATACCGTGTGGTACGCTAAAATATTACCGCCTTGCCGTCGCACAGTTGATAAAACCCGCTCTCGCAGGTGGGTACCAGCCCAATGACTTCTCGCTCCCAACATCCGTACATACACGGCACAAAGTCGGCGTATGCCGGGAGGTCTGCAATCCGTTTCTCGGAGACCCGGTTCCCTTTTAATTGTGTGTTGGATTTATAATGACCGTGCTTAACGCACAAGGCAGAAATCTCTTTTCCTGTTATTATAATACCACAATCTCACCAATTATTCAAGTATGATTTTATACAAATTATTGTACGAATATTTGTACAATAAACCGGTCATCAGCTGAAATGCTTGTCCTCTGCGCCGCTGAGCTCTTCCTCGTCGTCAAAGTCAAACATCTCCTCGATGCGCTTCATGAATATGTCGCCGATCCTCTCGTACTCTTCATCGTCATCTATGGACGCAAGGATCTCATCGTTGTTTTCATCAAACTCGGATCTTAATATAACTACCTCTCCGGGATCATCAAGCATATTCTCAAGTTCATCCTCGTCGTAATAAGGAGTCAGCGCATAGTATTTCTCGCCCTCGTATTCCATCACATCCAGAAGTTCAAAGCTCTGCTTGTTCCCCTGTTCGTCTTCAAGTTCATACAGATCCGGTGTGTATTCTTCGTTCATGTCCTCATTCAGCCCCCGTTTCGTGCGGAAGCCTCCCCCTTTCCTATATAAATCTCCGCCCGGTACTTTTTCCCGGTAAGAAACTACCCTATATACAGCAAAACGGCTAAACAAAAAGGCTATCAAGCCAACTTGCCCGCCGCAACAACTTCATTATACTACATCTTATAAGATATGTCAAGACTTTGTTTGTAAAAGTAATATTAAATATAAATTTTTAGAAAATGTTGAAAAAAACTATTGACAAGTAACAAAAAGTGTGCTATATTGTATACAAGAAATCAAGAACCGAACAGCTCACTTGGAGGTGAGGCTGAACGCAGGCGGAAAGAGCGGCACACCGGCGCAGGTGTACAGAGCGTTCGCAGGTGGTTTTGTATAGTAGGCAGACGGCTGCATACATCTGACCGATGTTTCTGTAGCAAAGCCGAAGACAAGCGGTTTTAGATTACTTAGATCGAGAACTATACCGGATCAAAGTGAACACGCTGCGAGCTTTTGATTTTAATCGAGAGCTATGGATACAGCGAGGTACTCCGTGAAGTTTAATCAGACACGAAAGGAGCGAGTCCCATGGGCGCACTGGATATTAAGAGCGGTAGCCATAGGCTCGGCGGTTTGGATAGGTAAGAGTGATCGGGACACGGACGTAAGAGCCGTCAGATCAGAAACAAATGATTTACATAAAACTTAACCGCCTTGCCTGATGGAACACGAACTAATTTCAGACCTTCAAAGCAAGGCTGCCATATTTTACAACAGAATATTTAACGGCTTGGATGCCAAAAATGAAACAACAATTATTATTTTATCGGAATGGAGCTGTTTCCCATGCACACTTTTAAATATTTTGACGAGAAAGAAATATGATGAAAGAGTGATTCCGGTGGGATATGTATTTTAGCTTATAAGACCTCGTATATATGTTTTAGGGGTGATGCACTATGAAAATAGTTTGCACAAGGTTCTTAAACATCTGAAATGAAGGAGTGAGTCCGCCAAGACATTTACGAGTTTGAAGCTCTATTTTAAAAGAATTCTGAACTGATTTTACAGACGGGAGTGGTGCACTATGAAAATTCCGTGCACAAAGTGTTTGAATATTTGACAGACAGGAGTGAGACCGCCAGAAAGTTCAGTTTGATAAGCTTTAGTTGAAAGCTTTACTTGATTTGATATCATTCTATCCGAAAGGAAATTAAACCAATGGCTTGATTAAGACGCATTTGATAATGCACGTACTTTAAATTATTACTTTTACCATTGTCCGCAGATCTCATATTTCCACAGGTAATAAATCCGGAAGGTCGGTATTTTTCGATAGTCCGGACCTATTCGGAGATTGATCCGAGAGAAATAGCTGATTTCTGTCGACGAAATACAATGAAGGGCGTGAGTCCAAAGTACTATTTATAATTTCAATTTGACTTTACGATAATTTACCGAAAGGTGTGAGTCCGAAATTCTATTTTAAATGAATGATGTGAACAGCGTTTGTTCACTCACAGGACGTTAATTTTACGAAAGGTGTAAAGTCCAATGGCTTAATTTGATTTCAAACCAATTATTCTTTTTGATTGGAGTGAGTTGCGATGTGCTAACCAAATTTAGTACATTATGCATTTAAATAGTTGAAATATACAGAGAGCAGCTTTTTGCTGCTCTCTTTTGCTTGTATACCAAGACATAATAAATATGCCCGCCGTCCGTAAGACAGTGGGCATATTTCGTTGTCATATCTTATTTTCAAGGAATGCTACCGTCTTTTCGTCATATCTGAGATCCTGAGCAGCCATGTTTTCTTCGATCTGCCACGGCCTTGATGCAGCAAATACCGACGTTACAAAAAACGGTTGACTGGAAAGATATCCAAAAGGTATCACTGCCGGAGATGCGCCGGTCCTTGCACTCAGCTCCTTTACCCTGGCAAGCCTTGCAAGGTTTGCGGTGCTGGCATATTGTCCCTCAGGAAGATACTGCGCTGCGTCACCCTTAGCAAGCTTTGAAAAGAAGCCCTTAGCTTGCGGCGAAAATGCCATAAGCGGAAATTTGTTCTCGCTGTACCAGCGAAATTCCTTTGTGTCCATGCAAACAAGTGTGGGGTCTCCGAGAATACTGCTGCTTGCGTGTGCAAGGCTGTAATAGATCTGGCTTATCCGGATCGGCTCCATTCCATTTTTAGCTGCAAAATCATTTGCCGCCTGTATCCTTTGGCATGACCAGTTTGATACGCCGATAAAATGTGCCTTTCCGCTTTGGTATATGTCGTTAAGCACAGGCATTATCTCCTCCACAGGGACCTTTGTATCATCACGGTGAAGGAAAAATATATCCACATAATCCGTGCCCAGACATTCAAGGCTGTCGTTTATATCCTTTTCAAGGTCTTCCCTGCTCAGGCGGTTCTTGTCCATGTGTCCCATGGCAGGATGTCCGCCCTTTGTTGCCAAAACGATCTTATCACGGTTGTTTCGTGCTTTTATCCAGCGCCCGATCACTCCCTCGCTGGAGTTATGACCGTTTTCCAGCCAGTCGCAATATACCCTTGCAGTGTCTATAAACCAGCCTCCGCAGGAGCAATATGTATCAAGAAGTTCAAAATATACCTCGTCATTATCATGACGCATGAAATCACTTGTTCCAAATGTAAGTGAGGGCAGCTTTATCTCATATTTATCATTTTTTAGTGTATAACTTATCATATCGTGAATCTCTCCCTTAGGTTATTCTTTCAGCTATAAAATGAGTATATCACAAATTTTACTGCAATTTCAAAATTTTTTGTTAAATTATTCACAACATATTGGTACAACATTTATATGCTGTACTGAGCAAGCATATGATTATAAGGAGGGCTTTATCATGATAGAATACAGATATGATACTCAGCTTCTTATTGATGCCGAGAATCTCGACGAGGACGAGGTAAGCGAATACTTTGAAAAGAACTTTAAAGGCGACTGCCTTCTTGCCATTGGTGATGAAGAGGTAATGAAGATCCATTATCACACCAACGAGCCGTGGAAGGTGCTTGAATATTGCGCTTCTCTCGGTGAGATCTATGACATAGTTGTTGAGGATATGGACAGACAGTCAAGAGGTCTGAAGGGTTGAACCTTTCAGACTTTTTTAATGCCTGAGTGCATAGATGCACCCACCCGCAGATTCGCAATTCCGTTTTTTTGAAGAAAAATGAAAAAAGGGCTTGACAAGTAAGTTTACTTGATATATAATTAGATTTGTTGTAAAGGTAATAAACTTTACATTTCGGAAAGGAGACGGTCTTGATGAGCAAGAATTTAGGTATGTGTCAGCTTCTTGATCTGTATGGCGGTCTGCTTACCGAAAAACAGCGTGACATAATGGATATGTACTATAACGACGATTTTTCTCTTGGTGAGATCGCAGATCATTACGATATTTCCCGCCAGGGTGTCCATGATGCGATCAAGCGGGGAGATGAAGCCCTTGAGGAATACGAAAGCAAGCTGGGACTGTTAGGTGCAGACAACGCTCACAAGCAGGAGATACTTGAATACAAAAAGCTTGCCCTTGATGCATTCAACGAGTGCAATGCTCATCGCTCATTCCGGTCGGTCGCTGAAAAAATAGTGACCTTGCTGGAAACTTTCGATGCAAGGCTTGCGGATTATGAGAATCCTGACCCTCAGGAGGAAGAATCAAAGGATTAACGGAGGATATATATGGCGTTTGAAGGACTTTCTGAAAAATTAAACGGCGTGTTCAAGCGTCTCAGATCAAGAGGACGTCTGAGCGAGTCTGACGTTAAAGAGGCTATGCGTGAGGTCAAAATGGCTTTGCTGGAAGCCGATGTCAGCTATAAAGTCGTTAAGGATTTTGTAAATAATGTTTCCGAGCGTGCTGTGGGAGAGGACGTTCTAAAAAGTCTTACCCCGGGACAGCAGGTGATAAAGATCGTTCATGAAGAGCTCATCAAGCTTATGGGCGAGGCGAATGCAAAGATAAATTTTCCAAACAAACCCCCTTGCATCATTATGTTGTGCGGCCTTCAGGGATCAGGTAAGACCACCCATGCAGCAAAGCTGGCAAAGATGTTCAAGGATCAGGACAAAAGACCTTTGCTTATTGCTGCGGACGTTTACAGGCCTGCCGCTATCGAACAGCTGAAAGTTGTGGGTGCAAAAGCCGAGGTACCGGTATTTGAAATGGGGCAGATCGACCCCAGAAAGATAGTTAAAGAGGGAATAAAGCACGCCAAGGACTATGGCAACGACCTGGTCATTATAGATACAGCAGGACGTCTGCACATAGACGAGGAGCTTATGAATGAGCTGAAGGATATAAAGGCTATTGCGAAGCCTAACGAGATCATGCTGGTAGTAGACGCAATGATCGGACAGGACGCCGTAAAAGTCGCATCAAGCTTTGACGAGGCACTTGGTATCGACAGCGTAATTCTTACAAAGCTCGACTCAGACACCCGTGGCGGTGCGGCTCTTTCCGTGCTCGCAGTAACAGGTAAGCCGATAAAATTCGTCGGAATGGGCGAAAAGCTTGGTGAGTTTGAGCCTTTCCATCCGGAAAGAATGGCATCGAGGATACTTGACATGGGCGATATGCTCACGCTTATCGAGAAAGCTACCCAGACGGTGGACGAAAAGGATGCCAAGAAGCTTGCAAAGAAGATGCAGGAAAAAGGCTTTGATCTTGACGATCTGCTGGCTCAGATGAAACAGATACACAAAATGGGTTCTATGAAGTCCCTTATAAGGCTGCTTCCGGGGGCAGGAAAGATCGACGACGAACAGCTTGAAAAAGGTGAGCAGCAGCTGAAAAAAACAGAGGCTATGATCAACTCCATGACCAAGGCAGAGCGTGAAAAGCCATCTATAATAGACCCAAAGAGAAAACGCAGGATCGCTGCCGGAAGCGGCACTCAGGTATCTGATATAAACCAGCTTTTAAAGCAATTTGACCAGATGCAGAAAATGATGAAGCAATTTGGTATCGGCGGAAACCTTCATGGCAAAAAAGCCAAGATGAACCGTTCCGCATTACTCAAAGGACTTGGCGGCATGGGCGGCATGGGCGGCATGGGCGGATTCGGAGACGGATTCCCGCAGTAACAAACCGATAGATATCGACCAAAGATATTTATTTATACAAGTAAGACAATCGGAGGTGAAAATATAATGGCAGTAAAGATCAGACTGAGAAGGATCGGCGCAAAGAAAGCTCCTTTCTACAGAATCGTTGTAGCAGATTCAAGATATCCAAGAGACGGACGCTGCATCGAGGAGCTTGGCTACTACGATCCTACCAAGGAGCCTAACGTATTCAAGGTAGATGCTGAAAAGGCTAATGCCTGGATCGCAAAGGGTGCTCAGCCCACAGATACAGTTAAGGCACTTTTCAAGAAGAACAACATCTAAGCTTGTGCTTCAAGACCAGTAAGGCACTTATCCCACCACCGCCTTACCGGTTTATCCGGTGGGGAGACCCACCGCTTTCTTTGTGGGAGAACGGAGTTCAGATATGAAAGAATTACTTGAAACTATAGTTTCAGAGCTTGTTGAAAACAAAGATGCTGTTGAAGTAGTCGTTGACGAGCCTAACGAGGAAGGTATCATCGTGTATCATCTTCATGTTGCACCGGACGATATGGGAAGAGTTATCGGCAAGCAGGGTCGTATAGCAAAGGCTATCAGAGTTGTTATGAGAGCCAGCGCTTCAAGAAAAGACCAGAAAATTATGGTCGAGATAGACTAGAATATCAAGGCTTCGCTAAGGCGGAGCTTTTTTATTGCAAAAAAATACGGCGCATGGTAAATTATCATGCGCCGTTATATTATATTTCGGTCTGAGGATTTTTTCTTCGGTATTCAAGGTAAGATTCAAGGATTATCGTCGCCGCAACAGTATCAACAACAGCTTTTCTCGCCTTTCCCCGTACATTCGTTGTGTTGAGGATATTGTGTGCCGTAACGGTCGTTGAACGTTCGTCCCACATTTCAACAGGACAGTCAACAAGCTCTCTGAGCATTTGTGCAAACTCCTCGCACCTTTCTGCCCTCGGTCCTTTCGTTCCGTTCATATTGATCGGCAGACCTACAACGATCAGCCTTGCTCCATGCTCCTGAGCCGTTTGAGAAATTTTCTGAGCAAGGCGCCGGGGATCACGTTCCGTCAGCGTTCCCACAGGCGACGCAAGAAACTCGGAGTTATCGCTTATGGCAAGCCCCGTGCGTACATCACCGTAATCAACAGCAAGTATTTTCATCCTCTTCACTCCCGATATATTTCGCCATGCAGCAGATTATAGCACATCCGCTGTTCAAAGTCAAGCAAAAACAGATAAAAAAATCTAAAAATCAACGTTTTGTAACCCACTTTTTATTGACATAAAGGCATATAATGTGATATACTATTAGTTGGTTTAATAGGTGGTTTTGCCTTGTAATTTATACCGGACAAGACGCTGAGCTGTCGGTATAGCAGCAATTATATCGCTTGCAGGCATTTTGCTCGTTGTGATATACCGAAAGACTGCTCTGCCTCACACGGCGGACAGCTCGCAAATTTTACGATCATCTGCAAAAGGAGAAGCTGAATGGCTGTTGTTAAACTCTCTCCCTGCTTTAAGGACTATCTCTGGGGAGGTACAAGACTGCGTGATGAATTTGGCAAGAACTGTTCTTTGGACAGGATAGCTGAAAGCTGGGAGCTTGCCTGTCACAAAGACGGAAACTGCACCGTTGCAGGCGGCGAATACGACGGCATGACTCTTGAACAGTACATAAACGCCAAAGGCAGGCAGGTCATGGGTACAAGCTGTGAACATGACAAAGTCTTACCTTTGCTTGTAAAACTTATAGATGCCAAAAGCAACCTCTCGGTGCAGGTCCACCCGGACGATGAATACGCCATGAGGACCGAAGGCGAGCCGGGCAAGACCGAAATGTGGTATGTAATAGATTGTGCCCGGGGAGCCGAGCTTATCTACGGATTTAAAGAAAAGGTCACATCCGAGCAGTTTGCAAAAATGATAAAGGACAATACCCTTCTTGAATACGTAAACAGAGTCAGGGTAAAAAAGGGCGATGTGTTTTTTATCCCCTCAGGCACCCTTCACGCCATAGGCAAGGGCATACTTATTGCGGAGATCCAGCAAAACTCCAACACCACCTACCGGGTATATGACTATGGCAGAGTTGGTGCCGACGGCAAGCCCAGAGAACTTCACATCAACAAGGCTATAGATGTAACAAATACACGACCGGCAGCGATCCCCCAAATACCACAGGTCGAAAAACACCAGGGGTACTGCTGTACTTTGCTTGCTCAGTGCAAATATTTCACGGCGGTAAAGTACGATGTTGCGTCGCAAGCAGAACTTGATATTGACCACAGGAGCTTTGCACACCTTATGGTGATCGACGGCCAAGGGGAAATAGACGGATCAGCCGGCAAAAAGGGCGACAGCTTTTTTATAGACGCATCAAGCGGCAGCGTAAAGATCAACGGCAGATGCAGTTTCATTCTTTCACGCAAGCTTTAGAAAGGGATTGATATATTTGGTAAAAAATAACGGCAAGGAATACTTTATCAACTTTCTTGCTTCCATAGCTATAAATCTGGGGCTCATGGTGCTTTACTACTACCTTCATGCAAAGCAAGGCTTCCTGCCCGGTCTTGACATTCCCAGATTCACCACGGTAACTGTGGTCTTTACAGCGTTTTTTGCCGGTCTTATAAGTTATTTCAGACACAAGGAAAAAAGCGATGTCCACGGTGCAGTGTTTACTTGTACCGTTGTGGGTTTTTTGGGAGCTTTTATCGGCTCTGTGGGCGGTGCTGCAATTGCAGCAAATCTATTTGGAAAAATAAGCTGAAAATAAACAAAACGGAGGGCTAACAATGAAGTATTACATAGGAATCGACCTGGGAGGAACAAACATCAAAGCAGGTGTGGTCAACGAAAATTATGAAATAATTTCAAAAGCAACCACAAAAACCATGCTGCCAAGACCTGCTGAGGAAATATGCGCCGATATGGCAAAGGTTTCCCTGAAGGCTATGGAGCAGGCCGGACTGAAGCTTGAAAATATCGAGTCCATAGGAATCGGAACACCGGGAACTGCAAACTCTGAAACCGGCATCATCGAGTATTCAAACAACCTTGGATTTTTGAATCTTCCGGTGGTCGAGCTTATGCAAAAACACATAAACAAACCTTTCTATGTTGAAAACGATGCCAATGCGGCTGCTTACGGCGAGTTTATCGCAGGAGCTGCAAAGGGCGCAAACGATGCAGTTTGCATCACCCTGGGAACAGGCGTAGGCGGCGGAATAATAATCAACGGAAAGATCTACTCCGGCTTCAACTTCGCAGGCGCAGAGATCGGTCACACCGTCATCGACCCTAACGGTCCTGAGTGTACCTGCGGAAGAAAAGGATGCTTTGAGGTATTCTCTTCTGCAACAGGTCTTGTAAGAATGACCAAAGAGGCTATGCTGGAAGATAAGGCTTCCGTTATGTGGCAGATGAACGAAGAGGATGGCAAGGTTTCCGCAAGAACAGCCTTTAATGCCATGAGAGCAGGCGACAGAGCCGGCAAGGCTGTTGTCGATAAGTACATTCGTTACCTCGCTTGCGGTATCACAAACACCATAAATATTTTCCAGCCGGATATTCTTTGTATCGGCGGAGGAGTCTGCAACGAGGGAGACCCGCTGCTTTTGCCACTCAAAGAGCTGGTAGCTAAGGAAATATATACAAAGAACTCTGCAAAGAACACAGAGATAGTTATTGCAAAGCTGGGAAATGACGCAGGTATCATCGGTGCAGCGTTCCTGGGACAGGATCATAAAGGGGAAAACTGATATGGGATTTTTGGATAAAGTAAAAGATTTTCTTGACGACGGAAAGATCAACGGATCCACACAGCAGCCTGCACAGACCAATTATCAGCCCCCTGTTCAGCCTACACAGCCGGTTCAGCCCGTTCAGACTGAAAATGACAGCGTGGCAAGGGCGGAGGAACAGGTAAGGCATTTCAATGAATTGAAGGCACAGGCAGGTGTTGATACAAATGCCCCCGCCAATACAGCAGATGACAGAACAATTGAGGCGGGAGAAACAGTAACGATAGATGTAGGATTTGACAGCCCCGTACCGTATGCTGACAAGGATATGGTGCCTGTAAGATTCACTGTAAAGGGTACAATCGTGGTTGAAATGGTGGACTACACACAAAAATACAACAAGGTACAGGAGTTGCTGAATACATATATCAGGGGTGAAGTCTTTAGTAAAATCCCTGCCAAAAGATCAAAGGCAAATGAACTCGGAGCAATCGCAAAAGATGTAGAGAGTTCTTTACAGTATATTTCCAATTATATATCTTTCCTTAAATATAAGGATGCAAGTATACAGATCACCGGGTGGGAAGTCCCCGGCGAACAGCCTATGCTGTGACAGGAGGTTGGAAGTATGGGATTTTTAGATAAGGTCAAGGACTTTCTTGATGACGGAAAGATAAACGGTTCAACACAGCAGCCGCAGCAGCCTGTACAGGCTCCGCAGCCGCAGGCTCAGCCCCAACAGGTGCAGCAGACACAGACAGCTATGCCCAATACACTTGAGGTGGGAAAGACGATATTCGGCAAGTTCGGCACGCCGTATCCCGTGGCATACAAAGAGCCCGAGGGCAACGTTTCGTATGTCCGTGCAGCAGGAAGTATGACACTGGTCATTAAGGCGGAAGGTTTGACCGAAGAAATGCTGAGCAACACTATTACTCCCATGGTTTCCGAGGAGCTTATCAAAGAGCTTGCACGATGCAGCTCAAACGGCATCCGTTCAAACCAGCTGCATACCCATCTTCGTGAAATTAGCGAGAATATGGTGAAGAACCTTGATCTCAGCTCGGTAGATGTACAAAACATTTCGTTTGCAAATATAGTTGCTTCAAAAGAGCGCTGATACTGCGTTGAGCAAACAAATCCCCCGAGCACATTTTTATTAGATATAACAGGCGGCACATATCCCGGCTGACTGAAAGGCGGCGGTGAGCCGTAGATCTGAAAGAAGGTAATTATTATGTCAGAATGTAAAGACTGCAAAAACTATTTCTGTGAGGGTGTGGATAAAGCTCCCCAGAGGTCATTATTCAACGCACTTGGCTTCACAAAGCAGGAAATGGAAAAACCTCTGGTTGGTATCGTTTCTTCCTACAACGAGATAGTTCCCGGACACATGAACATCGACAAGATCACCGAGGCTGTGAAGCTGGGTGTGGCTATGGCAGGCGGTACTCCTGTGGTGTTCCCTGCTATTGCCGTATGTGACGGTATCGCTATGGGTCATGTTGGAATGAAGTATTCGCTGGTTACCCGTGACCTTATTGCAGACTCCACAGAATGTATGGCTCTGGCGCACCATTTTGACGCTCTTGTTATGATCCCCAACTGTGACAAGAACGTACCCGGACTGCTTATGGCTGCCGCAAGGGTCAATGTCCCAACGATCTTCGTTTCGGGAGGTCCTATGCTGGCAGGTCACGTTAAAGGCTCTAAGACCTCTCTTTCAAGTATGTTTGAGGCGGTGGGAACTTACAACGCAGGCAAATTCTCCCTGGAGGACGTTGAAGAATTTGAAAACAAAGCCTGTCCGACCTGCGGTTCATGCTCGGGTATGTATACAGCTAACTCAATGAACTGTCTGACAGAGGTCCTTGGAATGGGTCTTAAAGGAAACGGCACTATCCCTGCTGTGTACTCGGAAAGAATAAAGCTTGCAAAGCTTGCAGGTATGCAGGTCATGGAGCTTTACCGCAAGAATATAAGACCACGTGATATTCTGACACAAAAGGCTTTTGAAAATGCTATCGCCGCTGATATGGCTCTTGGCTGCTCTACCAATTCAATGCTCCACCTTCCTGCCATTGCACATGAGTGCGGCATAGAGCTGGATCTGGATATGGTCAACGAAATAAGCGAGAGAACGCCAAACCTTTGCCACCTTGCTCCTGCAGGACACGCTTATATGGAGGATCTTAACGAGGCAGGCGGAGTTTATGCGGTGCTGGGTGAACTGGCAAAGAAAAACCTTATCAATACAGACTGTATCACCTGCACAGGAAAAACAGTCGGCGAAAACATCAAGGGATGTATAAACAAAAACCACGATATAATCAGAGATATTGACGATCCGTATATGCCAAACGGCGGTATCGCTGTACTTAAAGGAAACCTTGCTCCGGACACATGCGTTGTAAAGAGAAGTGCAGTTGCTCCGGAAATGCTCAAGCATGAAGGTCCTGCAAGGGTATTTGACAGCGAGGAAGAGGCTATCGAGGCTATCAGGGGCGGAAAGATAAACCCGGGAGATGTTGTGGTTATTCGATACGAAGGACCAAAAGGCGGTCCGGGAATGAGAGAGATGCTCAATCCTACGTCTGCTATCTCCGGAATGGGGCTCGGCTCCACAGTCGCACTTATCACCGACGGCCGTTTCAGCGGTGCAACAAGAGGCGCTTCTATCGGCCATGTTTCACCTGAAGCAGCTCTGGGCGGACCGATCGCTTTCGTCCATGAGGGCGACATCATCTCGATAGATATAAATGCTCACAGCATCCAGCTTAAAGTTTCAGACCAGGAGCTTGAGGAAAGAAAGAAAAACTGGGTGCCTAAGGAACCCAAGATCAAAACAGGTTATCTGGCAAGATACGCTTCTTTGGTAACATCGGCAAACAAAGGCGCAGTTCTTGAGACCAAATAAACATAATTATGGGAGGAAGATTAAATGAAAAAGAAAAGTACAGCAAGAAAAGTTATCTCAAGCATTTTGGGTGTTATTTTCCTTTTGTTGGTTGTGATCGGCATAGTTATAGCGACTTACGTTTTCGGCTCGCCTTCAAAAGACGGTGACTCAAGACAGCTTATCATGGGTAACTGGGTAGACATCGAAAAACACACTAAATTCACCTTTAGCGAAGACGGCGACTTCAAAATGGTGGATACGGAAAACGACAAGGTGCTTGGCAAGGGATATTTCAAAGTCAACGAAGATAAAAAAGTCATCAAGATCCTTTTGCTGCACAGTGAGCGTTCCGAAGACATCGATTTTGGTATCAGTCTCTGGTACTTCTGCACACTCTCCTACAAGGATCTGAAGTATCCTAACGAGGAAGATGTAAAGAACAAAAGAGATGTTACAAACGCTTCCTGCACATTCCTTTTCCAAAACGCTGACGGAAAGGTTTATAAGTGCGAGAGAGACGAAAATAAGGTTAACTTCTACGGTAAAGAGATAAGCGGAAAATAAGGTTGACGATCCATGGATATACTTATAAAGAACGTTCTGGCTGTGGACCCGCAATGTGGACTTAACGAGATCACCGATATAGGTATTACAGCGGGTAAGATAAGCTTTATAGGCAGGACAGACGAACCTGCCGAAAGGATCATCGACGGTCAGGGAAAACTTGCTGCTTTGCCGGGTCTGTTTGATATGCACGTGCATTTTCGTGACCCGGGACAGACACATAAAGAAGATATATTCACCGGAGCCGCCGCTGCAAAAGCAGGCGGCTTTACCGGCGTAGCTTGTATGCCTAACACAAAACCGGTCATCGACAACGCAGAGCTTGTTAAGTATGTGCTGAACAAAGCACAGAAAACAGGAATAGATGTGCTGCCGATAGGCTGTGTCACCAAGGGTATGCAAAGCAAGGAGCTTTGTGATTTCGACGAACTTAAAGCCGCAGGTGTCTGCGCTCTCTCAGATGACGGACGGCCTGTGGAAAATGCCGAGCTTATGCGCCAGGCTCTTGAAAAGTCCCTGGAAAACGGGCTGACTGTATTATCGCATTGCGAAGATCTTAACATCATAAACGGCGGCATCATCAATAAGGGTGAGGTTTCAAAAAAGCTGGGCGTTAAGGGCATGGACAGGGCAAGCGAGGATTCTATAACTGCCCGTGAGATCGCTCTTGCTATGAGCTGCGGCGCACATATCCATATATGCCACGTTTCCACAAGAGGCTCAGTGAACATCATCAGAGCCGCCAAGAAAGACGGTGTTAACGTTACCTGCGAGACAGGACCGCACTATTTCACATTCACCGATGAAAAGCTGCTCAGCCGTGATGCCGATTACAGGATGTCTCCGCCCCTGCGAACAGAGGACGACAGACAGGCGGTCGAGGAGGCTGTGCTTGACGGCACTATCGACTGCATTATCACCGACCATGCTCCTCACAGCGCAGAGGAAAAGGCTGACTTTGAAACTGCTCCAAACGGCGTAGTGGGTCTTGAAACATCGCTCGCCGCAACACTTACAAGGCTGTACCACACAGGTAAGTGCGGACTTGACAAGATCGCAGAGCTTATGAGCATAAGACCGAGGCAGATACTTGGCCTGCCAACTGCAAAGATAGCTGTCGGTGAAAGGGCTGACCTTGCTATAATCGACCCGGACTGCCAGTGGGAGGTCATTCCGGCAGAGCTTCACTCAAAGAGCAAAAACAGCGTCTTTAAAGGCGAAAGGTTAAAGGGCAAAAACCTGTATACTATTTGCAAAGGTAAAGTAGTTTTTGAATATCAAAGCAATGCTAAAGGAGAATAGACATGGGATTTGACAGACTTATCGAGAATATCGTGCGCACACAAAACCCTTCTGTTGTGGGACTTGACCCAAAGCTTGAATATGTCCCCGAGTACATAAGGCGCAAAAATTTCAAAAAGTACGGCAAGGACTTAAAGGGCGCTGCAAAGGCTATCTGGGAATTCAACAAAGAGATAATCGACGAGATACACGACATATGCCCTGCTATCAAACCGCAGGCTGCATACTACGAGATGTACGGCTATCAGGGCGTTAAGACCCTTTACAAGACTATCCAGTACGCTCAGAGCAAGGGTATGTTCGTTATGACCGACGGCAAGCGCAACGACATCGGCGCAACTATGGAGGCTTATGCGACAGCACACCTGGGTCTTACCGACGTTGACGGGGAAAAGATCGCCGCTTTTGGAAGCGATGCGCTGACGGTAAACGGCTACCTGGGTACAGACGGTATCGACCCCCTGCTTGAACAGTGCAAGACGTTTGACAAGGGTATTTTCGTTCTTGTAAAGACCTCAAACAAGTCCTCGGGCGAGCTTCAGGATCTGATGATCGGTAATAAGAGCGTTTACGCAACAATGGGCGCTATGTGCGAAAGGTGGGGACGTGACAATATAGGCAAGTACGGCTATTCAGCAGTAGGTGCTGTTGTTGGTGCTACCTACCCCGAACAGCTTGAGGAGATGCGAAAGGCTCTGCCCCACACGTTCTTCCTCGTGCCCGGCTACGGTGCACAGGGCGGCGGCGCAGAGGGCGTTGCAAAGGCATTTGACGAAAACGGACTCGGTGCGATAGTCAATTCTTCCAGAGGCGTTATGTGCGCCTACAAGAAGGAGGACGGCTGCGACGAAAAGGACTTTGCAAAGGCTGCACGCCGTGAGGTCATCAGAATGAAAGAGGACATCACCTCCCACATTCCGCCGATAAAGGCTGTTGAAAAGTAAAACTATTCTCCATCAAACTTAACTGTTTGTCCGAAGGGGTTTTGGGGGGAACGGAAAGCCCCCAAGAATACTTCAACAGACTTAAATTCTCATAAAAATAACCGCTTATTGTTTCACCAAACAATAGGCGGGCTTTTTTGCGCTTTATTGACAAAGCACAAGTCTTGCGCTATAATATAGCTGCGGATATACAGACAAACCGCAGAAAGTTTGGGGTAAAAATGAATACTAATCCTTTTGAAGACACAACTCAATGGCTTGACGGAAGCGAAATGCCGCAGGAGGCTGTTGACCATATCATTCGCTCAAGCAGACTCACTTATTACACTTATACAGCGCTTATTCTGCTCCCGACAGTCCTTATTACCTACGTTGCTGTTTGCGGTTACCTGGAAGATTCCAACCCCATAGCATTTGGAATTATATTGTTTTGGCTGCCCGGGCTGCATTTTTTGAGAAGCGGGATCAAGCACGTGCGGATACTCAAGAATCGGAAGTTCCTGTGGGTAGAAGGAATCACGGGCGGAATTTATGCACCAAAGGTCAGGGGCGAAGGACTGCCCGGCATTTTTGTCAGAACAGACAGCAGCGATATTATGATAAAAAACTATCCTTTGCATTCGACTTTAGGGTGGAAAAAAGAGGGTGTACCCGTCTATTCGGTGATGTTCAACACATACGGCAGAGCATTCTTCAAGGGCGGTTTCTTCCTCGACCCGATAGTTTTTAAAAAGAAAAGATAAAGTCCGGCTATGTCGGGCTTTTTTATTGACAGTATAGGCAAAATAGGCTATAATTATTACAATATAGTATTCGGAGGTACAAATATGTACAAACAAGGTAAGTTTATTATTGCCGAAAAAAAGGCGATCGCCAAAGGCATTTTCGATATGACTGTGCTTTGTCCCGAGATCGCTGCCGTTACCCAGCCCGGACAGTTTGCACAGGTCGCTGCACAAGGTTTTTTCCTTCGCAGACCGATCTCGATCTGCGAGGTGGACAAGAACAAGGGGACTATCCGCCTTGTGTTTGAGGTGAGAGGTCACGGAACTGACATGATCTCACAGCTTGCAAAGGGCTCGCTTTTGGACATTATCGCTCCGCTTGGCAAGGGCTTTACGGTGCTTGAAAAGGGCAAAAAAGCTATTTGCATCGGCGGCGGTATCGGCACCCCCCCGATGGTGGAGATCGCAAAGCAGTACGGGGAGAACGCAACTGTGATAAGCGGTTTCAGAAACGCACAGGCAGTTATTTTACAGGACGATTTCAAGTCAAATGGGAACAAGACTATCCTTTGCACCGATGACGGCACGGCAGGGATAAAAGGCTTTGTGACCGATGCGCTTGCAGGTGAGCTTGCAAAAGAAAAACCGGATATAATCTACGCCTGCGGTCCGATGATGATGCTCAAAAACGTGACAAAGATCGCTGCCGAAAACGGAATATACTGCGAGGTATCCCTCGAACAGCGAATGGCCTGCGGCGTGGGTGCCTGCCTGGTGTGTGTGTGCAGGACCGTGAAAAACGGTGAGGAGTTCAACTCCCACGTTTGCAAGGACGGACCTGTATTTGACAGCAAGGAGGTGGTTTTTGAATGAACAGACTGAGCATTGATTTCTGCGGTGTGACTTTCAAAAACCCGGTCATCCCCGCAAGCGGAACATTTGGCTACGGCAGAGAATACGAGCAGTTCTATCCCCTTTCACGGCTTGGCGGAATATCCGTCAAGGGCACGACCCTTAACAGACGTGAGGGCAACCCGGGACCGAGAGTAGCAGAAACTCCCAGCGGTATGCTCAACTCGGTAGGTCTGCAAAACGGCGGAGTTAAAAAGTTCCTTGAATATGAGATGCCAAACCTTGTGACCAAGGACACTCGCATAATCGCAAATATCGCAGGTGCGACAGTTGAGGAGTGCGCCGAGCTTGCTTCCATGCTTGAGGGCAGCGCTGTTGACCTGATCGAGCTGAACATTTCCTGCCCCAATGTCAAGGCAGGGGGGGCGGCTTTCGGAACCGACTGCACCATCGCAGGACAGGTCACAAGGGCTGTTAAGGACGCTACGAGCAAGCCGCTTATGGTCAAGCTCTCGCCCAATGTGACGAGCATAACCGACATCGCAAAAAGCGTTGAGGCAAACGGTGCCGACGCAGTATCTCTGATAAACACACTGCTGGGTATGCGGATCGATATAAAGACAGGCAGACCCATACTCAAAAACAACGTAGGCGGTCTTTCGGGACCTGCGGTATTCCCTGTTGCCGTGAGAATGGTATGGCAGGTGGCAAACGCTGTGAATATACCCGTTATGGGCATGGGCGGCGTTGCCACATGGGAGGATGCTGTGGAGATAATGATGGCAGGAGCCAGCGCTGTACAGGTAGGTGCGGCTATCTTCAACGACCCGTATGCGCCCATAAAGATCATTGACGGGCTTGAACAGTACTGCATTGATAATAACATCGACAACATCTCACAGATCGTTGGCACTGTAAAGCCGTGGTAGTCAGAGGTAAGATGTAAAAGGTAAGAGAAAAGCGTATGGGTACATTTTATTGTACACATACGCTTTTTTATTTTAAGTCCAAATATTTGTACTGTTATGCTGTCTGGTCGAACTGGGAGTTGTAAAGCTCGCTGTAAAATCCGCCCATCGCCATAAGCTCGTCGTGGCTTCCCTGCTCGACGATATCTCCGTCACGCATTACAAGGATAACATCTGCATCTCTGATAGTAGAAAGTCTGTGAGCGATGATAAAGCTGGTCCTGCCCTTCATCAGATTGTCCATTGCCTTTTGTATACGTATCTCCGTTCTGGTGTCCACGGACGATGTAGCCTCATCAAGAATAAGTATCTTGTTGTTGGCAAGTATAGCTCTTGCAATGGTGAGCAGCTGCTTTTGTCCCTGTGAAACATTTGACGCTTCCTCGTTAAGCACCATATTGTATCCGCCGGGGAGCGTTTCAATGAACCTGTGAACGTGTGCCGCCTTAGCTGCTGCGATGACCTCTTCATCGGTGGCATCCAGCCGCCCATAGCGGATGTTCTCCATTATTGTTCCGTTAAACAGCCATGTGTCCTGCAATACCATGCCGAACGCCTCACGCAGCTCACTTCGGTCAAAGGAATTTATGTCGTGCCCGTCGATCTTTATGCTGCCGCCGTTAAGGTCGTAAAAGCGCATCAGCAGCTTCACCAATGTGGTCTTTCCTGCACCTGTCGGACCGACGATAGCGATCTTCTGTCCGTTTTTCACCTGTGCAGAGAAATCGTGAATGATTATCTTTTCCGGGTCATAACCGAACTTTACATGGTCAAAGGTCACATTTGCATCAACATCACCGATCGCAACAGGAGCATGGTTTTCAGCTTTCTGTGGTTCCTCTTCTTCCTCAAGGAACTCAAAGACTCTTTCGGCTGCCGCAGCAGCAGACTGAACCATTGATGACACCTGTGCCATTTGGGAAATTGGCTGGGTAAAATTCTTAACGTACTGTATAAACGCCTGGATATCGCCCACCGACATTGTTCCGTTCATTGCCTTTACTGCGCCCAGCACAGCAACCGCAACATATCCCAGGTTTCCAACGAACATCATAACAGGCATCATCATTCCGGAAAAGAACTGGGAACGCCATGCGGACTTGTAAAGCACCTCATTGGCTTTGTCAAATTCTTCAACGCTGGCTTGTTCACGGTTGAACGCCTTGACGACCATATGTCCGCCGTAGATCTCCTCGACCTGACCGTTAACATGACCAAGGTATTCCTGCTGCTGTTTAAAATATTTCTGAGAGTGCTTCATAACAAATCCCATGATAATACCGGAAACAGGCAGTATAGCTATTGCCACAAGTGTAAGGACAGGTGAGATGGTAAGCATCATTATCAGCACACCGATTATAGTTGTGACAGATGTAATAAGCTGAGTCACCGACTGGTTAAGGGACATTCCCAGCGTATCAACATCGTTGGTTACCCTTGAAAGGACCTCACCGTTGGTTTTTCTGTCAAAGTAATTCATTGGCAGACGGTTTATCTTTGCGGCAATATCCTTTCTCAGACGGTAAGACACGTTCTGGGAAACGTTTGCCATAATAAGGCCCTGTAAAAGCTGCATAGCTGCGGAAACAACATAAAGCCCCAAAAGTATCACAAGTATGGTGCCTATTTTCTCAAAATCTATGCCGCCTACGCCCTGTATCTTTTTAGTAAGACCTTCAAAGAGGGCATCTGTGGCTTTGGCAAGCACCTTTGGTCCCACAATTGCAAACACTGTGCTGCCCACAGCAAAAAAGAACACAAAGAAAATTCCAAGCTTATATCTTGCAATATACTTTATAAGCTTGCCCATGGACTTTTTAAAGTCCTTTGGTTTTTCGGTGACTACACCCGGAGGTCCGTGTCTGCGTGCTGCCATATCATTCGTCCCCCTTTCTGCCTGCAAGAGCAAGCTGCTTTTTGTATTCTTCCTCTGAAAGCTGGGACTTTACGATCTGGTCGTAAACTTCACAGTTTCCGATAAGCTCAAGGTGTGTTCCCTTCCCTGCGATCCTGCCGTCGTCAAGGACGATTATCTCATCGGCATTCATTATAGTAACTATACGCTGAGCAACAATTATTATCGTTGCATCCGTTACGTTTTCTCCCAGCGCCTTACGCAGAGCAACATCGGTTTTGAAGTCAAGTGCAGAGAATGAATCATCAAAAATAAGCACCTTTGGCTTCTTTGCAATAGCCCTTGCAATAGACAGTCTTTGTTTCTGTCCGCCTGATACGTTTGTACCTCCCTGGGAAATCTCCGACTTAAATCCATCAGGTTTTGCGGTAATGAACTCGGTCGCCTGAGCTATCTGTGCAGCTTTTTCAAGCTGTTCATGGGGAGCATCAGGACAGCCAAAGGCAAGATTTGAATCTATATCGCCGCTGAAAAGTACACCCTTTTGCGGAACAAATCCTATGGCCTCACGCAGGTTTTCCTGGGTGTAATCACGTACATCTACTCCATCTATGGTTATCTTACCGGCGGTAACATCATAAAACCTCGGTATAAGATGTACAAGTGTGGATTTACCGCTTCCCGTACTTCCGATAATGGCGGTAGTCTTACCCTTTTGCGCTGTGAAATCAATATCTTCAAGCACATCTGCGTCTGCATTGTTATATCTGAAATTAACGTGCTCGAATCTGACAACGCCCTGTGTTATCTTTTTATCCGGATCCGCATCTTCTTTATCCTTTATAGTACCCTCGCTTGAAAGCACCTCGTCCACACGTTCTGCTGCAACGGCAGCTCTTGGCAGGAACACGGATATCATGGTCAGCATAAGGAACGACATAATTATCATCATTGCGTATGTAATAAATGCAGTCATGCTTCCTACCTGGAGCTTTCCAAGGTCGATCTGCTTGGAGGCTATCCATACGATGAGTATAGATACTCCGTTCATGACCAATGTCATTGCCGGGAACATAAAGCTCATGGTCCTGTGTGTAAACAGCATTGTCTTTGTCAGATCGCTGTTTGAAACGTCAAAGCGCTTCTCCTCATGCTTTTCTCTGGAAAATGCCCTTATAACAGGCAGACCTGTAAGTATCTCTCTTGTAACAAGATTAAGGTTATCCACCTTTTTCTGCATGATCTTGAACTTAGGCATAGCTATGAACATAAGCAGACCGATGATAAGCGATACAGCCACCACGGCAACTCCGATTATCCATGTCATGCCTGAGTTCGTGTTGAGCACCCTTATCATTCCGCCAATACCCAGTATAGGTGCATACATACACATTCTCAGCATTATTGTCAGCACCATCTGTATCTGCTGGATATCGTTAGTTGAACGTGTAATCAGGCTTGAGGTGGAAAAGCTATCCATTTCCTGATTGGAAAAGCTTATGACCTTTTTGAAAACGCCCTTACGCAGGTCAAGTCCTATGCCTGCACCGATCTTTGCCGCAAGAAATCCCACAAGTATAGTACAAAGCATTATTATTCCTGCCATGCCCAGCATTTTCAGTCCTGCTTTCCAAAGATAGCTTTTTTCAAGACTGTTCAGATCAACTCCAAGCCTTTCATATTCGCCTTGTACAAACGCCTTTGCCGACTGCTCAACGGTCATCTGAGACATTTCATCCATTTTCTTTGAAAAGTCCTCTCTGATCTTCAGACCCGTTCCGCCCATTTTTGCAAGCTCAAGCATTGTCTTTCCGTTCATGCTTTCAGTAGACTGCGAAGGCATCTTCCCGCCTTCTCCGGCATTTTCTCCGCTTCCCTGCTGTGGGTTCTCAAGCATTGTGTGGCTTGCAAAGGAATACACTGCAATAGGTGTCTGCATTGCTTTGTCAAGCTCTTCAAGCTTTTTGCTGTCGTCTGTGGTAAGCTTGTATACCTTTTCTTTCGACACATTGTCCTTCAGGGGAAGAATGTCCGTATCTTTTATAGAGTCAATAAGCCGGTAACACTCCCGGGTGAGCTTTTGCTCATCGTCAGTCATAAAAATCTTTATGTCGTCCAGAGTCTGCTGTGATACCACCTTAGGCGAGATCCTGTCCACGCCCTTTTGCATTATTCCCGTATCAACTATGTCAGCAGTATAATCGGGAAGAGCAAGGTCACAAAGTGCCTGCACCACCAACAGCACCAGTACCGCAAGGCACTGAAGCTTATATCGGTTCAGATATTTCAATAGTTTGCCCATTTTTACTCTCCTTACTGAATGTCGCTGTTATCGCAAGGGCTGGGATATCCAAAAATCGTTCATCACAGCAAAGTGCCCTTAACAGCTTATAAAACCATATTTACACACACTTTAATGCTACACTATTTTATAAATTAAGTCAACAATTTCACTGACGAATTTCCACAACAGGGAAAGCATACTTTTTGTGTATAATTCACATATAAGCCGCAGCCATGCGATTTATGTGATTTTCACCCCCTTTCAGGTCTCCGCCCCAGGCAGTCAAGTGACGTTATGAAAAATATGTCGAGGGGAATTGCGGACCGCCGCTGCGGTACTTGATTATTTTTAAGAAATGCTGTATAATGGTATAGATATACCATCTTGAACGGAGGGATCGTATGGATCTGAATTTTCAACCGGATGTTGACTACAGTCTGCCGAAAATAAAAGTCCCCGGCGGATACCTGATGTATGCCATATTGCTTCCTGCAATAGGACTTTTTCTGGAAAGATATGCTTATTCAGCAAAGGTAGCTATGATACACTGGGCTTTGGTGCTGATACTGATGCCTGTCAGCTGTGCCCTTGATAAACGTATGCTGGAAAAATATGAAGTTGACACCATAACGCTTGGTAAGACTTACCTTTTCCCGCCCCTTTATATTTTCAAAAGACAAGCCCTGGTCCACAAAGAAACGGCGCTGTGCATTGCCTGCATTGTTCTTTGTGTGGGAGCGATTTTTACCAACGGATTTGTTAAGGGTATGAGGATAAATAATGATATAATGCCGGAAGTTGTCCAAAACAGCAGCTTCAGCCAGCTGAATAACTTTTCCGGAACAACGCTGACGACCATTGGCGAATGTCTTAAAGCCTATTCCAGCGAAGAGCTGAAATGGACCTCTGAAAAAGCGGATTACGGCTTTAAAGTTACCGCTCAGGGAAAACATGACAACAAAAGCTTCTCCATGATCTTTGCAGTGGAGTTTGACGGATTTACCTATCACGATTTCTATATTACGGACATACTGGAAAACGATAAGGAGCTTGACAAGGACAGCAAAACAGAAATACTTGACCAGTGCTTCATAAAGTATGAAAAAGACAAAAAGGGCAGCAAAGGGAATTGATATACCGCAGATCATCCGTTTTGAGTATGGCAAACCTTCCGGTTTGGGCGCAGGCTAACTCTATAACATGGCTTTACAAAAGGATCATCCTGAAATAATGCGCTGCAGCGGTTTTATGTGACAGTGTATACTTTCAGATGATAGAAATGTAATGCTTTATAAATTGACTTATAAGATTTTATGTGATATAATTCATTATGCACCTGTATAGTAGGTATTTTTGTTGAGGGGAACAATCTATGATCGGTAAAGCCAAAAAAAAGATACACCATAAGCTTCTGATCCAGATCGGTATCTTATTGACGCTGATCTTCTCGCTCTCGGTGTTTGTAAATATATATGCTATCTACGGCGGAAGTGTAAAAATGTATCTTCAAGCAAAAAACGACATGATCTCCGCCGATCTTGAGCGTATCAAAAAACCGTTCGATTATGACGATAAAAGGGTGATCTCCTGGCTCTTTAAGGAGTGGGAGAGGCTCGGAGACAAAATTTCCGATCCTGTTGACGAAGATGAAAAAGCCGATGAAGAAATAAATAAAAAGCTGTTCGCAAGCAGCGATGAGTCTATATTTTCATCATTTAAAAAGGTCAGATACCCAAGGCTGGAAAGGCTTACCGATAAGGAAAAAGAACGAGTAGCCAAAATGATCTATTATTCAACGATGCTTGACTTTGCCTACTCAAATAAAGAGTACAACTATGACTCTCTTTATTGTATAGATATCGGTAAGGCTTCACAAGGGTTCACCTTCTTCTCTTTCAAATTTGATGATCTGGAAGGCGACGACTATATCTTTTATGATGAAAGTAAGCTCGAAGAATACAAGGAAGAATATAAGCTCGGAAAAATGTCTGACTACACCACCTCCGACCACCCTGCCATAGAAACCATACTGGCTCAGAATGAGCCGGAAATCGTCTATGAGACGGTTGAGGGCAGCGGAGAAAAAGATAAACATTACATCGGATATATCACCGTGGCTAAAACCGATGATATGTGCGTAACGGTTTGTATATCATATAACTGGAGTGAGTTTGCCTCAAGCTTATCAGGCAATCTCAGGATCATGGCTATTTTATCACTTGGCGGATCGTTCGTGTCCAGCGCACTTGTCCTGTTCTCGATCTACACATTTGCCATCAAGCCCCTTAGAAAAGTTAAACACGGCGTCCAGACATATATGAAAAACAAAGATAAAGATGAAGTTGTCCGGAGCATGAGCGAAATAAGAACTCAAAATGAATTTGGCATACTTGCCAACGACATTTCACAGCTTGCAGTTGAGATCGACAGGTACACCAACGAAAACGTACAGCTTGCAACGGAAAAAGAAAGAGTTTCCGCCGAGCTTGACCTTGCTGCAAGGATCCAGTCCGGGTCACTTCCAAAGGAATTCCCCGAAATGGAGAATTACGATCTTTACGCATATATGAAGCCTGCTAAGGAAGTTGGCGGAGATTTCTACGACTTTTTCTTTATTGACGAGGATCATCTGGGAATGGTCATCGCCGATGTTTCCGGAAAGGGTATCCCCGCAGCATTGTTTATGATGATGACAAAGATCCTTTTGAAAAACTACATCATGGCAAATCTTTCCCCTGCACAAGCTCTCTACTGCGCTAACAACAAGATCTGTGAAAATAACCCTAACAATATGTTCGTTACAGCATGGCTGGGCATCATTGACCTGAAAACAGGCCATGTAGTTGCATCAAACGCAGGTCATGAATATCCCATACTGCGTACAGGCGACGGCAAATATGACATTATGAAGGATAAACACGGATTTGTTCTTGGCGGCATAGAGGATAAGAAATACGACGAATATGAGTTTGATCTGGAAAAGAACGGTGCTATTTTCCTGTACACCGATGGTGTGGCTGAGGCAACTAATACCAAGGACGAACTCTTTGGTACATCAAGGATAGTTGATGCGCTCAACAACGCACCTGATGCATCTCCTAAGGAGATCCTCGATATGGTCAATAAAGAGGTGGATAAGTTTGTTGGAGATGCAGCACAGTTTGACGATCTTACTATGCTTTGCATAAAAAACAAATGATGATCTAAACGACAAAAAGCAGACAGCTAAGTAAAATGCTGCCTGCTTTTTTTCAGTCATTATATCCATCAAGGAAATGTGTTATCTCACCGTTTTTCTTATAGGAGATTATGGTGTTCAGATTAACGTTTTCAACGCTGCGGAAAATATTAGCCTCTATCTGCGGGTTGCGCTGTTTAAGCTGTGCAATAAGATGTTTGATCTCAAGTCGTTTTGAGTCCGACTCGCCTGTTTGTCCCACCGATGTATTTTCCTCTGTAAAACGGCAGGCACACTGTAAAAAGTGAAGGTCATTGTAATCACGCCAGCGTTTTATCTCCGCCTCCCTTATGAGATACATAGGTCTTATAAGCTGCATACCCTCAAAATTCGCACTATGCAGTTTTGGCATCATAGTCTGTACCTGTCCGCCGTAGATCATTCCCATAAGGATCGTTTCAATCACGTCATCATAGTGATGACCAAGTGCGATCTTGTTACAGCCTATTTCTTTGGCTTTGTTGTAAAGATGTCCCCTTCGCATCCTTGCACAAAGGTAGCATGGATTATTCTTTACATTGAACACCGAGTTGAAGATATTTGTTTCAAATATTTCTATTGGTATACCAAGTATGCCGGCGTTTTTCTCAATAAGGCTGCGGTTCACAGGACTGTATCCCGGATCCATAACAAGAAACCTAAGCTCAAAATCAAACTTATTATGAGCTTTCAGCTCCTGAAAAAGTTTTGCAAGAAGCATCGAATCCTTACCGCCGGAAATACAAACGGCTATCCTGTCTCCCGGCTTGACAAGTTCATATTTTATTATTGCCCTTGCAAACCTGCTCCATATGGGCCGTGCAAACTTTTTGCGTATGCTCTGCTCTATCTCCCGACTACGGTCGCTTCCGTCGATGCTTTCGTACAGCCATTTTGAATAGCCCCCATCAAGGGCATGAGCATCCACTCCCCTTTCACGAAGCTGTTTTGCAGCCTGTTCGCTTGATCTTCCGTTGCGGCAGACTACCTCAACCTTACAGCCCTTTTCAAACTCATGCTCCAACAGCTGCCTGACAGTCATATTCACAGACCCGGGCAGATGTCCGTTGTCAAAATCCGAGCTATCACGTATATCCGCAGTAAAGACCTTTTGTACCATATCTCTTTTCCTTTCCCTTGACATTTTTTATAAAATGTGATATATTTCTTTTCAGAATATTTTTACTGCCACCGGGTAGGCGGTGCATCGGCACTCGTTACACATCGTTAGGTCTTTGAAGATGTGTAAGGGGTGTTTTTTTTTTGGAGGGCATAATGAAATCAAAGCTAAGATCATTAAACAGCTATTTTACAGGATTTGAAAAAACACTTCTGACATCTTCTCTTTTGATCCTGACCATGTCATATATTATTTTCCCAGACTCCGGGACCCTTTCCTTTATCGCCTCGCTTATCGGAGCATTTTCCCTTATTTTCTGTGCAAAGGGAAACCCCGTGGGACAGCTTTTGATCATTATTTTCAGTATTATCTATGCTGTCGTATCCTACGGTATGTGCTATTACGGCGAAATGATAACATACGCAGGAATGACCGCTCCAATGGCGGCGGCTTCCCTTTATACATGGCTCAGAAATCCCTATGGCAGATCACGCTCTCAGGTAAAAATACGCAGTGCAGGCGGCAAGGAACTTGCTGTGATAATACTTCTGACCATTCCGGTGACGGTATTGTTTTACTTTATTCTGAGGCATTTTGGCACCGCAAACATAATACCGAGCACCCTTTCGGTTGCGACAAGTTTTCTTGCGGTGACATTCACCCTGCGAAGATGTGCGCTTTACGCTCTGGCTTATGCGATGAACGACCTTATTCTTATTGTACTGTGGCTGCTTGCAAGCATGGAAAATACCGTATATATCCCAATGCTTACCTGCTTTGCAGTATTTCTTGTAAATGATATATACGGCTTTATCAACTGGAACAGGCTGATGAAGCAGCAAAGCTCTTAACAGATATTTCGCTCTGCTTTATGCAGAGCTTTTTTATTTCAGCTCAACGTGAGTGCAGAATATCCCGCCGCCTTCAAGCAGATCTATAAAAGCATAGCTGGGTGCAAGTCCATCTCGTGGCTGACCGGCACTTCCGGGATTTAGCATATACATTTGCTCATCATAAGACAGAAACCTGCAATGTGTATGCCCAAAAAGGACCACCGACGCCCCAAGTTCCCTGCCTTTGTAAAAGAGTCGTGTCTTTGTGGTATTCACGCTATATGTATTGCCGTGGCAGGCAAAAATTTTCCTTCCGTCAGGGGCGGTATACAAAAGCTCTTTTGGAGCCCGGCTTATAATATCGCAGTTGCCCTTGACACATAATATTTGTTTTTGCGGGTAAACAGCCGAGATAGTATCTATTTCCCTGGCACCATCACCGAGAAAAATAAAAAGATCTGCGTCCTGATTTTGCTTGAATATCCTCTCCACCGCTGTGAAATTGCCATGAGAATCGGAAAAAACCACAATACGCATATTTTTCTTTTCACTCAACCTTTTTCCCCTCCTCACATATAATAGTAAAGTATAACATAAATATTTTATAAACACAACGGTAAAAGGAGATTTTTTTATGAACGGCAATATGGATAAGAAAAAATTAGAGTTGCTTCTGGCAATGGCATCAAAAAAGCTGGGCACCTCTCCGCAAGCGCTTAAAGATCAGCTTGAACGAGGTGATATCAGCGGTGCATTATCAAATCTTCCCAAGGATCAGGCAAGTTCTCTGAAAAAAGCGATAAATGATAAAAATACCGCAGAAAGTCTATTATCATCCCCTCAGGCTCAGCAGATCTACAAAAAGCTTGGCAAGTAGGTGAATAAGCTATGGACGACCTTATGGCAAAACTCCAGAGCGTGCTTAATGACGAGCAAAGTATGAAACAGCTTTCACAGCTGGCGGGAGCACTTTCCGGTGACAGCGCCCCACAGGCACAGCCTGCCGCTGACCAGGCATCTGTAAACGATTTTTCTCAGCTGCTCAAAAGTCTTGATCTTAATGCTCAGGCCCAGCAGCCTGCTCCCCCGGCTGCACCGGGTATAGACGTTGCAAAGCTTATGCAGCTTCAGGCAATTTTACAGCAGGCAAACAAGCACGACAAAAACGTCGACCTGCTGCTGGCTTTGCGACCACTTCTGAAAGAGGAGAACCAGGTGAAAATAGACAGGCTTATAAAAATATTCAAGCTGTTTTCCGTTTATCCCGCATTAAAGCAGAGCGGACTTCTGGGAGGTGACCTGTTTGGAATACTCTGACGATTTCAACACCATGAAACAGGAGGCTATCCGCCGTGTGAAACAGATGCAGATGCGTTCTCAAAGCGCTTTGGAGGGCCAGCAGGAGCCGTCCTCTGCCCCTGACAGCGGAACTGCCGATAAAAGTGCAAAAAGCCCCGATCTGAGTTCCCTGATCGGCGGTCTGATCGGGGGCTCACACTCCGACGGGAAGCTTTTTGATATTGCAGGCATACCAATTGACGAGGAAAAAGCCCTTATTGGTATGCTCATTTACATATTATACAAACAGGGCGCAGATATAAAGCTTCTTTTGGGGCTGGGCTACCTATTGCTATAAATACCATAAGAAACAGGTTTCAAAATGGGCATCGGTGCCTGAAACAGCTTAGAAAGCACAAAAAGAGCGGATAGAAAGCCTATCCGCTCTTTTATTTTCATGATCAGTCAAGGTTAAACTTCTTCTTGAATCTGTCAACACGTCCGCCTGTATCAACAAGCTTCTGCTTTCCTGTGTAGAAAGGATGACATTTTGAGCAGATTTCTACCTTGATGTCCTTCTTTGTGGAACGAGTCTTGATAACGTTACCGCAAGCGCAGGTGATAGTTGTCTCCTCGTAGTTCGGGTGGATGCCCTCTCTCATTGCAAAAACCTCCTTTTAAACTAAAATTATGACTCATAGAAGCCCATCATTTCAGTTTAGACAGTAGTTCTATGTAGCTATCATTGTAAACTGTCCATTCCGACAGCCTTGTAATTATAACACAACTTTCCCTTGTTGTCAAGACCTTTTGCCTCATTTTATCAAACGGATGCCGCAGCTTATTTCTCCTGCCTGCCGAAATGCACGAACGCAAGTATACCGATAGGCAGGAAGTATACACACCAAGCAACAAGTGCGAGCCTTCCGCCGAGACCGTTGCCGCCTGACGATATTTTTGTGAAAATTCCCGTCATCGGCATAAAAGTACAGCTTAGGTAGAAAACTCCGTGTATCATCATAAGTGCCCTTAGCCACTTGTCCGATTTGTTCTTCGGCTTGATCGCAAGCCCTGTGAAGAAGGTGGAAAGCGCCATCACACCGTAGCCGAGCAGGTCAAAGTTGAAGATAAGTCCGTAGCTGTTGAACTTTAACAGCTTTGATGCCTGTTCGTTCAGCTGTTCGTTGTTTACCGTGGTCAGCTGTGTAAAGTAGACGAGCATGATAAACACGGCGTACACCGCAGCAAGCACCATGCCGATATTCGCAGCGACTTTGCGGTCGCTTTCACACTCGCTTTGCAGACCTGCCGTCATCATGATGAAACCTACCGGCAGGATGATGCAGACGAAGTAACTGCCCAAAGAATAGTCGACAAGCAGAAACAGCGCAAACAGGAAAACTGTCACCGTAACTGCCGCCGAGCCGACTTTTGCTATTGTTCTGTTCATTTTATTTTTCTCCCCTGTATTTTCTAATATAGTTTTACCGTGCGGAAAAAAGCACCTTTAGCGACTTAATTGTAGCACAGCACAGCCGCTCTGTCAATACGAAAAGTGGCGTAAATACACTTTTTTAAGTGTTTTAAGCATTTTTTAAGACTTACCGCAGGATACAAAAAAGCTCCTGCATAAAGCAGAAGCTTAAAGCTGCTGTTCGGTTTCGTTTATCGGCGGTATCTGCATTGCTTCCCGGCAGCGTAAAGCGATGTAAACCTTTATGCCGGTCAGCAGCGTTGAAATAATCACCGCAGCAAGCTCAATGAAAACGTTCATTACCACACTGCTGACAGCGTGAAAAACTATCGCCAGCGGGAGCATTATCCTTGCTTTGTCAGTCCTGATACCGTACAGTATCATAATGCACGATGCCGCACCCGATATCGTACCCTCAAACAAAGCCCAGAAATTAAGCGGAAAAATCATCGGGTGTGCAATCCCTTTGCCGATAAGCTTAAAGCAGGACACCCCTCCGCCAAGATCTTCATATGCTCCGTGGCCTATGCTGTAAGTCACAGCGTCCTTGCATTCGTCATAGTCGCTGAGGATAAAGCGCATAGCAATGTATTTTGCAGTTTCTTCAAGGATTGCGTACAGCAAGCCCTGCTGAATATAAAATGAGATCGACGAGCTGTAATCAAATCCCGAGCGTATTGCATTTGCAAGCATAAAAACAGGGAAACACAAAGCCAGTGCGACCACTGCCGGCAGCAGCCGTGCCTTTGTTCTTTTACGCCACAAAAGCATTATCACGATCGGACCAAGCAGCCTCGCCAGTCCTGCAAGCAGGCAGCTAAGATCTTTCATAACGATATTTTCAGTATTTTTTCAGCCGCCTGATGTACGCAAACGTCCTGTCCTCGCCCTTTTGCGCAAGCATAGTCAGCAGCTTTTCGATAAGCGCCGCAGTTTCGGGGTGGATGACCCTGATGCCCTTTGCCCTGCTGTAATACTCCAAAGGACTTGCATCGGTGTAGTTTTCTTTCATGTATATCTTGCTTGCCGCAACTCTGTCGCAGAACATTTCCTTGACGTAGCGAAGGGGCATCTTGACTGGCTCCATTTTTCTTGTTGTGGGGTTATAATCTGTCCAGTATTCAAAGTGGTGTTTGTTTCTGCCCTTGTGGTGCATCCACGCATAGGAAAAGCCGTGATCCTCACGTTCACCCTCGTTAGGGGAGCGAGTGCCCTGATAGAATTTGCAGCCGTAGAAAAACTCGCTGGGCATATACTTTGATAGGTCGTGGAAAAGCCCCTGAAAGCCGATGCCGGCCTTGAAGCAGTTTCTGATAACGGCGTGGCGGTGGGTGGTGATTGTTTTGAAATGTCCGATGATGTTCATGGGTATCATCTCCTTGCTGAAAGCATTATAACATATTTTCAGCAGATTTGCAACAAAAAAGAGACTGCTTTTTACGGCAGTCTCTTATATTATAGATAGAAGTTTTTATTAAACAACGCCCTGAGCCTTCATAGCCTCAGCTACCTTCAGGAAGCCTGCGATGTTTGCGCCTGCGATGAGGTCATCACCAAGACCGTACTCGTGAGCAGCCTCTACGGAAGCGGAGAAGATGTTCTTCATGATCTGGTGCAGCTTAGCATCAACCTCTTCAGCTGTCCAGTTGTATCTCATGGAGTTCTGGCTCATCTCAAGACCTGAAACTGCAACGCCGCCTGCGTTAACAGCCTTAGAAGGACAAACGATTGCGCCGTTCTCTCTGAGGTATGTAACAGCCTCAGCAGTTGTAGGCATATTTGAAACCTCAACATAGTACTTAACGCCGTTAGCGATGATGTTCTTAGCGTCCTCAAGAGTTACCTCGTTCTGAGTAGCGCAAGGCATTACGATGTCTACCTTCTGCTCCCAAGGCTTCTTGCCTGCAAAGAAAGGAACACCGAACTTATCAGCGTAATCCTGAGCTCTGTTTCTGCATGAAGCTCTCATCTCCAGCAGGTAATCGACCTTTTCGCCTGTGATACCGTCTGCATCGTAGATGTAACCGTCAGGACCGGAAATTGTAACTACCTTACCGCCAAGCTCGTTAACCTTCTTGATAGTACCCCAAGCAACGTTACCGAAGCCTGATACTGCAAAGGTCTTGCCCTTGATGCTGTCGCCGAAATGCTCGAGCATCTCAACTGTGTAGTAAACTGCGCCGAAGCCTGTTGCCTCAGGTCTGATAAGTGATCCGCCGTACTGCATACCCTTACCTGTGAGAACGCCTACGAACTCGTTTCTGAGTCTCTTGTACTGACCGAACAGGTAGCCGATCTCTCTTGCGCCTACACCGATGTCACCTGCAGGAACGTCTGTGTCAGCGCCGATGTGCTTGCAAAGCTCTGTCATAAAGCTCTGGCAGAATCTCATAACCTCAGCGTCGGACTTGCCCTGTGGGTCAAAGTCGGAACCGCCCTTGCCGCCACCCATAGGAAGGCTTGTAAGGCTGTTCTTGAAGATCTGCTCAAAACCAAGGAACTTGATAACAGATGCACATACTGTCGGGTGGAATCTCAGACCGCCCTTGTAAGGACCGATAGCTGAGTTGAACTGTACTCTGAAACCTCTGTTTACCTGTACCTTGCCGTTGTCGTCAACCCAAGGAACTCTGAACATTACCTGTCTCTCAGGCTCAACGATCCTGTCGAAAACGCCTGCATCAATAAGATCCTGTCTCTTGTCTGCCACAGGAACAAGGCTCTCAAGAACCTCATAAACTGCCTGGAGAAACTCTTTCTCTCCGGGGTTTCTCTTCTCAACGTTCTCGTACACTTTCTGAAGGTACTCGTTTTTCAATGCCATCTTAAAAACTCCCATCTTAAATTATTGCGTAAACCCGTCCGAGCCATCTTATCCGGACATTTTATTACGATAGGACTATTATAACATACGGCTTTGAATTTTGCAAGAGCAAATCGTGAAAATTTCAAAATTTTATACATAACACGAAAATACGCAGCTGAAATATGTCTGTTTTGGCGGATTTGCAAAAAACAGTTGCATTATTGCCTGCATCAGCCTGCAAAAATGAAAGAAAACCGCCGTTGACGAAACTGCAAAAAAAGTGTATAATAATATCATAAAATCGGATTATTCATAAAAAAGGGCGTGACAGCATGAATAAAAACGAGTTGACCGCTGAGATAATCAGGCGGCTTGAGCAGGTTTATCCCGATGCGCTTTGCTCGCTTACATATGAAAAACCACACGAGCTGATGATAGCGGGACGCTTGTCCGCACAATGCACCGATGCACGGGTGAATATAGTCACCAAGGATCTTTTTGCAAAGTATAGATCTATTGAGGATTTTGCAAACGCAGATGTAGACGAGATCGCCGAGATAGTCAAGCCCTGCGGATTATACAAAACAAAGGCGAAGTCCATAGTGGGTATGTGCAGACAGATAATGCAGGACTTCGGCGGCGAGATACCCGACACGATCGAGCAGCTGACAAAGCTTGAGGGCATCGGCAGAAAGACAGCAAACCTTGTGCTTGGGGATGTGTTCCACAAGCCTGCGGTGGTGTGCGACACCCATTGTATCCGCATCTGCGGAAGACTTGGGCTGACAAAGAACAAGGAGCCGCAGAAGGTAGAAACAGACCTGCGAAAGATACTGCCGCCCGAAAAGTCATCGGATTTCTGTCACCGTATGGTGCTTTTCGGCAGAGAGTTCTGTAAAGCAAGAGGCGAGCGCTGCGGCGAATGTCCCCTTTCGGATATATGTAAAAGCTGCAAAAAAAGCAAAACCTAAGGAGTATAAATGAGCTATAAAACCATTTACGAACAGGCACAGGCAAGCTTTGTGGAGAAAAAAAGCGAATTTATCGGGCACATCGCCCCGGTAAAGACCCCCGAAGAGGCTGTGGCGTTCATAGAAAAAATAAAGGCTGAAAACCGCAAAGCAAGACATAATGTCTATGCTTATATTCTGCGTGATAAGAATACCTCCCGGTATTCTGACGACGGTGAGCCCCAGGGAACCGGAGGGATCCCTGTTCTTGATGTGCTGCAAAAAGCAGGATTGACCGATGTCTGCGTGGTGGTCACAAGATATTTCGGCGGTGTGCTGCTTGGTGCCAACGGACTTGTGAGGGCTTACTCTCAGGGCTGCAAGCTTGCTGTAAACGCCGCAAGGATCATGCAGATGCATGAATGCTCCCGGTTTGAGTTCTCCTGTGATTATAATTTGTACGGCAAGGTAAGCTACATTTTTCCCGACTTTGAGGTCGTCAAGGAAAAAGAGGACTTTGCGGACGTTGTGAATATTGCCGTTCTTGTAAAATCAGAGCTTTGCAAACAGTTCAGAGATAAGATCACAGATATCTCAAACGGTCAGATCAGGCTGTCGGAAGAAACAAATCTTGAGGCTGATTTCGCATGATGATTGTGCAAATATACAAAAGTGTGAAAACCTTTATGAAAAATAAAGGTTTTTATTATTTTATAAAGTATAATGTCTTATGGAGACGTTATGACAGGAGGTGGGTTTCGGGTGGAGCCGAGAGAGTATACAGAAAAGCTTGAAAAGGATACGCTGTGTGAATTTGCCTGCCTCAGCAGTCAGACAAAGGGGCGTAAAGAACCCAATGAAAAATGCCGGCTTCGCACAGAGTTCCAGCGAGACAGGGACAGGATACTGCACTGTAATTCCTTCAGACGCTTAAAGCATAAAACACAGGTTTTCCTCTCCCCCATGGGCGACCATTACAGAACAAGACTTACCCATACCCTCGAGGTGTCGCAGATAGCAAGAACAATGGCACGTGCCCTGCGGCTGAACGAGGATCTTACAGAAGCCATCGCTTTGGGACACGACCTTGGTCACACTCCATTCGGACACGCAGGTGAAAGAATGCTGGACAAGCTAAACCCAAACGGATTTCACCACTACGAGCAAAGCCTCCGTGTGGTGGATTACCTTGAAAATAACGGCAAAGGGCTTAACCTTACCTATGAGGTCAGAGACGGCATTGTCAAACACACCAACCAGTGGGCAGAAACTAAAGAGGGACAGATAGTCCGCTATGCCGACGTTATTGCTTACATAAACCACGACATAGACGATTCGGTCCGTGCAGGGATACTTCGTGAAGAGGATATTCCAAAAAGCATCACAGATGTTCTTGGGACCTCAAAATCCCGCAGGATAACTACTCTTATAAGCTCTATTATCAACAACGGCGCACAAGACCTGCATATGGATGACCGTGTGGCACAGGCATATCACGCCCTGCACAAATTCATGTTTGATTTTGTGTATACAAATCCCAAATGCAAGGCCGAAGAGGGTAAGGCGCAGGAAATGATAGGCGCCTTGTACGACTATTATACCTCACACATAGAGGCACTGCCCCAGGTCTATCTGAGCGCTGCGTACAAATTCGGAGCCGACACAGCGGTTTGCGATTATATCGCAGGAATGACAGACGGATTTGCTGTGGAGGCGTTCAAGGAGCTGTTTATCCCAAAAGGCTGGACGCTTTATTAGCTAAAGTATAAAGAACAAAAGACAATAAAGCCAAAAAGGAGATCGAGAATTATGGATCCACTGAAAAAAGCATTAAAATGGACGGGAATAGTCGTTGGAGGAGTTCTTGCATTTATGTTTATCCTCGTTGAGATATTTCTTGTATTCAACGATGAGACAAGTGCTACGGATGTCGTTGCGGTAGTTCGTGTGAACTTTGGAGCGGACTATGTTGAACTGAGCAAGAGCGGCAGCGGAGATAAGGTGAGCCAGACTATCATGGTAAAGGATCACCAGAAGCTGAGCGAATTGTTTACCGGGCAGGACTGCTTTGTAAGCGATAAGACGACCCGGTTCTTTACATACTACAAAACCAAGTCGGGCAAGGAATTCTGTGTTACAGAAATGACTAAAACATTATTCTACTCCACTTATATTCTCGATGGCATAACTATTGAGGAGCTGAACGAATAGATATAACAAAAGTACAGGCAAAAGGAGGGATAAGCTGTGCCGCTGCCGCAGGATTTTATAGACAGGCTAAAAGCTGCCAATCCGATTGATGAAGTCATGGGCAGCTATGTTACATTAAAACGTGCAGGCAGGGATTATGTTTGCCTATGCCCTTTCCATAACGAAAAGACACCGTCCTGCCATGTTCATACCGATAAGGAATTTTTCCACTGTTTCGGATGCGGAGCCGGCGGAGATGTCATAACCTTTGTGATGAAGTATCACAACCTTGACTACTGGGAAGCTGTAAAAATGCTGGCAGAAAGAGGTAATGTGCCTTTGCCCGAAACAACTCCGGGATACAGCGACAGAACCGGTCAGACAAGAAAACGAATGTATGAAATGAACAAGGACGCTGCACGCTTTTTTTATTCTCAGCTTAAAACACAGGGCGGTAAGGTGTGCCTTGATTATCTTATCAGACAGCGAAAGCTGACGGTGGAAACCATAAAAAAATACGGTATGGGGTTTGCACCAAACAGCTGGAGCGCTTTAAAGACACATATGCTCTCCCTTGGCTACTCGGAACAGGAGCTTATTGACGGTTCGCTGATCTCTGTATCGGCCAAGACCGGGCGCACGTTTGACTTTTTTGTAAACCGTGCCATGTTCCCTTTTATTGACCTTACGGGACATATAGTGGGCTTTGGCGGAAGAGCTCTTTCAGCCGACGATAAAAGAAAATACCTTAACTCCAAGGACACGGCAGTATATAACAAAGAGCGTTTTCTGTTTTCACTGAACTTTGCAAAAAATGCTGCTGTCAAAAGCAGACAGATAATTCTTTGCGAGGGAAACCTCGATGTTATATCCATGCACCAGGCAGGCTTTGAAAATGCTGTGGCATCCTGCGGAACTGCACTTACAGACAAGCAGGCAAGGTCGCTTAACCAGTACGCAGACCATATCCTTATCTGCTATGATGCAGATGAAGCAGGTCAGAAAGCTACCTCAAAAGCCATCGGCATATTGGAAAATACAGGTTTCAAAACAACGGTGGTCAAAATAAAAGGCGCAAAGGACCCGGATGAGTATTTAAAGCTTTACGGACCCCTCAAATTCAAGCAGCTTCTGAAAGAATCGGAAGGCTCTGTGGAATACGAGCTGAAAAAGCGCCGTGAGGGGATAGACACCGATACGGACATCGGCAAGATAGACTATCTAAAAAAGGCTTACGGAGTGCTGGCAGGGCTTAACTCCCCTGTTGAGCGTGATATTTATATATCAAAGCTTTCAAGAGAGTTCGGCGTGAGCAAGGAAGCCATAAAGCAGGAAGTGGAAATGCGGCGCAAAAACACCAGAAAACAGCTGGAAAAGCGTGAATGGCAGCGCGCAGTAACATTTACCGATAAAAAGCGGGACGAGCTGAACCCACAGGCTTTTGAGCACCCAAAGGAAGATTACGCCGAACAGGGCATCATCTATTATCTTTTCACAAATCCCGATCAGCGGGAAAAGGTGTGTGCAAAAATAGATTCCTCAGAGTTCGTCACCGATCTTAACAGACGGATATTTGAAAGCCTTACGGCTAAGATAAAGGAAAATGAAGATTTCTCGGTGGCTGCTTTCAATGCTGAATTCTCCCCTGACGAGGTGGGGCGTATCGTGGGACTGCTGGACAAGTACAAAGATCTTTCTGTTGACGAAAAGGTATGCAGCGATTATATTGAGGTACTTAAAAAATATCACGAGAACAGCGAAAAGAAAGATGTTACAGCAGATAACGAAAGCTTTTTGAAGGAGCTTGAACGACTGAGAAATAAAAACAACGGGTAGGGCTTCCCTTTGGTGCAAGCCGTTTAACAGGTCAATTATTATATTTCAGATAGGAGATCATTTTTATGACTGACAAAAAGCAGATAATGGACAACCTTATGGAGCACGGCAAGGCTGCCGGCAAGCTGACCACAAAGGAGATCACAGACGCTCTGGAAAAGCTTGACTATGATGTTGAACAGATGGATAATTTCTATGACAACTGTGCAAGCCTTAACATCGAGATCATAGACGATATCGTTGTGGACGACAACCTTGATATATCCAATCCCGAGGAGGATATCGAACAGACCGATGTGGATATCTCACTTTCCACAGACGGCGTGGCTATCGACGACCCAGTAAAGATATATCTTAAAGAGATCGGCCGTGTGCCGCTGCTTACCTCCGAGGAAGAGATACAGCTAGCTGAAAGCATGGCAAGCAACAACGAAAAGGACGCTTCAAAGGCACGAAAAAGACTTGCCGAGGCAAATCTGCGACTTGTGGTATCTATCGCAAAAAGATATGTGGGCAGAGGTATGAGCTTTCTGGATCTTATCCAGGAGGGAAATATGGGTCTTATCAAAGCCGTTGAAAAGTTTGACTATACAAAGGGCTTTAAGTTCTCCACATATGCAACATGGTGGATAAGACAGGCTATCACCAGAGCCATAGCTGACCAGGCAAGAACAATACGTATACCTGTGCACATGGTGGAAACAATAACTAAGGTGAAAAAGGCATCTTCTCAGCTGCTGCATAAAAACGGACACGATCCCTCACCGGAGGAGATCGCTCAGGAGCTGGACATGAGCGTTGAGAGAGTGCGTGAGATAATGCGTATCGCACAGGATCCTGTTTCCCTGGAAACACCTATCGGTGAGGAGGAGGATTCCCACCTTGGAGACTTTATCCCGGACGATGACGCTCCCGCACCGGCTGAGGCTGCATCACTTGTTCTTTTGAAAGAACAGATCAACCAGGTCCTGTCCACTCTTACCGAGCGTGAAGAGCAGGTGCTCAGACTCAGATTCGGACTTGAGGACGGAAGATCAAGGACACTTGAAGAGGTAGGCAAAAAATTCAATGTCACCCGTGAAAGAATAAGACAGATCGAAGCTAAAGCTCTGAGAAAGCTTCGTCACCCTAACAGAAGCAACAAAGTCAGAGATTATCTTGATTGATAAAAAAGGACAGGTACCGCAAATGTATATAACACTTGAAACAGATTACGCCGTTCGCATCGTTTCAACGCTATGCAAGAAAAATGAAAAGATCGATGCAAAGACACTTTCGGCAAATACAGGGGTCCCCCTTCGGTTTGCTGTTAAAATACTCCGCAAGCTTGTAGCACTTGATATAGTCAAGTCATATCAGGGCGTTCAGGGCGGATACAAGATAAACATGGCTCCCAGGGATATTTCTCTTAAAACCATTGTGGAAGCTATTGAAGGTACATACTGCTTTTCACGCTGCCTTGCACCCGACGGAGAATGTAACCGTGGCGCAAGCGGTAAATGCTGCAACCAGCGTGCGTTTGCAGAAATAACGAAGCAGGTGAACAAGCTTTTGGAAAGCTATAATTTTGAGTTGCTTTCCAAGAATCAGGAAGCCATAGACAAGGAACTTGCGGAGAATGAGAAGAAGACCGGATAATAACCAGCCAGAATATTCCATACCCATTGACCAGGACGGCTACCCCATCGAGGAGGAGCCCGAAGACCTGCCCGAGGCGCAGCAGGAACGTAAGAAAACAGGAAGATTTGTCAGAAAGCTTTTGCTGAGACTTTGCATCGTCGGAATTATTTTGCTGATGATAGAATTTGCAATACTGCTGTATTCAGGGCAGATATGGTTCAACGAACCGAAGAAAAAAGATTACCCGGTACGTGGTCCTGTTATGGATGACAAGGGCGGAGAGATATACTGGTCCAAGTTTTCAAAGCTGAATATCCAGATGTGCTACCTTCGTGCCACCAAGTCCACTTCATATGTGGACGAAAGCTTTGAAAAAAACAAAGAAGGCGCTTTTCACTCCCGTATACCCGTTGGGGCAATACACATCTTTGACATCAGATCCGACGGAAAAGCTCAAGCTGAGAACTTTCTTTCCGCTGTGGGTGACATGGATGGCTGGCTTGTTCCTGCGGTGGAGGTAAGTCCGGGATTGTTTGACAGGCTTTTCGCTCCGGATGTTAACAAGGTGGGCACAAATCTGCGGGACTTTGTAAACACCGTAAAGGAAAAAACAGGGGTCTGCCCGGTTATCAAATGTTCCTCCGGAGCATATGACAAATACATCAAAGGCGAGTTCTCCGACTGTATGTTATGGTACGAGAGCCTTTACTCAGAGCCGGATGACAGCATCGACTGGACTTTCTGGGAATACACCAGCCGCACCAAGCTTTCAAGCTATGAACACGACTCTCACAGGCTGCATATGAGCGTATACCGATACGGCGAGGACGAGTTCGGAAAACTTATAGTAAACAGAAAAGATACCTTATGAAAGGTATCTTTCTTTTTTATGCACATATAAATAAAACAGGGCAGGTCAAAAACCTGCCCCGTAAAGCAATCAATCTCCATGAACTGAATTACTTTTTGCCAAGCTCAGCTGCACACTTTTCACACACAGTCCTGCCCTTGAATTCAACTACGTTCTCAGCCTCGCCGCAAAAGATACAAGCTCTCTGAAACTTTTTGAGAACGATCTTATCGTCATCGGTATAGATCTCAACTGCATCTTTTACAGCAAGATCGTAAGTCCTTCTGAGTTCGATAGGAAGTACGATCCTTCCCAACTCATCTATTTTTCTGACGATACCTGTAGATTTCATAATATGCATCCCCTTATTTAGATATAAAACCTTTTTATCCAACATCCTTCATGGCTACATTATATCAGAAAGCTTGTAAAAAGTCAAGAATTTTTTGCTGTGTTTTTTTATTTTTATTTCCGGTACTGAATGTGCGCTGAGATCGGCCGTATATTATCAACACATAAACCCCGGGTATGTATGTATATACGACCGGGCATTTTCAAGGAGCAAATAAGCTATAACCTTTTACAAAGGCGGTGAAAAACGTGATAGGAGTAATTACAGCTGTGCTTTGCGGTGTGTCTTTATGGGCAGCGGCAGTTCAGGGCAGGATGTCCGAGCTTTCAAAGGCAGCGATAGAATCCTGCTCTGACGCCGTCAATCTTGCTGTGAGTCTTTGCGGAACAATGGCACTTTGGAGCGGACTTATGCAAATCGCCCGCAGATCAGGCATGGTCCATCTTTTTTCAAGATCACTTCAGCCTGTTTTAAGGCACATTTTCAAAGACTGCTCTCCAAAGGCAATGGAATATATAACCATGAACCTGAGCGCCAATATGCTGGGCATATCCAACGCTGCCACGCCTATGGGTATTCAGGCGGTAAAGGAGATGGATAAGCAAAACGGAAAATATACACCCAGATGCATTGCAATGCTCACCGTTCTCAATACAGCCTCGATCCAGCTGCTGCCCACAACCATCGGTAGTTTGAGGGCTGCTCACGGAGCAAAGTCCCCTTTGGACATCTCCGTTCCGATACTTTTTGTTTCCCTTGTTTCCGCCGCCGCAGGGTGCACTGTGGTATACGTTTTGAGCTTGGGCAGGAAAAGCACATGAGCGAGATGCTGATACCACTGGTCATTACCCTTATACTGCTGTGGGGAGTTATAAAAAAGGTGGACATAACCCGGGAGTTTGCCGAAGGGGCAAAAGAGGGCATAATAAATCTTTTTGAGGTCCTCCCCTCACTTATACTGATGATGACCGCTGTGGGGATGTTTACCCGCTCCGGAGCGGTGGAGATGCTATCCTCTCTTTTGCTTCCCTTCACCCAGACACTGGGGTTCCCACAGGAATGTCTGAGTCTTGCAATGATAAGACCATTTTCAGGCAGCGGCGCCCTTGCCGCTTTTGATAAGCTTCTGGGAAACATAAGCCCCGACAGCTTTCAGGGGCGGGTGGCAAGTGTTATAATGGGCTCCACCGAAACGACCTTTTATACGATCTCTGTGTACTTTGCAGCCATCAAAAAGAAAGCCTACCCTATGGTATTTGCAGGTGCATGCTTTGCAGATCTGTGCGGATTTGTCCTTTCGTCGCTTGCAGTAAGGTTATACTTTCAATAAACAGCCATCTTCACAACCTGGTGAAGGTGGCGTTTTCTGTATATAAAAGTACAGCATAAACTGTGGTTTTTCGTTAAAATTGCCATTGACTTTAATATGTATGTATGTTAAAATATCCATTGTGACATGTTATAATTGTATAATAATGCATAAATTGATCAGATTTTAGGAGTAGTTGCTATGGATATGGTCACGGCTTTCTCTTGGTTTTCGGATTTTCAGGAATCCTTTGAAAAGACCTTCATCCGTGAAGACAGATATAAGCTTTTTGTTGATGGTATACTGCTGACGCTGAAGGTATCCCTTCTGGCTGTGGCAATAGGTATAATCATCGGATTTATAATCGCACTTTTCAACCTTTCAAAGCATTTTCCGCTGAGACTTATCGGAAAGGTCTACACGGATGTTATCCGTGGAACGCCCTCGGTAACGCAGCTGATGATAATTTACTTTGTTATATTCGCATCGGTCAACCTTGAAAAATGGATCATTGCCGCTATTGCATTCGGTATAAACTCGGGTGCATATGTGTCAGAAATAATACGAGCGGGAATAATGTCTATCGACAAGGGACAGACCGAAGCAGGCCGCTCGCTTGGTCTTAACGGACGTCAGACTATGATGAAGATAGTTCTGCCCCAGGCGCTTAAAAATATTTTCCCTGCGCTGTGCAACGAGTTCATCGTGCTTATCAAAGAAACGGCGATCGTGGGATATGTAGGTCTTATGGATATACAAAAAGCCAGCGATTTCGTTAAAAGTGCCACATTTGAAGCAGCAATGCCTCTTCTGGCAACAGCCGTCATCTATTTTGTGATAATCAAAATCCTCACCATATGTCTCGGACTTTTGGAAAAGAAGCTGAGAAAATCGGACGTAAAGTAAGAAAGGCGGCTGACGGTTTATGATTAAGGTAAAAAATCTGAAAAAGACCTTTGGCGACCTTGAAGTGCTTTGCGGGATAAACGAGCATGTCAAAAAAGGCGAGGTCGTTGTGGTCATAGGTCCTTCCGGTTCCGGAAAGAGCACCTTCCTGCGATGTCTTAATCTGCTTGAGACTCCTACCGATGGAGAAATATTCATAGATGACGAAAAAATAAATGACCCAAAAGTAAATGTAAATAAAATAAGACAGAAAATGGGCATGGTTTTTCAGCACTTCAATTTGTTCCCTCACCTGACGATACTGGGCAATATAACCCTTGCACCTGTTCTATTAAAAAAAATGACAAAGCAGCAGGCGCACGACAAGGCTATCGAACTACTGGGCAAGGTCGGGCTTGCGGATAAGGCTGATGCTTATCCCGCACAGCTCTCAGGCGGACAAAAACAGCGTGTTGCCATTGCAAGAGCACTTGCTATGGAGCCTGAGATAATGCTTTTTGACGAGCCAACATCTGCTCTTGACCCGGAAATGGTTGGTGAGGTGCTTGACGTTATGAAAAGCCTTGCGGACAGCGGAATGACCATGGTTGTGGTAACACACGAAATGGGCTTTGCAAAAGAAGTGGGGACAAGGCTGCTTTTTATGGACCAGGGAATTGTTATGGAAAGCGGAGTTCCAAAGGATATTTTTGAAAACCCACAGAACGAGCGTACACAAAAGTTCCTTAGCAAGGTGCTGTGACACGGTGTTGTTTATCAGGCATATCTGCCTTATAAAAAAATATAAAAGGAGAAGATTTAGATGAAAAAGTTTGTAAAGGTCCTTAGCATGACTGTTGCTGCGGCTATTATGGCTGTAACATTTACGGCTTGTGCAGATTCCAGCAGTTCATCCGATTCAAAGAGCGGCGGCTCTATCAAGTTTGGAACAAACGCAGAGTTCCCTCCGTTTGAGTATGTTGTATCAAAAGGCGTTATCGGTGAATTTGACGGCATTGATATGGCTATCGCAAAGCAGATCGGAGAGGATAACAACAAGGAAGCCAAGATCGAAAACATGGAGTTTGATTCTCTGCTGGTAGCACTTGACAACGGCAAGATAGACGCTGCCATCGCAGGTATGACAGTTACCGACGAGAGAAAAGAAAAGGTGGATTTCTCCGAGCCGTATTACAATGCTAAACAGGTAATGATCGTTAAAGAAGACTCAAATATTGCAAAGGCTTCAGATATGTCCGACAAGAAGATCGTAGTTATTCAGGGCTACACAGGCGAGACCTGTGTAAAGAAGCTTGGCTTCAGCTACCAGTCCTTTAAAAAGGGTACCGAGGCAATCATGGAGCTTGTTAACGGCAAGTGTGATGTGGTTGTTATAGATTCAGCTACTGCTGATAAGTACGTTAAGGACAACAAGGGTCTGAAGATCGTTGAGGACAATAAGGAGTTTGAGAACGAAGAATACGCTATCGCAGTTAAGAAAGGCAACAAAGAGCTGCTCGATCAGATCAACAAGTCCATCAAGAAGATGAAGGAAGACGGAAAGATCAACGAACTTGCTGCTAAGTATGCTGACGCAACAAACTAATAGCTTTAAGCTAAAATAATCATGAGCCGGGCATTGTGGTCCGGCTCTTTTTTTGCCCCAAAGCAGGCGAGCTGTTCGGACAAGAAAAAAGGTGTTGATTTGCAGCGCGTTTTGGTGTATGATTGATGTAGAAACTTTAGGAGATGATTTTGTGGATCTGATACGAATAGATGTATGCGAAGCGCAGGCGCTCTGGCAAATGCAGACAGATGCTTTTGCCGATCTTTTGGAAAAATATCAGGACTTTAAAACAAGCCCTGCCTGCGAAAATGTCTAAAAAGTGCAGTCGCGCCTGCAAGACGGCAGCTTTTACTATTTCATAGTCAGCGGCGGCGAAAAGGTCGGCGCTATACGGATAGTTGTCGGTGAGGACGGAACAAAACGCATCTCTCCGTTGTTCATAATGCAGCGCTTTCGCAGGAAAGGCTATGCGATGCAGGCAATAAGACTGGCGGAAAACTTGCACGGTGAGCACGGCTGGGCTCTGGAAACTATCCTGCAGGAGGACGGGAACTGCCGCCTTTACGAAAAGCTTGGCTATAAGCGGACAGGCAGAATCGATAAGATCAACGAATACATGGATCTTGTTTACTATAAAAAGGATTGACACAGGAGGTTTAACAAATGCCTTTCAGAATCATTACCGGTGACATTACCAAAGTCACCGCAGACGCTATCGTCAACGCTGCGAACTCGTCGCTGCTGGGCGGAGGCGGAGTTGACGGAGCGATACACCGTGCAGCAGGCAGCGGACTTTTGGCAGAGTGCCGCACGCTTGGCGGCTGCAAAACAGGCGAGGCTAAAATAACAGGCGGCTACGATCTGCCCGGCAAGCACGTTATACACACCGTAGGTCCCGTCTGGCATGGGGGCACAAACGGCGAGAGTGAACTGCTGTATTCCTGCTACAAAAATTCCCTTGAACTTGCAAAGCAAAACGGCTGCGAGAGCATTGCGTTCCCGCTGATCTCCTCGGGCATTTACGGCTACCCAAAGGACAAGGCTTTGCAGGTTGCTGTGAAGGCAATAAGCGATTTTCTTTCGGCAAGTGACATGGACGTTACGCTGGTTATGTTCAGCAAGAGCTCCTTTGAGCTGGATCATGCTCTTAAAACGAGCATCAGCAGTTTCATTGGTGAAAACTCTGCTGTCTTTGCCCAGGCATCGCAAGCTGCGGTATGTTCCGATCGCCCCGAGCCGGACTTTAAGGCAGAGCGAAAAGGTCTTAAAAAGCTTTTCAGGGCAGCGGAAAAATGCGGATCTGCCTCTGCCGGTACTGCTGCTTTCATGCAGGCTCAAGTTGAGAAATGCAGCGTTTGCGATGAAGCGCCGTATGACCTTGACCAATTCATAAAAAGCCGTGACGAGTCGTTTTCACAGTCCCTTCTCAGACTTATAGACCAAAGCGGCATGAGCGATGTTCAGACCTACCGCAAGGCTAACATCGACCGAAAGCTTTTTTCAAAAATACGCAGCGATGTGAATTACAAACCTAAGAAACAGACTGTGATCGCTTTTGCGCTCGCCCTTGAACTTGATCTTGAGGGCGTAAAAGATCTTCTTGCCAAGGCAGGCTACACCCTTTCAGACAGTCTTAAATTTGATCTGATAGTAAAATACTTTATTTTGCACAACAACTATGATATTTTTGAAATAAACCAAGCGCTTTTCGCTTTTGACCAGTCCTTGATAGGCTGCTGAGATGATCTGCGTACCGTAATGGGTACGCAGATTTTTTATTTGTCGCTTTACAGGCGACCAATTCTTCCCCGGGGTGTGATATATTATAGCTGTAAACAAAACACAACACCAAGACCCACAAGGAGGAATCACTATGAAAAAGAACGCAGAAAACAAAACAAACAACCTTACAGAGCTGGTATTCATCATTGATAAAAGCGGCTCCATGTCACCTTTAAGGGACGACACCATCGGCGGATTCAACACCATGATACAGCAGCAGAAAAGCAGCGGCGGACAGATACTTGTTTCAACGGTTATGTTCAGCGAAACATCAGACGTTGTTCACGACAGGATCGATATTTCAAATATCAAAGACCTCACCCGGGATGATTACGCACCAATGGGCTGTACAGCTCTGCTTGATGCTGTGGGGAACGCTGTAAAGCACATAGGCAATATACACAAATATGCCCGAAAGGAAGATATACCCCAAAAGACTTTATTTGTTATCACCACCGACGGAATGGAAAACGCCAGCACCCAATACACCCAGCCCCAGATCAAAAAGCTGATTGAAAAGCAAAAGGAAAAATACGGCTGGGAGTTCCTTTTCATCGGGGCTAACATTGACTCGGTGGAAACTGCGGGCTCTATGGGAATTGATGCCCGCAGGGCAGTCAATTACACAGCAAGCAAAGAGGGCACAAGAAGACTGTTCAAAGGCGTGGGCAGAGCTGTTATGGAAGCTTGCTGCTGCGAAAGCGGTGCAGACATAAGCGACGAGTGGAAAAAAGGTATCAAATAACGATAGGGGCAGAGCTGCAATTTTTGCAGCTCTTTTTCTTGACAACAACAGCTTTGCTCTGCTATAATTCAGTAAAAGGAGTGAAGATCAGTGGACAAAACAAAAGTTAAGAGAAAAATAGGCATTTTTATAGATATTATTATGTTTGCACTGCTTGCGGCTCAGATGCTTTATATTTTTACCGGCAACATTGCCCACGAGATCATGGGAATAGCCTTTTTTATAAGCCTTGTTGGACATATTATCATTAAAAGTTCATGGATAAAGGCTCTTTTAAAAGGAAAGATAAAATTTGATTCCAAGGCAAGAGTTTTTTCCACGATCGTAACTATACTTCTTTTTTTGTGTATAATCGCTTTGGCTCTGAGCAGTATGGGCGTATCGAGGTTTCTTTTCCCCGATATTACGTTTTTGGGATACACCGATCTGCATAGATACCTTGCAACTGCCGTTTTGACGCTTGCAGTCGTTCACGGTGGTATGCACGGATATTTCAAAGCAAAGAAAAAGAAAAAAGCTGTGGTGCTCATATGCCTTGGTGCGGTATTGTCAATGGTTATCGGACTTGTAGCAGTGCCTTATATAAACAGACATTTTCGTAAGGTAGATGTAAACTACTCTCAGGCTGTTGAAGGGGAAAAGATAAATACCGGCAGTAAAAAGCCGCTGGTAGTATATTTCACATGGCTTGAAAATTCGCAGGTAAGTCAGGACGCAGATGCGGTCTCCGGCGCTTCCCTGCTTCGTGCAGACGGGAAACTGATGGGCAGCAACCAGCTTATTGCGGATATGCTCACAGATATGCTCTCCTGCCCCAAGGCATCTATCACAGTCACAGGTGATAAATATCCGGGAACTTACTCAAAAACCGTTTCCGCAGCAGGTGATGAGCTTAAAGAAAAAGCCCGCCCGGACATTGAAAAGATAGACGTTTCAGGCTATGACAGCATTATTCTTGTGTATCCCCTGTGGTGGGGCAATATCCCTATGCCTGTGGCAAGCTTCCTTGAAGGTGCTCAAACCAAAGGGTCGGATATCTACCTGGTTGCAACTCAGGGCAGCACCGGCTATGGCAGCAGCGTAAAGGAAATAAAAGAGCTTGCAGAGGGTGCAGATGTTCACGAGGTGGTAAGTATTTACTGCGAGGATATTCCAAAGGCTCGAAAGGTCCTCTTTGAAAAATTCAAGGAAATTTACAAAGATTAAGCTTTGCGGCGTAAAAACAGTCCAAAAAACATATTTAGCATTCAAAAGCCCCTTAAAATGTAAAAAGGGGCTTTTTGCTATTGAAATCTTTTTCTGAATATGTTACAATAGTTAATAATAAATTATAGGGACGAGGAGGGTCGATATGAAAGAACGCATCTCCTTTAAAATTACAAAGCAAAATGTAATAATCATGGTCATGCTTGTGCTGCTGAATTTTTTTGGCAACTGGCTGTCCGGAACGCTTAATCTGCCGTGGTGGCTTGATACTGCCGGGACAATGGCAGCTTCAATACTTATGGGGCCAATCGCAGGCATGATCGTTGCCATACCGTCAACGCTTATCCCTACCCTCATTCACGGCCAGACTATCGCTTATACGCTGATAGGCGTATCCGTTTCGCTGGTGGTCGGATTTTTGTTCCCCAAGCGTCACAAGGAAGATCTTTTTGGCATTGTTTCCGTGGCAATTCTTTCAGCTGTTATATCATCGGCGATCTCTGTGCCTCTGAACAGTCTTTATTTTGACGGGTATACCGGCAACATATGGGGCGACGCACTTTATGATATGCTCTCTGATTTTATAAGCTCGGACACGTTCAACATTTTCCTTTCTCAGTTCTTTATTGATATGCCCGACAGGGTAATATGTATACTTTTGGCGCTGGTAATAGCGGACATGACAGATATAAGGATCGTCAGGAAAAAAAAGAAAAAAGGTGCAATGTTGGCAGCAGCGATGCTTATATGTACCGCTCTTGCTTTATCCCAGCTTGGGATAGCTGCCCATGCGGAGGAATACGGTGCAGATTATGAAGCTGCTCCTTTTACAAGCAGGGACGGCTTGCCATCTGCCGAGGTCAACGCCATTGCACAGACAAAGGACGGTTCAATCTGGGTAGGTACATATTCGGGACTTTTCTTCTATGACGGTATTAAGTTTGAACGGACAAATCTGAATGATAAGATCAAAAATGTAACCGTTCTTTTTGTGGACTCAAAAGGCAGACTCTGGGTAGGCACAAACGACAGCGGCATAGTATGTTATGACCCTGAAAGCGGAAATACCCAGCTCTACGATTATGACAAAGGTATGCCTTCAGATTCCATAAGGTCGATCAAAGAGGACAATGACGGCAACATCTTTGTGGGAACGGTACTTTCCCTTGCAAAGATCAAGCCTGACGGTACAATAAAAAGCTATTCCCAGTGGGAAAAGATCTCCTATGCCCAGTCTCTTGAGCTTATGCCCGACGGAAGCATCGCCGGTGTTACCAACAGCGGAATACTGTTTACGGTAAAAAACGATCTTTTATCCTTCACCGGCAACTATACAAAGGGCAATAACATTATTTACAGAAATGTTGTACTCACGGACGAATATCTGCTTGTGGGGACAAGCTCAAACTTTATCGACAGATACAAACAAAACGGTGAATCCCTTGAATATGTAGATCAGCTTTCTTTGAGCAACGGTTCGGCTTTTAACAAAATGGTCTATGATAAAAAACAAAACGGGGTGTTCTATTGCTGCGAAAAGGGTCTTGGGTTTTTGGATCTGAAAACCAAAAGGTCTCAGGATATGTCAAGAAACTCCTTTAGCGATGCCATCAGCGATATATGTATAGACAAGCAAAATAACATCTGGGTGTCTTCCAGCAAACAGGGACTTTTAAAATATGCCCGCACACCTTTTTACAATGTGCTCGCAAGCACCTCTGCCTCGGGCAAGGTCGTCAACACAGTGATCATAAACAATAACACCCTTTACGTTGGTACAGACAACGGACTGGATCTGATAGATCTGAGAACCGGCAAGGAGCTCAGAAACGGCTACCAGGGACTGCTGGAAAAAGAAAGGATCAGAAATATATATGTTGACTCCAAGAATAATACATGGATAAGTACATATGGCAACCACGGCCTTATCCGTGTGGATAATCTTGGGCAGGTCAAAAATCTTATCGAGCTGAACCCTTCCCTTAAAGGCTATAAATTCAGATCGGTCAAAGAATTGAAAGACGGCCGCATAGTTGCAGCAAGCAACGCAGGTCTTACTTTTATAAAAGACGATAAAGCTGTCAGCTCAATAGGCAGAACAAACGGGCTCAACAGCCAGTTCATCCTTACCATGGAGGAAAAAGAGGACGGAACTATCCTTGCAGGCTCAGACGGCGACGGCATCTATATTATCAAAAACGATACCGTTATAGGTCACATCGGCAAGAACGAAGGGCTTGATACCCTTGTGGTCATGAGGATAGTAAAGTGCAGCGGCGGTTATCTCTATGTTACCAGCAACGCCATTTATTACGACAACGGAGAAAAGATAAAGAAACTGAATAACTTTCCTTATTTCAACAACTACGATATTTTTATCACACAGGATAAAGAGTGCTGGATAACCTCAAGCGCAGGCCTTTATATCGTAAGCGAGGAAAAGCTATTAAAGGATGAAAAATACAGCTGCACTCTTCTTAACGACAGCTGGGGACTGAATACCACCTTCACCGCCAATTCATGGAACACTTCAAAGGACGATATGCTGTACCTTTGCTGTACGGACGGCGTAAGAAGAATATCTACCAAAAACTATGATTCTGTAAACTCAGAATTCCAGATGAGCCTTCGTTCAATAGATGCAGGCGGAGAGCTCATAAGGGAAAATGACGGAAAGTGGATAATTCCCGCAACATCCGAACGTATACAATTTAATATTGCGGTAAACAACTATTCTCTTTCAAACCCCCGCATTCACTACTATCTTGAAGGGTCAAAGGATCAGGGAATAACCTGTTATCAAAACGAGATAACTCCTCTTTCCTACACCTATCTGCCATTTGGCGAATACAAGCTTCATATCCAGGTGCTCGATGAGCTTACAGGAAATGTCCAGCGCCAGGAAATTATCGAAATAGAGAAAAAAGCCATGATGTACGAGCGTTTGTATTTCAGAATGTATCTGCTGCTCGTTTGTGTGTTCTTTATAATGTACATAATCTGGCTTTTCTACACGATAAACAAAAGGACCCTGAGAATGAGAGGTCTTCAAATGGAGATCTCCACAGACCCTATGACCGGCATACTTAATAAAGAAGGCTCAAAGAAAGCTCTTGAAATGGCGTGCAGCGAGGAAACGGGTACTCTTATGATGATAGACCTTGACAGCTTCAAGCTGGTCAACGACCTATACGGTCACGATATGGGCGATAAGATACTTATCAGATTTGCTCAGCTGCTGACACAATACCTGGGAGAGGATAATATTGCCGGAAGGATCGGCGGTGACGAGTTTATTGGATTTATAAAAGATTCCACCGACGAGGACAGAGTGGAAGAGATAACCAAAACCCTGAACCGTGAAATAACCAAGTCCGCCAAGGAATATATGGGAGATGACATGACCATTCCTCTGGGCACCTCTATCGGAGCAATAAGGGTACCTGAAGAAGGACAGGATTATCACGAGCTTGCCAAACTTGCCGACAAGGCGCTTTACATTGTAAAACAAAACGGCAAGCATGGCTATTCATTCTACCAAAGCAAAAACAAAAACGATGAGGCAAAGAAAGATACACGTGACCTTGGGCAGATAAAGGTTATAATCGCAGAGCGAAACGAAGGCAAGGGCGCATATCTTGTGAACTTCGACAAGCTCCAGGTCATTTACAAATTCCTTTGCAGAAACGTTCACGTAAACAATACGTATGTGGGCTTTTTAAGGTTTACTCCGCAAAGCGAGAACGGCAAAGGGGTACCGGACGAAATAATGGATTCCTTTGAGAATTATCTGATAATCAACCTTAAAAGAAACGACGTGGTAAGCAGATACGCAGGCAGCTTCTTTGTGCTTTGTACTTATGCGGTATCCGACGACTACCAGGGTATTGCGAAGCGTTTGATAAAAGGCTGGAAAGGCACAAAAGAAAGCTCGGGGTATACACTTACCTACGAGGTAGAATCGGTAGATTAAAAAACAAAGTCCTTATCCCACAAAAGTGGGGTAAGGACTATTTTTGTTGAAATTACCCCAGGGCAGCCCCGGGCTGTTTATCCTGACTTTGCCTTATTCTTCAAAATCAGAATTTTACCGTTCTTGGCGCATCTGTAAACGAGGAGAATGTGGCGGTGGCATTTTTAAAGTAAAGCACCTGGGTATTGTCGTCCTGTGCAGAGTACATTCCCTTCAGCTCGGGATAGTTATCAAGCATATGCTCCTTTGCCTCTACCCTGTCATCGTTTACAAGTTCGCCTGCTACTCTGAGCCATACGCCGTCTTTAAATGCACATATCTCAGCCTTTGGATTGCTTGCAAGCTGCTTAGAGATATCCTTGGACTTTCCTGTCTGGATATAAAGCTTGTCCTCAAAAATATCGACTGTGCCAAAAGGCCTTACCCTTGGCTGGTCACCCTCAACGGTGGCAAGATAATAGGTCCCTGCGCTTTTCAAAAAATCAAATACTTCTTTCATGAAAGATCCTCCTTTGTAAGCTTTTATTATTCTTTATGAGTATTATAACATCTTTTTGAGCTTTTTACAAGCATTTTTTGGCCTTGACAGGGCACACTTTTTTATATATAATAAAAAACATCAAAACTCAGCTCCGGCGAAAGGATATAAAGATTGAAAGAAACATTTTATACTTATGACTTCCCTTTAAAAATATGCCTGCTGGCGGATATCCATAACAGACCGTACCATGAGATAAGCCGTTCTCTTGAGCGGTACAAGCCTGACATGATAGCTGTTGCAGGCGATTTTTTATACACATACGCCCCCACCGATGACATTCCCGTTATGTCACAGACCGAGTATTCCCTGGACTTTCTCGCCGACTGTGCAAAGCACGCTCCTACCTTTGTTTCCCTGGGCAACCACGAATGGATGCTTTCAGACAAGGATAAGGAAATTATCACAAACACGGGAGTAACGCTGCTTGACAATACCTGGACACAGTTCAGCGGTGTTTTCATCGGAGCACTTACATCATCAGGCGTAAGCGCTTATGCACAGTTCCGAAAGGGAAAAGACCGGGTATACCCCAAGTGGCAGCACTTTAACTTCCCTCAGAGGAACGAACCCATTATCGGATGGCTGGACGAGTTTGAAAAACAAAGGGGCAAAAAGCTGCTTTTGTGTCATCATCCGGAATACCGGGACAAGTACCTTAAAGACAGAAGCATTGACCTTATTCTGAGCGGGCACGCTCATGGTGGACAAATAAGGCTTTTGGGCAGGGGGCTTTATGCCCCGGGACAGGGTATATTCCCAAAGTACACAAGCGGCGTACACGGAAACATGATAATCTCCCGGGGACTTGCCAACACAGCAGGTTTTATCCCCCGTCTTTTCAATCCCAGAGAGATAGTTTATATCATTCCAGATTAAAAAGCAGCTCCCGAAGGTTCTCACCTTTCGGATGCTGCTTTGATTTTTTCAAGTATCATCTGCGGTGTAAGCACTGTTGGACGAGGTACAAAAGACTTATGTTCGGAACAAACGGTAATATGCCGTTTTTCAAAGTCAAATTCCGTGAACCTCACCCCGCTCAGGTCATATTCCTCACAGCTTGCACTAACAGGGTCATCAAGGCTTATATCTATTTTTCCCGGGTCAAGGCCAAGACCTGTGCCAAGATATTTCATCACGCTTTCCTTAACCGTCCAAAGCCGCAAAAAAGCTTTGCGCTTATCTTCGGCCGAACCATAGAAACTTAACCCTTTTATCTCGTCAGATGTCAGCACCCGTTGGATAAGTCCGTCAGAAACGGTGCGTATCCCCTCTGCATCAACGCCTACACATCTGTCTGATACTGCACACACCCCGATCCCATCACAATGAGAAAGGTTAAAGTGCAGCTTTCCGCTTACAATATACGGCTTTCCGTGGCTTCCAAGTGCGATCTCCCTGCTGTTTTTTTCAACGCCGGACAATGCATATTCCAAAAGTGCTCCGGCTGCAAGAGAAAGATACTTGTCCTTTGCAAAACGGAAAGAATCAATTTTTTGTTTTCTGTATTGCGGCATTGATTCATACAGCTGTGTGAAAAGACCGCTGTTTTGAATATCTGACGTTTTGACCACGAATAAGTGATTTTCCATTTTTACCAGCCCATATCTGTCTTTATCTTCTGCGCTATTATATCCGCATCTTTTGAGTGGGTCTTCTCCGACGGATGTCCTTGGACAACTATACCATCAAGCATCTGATCCTGGACAGGAAGCTCAAATGAGGTTATATTCTTATCGCCTGTGAGCATTGTATAACGCTGCACTGCGTCATTCATTGCGTTATACAGGGTGTTGCCCATTGTACCCAGAGTGCAGAATATCCTTGCCTTTGGATTTTTGCTCCTCACAGTTTTCAAAAATTCAACGTATTTCTCCGTGTACTCCCCCAGCCTCTGAGGGTCTGTGCCCGTATAGGTCGAATCATTAGTCCCAAGGTTGATTACGATAGCATCGGGCTGAAATCCGTGATCATAGGCAATGGTCTGGGGTTTTATCCCGTCAAAGCCGTCCGCTGCGGTATAACAGTATTTTTCGTAATAGTTTGCAACAAGGTCGTCTGTATTTTTGCTGCCGTCTGCGGAACATCCTGAAACAACACCGTAACCGCTGTAACAAACAAGACTGTAATCTGCATCAAGAAGCTTTGCTGTCTTAACACCAAAGGCTTTACAGCAGTTCTCGCTGGCGGTGGAAAAGTTATGGGTAAGATCGCTGTCTTCAACGCCGTAACCGCAGGTCATGGAGTCACCGATAAACTCTATCTTATGAGCCTTTTCAGCTGTGGGGACTATTGTCCCTTCCGTTACGGTGATGTTGTCAATACTGCAGCATGAGTTCTGAGCCTCTGAAAGCTTGATTATCTTCACGTTTACAGATTTATCTGTCTTGCCCTCAATATCCACAGCCGTGCTTTTTGAAGTAAGCATAACATCTTTTACAAGCTCGTCGTCAACATATATACCAACTCTTGAAAGTGAATCCTCGTCCGTATCATTACCGGACATAGTCACACTAAGCTTTTTCCCAGTAAACTCAAATTCCGCACCTGTTCCCGAAAGTCCCAACCAAAGCTTTTCCCCGGACTTATATGTCCTTCCCAGAAGCTTAACGTTTTCCATCTGTGACACCCGGGGCTCAGGCTCGGTTTTTACGATCACCGGAGGTCCCGAACTCTGCTCCTGTGAACTGCTGTCGGGTTCGGAAGAGTCTTTTGGCAAGGATGTATCTGCTTTTGAAGTGCTGCTGTCACTGCACGATACCGCAGCCAAAACGACTATCGACAGGCAAACCGCCGCTGTAATAAGCTTTTTCACCTTCATAAAAGCTCCTCCTTTTCTTTGATATTTTATCATATATTCTCACGAAAGTCAACGAACCGGCTCAAGGAACGTTTGCAGCTTCCCCTCTCATATATTTTTCACTTGTTCTGACTGCGAGAATTATGTATTAAGCCATTTCTCCCCGCTGCCCTGCCGTCAGTCTTGGGGCAAATGTGAAATAAATGTTAAAACAAATTTGTCCCCCTTGAAAAGAGTACTGATATGTTATATAATTATAAAGGTTAATACCCATATTTTTAATGTATTGGAGGATTTATAAATGTTAGTTAACGCTAAGGAAATGCTTGATAAGGCAAGAGCAGGCAAGTATGCAGTAGGTCAGTTCAACATCAACAACCTTGAGTGGACAAAGGCTGTTCTGCTCACTGCACAGGAGCTTAATTCACCTGTTATCCTGGGAGTATCCGAGGGTGCAGGAAAGTACATGACAGGTTTTGAGACAGTTTCCGCTATGGTCGCTGCAATGGACAAGTCTTTGGGTATCACTGTTCCTGTTGCACTTCACCTTGACCACGGCACATATGAGGGCTGCTACAAGTGCATCAAAGCCGGCTTCACATCCATCATGTTCGACGGCTCACACTTTGCTATTGACGAGAACATTGCAAAGACAACTGAGCTTGTAAGCGTTGCTCACGGTCTTGGTCTTTCCATCGAGGCTGAAGTTGGTTCTATCGGCGGCGAAGAGGACGGCGTTATCGGCAGGGGCGAATGTGCAGATCCTGACGAGTGCAAGATGATTGCTGATCTTGGAGTTGACTTCCTTGCAGCAGGTATAGGCAACATTCACGGCAAGTATCCTGACAACTGGGAAGGTCTGAGCTTTGAGACTCTGGCTGCTGTAAACGAAAAGGTCGGTGAGCTTCCTTTGGTTCTCCATGGCGGTACAGGTATCCCTGCTGACATGATAAAGAAGGCTATCTCTCTTGGCGTTGCAAAGATAAATGTTAATACAGAGTGCCAGCTTTCATTTGCAGATGCAACAAGAAAGTATATCGAGGCAGGCAAGGATCTTCAGGGCAAGGGCTTTGACCCAAGAAAACTTCTTGCACCGGGCTTTGAGGCTATCAAGGCTACCGTTAAAGAGAAGATGGAGCTGTTCGGATCTATCGGCAAGGCATAATAAATGGGACTGATTTCTGATAAAAGCTGTCGTGTTGATCTGGCTTACTGCCGTGACATAAACTATGTTTACAATGCAGTCGGCTATGCGGCGCAGATGTGCGGTTTCAATATCGAATTGGCTGACAGGAACAACTATATCATAAACCTCAGCAAAAGCATTTCGCTATTTACCTGGGGCGAAAGGATATATATAGCAATGGGCGTTATTCCCGACGGAAGGACAGGCGTTACTATAATCAGTCAGCCAAATCTCGGTACGGAGATAGGCGCAAGGAAACAAAATCAGAAGAACGTTGAAATGCTTGTAAATATGATAAACCAATATATGTAGCCTGCTGCAGTCGAGCAGCAGGCTGCTCGTTTATCTGATAATAGTTTAAACGGAGCATTTTCGGCAAAACCACTATGTCAATAAACAAGGAGGGTCGGACATGGAGTATTTTAACTCCCGCCGTGTAACACGTATCGGGGTCGCCGCAGCGCTGTACTTTGTGCTGACTGTTGCACCGTACACGCTTTCTTATAACGATCTGCAATTCAGACTCTCTGAAGCGCTGATGCTCCTGTGTTTTTTCAACAAGGATTACATTATTGCAATGTCCATGGGATGTTTCATTGCAAATCTATTCAGTCCGATGCCTATTGATATACTGTTTGGTACCGTGGCAACTGTTGCAGCAGCAATACCTATGTATTTGCTGAGAAAACGAGGAAGCCTGATAAGAATGGTGATCTGTTCGCTCTTCCCTGTTATATCCAACACATTTATAATTGCCCTTGAGATGCAACTATTTATGCATATGCCATACTGGATCAGTGCGGCTGAAATTGCCGTTGGGGAATTTGTATGTGTCACCTTGATCGGCGTTGCTTTGTTCAGCATATTACAAAAAAGCGAGGCCTTTATGAAATATGTGGCATCCGAAAAGCCGCAGGCAAAGGCATAATACTTCAGCTGATCCTTTAGAAGCGTTTTTTGACTAATACTCTTGACAAGCGCATCAGAATATGTTATAATGTTAAAGCTGTGATGAAAACAGCCAAAACGTGGCTCAGTGTGTAAAACCATAAAGCATGGCAGCACCCACCTCGCCAAGTCTGAGGCGTGTAAAAATATCAGATATTTATATTTGCAGGTGTGTGCAGACAAGCTTGCTTCGCAAGCTGGGCAGACGCGCTAGCTTCGGGTAGCGCTACGTCAGTGAATTTATCACCGCATAACCGACTTCATGCAAGTCAAGTTTCATATTTTTATATTTGCAGGTGTGGCGGAATTGGCAGACGCGCTAGCTTCAGGTGCTAGTGTTCGCAAGGACGTGTGGGTTCAAGTCCCACCATCTGCATAGCAGAAAAGCCCGTATTAACGGGCTTTTTCTTATGTTCATTTTTGCTTTGGTCCTTGTTTGGTCCTTATCGGTCTGATAAACCCTTTATTTACGGGGTTTTCAGACCGCTGTTTTTTGCTCATTATTGTCCATCAGAACATCTGCGATAACATTTCTTACTTTGACTCTCGCCTCCTGAAAATAGTGGGAATATGTTGAAAGCGTGGTCTGCGGTGTACTGTGTCCCAGCACTGCGGCTACAGTTACAGGGTCAACTCCCGCCTCTATCTCGGCGGAGGCAAAGAAGTGTCTGAATGTGTGGATACCGTAGAACGGGAAGTTGTTTTTCTCGCACAGCTTTTTCAGCCAGGTATACGGTGTGTTGACATGCATCGGGCGACCGTCAGCAGCAGTGAACAACCTTTCGGTATCATTCCATTGTGTGCCCATCTCTTTGATATAAATGTCACGCTCTAATTTGAACTGCTTTACCAGTTCCATGATCTCAGGCGGCAGTGCTATTATTCTATTTGATTTTTCAGTTTTAGGGGTGTCTGTGTACATCCCTTTTCTTAATGAGTAATTAGAAGTCCGGCATATGTGAACTACATTTTGAGTATAGTCGAAGTCTTTCCACTCCAGTCCGAGAAGCTCAGCTCGTCGGCAGCCTGTGAACATACACAGTGTAAAGTACACTCTGAACATCATTGTCGATTCCGACAGCATTTTCAGCAGTTCCCTCGCCTGTTCTTTGGTGTATATCTTCTTTTCCTTGCCCGCATTTGTTCTGTTTTTGATATTTCTCGGTACAGTGACCTTCTGGCAGGGATTGTAGTTAAGGATATCGAGTTTTATCGCATACTCAAATATCGTTGAAACGAACGACAGGTGATGCCGAACCGTTTTGTAGGACAGCGGCTTACCGTTATCCATATTAACGCCGTCCCTTGCAAGCGAATTGATAAACATCTGAATGTCACGGGCGGTTATCTTATCGAGCCGCAGATGCCCGATTGCCTTGTATGTCCTCTTGGTAAGATTCCACTCTCTGTGCAAGGTAGTATCCTTGTGGTTTAGTTCAGCGTAATCTCTGAACCACTGCTGTGCGAACGGCTCGAATTTTATACTCGATTTAACCATGCCATGAGCGCAGTCATCTTCAAACATCATAACTTGACGGTTAAGTTCCTTTTCGATCTGCTTTGGTGTCATTTTAGGGTCGGGATGCCAGGTCATCGTCTTATTGACCTGTTTCCCCTGGGTATTGTAACCGCAGGACACCTTGATGCGGTACGCATTACCTCGTTTTGATACTGTTGCCATATACATCTCTCCTTTCAAATTTTATCGCCCACAGGCAACAACACCATACCCTAACAGTACTGCATTATCCAGCCTGTGAGCGAAGAATTAAACTCTACAACATACTTTTCTACCCAACCGACAATTCGCCGAGCAAGAATTTGTGCAGTATCTCTTTATTGATCAGGTACTTCTTCCCTGCTCTGAAGCACGGCAGCTCGCCTGACTTACACAGTTCTCTGACTCTGAATTCTGTCAGTCCATCGACCAACGCGGCGGCTTGTTTGATCGTCAGCATAACGGTTTTAGTTTCTGTTTTGTTTTCAGCCATTGTATTATCACTCTCCTGTTTGTCTTAGTTGTTGTTCTTGCGTTTGTGTTTGATTTGAACCTGTAGTTGTTCATTTTCGATTTTCCTTTCGTTTTAAATTTGGGTTATCCCATATGCATTCCAAGCGACTCTTTCTTCTCCCATTCCTCTTTGAGCCGCTTGCGATCAACGGGAACGTAGTGCTTGTCCTCGTCCTCATCATTGTCCTCTATCAGCGTAGCCAGCGCAGCAATATCGCCCACAGTACCAATTGCAGCGCTTGTGATGCTATCAGAATTTTGAACAGCTTTGAGCTTACTTTCTGCCGCCAGCTGTCTTGCTCTTTCAGCTTTGATGAGTATTCTGCGCTCATGCTCCCAACCTGTTTCATCAGTTCGCTGCTCATCTCTTTCATCTCCTGCCGTATCTGCTGACGATTCTGTTCGCTCTCCTGCTGGTATCTGCCCAGCAGTATCGACTGGTTCTGCTCGTACCTCGTCATCTGTTTGCTTGTCGGCAGCTCTTTTAATTCTTCTCTGATCTCGTCCTGTGACTGACATATCGAACTCAATATCTTCAGCACCGCCGTCCAGTTCTGCTCCTGAACGACCACCATAGGCTGTGTCTCGGCTGCTTCGTTCAGGTTCGCCTTGTTCAGTTCCATTAAAGATTCTATCTCTGATCTCGAATTCATATTCCATCATCTCCTTTGTGTATTTCTTTTCGTGCAGCTTGTTGCACCTGCACTTCTTGCCTGTCGGTGTTGTGTAGGTGATGTACTTGCGCTGCTGCTCCCAGCGCACAGCATATC